>Ga0310125_10000280_pt1 | contig 23236 bp, 23 predicted proteins | sample CB11b_Tmax_Bot8__FD_203508 | JGI IMG/M metagenome (GOLD analysis project Ga0310125, IMG submission 203508) | Marine microbial communities from Western Arctic Ocean, Canada - CB11b_Tmax_Bot8 | ecosystem: Environmental > Aquatic > Marine > Oceanic | place: Canada: Western Arctic Ocean | collected... | reverse complement strand
AACAGCACTTGATTGATAAATACAGAAAAGAAGCTGAAGAACGTGGAAAAGCTGGTTTTGAATTGGCATACGTCATGGATAATCTCAAAGAAGAGAGAGAACGTGGTGTAACTATCGACGTCGCCCATAAAGAGTTCAAGACCGATTCAAGGCATTTCACGATTATCGATGCACCTGGACACCGAGATTTCGTAAAGAATATGATTACTGGAACATCACAGGCTGACGCTGCAGTTCTGGTAGTTGCCGCAGATGATGGTATCGCAGCTCAGACAAAGGAACACTTGTGGCTCTCAAAGGTTATGGGCATCGAGCAAATGATCGTCTCCGTCAACAAGATGGATATCACAAAACCGGCATACAATGAAGGCAGATATAATGAAGTCGTTGCTGAAGTAAAGAAGATGTTAGGAATGGTTGGATTCAAAGATGACCAAGTTAACATCCTACCTACTTCCGGATGGAAGGGCGATAATATCAAGGAAAAAGGAGAGCTCTCCTGGTTTAGTGGAGACACCTTGTTGCAGGCTTTGGATAAACTAACTCCACCATCTGGTGCTGCTGATGCAAAAATAAGGATTCCTATTCAGGATGTTTATAAGATCTCAGGTATTGGCGCCGTTCCAGTAGGTCGTGTCGAATCAGGAACGATTAAGGCTGGGACCAAACTAATCTTCAAACCATCGGCACATCCTGGTGGAAAAGAGGGTGAGGTTAAATCTGTAGAGATGCACCATGCCGAGGTACCTCAAGCTGTGCCTGGCGACAATATTGGATTCAATTGCCGTGGCATATCCCATACAGATATTCGTAGAGGGGATGTTGGTGGACCTTTAGACGACCCCCCATCTGTTGCTCGAGCTTTCAAAGCCCAAGTTATGATCCTAGACCATCCAAATGTAATAACTGCAGGATACACTCCCGTATTCCACTGTCACACAGCACAGGTGGCTTGTACCTTTGATAAATTACTGGCCAAAATGGACCCAAAAACTGGTGCGGTTACAGAAGAGAACCCCGACTTCCTGAAGAAGGGAGATGCTGGAATGGTTCTTATTAAACCAACCAAACCTTTGGCTATTGAAGAACAGGCAAAATTCAAACAATTAGCAAGATTCGCTATCCGAGACATGGGCGTGACGGTTGCGGCCGGTATGTGTCTGAAGATAGAAGAACACTGGGACTAATTGAAAATAAATGGCTCCTAAAAAGGCATCGAGTAGGGCTTGTATCTCCTTGCACGCCTTGAGTCATAGTATCGTAGACGGGGTCTGTGAACAAATAAAAACTATTTCGGACCGGACTGGTGTCGGGATGACTGGACCAATTCCCCTTCCTACAAAAAAACTAAAGGTTCCGGTAAGAAAATCACCTGATGGGGAAGGTTCCGAAACTTGGGATCGCTGGGAAGCTAGATTACATAAGAGGCTAATCTATATTGACGCAGACGAAAGAGCAATGCGTCAATTGATGAGAATCCAAATACCTGACGGAGTTAAGATTTCAATACAGATACAATCTTAGATATAAGGCGAAAGCAAGAGACAAAGCATTGTTGCTGACGAATAGATAGGTATCCATGAGAATCTGGCTACTTCAACTACTGCATTAGCTGCAGCTTTTATCGTATCTTGATTACCTGGACCTAGGATTTCCACACCATCAACGTACTCTGTCCCCATAGCTGCTTCAGCAGGAGAAATGTCAGCTATAGCTTCTTCAAGAGCTTGCCTAGCAGATGGTAAAATTCCATCAGAATCCGACAGAGGATTATGGCCCCCGGGTTTGACATTAACGTAGTGATTATCTGTAGATGCCAGAAGTATTGAATCTGCCATTCCTTTCAAACCATCTTGTAATTCTTTATTCATACCTGGAGCAAAACCATTTGCATCCCAAAGCATTATCGCCGTGCGTTGACCTTGCTGACTGTCTGATAAAGAAGCTATTTCAATTACCAAAACACGCAGACCTCCGGGGCCAATTCCCCTACCCAGATCTTCACCGGGCATGTTTGAGATCCCCACCATAAGTTTTCCTTTAGTCAATGATTGACTCAACTTCAGTGCTTTGAAAGCTGATATCTCCAACGTGGCACCTTCTTTTGTTCCTGCAGCCAGAGGTGAACGGCCCCACCCTTCCTGGTTATGGAGATCAATCATAAGCCTAACTCCTTCAGGATTCGATGAGGGGCGTTCCAGACGTGCTGCCAACTCAGGTAAAATATCGTCGCTGTCTCCCGGTTTTACGAATATAATTGTTCCGTTCCCTATCCCTATTGCATAAGCCGAAGGCGTATCGCCTTCCATCACCGTGGCTGATGAATAATCACTGTAATCTGCACTCTCGGAGGCATTGACTATTGCTTTACCGATTCTAGTTATATCTTCATCCCTGAGAGGATTGTGATCATTAGTAGTAGCACCATGAAAAGCAAATCCTAAACCCGGGAGAACGGGATCTATCTTTACGGGAAGATTGGACCCTCCTAATTCACCAAGAGGGCCAGGATGAATGCCAGGAATAGCTAGGAATGCGACAGTCTCCCCCTTCTTGCGAATTGAAATCCAGCCGTTCTTGGTCTCAAAGGTCTGACATATTTCACGTATGGCTTCTGTCAAACGGCGGCCATTTCCTGTAGAAAAATGGTCTATGAATGCAGACATGTGTCGTGTCCCACTAACACCAACTGCTTTTTTGTATGGTGAATCTATCAGAAACAGGAAAAAATGACTTGCGAAAGCAAGGGCGATTGTAGCCAATAACCCAAAATTAAATTCAGACATGGATTCGCCATACCAGAAATAATAAACACTGATAAAAGGAGAAATAAGGGATAATGGAAATGCAATCCGGGCTGGTGCACTGCCATGTGTCCGTAAAGTAAGATACCACAAACCACCCATACAGCCAAATCCGAACGCCAGACCCTTACTTGGCTCGTCAAAATAATCGCCTATGACTATAGTTATCAGCATTAACAATGATCCTGTAGCCCCGGTCTGGAGTCCATACCGGACCGGATAACGCCCATCCCAAATCCATGATATATGGGATACCAGATATGATACTAATATAACTGGGATTGAAAAAGTAACAATGGCAAATATACCAAAATCAATAGGCGCCTCAGCACGATCTAGAGTTTTTAGGCCACTGTAAACCAACAGCATCGTAGTAGACAAAAAAAGAAGAAGACTCGGTGCTACGTCGGGAGTATGGTACAATAACCCAGTCAAACGGGCTGGCGGCGGAGTAACTTTGTCGACGTTGAGCTCAGGATGCATGTTATCACGAATGAATTGATTTGATAAGTAAGGACATGTCATCCTTAAGTCTATCAGAAGTCTCAACCAAGGTACCGGTTACAATTATATCTGCCCCAGCCGCCACTGCGTTGGATGCAGCTTGGGGTGTGCGTATTCCACCGCCTACTATCAATATCACCTCTGTAGCACTTTTCACAGCACTAATAATAGCATCCGGTACTGGTTCTAAGGCACCAGACCCAGCCTCGAGATAAATATATTTCATTCCCAAATATTGTCCTGCAAGTGCATGGGAAACAACCAAATCAGAATCGTCTCGAGGGAGTGGTTGTGCCTGTCCAACACGGCCTGCTGCCATACCTGGTGCAATAACCAGATATGCCATAGAGAGGGGCTCTAAACCGGTCTGTTTAACCCAACGTGCACTAGCAATCTGCTCTCCAACTAGGAATTGACGACTTTCACTGTTTAAAAGAGACATAAAGAAAATTGCATCGGCCTTTCCAGATACAGACGAAGCATGAGTCGGGAACAAAATCACAGGTAAGTGTGTTATCTCCTTTATGGCACCTACTGCTGAATCAACCTTTTCCAGACTCAAGTCTGTTGAACCACCAACCATGAAACCATCGGTCCCAATACGTGCAGTCTGAGTTGCTAACTCCACTAACTCATCGGACCCCATTTTGCCGGGATCCAACAACGTGAAATGAAGAGGCTTCTCTTCTCGGCGTTTGATTATATAATCGTGAATGCTCAAGAACAGGCTAGCCAGATAAGACCATAAAAGACCGACGGGGTGTCAAAAAAATCAAGGAATGAATTAATCCCACTCCATATCAAATTCCATTTGCTCTTCCTCTTCTTCTTCTTGAACAACCGCTGATTGAACCACTGGTGTTCCTGTAGAATCGGCTACTACTGGAACGGCTTCGGCTACTACTGGAACGGCTTCGGCTACTACTGGAACGGCTTCGGCCGACGGATCGTCGACCGGCACTACACTTGGAATAATTGCTTGAGACATAACTGCCGCGATTTTTGATGACGGAAGTGAATCTATCCGCAAGCCAGGTAAATATTTAGGCTTAGATTCGGGTGTCATCTCTGAACGAAGGCGCAATACTGTGTCCTTATCAACCTGTACATAAGAATCTGAATAATCTCCACCTCCAACAGCCACAGGATAAGCAATGAAATCACGCCTTCTCCTAGCTGCTCTGATAGGCCTTGGAGGTAACTTAACTTGCGGCTTAGGTTGTTCTTCAGGTATCTCAGTTAGGCCCAGAGTAGAAGGAAGAGCAGTATAGAATTGTGGTTCTGTCTGCACCTCTGTTTTGCCCTTTGTTCTGCGCTTGCGTGGCCTAGGTTTAGATTGGCCCATTGTCATAAGATAGAATATTACAGCTAAGGTTAACATGCAGATAACTGCACCGATTGTCGGGTCCAATCCTGCAGCAATCAGAAAAATAACGACAACCACTACGGCCACAGCAACTAAAGATAGTATCAATACTTTTTGATTGCCTGTAGAACGGCGCTTTTTCGAACGCTTCCTAGGCCGCCGTTTTTGACCTAGATTTGGACCATTTGCCATAATCATATCACTGAGTTGACAATGTAGACGGCGTATAAGCATTTACTTGTGAAAAGACTTTTTGTATTGTTGGCCTGCACAATTATAATGCCGCTACTTCCTGCGTGAAACAGTAATACCTATGATTAAAGTCAAAACAGGCGATGATAAGGTCCACACCTATGAGGCGGGAATCACTACGGAGGGTGTTATCTTGGACATTCTCGGACGCAAACATGGGGCTGTGGCAGCGCTCATTGACGGAATCGAGCGAGACTTCTCGTATGCCCTTAAAACAGACTGTAGCATTGAGCCCATCTTGAGAGCATCAGATGCCGGCCTATACATCCTGCGCCACTCCTGTGCCCATCTACTTGCCCAAGCAGTCACGGAAATGTTTCCGAATGCAAAACCAACAATTGGTCCACCAATCGAACATGGATTCTATTACGATTTCTACATGGAACCGATTAGTGAAGACGAACTTCCGAAAATAGAAAAACGCATGAAAGAGCTGGCGAAGCAGAATCTAAAAATCGAGCGAGAAGAGCACGGGAACACGAAACTCCGTAAGATGTTCTCGCAAAATCAATTCAAAGCCGAGATAATAGATGATAAAATTGGGCATGATATTGGTTCATCTGCTTATAGACAAGGGAATTTCGTAGACCTCTGTCGCGGACCACATGTTTCTAACACTTCACAATTATGCTGGTTCAAACTTACCAGTACAAGCCAGGCATACTGGCGAGGTGACGCAAAGAGAGAGCCCCTGACGCGCATCTATGGACTATGCTTCGCAACAAAAGAGGATCTTAAGAAACGTAAAAAACAGATAGAAGAAGCCGCAGTCCGTGATCACAAGAAAATTGGAAAGGAAATGGACCTTTACATGATCAACGAACTTATAGGTAAAGGATTGCCGGTCTGGTTACCTAACGGAGAACTTCTAAAATCCGAGATTGAAAAATTTGCTGTTGAAACTGAAAAAGCTTATGGATACGAAAGAGTTACCACGCCCGTTCTAGCCAAACAAGAACTTTTCGAAACTAGCGGCCATCTGCCACACTATGCCGACTCGATGTATCCTCCCATAGAAATGGATGACGGTACTTACTATCTTAAAGCAATGAATTGTCCTATGCACCACTTAATTTATCGTAACAAGAAACGTTCATATCGAGAATTACCACTGAGAATTGCGGAGTATGGTACTGTCTATCGTAACGAATTATCAGGTACCTTAACCGGACTTCTGCGTGTAAGAATGTTGTCCATGAACGATGCGCATATCTATTGTACACTTGATCAGGTAGCACAGGAATTTGCAGACAATATTAAAATGGTTCGGGACTACTATACAACCTTTGGTTTTGAAGACTATAAATTTCGATTATCGCTTTGGGATTCAGAAAATACTGACAAATACATTGGACTGTCTGAAAATTGGGAAATTACCCAAAATCACCTAAGACAAATTCTTGATAATTTGGAAGTACCTTATGAAGAAGGAGAAGGTGAAGCTGCATTTTACGGGCCAAAAGTTGATGTCCAGTTTACCACCTTGCTGGGTCGAGAAGAGTCTATGTCAACCATCCAGCTTGACTTTGCCGCAAAGGAACGCTTTGACCTGACTTTTATAGACGAAACGGGGGGCGAAAATAGTGATCTTTTTGTTATACACCGAGCACCACTATCAACCCACGAAAGATTTGTAGCTTTTCTAACTGAACATTGGGCTGGAAATTTCCCAACCTGGCTTTCACCAATCCAAGCTCAGGTCATCACTATCTCCGAGAAGCAAAATGAATATGGAAGTAAAGTTGCAGAAAGGCTGGAGGAGGCAGGTGTAAGAACCAAGACCGACTTTTCTGATAATACCATAGGAAAAAAGATTCGTATGCATCGTAAAATGCGACCGGCTTACATGCTAATTATAGGTGAAGAAGAATCGAAGAAGAAAACGGTGGCTATCCGAAATCGTGCTGGAAAGCAAAGGAATGACGTTGCACTGAATGACTTCGTCAAGGAAATACTTGAAGAAATCAAAAATCGGAGTGCTGAATTAAATATAGTTCCCTCCTAAATATTGACAAAAATGAAGAAATACCTCTGACACTTATCTCCTTTAATGAGAAGCACAAAATCTACCTTCCTCTGTTTTGTGTATTGTCCAATTAGGAGGAAATGGATTGTTCATATGTTTAACATAACACTATATGGCGCAGAGGGAGGGATTTGAACCCCCGAGGGAAATTCCCACCGGCTTTCAAGGCCGGCGCTATACCGGGCTAAGCGACCTCTGCCTTAAAAAGAAGAAGGCCCAGACTAAATGCCTAGGCTAAATGATCATGGAAATCTGAGGTTTCTTACCTACGCCCACGAGCCATTGGGGACCTAGCCACATTTCCACCTTTGTCAATGTAGTATAGGAAACCATCTGCACGAGTGACGCCTGCGGTAGCCACCATCTCGGGCCCTCCACCAGTCTTCTTTCCGCCACGTGCCATCTTGGTACGCCATACGTTACCATCCTTGCCTAGGTAGTATAGATACCCGGCATCCTTGCTTACTCCTGTATTAGCTACGACTTCAGCCATTGTTTCACTATTGATTACATGGAAGTAGATGGTATATATACTTAACCGAGCTATCGACGAGAAAATGATAAATAAGAAATTTCGGCAAATTATAGTATTCAATAGATAAATTTATATTGGTAGTTGTACACTATGCAGTGATTTATATGAATCTATCAATGAATTTTGATGATTGGGCAGTTATGGACTTTTTTGTTTCAATGCTTATGGTTGGAATTGGTGTAGCTCTTCTTGCAACCGGTCTGTTCACATCCTACTTTGGTGCTGGCAAATCACAGAAGATTGGATTTGCCCTTCTATTCTCTGGCGTGGCTACACTTGTAATTGTTTACGCTTTGACTTTTGATACTGGCCTGGGAGTAGCTGATCAATTTCATGAGAAAGAATTCAAACAGGCTCTAGTTTCAGGAATAGCGGCGCTAGCTGGAATGATGGTTGGTATGTTTATTATTCTCTTTGTCCTGATGAAGGTCGATACCATTGATGATCTGGAAGATTTAGATCTGGAGGACCTAGAAGACTTGGACCTTGATGAAGAACTGAAAAAACTTGAAGAGGAATTAAATGAGGCTGCCGGTGATGAGCCTGCAGGCAAAGAAGAGGCAAAGGAGGAGGAAGAATAATGGAAGCTGAATACGCTGATATTGCAATAATTATGGGAATTACTGGAGCCATGCTTTCCATGCTAGGTATGGGTCTTTTGATAGCATATTATGGCAGTAGCAAAACAAGAAATGTTGGTTTTCTTTTCTTAATATTAGGTTTAGGACTTGGATATTATCTCACTACTACTGGTAGTGCTGTGGAACTACACAATTCATTGTTAGCATTCGTTGGGGGAATGCTGGGCGGAGTGCTCGGAATTATAGCCTTCCTCGTGGCAATAATAAAGTCCTAGTCTTGGAACCCTAAGCTTAGCACTACTCTAAAATAGAATAACTATTCGTAAGAATCGTGAGCGCAGATAAAGAGCTCTGGAAAACTGGCAAATCTGCCAAAGACGTAGATGGTGAAGAAACCGAGGATGACGACACGCTAGATCTGTCATCCCCTTCACCAGATACTGACAACAATGATGAAGCTATCGAAAAAGCCTTGAAACTAGAAGAAGATAATTGGTTGCCCCTACTCGAGAAAGAAGATGGCGTCAGCATTAGAACTGTAGGGCTTGTTGGCATAGTTACTATTCTCCTCTTGACTGGATTACTAGTCTTGTTATTAAATGAGCAAAAAATTGAGATAACTGTTCCCTATGAGAAATATGAGGAAATGGCTGTCTACAGTATAGAAGGTGCAATTAATTTTGAGAGTACGGTTGATGTTCCTCTACCTATAGGATTTATTGATAATGAGGTAGTTATAAATGATCTCGACATCTCATTCACAGGTGAACTAGAGGCGGGTATCAAAGCACCTAGTACGCAAGCTATGGATGGTTATGGCAATATGCGTAGCGTATTCAAGAAATATTTGGAACAGAGACTGGATAAGATAGATGGTACGATTACTGAAGAAGGAGAGAATCCGGCCGAACTCAAAAATGGCCAAATAGTGAGTTTCCAACACCAATTTATTGATACTACCTCCTTGGAAATAATCAGATCCGAAATTGAATCGAACGCCTCTTACTCAGATACATTTACCGGAGAGAGATGGTATTGGCAAAGTGCAACTGACTGGGTCCCGCGTGACAGTAATGCCGGATTGTTACCCCATGGAAACGCGTATATCGGTAAAACACTTAGTGAAGGAGATACCGGAACAATTAATGAAGGTGGAATAGAATTAAACTGGAAAGTGGAAAATGGTGGGAAAATAAACGGGGAACAGACTGCTTTACTCGAAATAGAAACCTCATATATTTCAGACTCGATTCTAGGATATGAGTATCAGTATCAATATTCGTTTCATTTTTATATGTCAGAAATAAGCAGCCTCCCTCTAAAATTCGAGATGAGCCTATACTCTGATGCTAGTTCTCCCGGTGGGAAATTATATTCTATAAGCATGGAATATAAGGGAATAACAAAACATATCAATGAAGGCTACACCGATGTTCCAACAACTGCATACGAGACTGACACAACTCAGAAAACAGGTGAATTCGAGAACTGGACAGATGGAGCGCCGGCAATTGGGAATGGAAGTTTGGGATATGAATGTGGAATAGACTCAAGTTTCACATTGCAAACCGGAATTCAGAAAGGTAAGGAAGATATCTCAGAGTTTGACAGTTACCTGAGGGATCAAAACGCAAAGAATAGGCCTGCATTCATCGTGGAAGCGAATTACACCGCCAAAAATGAAGGGAAATGGAACTTTACGATGGCTCACAGCAATGAACAGGCTGAAAACATCGATGGTTGGATTATGACTTACAATCGAACCGATATATCTGGAAATGTGAATTCTATTAACAATCCTATAATGACAATGGATGATATTCTCAAACCCCTGACTGTGTGCTCAGCAGAGGAAGTTATGACTGACTTTGATGAGGTTTCTGACTGGTCGGTCAATGATCAGAGCAAAAATGTTGACTATTCACAGGTAACTCTTCTATTGGGACAGAATCTGGTTTCCAAGCAGAGTCTGGCTTCTCCAACCTCTATTGTAAACTTCGGAAGCCTGAACTTAATTAACATTGTATCAGACCTAAGTCAAGGAAACCTAAATCCCAATGATTATTCAGATAATATTGACGTTGATGCCGCAGGCAGTTATGCCTATTTCCTTGATCGGAGAGGCGGTTCTGAGAATTTAGGATATGAACATCAGGAATTAGCAGGCGTCGATGCCAAAGACGGGCTGGTGTTATTCAATCTACAGAGTCGGGCCTATATAGAGAATAAGAATTCAATTTGATTACCCTATATAGTTAACATCGGGTCGGTCTTCTGATTCGCCGGTATCCATTTCCTTAAGCTGACTGGTTATTGAATCAACCTGCTTAGCTCGTTCTTCAAGTTCCGACAGGTTGATTTTTATGTTCAACAACTTTTGGAGGGATTTTAAAACCGCACTAGCTGATTTAGGGTCAACCATGTAACCACTGGTTTCACCCATCAAACAACCACCATGAATGCCCTGAAGCTTGCCCAAACCGAGAAGTAGACCAGAGGCACCAACAATTCCGGCCCCTGGTTCACCATCAATAAACTCCACCCCAGCACCTTTGAACAACTTTACAATCTCATCGGAAGTTGCTGCACCAAGAACTCGAGGATTTGGAACTAGTTTACCAAGGCCATACCCACCTAATGTGTAAATTGTAGTAACTCCCATCTGTTTTACTAATTCGATGAGTTTAGTGCATAAATCATATTGACCTGTGGAATCCATGCCTTGGTACTCACCGACTAGGAAAAGTAGGTCTCTTGTCTTGCCTTTCCCATTGTGATAATACAATTCATTGTTAACTAGCTTTACAATCCCGTCATCATCAATCAATACCTGAGGCGGAAAATATGAAGAATATATCTCTATACACTTTTTAGCATTTAATTCCTCAATAAGATGTGTAGCTGCCAGTTTCCCAACATTGCCTACACCTGGAAGACCTTCTAGGAGGATTGCATTCTTCAACTGGACTTCTTCTGTTTTAACTATTTCTGTAAAGCCCATTACTTCTCCCCCAGCATTCGACGGTACTTTCCATATTTATCCTGTGGAGAAAATCGAGGGGGTAGTGGATTAGAAGTGTTTTTAGAACATTGAGGACAATGTCTAAACATCGTGTACACCACGCATGAACCACATTGAAAAATTAAAGTACGCATCATGATCTCTCAAAAGAACCGATTCCACCTTCGGACTTAAGTGTAGCCAAAACTAGGTCAACTGCTTTTTTAAGTTCATCTTCAGCTTGTTTGTAATTAGGAGCTTTTATAGAAACCCGATATGAAGGTGAACCATTCGAGGTTATCTTCAAAGTAGTGTCATCATTACCTGCCCTTGGTTTCATCAGGGCCTTTCTTATCTTTTCGACACCTTTTACATCATATGAGACCAGATTCAACATGCCCCCAATCGAAACATAGGGTGGAGTTACGTTATCTATTGCGACTTCAATAAAATCAGAGAGCCATTTGCCCTTCCATTCCTTCTTGAAAGAAGCTGCGTCCATCACTGCAGCCTCAAAAGCTAGATACAAACTACCATAAGTATCGCGCATACTATCCTGTAACTCCCTTTCAATATCTGCAATTTTAATCTTGGATTTCTCAGAAACCAATTCCAGAAGTTTCGATGCTTTTTGCTCATTCTTCCAGGCACGGATTCTTTCCTGTTTTCTATGTCCTGAGACTTGGCGTACCGATGCGTCCACTATGGTGCTACCTTTCTTTACTTTAGTGACCCTAGCCACGATCATCTGGCCTTCACGAATAAAATCCCGGATATATTTGACCCACCCTGAGGCAACTTCGGATATGTGCACGAAAGCTCGGTGTTCAGGAAATTCAAGGAGAGCTATGTTGGCACCAAAATCTTTTACTTCAACAACACGCCCAATTATGTATTCACCTTCTTCAGGAACATCCGAAGGACTCACTCAAGCTCCTCTATAATCTCTCCCATAATCTTGGCTTTACCGCCAGTTGGTAGGGCGATTGTAGAACCTGTAGCAGGGTCCTTAACGACTGTGGAGCATTTATCAAAAATAACTACAGTATAATCACTATCTGGGCTTTTTACCTTCAAAAATTTACTATCTGAACTTGCCATGTCTACTCCGTTAATTCGAATTTCTTGGCCCTGATATTCTTTCGATGATGGGCCTTTCCTGTCTCAGTACAGCGATACCGCACGTATACTCTTTTGGTAGGTTTTTCACGGCCTTCAGGCTTAGGTCTTGGAAAACCCCCATAACCTGATGTAACTCTCCTAAAAAGTCTCTGACCGCGAGCCAATTCTGAGGCTCGCTTCTTCTTTACAATCTCAACCTCATGAACTGTGTGCTTTTTTGCGTATGGACTGTACATCTTGATTCTTCGGGGTACCTTCATGATATAGTTATCCTCAGGAAACCGTCCGACCCAACGGGTTTAATAAAGCTAATCCAAGAAGATATCTAACTTAAGCCCTTTAGTTCCTTGTGTTTCATTCCAAAAGTAGCCTGAAGAATAGCAAGAGGAAGTTTGAACCAAAAACTTCTTGTGGCTTTTCCCTCATACTCTCCCCTAGTAAGGCTGGCTAACATTCCAAACATGGCTGGTGTTTTACCTAATGCAAATCCAATTCTCATGAATTTTGAACCATATATCCTGTGCTTAGTTTTTGCTGCACGGTACATGTCGTGACTGTAATGGGATCGCCAATATTTCTCAAATAATGTTGGGTCTCCCTTAGATATAGCCTTAGCTGCCAGACGTCCACCCAATACGGCATGGTTAAGCCCCTCTCCATGAATAGGATTAACATGTCCTGCAGCATCGCCACAAAGAACCCAGTTTTCGCCAGATACGGGTTCATCAAATAGTTCTGAATCATTATAAGATGGAATCGCAGAACCAAACTGTTTGCAATCAACGGTTTCCCCAGTTTCAGACAATTTCCACTTTCTATCTACAAATTCACCTGGCCACCTCTCTTCCATCAGTTTATGCAAGGCTTTCTTCATTCCAGGTGTACCTGCATTGAAACAATATCCTATGTTGTAATGATCGCTTTTGGGAAAGACCCACAAGTATCCTTCTTCACCAGGAAGCGCCCCGAGTATGAATTCAACATCATTCTCCGTTGGTTTTATTCCTAAATAATAGCCACCAGCTGCAAAAAGGTGTTCCCTAGGAATTCGATTCATGAGGTGACGACGAGTGAAACCATTAACTCCATCTGCACCAATCACATACTTGGCAGTATACTTTCCATTAATTTTCCAGAATCCTTTCTCTAATTCAAGTGAAGTGACCCTCTCAACTATATGGCCAGCTCCAGCTTCTTTAGCCCTATTATACAGATAAAAGTCCCAATCGTCTCTGCGAACCATTTTTCCTTTATTGACTGGAATCTTTAGCTTGGTGCTCTTGAATGTGAACGAAATGGTGGTCATCTCACATTCTATTGAGCTTTCTGGGGCATCCATCCACTCTATGCCCTTTACCGGGAGACCCCCACCACAGGCTTTACGTCTAGGATGGGCGTGGTCAAACAAAATAACCGAAAGACCTCGCTGCGCAGCTTCTCTAGCTGCAGAAGCGCCAGCTGGGCCTCCACCTATAACAGCCACATCAACTACTTCCACACTGAACTACATTGAACAGTCTAAATTAAGCCACTCATCAACCTGCTTGATATTTGGAGTATGAAAGTCTACATTCATTTCCAATAATTGACTTGATTCTACAGCCTTGCAAAATCAAGTCTTCAGAACCAGTTCTAGAGACCACATAAATTACTCTAGGTTCTTCAAAATCTAGAAGGCTGTACAATTGGTCTTCCAAATCATCTAATTTCAAAATCGCACTACCTGAAGAATCAATACTTAATTTCCTGAAATCGAATCCACGGCCCTCGATAAAAAGGCGGTGATTGATACCTTCAAAAACGAACTTCGGTTCAGATTCAACTGATGTTAAAGTAGACATGAGACCTAGACCAGTATGAGTTGGTTTATACCATTTATTATTTCCAGATTGAGGAATTCATTTCTAAAAAGGCAGGTCCCCACTTGAAAATGGACATTATCTCGACGGCCTGCTCTTTCTGATGACAAAACATCAACGCGCTTGCTATGGCTTCAGCAGTCGTCAATTTTCCAATCTTTCCAGAATTAACAGGGTTGGCTGGAATCACGCCTGGTAATTTCCTTGGTTCTAAACCCATTAATTTCAATTTGGAAAACGTAGCCTCAGCCATATTCCAAGAACAATCAACACCAACAATACCGCCAACTTCAGCCAATATTGAATCACTGTGTGATAATACTCTCTCTGAAAAAGGGTCAAGAACAATCCCTTGCAACGGCAACATTCTCAATGAACTATAATTTCGAGAAAGACCGAATCTTTCCATCCGTTTTGCTGTACATTTTTTTGGATCGTCCTGATCAAAGCAGAGAACTCTAATTTCAATTAACATGTAGTGAAAAATCAATGGGAGGTGCTGCCATTGTCAGGCTACCTAAACTTATAAAGTCGGCAAAAGGAGCATAGGCTTTGATATTGTCTATAGTGATTCCACCAGATGCTTCAATCTCAATATCTGAGATCTTTCGCAAATTCAATACCGTTTTCTCAATAGCCTCGGGTGTAAAATTATCTAGCATGACCCTGTCTGCCCCAGATTTAGCGGCTTCAAGGGCCTGTTCATTGTTGTCGGCCTCTACTTCTATCATAAGGTCTGGATGTTTCATTCTGGAACGCTCTATGGCCTTGGTTATTTCCTTACATAATTGCAAATGATTATCCTTGATCAGAACCGCGTCATCCAGTCTCATTCTATGTGTCTGACCACCGCCATGGACAACGGCTTGCTTCTCAAGTTCACGAAGACCAGGTACTGTTTTCCTAGTGGCTAGGATTTCAACTTTGGGATTGACTGACTTAGCTAACTCCACAATCTTAGCAGTAAAGGTAGAGATGCCGCTCAGATGGCAAAGGATATTCAACAGAAGTCTTTCTACCCTGAGAATATCATGTGCTTTTCCAGATAAAGAAAGGATGGAAACATCCGATTTGATTCTGTCACCGTCGGAGAAGCTTGTATCACCCTTAACATTGACTTTTGACAGTAATGTATCACAAATCTCCAGACCTGAGATTATACCTGGACCACCCGTAACCTCTGCCCTACAAGGTGAATTGTCGACTACAGATTGACTTGTGACATCGCCATCTCCGAAATCCTCGGCTAACCAGTCATCCAGAATATCTGCCATGGGTAATGGCAATGACTTAAAGTGACGGAATAAAGACTAGCCTTAGACTAATCTTTCCGGCGCGATAATACTACAACCGTCAGGGCTAACAGTGAAACAAACATACTGAAACCGGGAAGACCGCCTTCATCATCTTCATCCAGTTCCTCAGTCTCGACCGCTTCACCCTCAGTCTCCTTAATCTCTATCTGAGCTGTCAGATCCGGACTTGTAGTCTCCGAACCATCGGCAGATATTGCAACAATCTGAAAGATATAGTCGCGTCCAGAAAGGGCTGCTGTATCTGGTGACAAGTTAATAACGATTGCAAGTGTCTGTCCTCGACCTATTTGAATCGAGTCCGAACCGAGAGCTGCCCAAGGAGGCTGATTCTCCATTGCGAAAGTTACAGTGTCAACACCATTTCCATTATTGGTTACATTCAAACTTAGCTGTAACTGGGTTTCCTGAGTCACTGTTACAGTTCCATCGGAACCGGACACGTGGCCCATGGCTATATCATATATCTGAGACGTGGAAACGGATATACTGTGATTGGCCGTACTTTCTCCATCAGATGAGGAAACTGTTACGATAATCTCTCCACTTTCAGCTCCAGCATCCCTGTCCTCAGGAATGGTGACTGAAACTGTGAACTGGCCACTACTTACTGCAGAGACCGTTATATTCGATTGACTTGCGGTAGGCGTCCAAACTGCTGGACCTTCTACCATAATTCCAAAAGTATCTTCTCCGTTACCGGTATTGGTAACATTAAAAATGAAATCCACCACTCCACCGGGTGCCTTGGATTTAGAATCTGAATCTACGCTCAATGAAACTCCATAATACTGATCGACTGTGGCCACAAACGATTGTGACGCTGTTTCGTCAGCTGAATTCAAAGAGGTTGCCGTCATCGAGAACGAAGCTGAGGTACCTGCCAATGCATCCGCAGGGACCACCAAAGACATATCAAAAGTGGATGAGGTTTGCCAATCTATCTCGCCAGAAGTATCCGGTGTGCTACTTAGAGTCCAGCCTGCTGGAACCCCCGAATTATCCCAAGTGATACTGAAAGTGTCCTTAGTATTACCAAGATTGTTAACTGCCACATTCCAGGTAGATATAGCTGAACCTTCACTCAAATCTACATTACGGCTACCTGCACCCGAAACACCTACACCATACCACTCAGCAGCTGAAACGGGTATTGCAGTCATACCATACGGCTGGATGTAGGGCATTCCGCCCATTGGATCATCAGGGTCCGTACCTGTAGCCTGAAAATCTAGTGTGTGATCCCCTGCCTTTACAACACCTGTTAGGTTAATATTTACATTCCAAGTGTGTGAAGCTGACGCATCCATGCCCTCCAAAGTACCTCCATAGAATGGATGCCAGCCAACATCATCACTTGTAACTAACCATCCTGTGATTCCGGTATACTGAACAATTATATGGTCACGAATAGGCATTGGTGCTGTTGTATTATCAAGGTTCTTGGTGACTGCAATATTTTCTACTACAATCTGATAAGTATGTTCATCACCAATGTTGTATATCTGAATTGTCGGTTGGTTTGGAAAGTTGGATTCATAAGCAATCCAATTCGTTACACAAACTATCGCCTCTACGCTCAACGAGGCGCCCTCACCGCCATCATCATGAGCATCAATATTAATCTCCATAGGCACTTCGGCAAAATCTACCTTGGCACCATCCCCAACAGTAACTGAAACTTGAACCTGAATTACTGCACTCGATGCTAATGGGCCCAAAAGAAGGCTTGTATTATCTTGGTTGCCAGATGCTGAGAAAGTCACATTCTTAGAATCCCAAGTCTCATCCATGAAAGTGGCTGTGATTTCAACCTCCTCAAAGTCGACATCTCCGTCATTAGTAATCGTTACTGTGTACTCTGCCGAACCGTTTACCGAGGCAAATGAATATGGTCCATGATCTGCATCCAGAGTAGCCATAAGGGAGCTTGCTGCACTTGCTGGTGTGAAAGCAAAGACTGACACGACCATCAGCAGCACTACAAAGAACGGCAGGGCCTGTCGTCTATTGCTTATCATTGATACTCCTCACAACCTGCGTCTGATTAGAAGAACCGCCCCTAGTGCAGCTATAGCTGAGATAATACCAAAACCAGGGCTATCGTCTTCGTCTACTTCTTCAGTTGTTGGACCGCCAGTATCATCAACCTTCTCCGTAACTGTTACTGTGAGATCTTCTGTAGTAGAGGAGGTCGTACCATCTGCTGAAGTAGCTGTTACCTGGAATGTATAATCTCCAACAGCACCTGCTGGACCGACATCAACCGTCAAGGTCATTGTCTGGTCTGGGCCTGCCAAAGCGTCAGTTTGTCCAAGAGTTACCCATGCCGGAGCATTGGCCAACGAAAGTGTAATCTCATCGTTTCCATTTCCATCGTTAGTAACTGTGAATTTCATCTGAACCGTCATAGTCTCCTGAACAGATGCGTTGTTCTTTACCACATCAGTCTCATTCGAATAATAACCTGCTGATATGGAATAGACCTGGTTAGCCGTCACAGAGACGCTGATATCATACGCATAGTCACAATCTGTAGTGTCATCTCCACAACCCTCGGAATAAGCGTGTGCCATCACACTGCCACTGGCTGCGTTGGCGCTAGCATCTGATGGAACAGTTATGCTGAGTAGCGTTGTTGACGTTGCTCCGCTTGCAATTGTTAAATTCGATTCAACCAGAGTTGGTGACCATTCTGAGGCACCCATTGTTGCAAGGGAAACTGTATCGTCCCCGTTACCTCCATTTGTTACAGATATCGTGAAATCAGCTGAATTACCGGGATTGGCGCTATCTGACGCTTTATCTACGATCATAGTCAAGCCGTAACACTGAGTTACAGTCGCACTGAATAACTGAGTCTGTGTAACTGACGAATCAGTCTCAGAAGTTACAGTCATTGTGAAACTATGCATCGTACCTGCTGGTAAGCCTGCTGGAATGTGTAGACCGACATTCATAGTGAACATCCCCGTCCCAGTTCCCTCATCATGTTCAAATTTAGGATTCAACATTCCTGTGTTGTCACTGGTAGCACCATCGACGGTCCAACCTGCTCCAACTGCATCAGCAGTGTCAAAAGTTATTGCAAAACTGTCCATCGTGTTTCCAAAATTCTTTACAGTAGGTGTCCAACCCGTTGCATCCTCGGCGTCTGAACAACCGCTGTCTGAATCGTAATTACCTGAACCTGTGACGTTAACACTGAAATTATCAGCGACAATGGCTTCAAGAGAAACGAGGGAAAAGACTGTCCCATCCTGCACGGTGAAAACTACGAATGAATTACCAACGTAAGAGGATGCAGGGATAATTTCTCCAACCAACTGGATATCCAGCACAAGATCATACGACCCGTCAGCTGCCATATAGGAGATAGTAGCTGTTCGCTCTATCTTATCCCAAGCTGTATCAGTACTATCAATATTCCAGCCTGAGCCGATTGTGGTTAGTGAAATAGCAATATCGTCCTCAATTGCTACGCCATCTCCGTTCTCATCAACTTTAATGTTAGTCACAGTAATAGTGTAAACGTTACAGCTATCATTCTGTTCACAAGTTTCATCATCATCATCACCTTCAACAAATGCCTTTACGCCATCGGCTGAATTAGCGAACCAATTGGTAACCGAAATTGTGAAGGCCATTGCACTACCTATGGAATCCTCGTCAGATGTGGCAGTAACCGTCAGCTCTCCCGAATCACCGATATCTGCGCCAGCTTCCGCTGGACTTGCAGATACACATGCCTCAATCGTTCCACCTTCTCCAAAATCTGTATCTACATCATCATTTTCGTCAGTACAGCCATTACTACCATCTGTAACTGTAGCTTCAGTTGTTATATTGTTTCCTTCTACGTCCTTACCCCAATAAACAGATGCGCCTATTGCGACATTAGTGTGTGCTGAGTCTGTCATACTGCTAATAGCTATTAGAAATTCAGCGGTACCGTGTTGCGAAGCGTAAGACGTTATACCGTCGTCCGCTAATCCTGAGATCTCGAGATCATGGCCGTCTGCGCTAACACTTGGCACTATCAAAACAGATGCTATCATAGCCAAAGTAGCTACAAAAACACCCAGATTTCGTACATTTTGTTCCATCGTTTCACCTTTTTTACTTCCTATATCCCCTTAATCAGAGACACAAGGTAACTAGTCACATTGTAGGATGTATTTAAAAAGTTTCTGAAATATGATATCCTTGACTGGTTGTGTTTTTTTACAATCAAAATAGTTAGGAAACTTTTTATAGTTGTGCCATTAGCGAGGACCTCCCATTATTATCTGGGAAGCTGGTGTAAATTTGAGAGAACATTCGAGATTTGAGAAGGCCCGCGTTATTGGTGCTAGAGCACTTCAGATTTCAATGGGTGCCCCAGTCCAGATTAAGGTTCCTAAGGAGATTATAGATCCTGTTATAATCGCACAAATGGAATACGATGACGGAGTTATTCCTATAGATATCGTTAATAGAGAGAAAAAGTGAAGATTCAGGACATTGCTTTACGTAGAATTATAGATTCTAGGGGCAATCCTACTGTCGAGGCTGAAATTAAGACCAAAAACGGGTTTGGTAGAGCTGCAGCCCCGGCAGGAGCATCGACAGGAACCCATGAAGCTGTGGCCTGGCCTAGTGGTAGCGTATCCAAAGGAATGAAAATCGCGGAAGAAAAGGTAATGCCACAACTGATAGGACTTCCGACAGAAGACCAAGAAAACTTTGACAAGACCCTCCGAGAAATAGATGGAACTGATAATTTTAGTAAAGTTGGAGGGAACATCAGCGTAGTACTCTCAATAGCTTGTGCCAAAGCTGCTGCCGACGCAAAAGGAATTGCCTTGTACGAACACATTGGAAAAACAGATACCTACGCACTTCCAGCACCAATGTCAAACGTATTGGGTGGTGGTGCACATGCCATTGGAGGAACTGATATTCAAGAATTTCTGATTACCTCATTTGATGATGACATAAACACGGCCATAGAGGCGAATTCTGCCGTCCACAAAGAAGTAGGTAAGATTCTAAAGGGAAAATTCCCGAATATGGCCCTAGGCAAAGGTGACGAAGGTGCGTGGGTCGCACCAATTGGGAATGTTGAGGCTCTGGAATTAGTGGTTGATGCAGCGAATAATGTAAGTGACGAGATAGGAATCGAAATCAGACCTGGATTGGATATGGCTGCAAGTGAATTTTACCGTGATGGAAAATACAGGTACAAGGATCAAACCCTGACGCCTGAAAAACAGATTGAATTCGTACTAGGCCTAATAGAGGAATACGATCTGCACTCAGTTGAGGACCCAATCGATCAAGAGGACTTTGAGTCATGGACTGCATTGACAGAACAGACCGATGCCTTGGTCATAGGAGATGATCTCTATGTCACAAATACGGAAAGATTGCAAAAAGGAATAGATATGGAGGCCACCAATTCAATCCTGATCAAACCAAATCAGATAGGGACACTTACAGACACTATCAAGACAGTTGATCTTGCCAAAAAGGCAGATATGGCGACTATTATCTCACATCGTAGCGGAGATACCACGGATTCAACCATAGCCCACTTGGGTGTGGCATTTGAATCACATGCTATCAAAACCGGGATAGTGGGTGGTGAAAGGATTGCAAAGCTTAATGAACTAGTACGAATCAGCGAGAAACTCAGATGACCGAGACCGAATCCAAAGAGCTGCTCATAGACGAGGATACGTTCCTTACCTGTGGTGTGCACATTGGCACTAAACAGAAAAGCAGAGACATGGAACCGTATGTCCACAAGGTGAGAGAGGATGGGCTCAGGATCCTAAATGTCAACCTGACCTCGGAGAAGATAGTTGAAGCGGCTAATTTTCTGAAAGAACATGAACCCCAAGATGTTTTAGTTGTATCGGCTAGGCAATATGGTTGGAAACCTGCAAAGAAATTTGCAGACACTTGTGGGTTCAATTGTATAGCTGGAAGATTCACGCCAGGAAGGCTGACAAATCCTGAAATGCAGTTTTTTATAGAACCTAAGATAATCATTCTCACCGACCCTGCTGCTGATGCTCAGGCCTTCAGGGAAGCAATTAACATCAAGATACCTGTAATCGCCATGTGTGATTCAAACAATCTAACAAACAACGTAGACCTCATTATACCTGGTAATAACAAGGGACGGCGCTCACTAGCTCTAATCTATTGGTTACTCTCGAGAGAAATCCTAAGGATTAGGGGAGAACTAGGAACGGACGAGGATCTTGAAGAGACGATAGACGATTTCGAAGCACCGCTAATCTGAAGAGTTTTCTTTTTAAGAACGGAGCCATAGCAAGTTGTGTGGCTTTTCGAATTACTGTACTTCTTCTACTTTTTCCTTAGATTGAGACTGGAAATACCCTTCTATTCGCAAGAAGAATATAGAAGACTGATAACCTTGAGAGCGAGGAAATTAGCCAAACGGTACAACATGAAGATATATGTCAAAGGGAATCCTCAACCGGGATTTCTAGTGGCCAATCACACCAGTTATCTAGATCCCGTTGTTGTACAGGCCCTTAAGACCGGCGGAGCTGTTTCCAAAGTTGAAGTCAGAGATTATTTTCTATTTGGGCCTATTGCAAATAAGGTCGGAATGTTGTGGGTAAAACGTGAGAATCGAAAATCCAGAACTGGAGTGATACAGCAATTGAACCAATGGGATGCAGTAAAAAACCCTCTCTGGATCTTCCCAGAAGGTACAACCTCTAGTTTTGGAGAATTAGGACCTTTCAAAATGGGAGTCTTCAAAGCCGCGGAAATTACAGGACATGTGATTCAACCTCTGGTTTTTTGTTATGATAATCCATTGGTGGATTGGGGAAGAACCGGAAATGAAAAGGACCTGTTCAGAAGTATTCTAGATTTTTATAAAGAAAATATCAGAACAAATGTCTATTGCTTCTGGATGAAGCCTATGAAAGTAGGGCCAGGTGAAGCTCAAGAAGTGGCTGATGAGTTACGACGAAGGATGTTAATTTATATCAGAAGGTTCGAGAGGGAACGGAATGGATAGGAAGCGCTGGGAAAAGGAAACCTTGGAATCGGCATTGAATGAGAACCCTGAAAGGAAAGAAACTTTATTGGATAACAGAGAACGCCTGAATACACCCGAAGACACCTACGGGTCCAAATTTGAATTACCTGGAGAGGCGCCATACACTCGAGGAATACATCCTACTGGCTATAGAGGGAAATTATGGACGATGAGGCAATACGCCGGGTTTGGTACTGCCAAAAAAACAAACGAAAGATTCAGGTATCTCCTTGAAGAAGGTCAGAACGGATTATCCGTTGCATTTGACCTTCCAACCCAGATAGGATATGACAGCGATGATGAAATGGCCCTAGGTGAGGTTGGCAAAGTTGGTGTAGCCATAGATTCTATAGAAGACATGGAACTCTTGTTGGACCAAATACCATTAGACAGCGTCTCAACCAGTATGACCATCAATGCACCGGCCTCAATACTTCTGGCGATGTACATTGCCACAGGCAAGAATCAAGGAGTTGCTGAAGGTAAATTGAGAGGGACTGTCCAGAATGATATACTCAAAGAATACATTGCAAGAGGAACATATATATTTCCTCCAAAGCAATCCATGAGATTGACGACCGATGTATTCGAATACTGTACCAAACATGTTCCCAAATGGAACACCATATCGGTTTCAGGATATCATATTCGTGAGGCTGGGTGCACTGTAGAACAGGAATTGGCATTCACCATAGCGAATGGGATAACCTATGCCCAGGCTGCTGTCGAAAAGGGACTGGATATTGATGATTTTGCACCAAGGATGACCTTTTTCTTCAACGGGCACAACGATTTTCTGTATGAAAT
>Ga0310125_10000279_pt1 | contig 23328 bp, 46 predicted proteins | sample CB11b_Tmax_Bot8__FD_203508 | JGI IMG/M metagenome (GOLD analysis project Ga0310125, IMG submission 203508) | Marine microbial communities from Western Arctic Ocean, Canada - CB11b_Tmax_Bot8 | ecosystem: Environmental > Aquatic > Marine > Oceanic | place: Canada: Western Arctic Ocean | collected... | reverse complement strand
ATGTGAGTGTGGATTTCCTAGATGGAATTGTGGAGATTGTTTTGACACACAAATTATAACCGTAATACATGGAGAAGATAGTGGAGAGTGGGAAGATGAATACGCTTGTCCTAAATGTGATCCAGACATGAGAGCTTACGGAGATAAACCAAGTGATTGGAGATAGAAAAAATGTATAGAGGAGATATAGCATTGAGAAATCTCAATGAAATTACGGAAAAGTATAGTAGTTGGGTTAATCGTTGGTATTATGGCTTAGGTTGTTTAGAATGTCGTGTATGTGATAAGATGATAATAGATAAACATGATGTATGTCTTTATAATAGTAGAATAATGCACGTTGCGTGTGCTTCTGATTTTATTGAACAAAATAAACACAAGTGGGGATATGATGGCGTGTAAATGTAGATTCTGTGGCAAGTTTGCTACTGAAGATCCTTGTATTGATTGTATGAAAATAAAAAGATTATAGGGTGGAAGCGATAGCCTTTTATAAAACAGCCCCACTAAAACAAAGCATGAAACAAAACACAAAGCCGTTAGGCATAAAAGATTTTATTACTATCATAGGTATTGGTAATAATAAAGAAAAATATGAGATACTAAAGAAAATAGGAGAGAAACTGAAATGAAATGTCCAAAATGTAATGGTCACATATCATCTACGTTTGAATCAGAAGATTCATTTAGTGCTGAATGTTTAGACTGTGGGTATGAGTGGAATTAAAATGACACAAACAATAGAAATAACAAACATAACAGCAAACAGATTGAGGAATTATTTTCCTGATATGACACCAGCAAATGCTATTCGTGAACTATTTAAAATAGCATTAAATCATGGGCATTTAGAAACTGTTATGGAAGCACATAGATCTGACAATTATGTCGCTAGATTTAGAGGTGGTAGAAATTGACCATATTTATGAAGTTAGAAACAAACGATAGACCAAAGTTTAAATCGGAAGCAAGTGCTAAACGATTCGTGGGAAAATTCTTTAACATGAAAGAAATGGAAGTGTTATCTGATCCTGAAAAAATGCCTGAACTTGCATTTAATATTCCAGCATACGAATGTAAAGCTGGTGGTCATATGGTAAACTTGGAAGGATTTATCTGCCATGAGTGTTATGCGTTGCCTGATTTAGATGAAGATGGAAAACCTCTTAGTCAGCGTGGGGGTAGGTATAAATTCAATGTAGTTCAAGAAGCATTATATAGAAGATTTGAATTTGCAATGAATAATCCGTACTTCGTAGATGTAATGTCGTACCTTATTGACAAGAAGATTAAACGAAAGTTTCGTTGGTTTGATTCTGGAGATTTACAATCGGAAAAAATGCTAGATGATATATGTAAAGTATGTAGAAACACACCACACATATTACATTGGTTGCCAACAAAAGAATGGAAGATCGCAGAAAGATATATCACAGCAGGTAATGAGATACCTAATAACTTAGACTTACGCTTGTCTGCACTAAAAATAGATGGCGATCCACCAACAAAACTCGCAGAACGGTTAGGTTTAAACACTTCTACCGTCATATCTCCTGAAGCATGGGATAAATTTATCGCCACTAGATCAAAAGGTATTAGATGTCCATCATCAATGAATGAAAATAAATGTGGAGATTGTGAGGGTTGTTGGAAACATGAGGTTAAGAACGTAGCCTATAAATATCATGGTCGTAAATTAATAGTGATAAAGGGGTTGTCTAAATGAATTGTAGTGATACTAATTGTACTATGGTATGGTGGGATTTGTATGACAAACAAAAGAATTGGTTAGGTCAAAGACATTCTCATACTCCTCAAGACGCCAAGCTACAATTAGTAGAGGAAACTAATAAGGAAGCACACTATGTTGAGGAATCAGAATGACAGCAGATAAAAACAAAATTAGAATTGAAAAGAATGACGCTACTACGTCTCACAATGGTAATATATTGGTGGAAGTTGAGAGTTTTGATATGTCAACTGAGGAACTCAAGAAACTTGCACTCGAAATTGTGGAAGAAGTAAAGAGGAAGAAGAAATGAATGAAATAACCTTATCTGGCAGAAAAGTTAGCATGGAATTTGATTCTATTGAAAAAGCTATACAATTTGTGATAGTATGGAATGAGTTAAGAAGAAATCCTAAGATACATGAATGTCATCTCCATCTCTACACATCTCAATCCAGTATACGTCCTCGACAAAGATGTAAGATCCCTATATGATGAAAAAGGATTCAAGAAGTAGGACTATAATAGAAGTCACAACAGATGTTGTTATTGGTTGTGCAATAGCTACAGGTTTAAACTATACTATACTACCACATTATATTGAAACAATAGAAACAGGAGAGCCTTTAGGTATGCTGTCAATATCGTTTTGGTATGTAGCAGTTAGCTTTATAAGGAAGTATGGTTTGAGAAGATGGTTTAATAAACGACCAAAGGTATTGGAAAGGTTTAAGTAATAATGAATCAAAAGAAAAAGAAGTTGAAAAATAAAATAAAACATTCGCTTATAAATACACCAAAAGTTAAACATTGGGGTAGGTTTGAAATCCCTAAAAGGATTTTAATTGTGAGTGATTTACACGTTGGCTCAACAACTGCATTATGTTCGGAACACCCAGTAACTTCTGATCTCGGAACAACATATAATCCAAACCCCCTACAAAAACAATTGTTTAGAGCATGGAAAGATATGATAAAAGCGTTAAAAGGAACAGTAGATTTATTGGTCGTCAATGGAGAATGTATAGACGGTGCTAATGTAAAACAGGTCGGACAACAATCGTGGACAACAAACCTAGAAGATCAGATGAATGACGCAAAGAAATTAATTGAGATGATTCCATACAGAAAAGTATTACTGTTGAGAGGTTCTGGATATCACGTTCAGGTTGATGGAACAAACTTTGAAGAAATAATGGCTTCAAAATTAAAGAATATAGTTAAATACAAAGCATATGGTGGTCAGGGTAGCACAGATTACTTTGCATTTGTAAAAATATATGGTAAAGTATTCAACTTCACACATCATATAGGTTTCTCAAAAGCAGAAGCAAATAGAACAGGAGCTTTAGCGAAAGAGATGAAAGGTATGCATTTCCAACATGATACTTTAGGGAGAGCAGATGGTTTTATTAGAAGCCATGCTCATTACTTCGTTCATGTTGAGTTTGCCAACACTCATGGTGTAATTACACCAGCATGGAAGTTTCCTGACGCACATTTATTCAGGGGTGGTTTAGCAGGAACAGTTCCTGATGTAGGTGCAGTTGAGTTTCGTGTATATAAAGATGGAACTATAGAGTTTGAGAAATATATAGCAGAAATTAATATAAAGGCAAAGGTAATTGATATTGAAGACTAGATACACAGTAAGTGCAGAATCTATGGAAAAAATATTTAGTAATGAAAAAACTAAATTAAAACCAGAGTATCAGATTAACTGTGAAAAGATTATAAAAATACTAAAGAAAAAGAAATCGGGATGTACATTAGGAGAGATATACAAAGAAGCGTTTCCAATGTTTGACAGAAGAGTACGTGAAGCTGTATACAGATTGAAATCATCAAAAGAAATCACTGCTGAAAAATGTCGCTGTGGTGCAGGTACAATATATAAAATAAAATGAGCATAGTAATTAATGATTATGATGGCGATGAAAGCTATTATGATGAAAGACATGGTAGTTATATCGTATGGTTAGGCAAGAAAGGTAACCGTGAAACAAATAAAATGCATGAACTCGCACACATAAGACATGGTACAGATACTAGTAAAGCAAAGGAATTAGTGATAAGATTAGGGGAAGAATCAGGGTTACTTGATGATGATAATATAGAGATAATCGCTGACTTGTTCTTCGCAACATGGAATGTACTGGAAGATGAGAGGGTTGAATCTTTTGAATATGTTGAGAATGAAAACTTTCAGTATAAAAGACCAAGACCTTTATTCAGACAGCATAAGAAAGATATGGGCAAGACAAAAACAAAAACAATCGCAGAGTCCAACCCTGTTGAAGCATTAATATGTGCTAGGTTTAATAGAGATGATCTCGTAGGAAAGGATGTAAAAGAATACATTGTGAAATCAAGAAAGGTAAACAAGGAAGAAGTATATAAACTCGCAGAAGATTATATTAAAAAATACCTGTTTGAATACGTTAGAAACGTTTAATTAATATAACAAATTATAATGATTATGAAAAAACATAAGTGTGATGAAAATGTCTATGGTCGTAAGTGTAACGAATCATTTGACACAGAGTCACAATATAAAAAACACTTTAGTAACTCGCATAAAGTAACTAAAGAAAATCCATTAAAAACAAAGTCTATTTTGAAAGACGGTGTTGGTATGGTAACAATCGGCTTTGATTCACTTGGAAACAAACAAAAGGTTGTAAAGGAAACAGATTACTGTGTTTTCTGTGGAAAGAAAGCATATGTAATAGAAGCAAAAAGACCAATATGCTATGGTCATTGGTCTACTTGGGGATGTTTCTACACAAAAAGAATGATAGATGAGGATAGACAATTTCCAAAGAATCCATGTCGTCATAGGAACACATATGTTTCAAAGATTCTTACAAAGAAAGAACGTGAAAAACTAGCAAAGTATGTCAGTTCATTAGAGAAAGAAGTGTGGGCTAGATTATCATGGACACCTTTAGAAGAGTTAATGACGTGGCATGATGACAAACTACTTGTAGAGCAGAGAGTCTTAGAACAATTGAGGTTGTTAGAATGTTAACAGATAGGGAAAAACTAATCCTACACTTCGTAGCAATACTAACAATCATAAGAGTGAGTGGTGTCAAGGACAAAGAAACAATCCTCAATAAAATGATAGACGATATAAGGAGAGAAAGATGTCGTTCTGTAGCAATGGAGGATATTCCAGATATTTTAGAGGAAGTTGATGAGGAAATGCAATCTGCACAACTCATGTTCAAGGAACTCATGGAAGATACGGTGTGGAGTATGACAGGAAAACGACCAAACACACGTAAAGGTTGGGAGGATTTGAAATGACAAAAGATCATAAAAATAAATGTCAGTGTGAATCTTGTTGTTACTTTCATGATATCATAGAGAGGGATGAACAATGAAAGGAGAAAAGATAATAGAAAACATATGTCAATCCTTAGACTGTAGTAAACATCTAACACCATATGAGTTGGAAAGACAGAGAACTATGCCGAGAACATTAAAGTATAGATTCTGTAGAAGTTGTCGACAATATCCAAGTAACTGTAAAAAGGCAGTGAGATGGAGATGTAGGTTATGTCCAGAGATAATGTCTGACAGCACCACTGAACGAGGAAGATATTATTGCAGTCAATGTGGGCCGATAGAAGGTCAAAGAAGATCAAAAAAATCATTCTATAGTAAAAGGGGTATCTCACAATGATCTGTAATATATGTTTGTCAGAAACAGTGGCAGGAGAAATAGATAGACTCATGCTATGTGGTAAATGTCTGAAAAGAGTACAGAAGTATTGGGAAAGTAAAGATGTCAAAAAGTATTAGACGTTGCATTAAATGTAACTCCCAATATGATAGTGGTTTCTTTGGAACTGGATATAAATACTGTTCCAAGAAATGTCGTATGGAAAGAAACAGAGTTGCATATGCTAACCGTTATGTGAAACGAAAGAACACATCATGTTGTTGTATGTTATGTAGGAGAAATATATTCTCCGTAGGACAGAAAAAGAACGTCAGTAAATATTGTTCCAGAAGATGTTTAGAGATGGCAACTAGGATAAGGAAAGGACAAACACATTTTTACGCAAAGATTCCTATCACTGTAGTAAAACTAGTAAAGTTTTCTGTGGATGACATACCAAAAATATGGGGTTATGATAATTCTTCAGACCCTTGCTATCGTAGTGACTGATCTGCCCAAGCAAGTTGGAATATTAAAAGTTCCTCTTGGTCCTCATCTATAGTTAGTTCATCAATCTTACCAAAACAATGATGATATACTTCATGGTTGATGGTCTTTAATATATCATCCAATGATTCATGCATTGGTAAATATACTATAGCCCTCTCAGTTTCTTCGTAGTATATACCACGTTGATCCGAATGTCGTACCCTCATATCCACAGATAGTGTCATACTATAACTATTATTGGTAAGATTTAAATATTTATGGGTTTTCATACATGGTATGGCTAACATAATAACCAGATTTCTTAACTGGTATGAAAAACATATGGCTAAAAGCCTTATCATTTCAGCCGTCATATTATACGCACAAATACCTCACTCATGGTGGGCTTTGGAGTGTGTACTTGGGGGTGGGGTACTACACAATCATGGTATGATAGTAGACTTCTTTCTGTATGGTATAGACACATTAGAATTAATACCTATAATAGGTATCACTCTTGCAATCGTGAGTAAGGTTAGACACAAAGTTGCATAACTTTATATACAAAAAGGGTTTAGTTTGAATATGTCTACAGAGCATAAGCATGAACACGATCATAAACCAAGATGGGAGTTGATAGAAAAACTTCATGACAAGATTGATGAAAGAATTGATGACTCATTTAAAGATGACAAACTAAGTTTTATGGAGGTTGACTTTGCATTACTAATGATTCATGAAAAAATTAACCAACAAAAAATGGAGTTGTATAATCTATTCATGAAAGAACATGATGATGAAGATAAAAAAGATGCACCTGATAATGTATATGGATAATGGTAATAGCAGATTTAGGATCCTTTGTTAATATAACAGAACCATGTAGACTTTGTAGGAGAGAATCAATACCAATTTCTGGTAAACTTACGTATTGTGATGTATGTTATAGGGAGATTGTTACAAATGTAATCCTGAATCTTCTAGGGCAAGAATGATTTCTCTTATAGAATCTTCATTCTTTTCTTCTTTCCATAAACAGTAACAGTCATACCAATTTAGGTCTACGACTATACAGTTATTCCATTCTAGTATCTTCTTCATCACTGTATCTTTGGCCGAAGTTAACACACCTTCGTGGTGTTTGTCTTGAACTCGGACGACTATCGTTTCTTCTTTAGGTCTAAAGATAACTATATCTAATTTATGTTTAAGATAATTATCGCTAAGACTATCCTTATACTCATCATTAATTAGGTTAATGAATGGGTATTGTGGTTTAATTTCTGCATTTATATATAAATCTCGTAGTATTTCTAACGCTGTTTTTTCTCCAACACCTATAAAATTTCCATCCTTATCTATTTTCACATATGTATTGGTGCTATCTACTAATTAAGTCTTTTAGTATGACCCAATTGCTGTGCAACCACATGATTCACCATCTACGTTGTACGTACAACCGTTGTTGTCTTCGTGTGTAGGTTGTGGATGACCACAAAGTTTGCATACTCCTGTTGCTACTATCTTTATATCTGCCATTATAGTTTAGTTTTATATCGTTCTTATTAAAGATTTATGTCTCTAACCTTAACTTCCCACCTAGATCCCTTCTTAAATACATTGATGGCCAGAACTTTAAGGTTCTTTTTATCTATTAGGAAGTCTAGTATTGGTTGTTTAGGTGGCCAAGCGTTAGTTTTTATCTGAATTAATACTATGTTACCCCCCTCATCGAAGCATATACCATCAAACAAGTTCCATAAATCCAATGCACGATACCATTCTCCTCTTGTGTAAACTAAATCATGTCTTCTACCATGAGGTTTCAACCATATGTCATCATAACCATTCTGTAATAACCACATAACAGCCTTCCTATTGGATGCTCTCATTCTTTCTCTGGGATTCATATCAATAATGAATAGGCATCAATGCAGGATAAAAACCTAAGCTTAACGCCCAAGTCAAACCTTGTTGAGTATTGGCACTATTTCCCAATCTAGCCTACTCATGTAATATATATACTGTGTGTTATATAACTGTTATGATTCAATATCTGATATCCCCTTATCAGTAAGATCGAATTGTATGTCTGCCACTGGATCTTCAGGACTATCTACCATTCTAGCGATATGTTTTCTACCACTTTTCTTAAAGTACATTCTGTATGTTGGTGCGTGGCCAACAATATTACCACCTATTGGTTTAACTGGATCCCCAAACATTATACTTGGATCAGACTGCACCTGATTTGTAAACAGCACAGTACAATTGAAGTAATATGATATGTTCTTTAGGTGTGTCATTAAATGTGCTATTTGGTTTTGGCGTTCAGCGAGGGTTCCTCTCCCCAAGTATTCCTCTCTGAACTGCCCTATTGCTCCGTCTAATATTACAATTTTTGGCTTATATTTTGTTATTATAGGAGATAATGCGTTCACTTTACCCATCATCTGCTCTGTGTTAGGTGTGTAATAATAATGTATATTCTTTAAGTATTGTTTTGCGTCTTCTGTGTCTACTGCATACCCCCTGGCCACAATTATCTCAGACAATCTTCTTGGCCTAAAAGTATCTTCACAATCTATCCATATTATTTCATGTCCATGAGATATGGCTTCAGCAGTTAATGTTAAACAGAATTGTGTCTTACCAGATCCAAATTCTCCGTAGACTTCATATAAACTTTCAGGTTTTACCCCACCTCTTAGCAATGTATCTACCTCTGTCTTTGTTCCTATAGTGAATAAGTTATCTTGGTACTCCATGAGTTCTAATGTATCCATGTCTGGTTTTCTAACCATATTGTTATCTTCTAATATCTTTTTTGATTCAGTTACCCATACATTTGTTTTTATTTTAGCAACCCCAGTTATATCTGATAACTCTTTTGATCCTCTCACACATACATCTATCAGTGATGTCACACCAAACTCAGTCAGTTTCTTTGCAGTGATTGGGCCTACCCCACCGAGTTGAGATATCTCTAAGTTTAATTCTCCTTCTGCTTTAACTTCTTTTGCTTTTGCCATAATCATAATACCTTATCACATTACTACCATATATACCTATGCCTTTCTATAAGTTCCATTTTTATTCTTGAGTACTACTCCCTCTTTCTCCAACTGATTAAACCATTTAGATGCTTCTGTCTTATCAAATTTTTCTGTCTTCACTAATTCTTTTGTGAATACTACCATGTATACATTCTGATTTTTTGTTCCATCAGATAAACTATTCCAAACAATGTCTGCTGTCTTTTCTTTTGTTAGATTCTTTGTACTGAAACTTGTAATGTCTGACTGCATTGCATTGTCTTGTGTTAATTGTTTATTGAATGACATATAACTTTTCCCTAATAATTCAAACACTGATTTCACATCTTCATTTGTTACCTTGTTCCTGAAAAATAATTTTGCGTGAGCCTGACTCATTCTTATTATTGCTTCTAGTTGTCTGATACCAACAGGTAAACTATCTGAATCATTGTCAGACATTGATCTCATCTTCTGGTAAAAACCCTCTATTTTTTGTGAGACTTCTTTATCAAGTGTTGGTGTTAACTCTCTCACATAATTAAGATATGCCATCAACTCTCTTTCATTCATAAAGACATCATCTGTTTTTAACTCCCCTCTAAATGTTTTTAATATATGCTGTGCTTTTGCCAAGTCTTGTATTGTATTAACCTTATCTGTTATCAACCATAACATATCAAACCTTGAAAGTAATGCTGGTGGTATATTTATATTATCTGCTATGGATAAATCTTCATCATATCTACCATACTTTGGATTTGCTGCAGCTAAGATTGAAACCTTTGCTTCTAATGTTAAGTTAACTCCTGCCTTTGCAATAGAACAAGTTCCTTGCTCCATCACCTCATGCATTGCACTTCTGTCCTCTGTTTTCATTTTATCAAACTCATCTATACATACGAACCCCCTGGTATGTAATGGTAATACTCCAGCCATTGGGATTAAAGAGTCATTCTCCTTGACCATTCCAATTGTTAGGCCTGCTCCAGAACTTCCCTTACCACTTGTATATTTTGATTTGTGGGCCACCTTACTTGTGAATTTTAATATTTCAGACTTAGCCAATGATGGATCCCCAAATATTGCTATGTTAATTTCACTACGTTTAATGCTTGGAACACCACTTGCCAGATATAACAAACAGGTTAGTTTGATATCATCATATCCATATATACTTGGAGCATAAGATCCTATTATATCATTTATAAATTTAGGATCCAGACTCTTCTGTTTTAATGATTTAATCTCTGCTTCATTTGGTTTTACTATCTCTGTATCTTCTAGGTCTTTTATGAAAACTATATCAATTATAATATCATGCTCATTTTTCTTTGGATCAATAACTGTTTTGAATATACCTGTAACTCTTTTCTTTTGGCCTATGAATACATCCCCTACAAACCTACCATATAATTTACCAATAAATATTATAGGCATATTATGTTTAGCAGATTCTATTGGTTCTTGAACCCATATACTTTGTATGTAATCTGTTTTTATTGTGCTTTGATTTAATTGCATTGGTGTTTTAGAACAGCTGGGGTTATGGCATTTTGGTATTTTTAATTTAAGATCAGGATCACAATGTACTGGTTCAGAGTTTCCACACAGATCACATGATGCTATACCACTCTTGATATATGATTTTCTTCTATCAACTGCGATTATCTGGCTGTCAAAACATACTATATTACCCTCATTATCTCTTGGGTTTATGTCTTGCATTGGTATTGTAGGCTGTCCTTGTGGATCTATTTTTAATCCAGAGAACGTTGTTCTCACATCAAACCCTGTATGCTTTACTTCTAACTGTCTAAGTATTGCTTCTCTAACATAGTTAAAGAAATTACCTTTGTCTTGTTTGAAAATTTCAACAAACTCATCTGCTGTAAAATCAAATGGCACTGTCATGTTTGGGCGTAGTGCATCTATCACTCTTGTATGTTCAACCCTACTAAAAATCTCATAAAGATCATCAACTATTTTTGATGGTGTACTAATCACTTCAGACATTTTGATACCCTCTTATTTACTAAGTTGTTTATTTGTGATATTTTTTTCTGTAATCTTATAAAGTCTTCAACCTCCATTTCATTGATATCTTTCTTCCAATCCTCTATCTTAGAATGTATTGTAAGAGTGTTTTGATGTGATAGTAATATTGGGTTTGATTTATTCCTTAGATAATCTTCAATTATTAATCTCAATGCCTTGCTAAAAGATGTACCGTCAGGTTTTATCTTCATAACATCTTTGATAAGAGACCTACTCTCTGGTGGTATTGATATGGTTATTATTTCTGCCATACAATACCATAAACAAACGAGAATATAAGCCTTTTCGTTAGTTAGTTAGTTAGTTAGTTATTAACTTTTTTTTGGGAACAACATCGCTGGAGAACGACCAGACTCTAATAATATACGAGCAGAAACACCATGGGTTTTCATCTTCTCAACCATAATCTCAGCCTTTTTATACTCTAACATTGTCTTTAGCTCCTTGCCTTCAAGATTATTCCATGTTAGATATACGAACATAAAGTAGTATTAAACTAGTATGTATAAAAAGATATCCGTTTATAATAGATTTATATTATAATTTGGATTGTGAGTTATCATCTACTGTTACATTTTTCTTTCTTAATTGTTGTTGGTATGATTTATATAACATTCTATGTTCTGGAGAGTCTGTTAGATGATGAACACATGGATCTGCCAAATCATATGTTTTATTACATTGTTTACAAAACTTGTGTATCTTTTTTAGTTTAGACCTTAATCTTTTACTGTATTCTGCACCATTTGGATATACTTTACCGTATGGTACTCCTTCCTTGATTGGTTTCCATTTACCATTAGGTAGTTTCTCCCACTTCATTTATATCTGTCATCTCCTTCGTATGTTTTACCATGGTAATCCCATCTACCTGTTCCTGTTTTCTTCCTTCCGTTAAGCCACTGACTAACATAATAACCGATAGTAAGCCCTCCAACAAAGTAGCAAAGACACATGATAGTCCAAAATAAATCATCTTCAGCCATTCTTCATCCACCATATAGTAATAAATTGTGAGTTAGTTTCAGGGTCGATTCCATCTGATATTACATAATCTTTATCATCTTTAAACAGGTTTTTTATGACCTGTATTTTAGCTGGTGTTTTACGTTTCAATTACACACCTCTTTCTTTTCTGGCTTATTCTTGGTTTCATTGCAAGTTTACCATGACAGCAAGGACACCTATTATCCTTATATGATATTCCTAATCTTATCCAGATGTCACACTTCCTACATCTTGAGTGAGATGAGAACGGTGATCTCCAGTTATCAGGTTTTTCATTTTGTAAGAAAGAACTTGTAGTACATACTGCCTTACAACTCCACATACCCATTAGTGCTTCACCCAATCTTCTTGATGACAAGAACACCTACAATGATTCTCACAATTTATTGTTGCACATGATGAGCATTTTAATTTCATAATCTATAATAAAAAAAAAGTTATATAAAGGTTTCTATCCTTTATACTTTTGTTGTTCCGCCAGGTTCAAATGCTGATAAGGATATTAGAGTTCTGTTACTCCCTTTTGCAGGTTTCTCTACTACCCAAACGTTTAAACCGTCAGATGCGTCTTTCTCAAGAGTTTTTTCAACTGCACCAATCCACCAATCAGATTCTGCTTGGCCTACTACGGCTTTAGCAAAAGAGTAATACTCTCCCTCCTTGGTATGAATCAAAGCACATTTTGCACCAACTGAATCAACCATCTTAGTTTCAAAACCTGTTACGGTAAATCTATCTCCTGGATGAATGGGTTGGCCACTCTCGTTTCCACTTGGCTTTATGTCAAGTACTTCTGAAACGTTCATAATAATAGTATAATTGAATTAGTATATTAACCCTTTCATTCCTTGGTTAGTTCACATACTTTTAATATCTGATCAGCTAACTTGCTTCTTATCTGACCAAAAGTCTGGTCTTCAGTATCTATATCTGGATACATACTTATTGCTAAATGATGTGCTACAACAATACATTGTAATACCATTTCTGCATTGGTTTTAACTCCGTCAGAAATTTCTACATCTGGTAATACAAATTTTATTTTTGGTCTTTGATAACCAGTACTCATTGGTTTTGCAAACGATGATTGGAATGATTTTGTTAGGTTTCCACCTTGCTCGTTATAGCATTCTTCATCAGTACATATTGCTTTAGGTTCTTTCTGATAGAATATTGGATTACCAACAGACCAGTCAGATCCACATATCTTACACATACCTGCGTATTTTGCAGTTATCTTACTACCCATACAAATAGTTATATGTTAGAGATATATAAACCTTTACATGAGATGGGTATTTATGGTAAGTGTGATAATATTATTTTTATTCTTAATAGCATTTGGTGTTCAATCTGTATTTGGATTTGAATATTTTAAAACAATGGGAACCATGTATGCTATATATCCAACATATTGTATAATGGAACCTAATCCAGAAACAGAGCCAAGGTATCAATATCTTACAGAGATAGCTAAAAACTCTATAGATGAATGGAATACTAAACTCAGTGAAACTACAGATGGTAATTGGAATATGTACTATCAATCATATGCATATGACCAACATAAAGATAGAACCACAGATGATTATGGTCAGTGTGGTGGGTTCATTAACTTTACAGCAGAACCATCACAGGATGGTGTATTAGGCAGTGCATCTGCAAACCTGGAAAAAGGATTCTATTGGATCAATGTTCAGACACAGATATCTAATCAGAAAATAACAATAAATCTTGGTGGGAATTGGGAAGATCGTGTAGAAACCATAGTGATAGAGGGAGATATACCACTTAACGATATTCGTAACGTACTACTTCATGAGATAGGTCACTCTCTAGGCGTTGAGCATTACTATTGTGAGTCACAGGTAGAAGGATGTGCTAATAAATCAATAATGTATCCTACTGTAGATATAATGATTGGTAAGAATAGGGTTGTGGAGCAAGTGGATATAGACATGGTTGTTAGGATATATGGTGAAGATGGGTTCTTAGGTTGGAGTAATCCAGTGCCAGAGTTGTGTCTTATTTCTTCAAGTGGTAAATTATGCTAGAAAGATTTATATATTTAGTAATTAATACCTTATATGGCAAGACGTAAAGCTGGAAGCACACATACCACGATTTCTATAACATGGGGAGATAAGGAATTATTCAGAAGATTTGCCAAACTGGTAAAAAAGACCAGAAATGGAGAGATGTATGAAAGTGATTCTGCTGTATTTCATAAAATTTTAGCAGAGTATATTAAAGATCATGAGTCTGAAACAGTAGCACACACAACATATCCAACTAAGACTGCTTAGAAGTATAGTTTTTTCTACAAGTATTACCACAGTATATTCTTTGTCTACCTTTATATCTTGGTGGAAGTACAGACCCACACTCTATACAAGTAAAAACCTTATCCCTTCTCATATAAGGAGTATATAAATCATATATTTAAATCTTTCTAATTGATCTGGTGGTCACATTCGCAATCTTCACATTCACATATACTATCTTCGCATCCACAATCACATTCGCAATCTTCGTTACTCTGTGTCATCTTTATCATCCTCTTTTTTAGGAGGGTGTGCTTGCTTTGAAGCAGAATAATTAATTCCAAATGTATTTACATTATAGTCTGGTACTCCTGTTATACCTGATTTTTTATCTCCATATTTTTGATCTGTTCCTGGTTTTCCTGAGTGTGGGCCGTAGATTGAATTGAATCCACCAGCGTCTGTTGTTGTTGCTCCATCATCTTTCTTCTTTCCAGTTGCTGCATCGTATTCTGATTCTTTATGTTTAAATTGTTCTGCTTTAGGATCATGTGTTTGTCCTTCATAGTCTTCCTCTGCATCTAGAGGTTCTTCTACAGTTGACACACCACCTAGCATTGGTTCTCCTGGGTGTTGTAGTTCTACATCTGATTTCTCTGATTGGTTTTGACCGAATCTAGCATTACTTCCTATACCTTCTGTGTTGCCAGTGACTTCTCTCTTTTCTTTTATGTCTGAATCATACTGTGTTTTTTGTTGACTACCAGTTCTATCATGGTCTTGTGATTCTGCATCTTTTGATGTACCTGGCTCATATGTCCAGCCTGTTTTTTTGACCTGTTTTGTTAGTAATTCTTGTAATTCTTTTGGTAAATCATTCCAACTCTTCATTATAAATCTTGGTGAGGGTGCATGAATTTTCTGAAGTGATTCAAATCGTTCAGTGTTATCCATATTATCCCATGTCTTATTTAAAATTATATCCTTAACAAAAAATGTATCATTTATATGAATGTCTTCAAAATCACCATCTTCCTTGGCAACCATCACATAACTATTACCCATTTTAACAACAATTCCTCTACCTTCTACACCATTAACATAATAGTGAATGTCATCTCCAACTTTTGTGTGGTTTATCTTATTCATATCTACTTTCCTCTTATTCCCATTTGTATGTGATTGTATATAAGTTTCGCTATCTCTGTCCTCTACTCCGTTGTTACCTATATCTTGTGTGAAAGCAGTATCCAAGTTTCCATATCCCTGCTCTTTTCCTACATTACTTTCTAAATTCTCTACAGGATCTCCAAATAAACTAGGTTTAATCTCTTTGCCAGGAGTGGTTCTTGATGATTCGTGAACTATTTTTCCATCTGGTGGTGGTTGTTTTTGTATTTCTTCTTCTATACCATCAATATTCTCATCTGGTTTTGAGTCTGCTGATCTGTATGTTGGTGAAGGGTGTAACCACCTCTCTAATTCATCGTTGCCTACTGCATCAGCATCCAAATCTGCAATAGGTGTAAATATATCTCTTCCTTGAGTTGACTCCCATTTTCCAGCCTCTCCAGTAGATGGACTTCTAATAGGTGGGTGTTGCCATGGTTTCTTTACTTCATCTGCCATATATATCTACTCTTATTATTACTTATAAGTTTAACCAAACATGGCATTCTTTATACCCTTTCCAACGTTTAATAAATACCAACCCTCCCCAGCTTGTACTGCTTTACAAGCAAGAACTAAACTATCTGGGTAGTCGTCATGTTCATCAGATTTTATTTTCATTATACCAGATTCTGTATATTCTCTTCTTAGGTATGATAATTGGTATACCATTTTATTTATATTCTTTAATTTTATCTTATGGTTTTCAAATAATAATCTTAGGTTTTTATACATTTCAGCCTTCTCCTGTAATGAGAATATAACACCCCTCATTGGTGTTCCTTGCTCTCTTCCCAAATCTACTAACCCACCACCTAAACCAGTTTCATCAACAAACACTGTCTGTATATTATATTTATGTACAAGATCCCTCACTCTTCCAGCCACATTAACAACGTTTGATTGTGATTCTGATTCTACATCCTCCACAAAAACAGTACCATTTTCATCCACACTGACAACTGTATAAACAGTTTCATCTATACCAGTTCTTGCAACATCCACACCCATATAATATTGCATTCTTCCCTTTGGTGTACCATCTGTTATGGCTTCCGTTATTAAACTGTTAGGGATTAACGCATCACCTATATCTAGGAATTCTCCTTCAACCTCTTGAACATATTCTTCTCTTGTTAACCTTTTAATTTCTTCTATGAATGTTGGATCCTCTTGTACCAATGGGTTATCAGTTGACTTGATATGAAACTCTCTCCACATTCCATCTGGATTTGATGGTCTTGCATTTTGACAGGCTTCATAAAAATATCCAGACTTACTAAATGGGGTTGATGTTAACCACACCCTAGCCTGTGTTGCCAAACCAGAAGGAAGAAACGCTCTGAGTATATCAGTCTTGATAAATGAACACTCATCTGCTATTATTACGTGAGGAGAATAACCTCTCAAACTTACACCAGTTTCTCCTGTTGCCCTTGTTACTATTTTAGATGAACCAGTATTATCCAGAAATCTAACCCACATCTCTGTCTGTGTATTTCGTATTACATATCCTTTTAAGAAGTCACTTCTCATAATCATATCTCTAATCCTACCAAACATGATTGTTGCCTGGTTTTGTGTAGGTGCTGCAATAACTATTGTACAATCTGTATTTATAGTTTTTAACATAAGTGGTGCAAAGAATGCAAAGTGTATGGCTTTCACTGCTGTTGACATTGTCTTACCAACCTGTCTCCCAGAGCGATACACAATAAATCTATCTTTACAATCTACATATTGTTTATTATATTGAAATAGTTTATGGTTTAGAAATACCTCACTGAATTTACTTGGGTTATCAGCACACTCTGCTATTGTTTGTAGGAAGTTCTGTCTTTCTTCCAATACTTCCTTATTAGGTCTTGCCATTTTGTATATCATACTCCACATCTCTTATTCTATTAGTAACAGATTTCAATCTATTTTTAAACCAGTACAATTGTTGAGGATTTTTTTCAGTTTCTATGTTTTTATTTAATTCCACCTCATATCTTTTATACTCTTCCAAATGTATTTCTAAATCAGTCATGGCAGTTACACTCACACTCTGTACAATTATATGGTATTTCCTGGTAATGTCCACATTTTACACAGTACCCATCAATTATGGCACTCACAGAAACACCCCTTAGACTTACATTTTTCATCTGATGTACCCCAATAACACTGACAATTTATACAGTGTCCATCTTTATATTTTGTTATATCATCCACTTCCTATCACCATATGCTTATATTTAATATGTAAAATCACTTCATCTGTGCAACAGAATTCCTTACCACAATGAATACAATGTGTTATATCATATGCTTTATTCATTCTGTCCTCTGTGATTTTATCTGCCTAAATATGTTTTCAATATCACCCTCCTTTGAATATCTTTTTTCTTCTGATATTGTAACCTTACTGTTTAAGTCATTAATTGATTTAACTATATTTAATAATGAGTTTATTTCACTCTTAGTATTTCTGTCTGGTATATTACCATCCATCTTTGCCTGGGTTAATGCCATCAATACATTTTCAAATGATAATTTAACAAGCATATCTAATACTGCTTTTAAATCTTCTGGTTCTCTAGTATCTAATTCATTTATAAATTTAACAAAGTCATCTCTTATTGCACATACAGCCCCAGCCTCATATTTTGGACACTTCCCATTACCACCGTCATCTATACTACGATAAACACATTGGTCACATAGAGCTGGTATGTTAGCATACTTTAAATTTTTTGCAGAATTAAAAGGTGATACTGTTTTTCTTTTGTTTTCAACTACAAGTTTCTTATTACCTATAGGTTTTATCTTAAATAGCTCATCGTCTGCCATGTAACAATTACTAAATCAAAGCATATAAACATTACTATTTGAAGTTATCATCATAATACCCATATGTTTTTAATTGTGGCATAAACATTAGTGCTATTGGTGCTTTTAACATCGCAGAGTATTCACAATTTATTATTTGTTCTACTGTTATACCTACCTTCTCTAAGTTATCCTTATATCTTTCACAATAATGTCTCAACATTGGTATCATACCCCTACCCTTCTGTCCAAAGAACATACTCATTGAATCACTACCAGTCCACACTTCACTCTTCTTGGCCAACGCAACAGATATCCAAGCAGCAGTGTCTACACTTTCAAATATCCTATTTTTAATAAACTTTGATTTGGCTAGGCCATGATATCTTAGGTTACCAGGAAGCTTTCTCATCTGATCTTCTAGTTCTGCTACACCCTTTATCTCTCCTAAACATACAAGGCTGTTTGGTTCAGGTCTTAGTTGAGCTAGATGATGAACATAATTTCCTTGAAGGACTGGTGATGTCCATGTTATTCCCATATCCTGTTCCTGTTTCCAGTATTTGAGTGTTGCTTCCATGTCATAATATACATCAAACTGTGTTGCGTGTTCATAGTATTCTTTTTTGGCCTTTAGGAATTCATGATATTTATCTGGATCTCCCTTTGTACCAGCCACCACAAATATTGATTCAAATTTATCATGGAATTTATTGATGTTTGCATATGAATATCTGTGAGATAACATAACATTCTTAATACCACACTGTTCTAATGCTTCTAATGTGGCCTTATTATTTGCGTTGAAGTATAATTTCATTCATACTTTGTTCTATTATCTTTGAAACAACTTGTTGCGTAAGGACACATTCCATCACATAGGAAGTTTTTAGTTCTTTCTGGCAGTGTTTTATTAGTTAAAGCATCCTTTATTATTTTTGCCTTTGTTATTAATTCTTCTAATTCTTTGTCTGGGTCGTTTAGTTTAAATGATAATGCTATTGGTCTATCTCTTACTTCTTTAGATACTGAGTTTGATATATACATAACACATCCCTTTTTTGCTGTCATACCATAGCATTTTTTAAGCAATGCTCCATACGCATTAATCTGTGCTTTGTGTGTATCACTTACTCTTGAGTTATATTTTTGGAAATATGCTATACTACCAGTTGTTTTCTTATCTACTATAACCCAGTCACCCTTCACATCAACAACATCATCTATTGATCCATAGATTATATCTAGGTGTTTTGGGTCATCTTCTTTTAATGATTGGGCATACTTTAAATCTATAGCTTTATCCTTAACATAATCATATCCTAAAAATTTCTCATGATGTTCTAGTTCTGCAAGTTGTGAGTGTGCGTGTACTAGTTGACCGAAGTAAAGACTTTTTAACTGTTCTGTGTCCATACCTGAATCACCTAATGTTTTTTTATAGATCACATTTCTCATACATGGTTTGATTAAATCACTGACATGGATCTTGCCTAACCTGGGTGTTTCCATAGCCTCTACTTGTGTCTTTCTAAACAAGAAATACACATGATTATTAATATCTTCCAGTGTAAGCATATGATTACTCTATAATATTTAGTTATATAAGTCTTTACCTAATAACTTTCTTCTAGTATAAATTGGAATGTTTGTGTTTGCTCTGATATATTACCACTACTATCTTTTAACTCTACTTCCCCAGCCCATATACCAGCATTTGCTATGACTGTATCTGCTGCTGATAAAGCGTATTGTACTATACCCGACGCTCTAGTGGTAAATGATAACACCCCATCAATTAATAGAGTTCCGTCTGGTTTCCATACCTTCCATTTTCCTGTGGCATATGTAGTTGCGTTTGAAAGATCTTTTCCTGTTCCTGTACTATCAGCCACAGTTAATTGTAGTGTTGCCCTGCTTCCAGCTTTTACCCTGAACTCAGTATTTCTTCCTGTCATATCTGCACTACTCATATTTACTCACTCCTACTTGTTCCATCTGTCTTATAAGTTTTTACCGTCTTGGTTGTATCTCCTCCCCTAGTGGTGTTTGTTCTTCCATGTGTTGATACTGTTTTTCCACCATCTACTATTGCACCGTATAATTGACTTAATGCATTTTCTATTGTGTTTACACCCTCATTTATCCATATCATCATTCCTTTTAGTGAGTTTGTTGCCTCTGATATTTGTAATGTTTCTGCCACAAATATGCTTAGACCTCTAAATCTATTTGGTACTTCTGATATTCCTAGGGTTTCATTTACGACTTGTGCCATAGAATATGCTGTGTTTAATACTCCTGTTGAAATTTGTAGTGTTTCATTAACTACTCTTGATAAGGCATTACTCAAACCATCAAATGATAATATTGAAACACTCTCATTTACATACCTACTCATATTTCCAAGCCTTGATATTGATTCTGTTAATTGTAATGTTTCATTAATACTTCTTATTATACCTTTCAACCTGGAAACTGATTCTGATGTCTGTATGGTTTCGTTTATGTATTTTATAAACCCCTGAATCTTTGATGTAGATTCTGATATGCTTAATGATTCTGCAACTAATCTTACCATAGTAAACGCACTCGAAATAGATTCTGATATATTTACTGACTCGTTAATGAATTTGTTAAATCCTAATACCTTATTCTTTGCTGTTGATATCTGTATTGTTTCTGCAAGTATTCTTACTAGTGATCTTACAGTACCATCAAACTCTGATAATGATATGTTTTCATTTATGTATCTGTTTATTGCATTTAGTCTGGATATAACTTCTGATATACTTTCAGACTCATTGATAAATCTTTTAATTCCACCGAGTCTAACTGTGGATTCTCCTTGTTGTTCTGTTTCATTGATGAATCTGAAAATTCCTCCGAGTCTGTTTATTGATTCACTTTGCTGTTCTGTTTCGTTTATATATCTCTTTAATGCACCAAGCCTTGTAGATAATTCTGATATGCTTAATGATTCATTAACTATATTATATCTTCCTCTTAGATAATTTATTGATTCTGATGTTGATTCTGTTTCAAGTAATATTTTGATTAGACCTACAACATTTCTTACACTCTCACTTGTCTGTTCTGTTTCATTAATCATCTTAGCCATAGTCCTTACAGTTCCATCAAATTCTGCTAAACTCACACTCTCATTTACATATCTTACTAACTCCTCTAACCTGTTTATAACTTCTGATACACTTTCAGACTCATTGACATACTTGTTAAGACCTATGATTTTTACCCCCACTTCTGATGCCTGAACAGTTTCATTAACAAATTGGTATCTATCTCTGTATGATAATAATGATTCAGATGACTGTAGTGTTTCTGCGTGTAGTTTTATTAATCCTATTACTGAACGTTCTGAATCTGCAAGTGATAATGATTCATTTATCAGTTGTACAATTTGTGGTCTTCTATCAAATACATTCTTTTGAAATATGTTTGGTTGAAATGCATATGTTCCAAACTCATTATCCTGAAATGCATTGTCTTGAAATACATTGTCTTGAAATACAGCAGATACTATAGCCATCTAAGTCATTTGATTCCACGCACTTCCACTCCATATGTAGTGGTTGCCTGTATCGTATTCTTCAAAGATTGTGCCTGCTTCAATATTTGTAGTCATTCCAGTTCTTTCTGAATTTGTTCCTTGAAGTCGATTACCTGCTAAATATTTAACTGCCATTATGTGGGTTTAGTACCTCCCTCTGCCATGAATTGTTCTGATCCTATACAATCAAGTCCTATTCTTTTTAATGCTTCCTTATGTGCATCTTTAAATTCTTCTGCCATTTCATCTAGGAATGTATACATTTCTTGTATTGATACATAATCATTTGCGTTAATCTTCATCTGTGTGTCTGTTAGATATTTTCTAGTTCTGATTTCTGCAACCTGTGGGTGTATTCCCAACTGCTCCCAATACTCTACACAAGCATGGGATATTCTACCGTTTGCTGATAGGTCTTGTATTGCCAATCTGAATGATGACTTTACCATGTGTGATATTTCCTGTTTTTCATAATCTCTTTCTGACCAATTATCAGGTATGTTATTACTTTTCTTTATGCTGTCATACATATCTTGGAACATACCAATCTGCCTGAGAGTAGTTTGCATACTGATTGTTGTAGAGTCTGTCTGTGTTAGTATTTCTCTTATTCTTAATTGTGATTCATGATCAGTGTTTTTCTCTAATTTTCTTGCCTCTATTTTTAATTTTTCAACACTGAAATATGCCTCTCTTAACGCACCATATTTTTTATCTATCTGTGCCAAACATTGTTTCATTCTTGACAATGGACTGTCGCTTATCATCTGCATGGTCTGTAATGAATAACTTGTCTGTGATGTGCCATGACCTATTATACTTTTTGCCCTATGATATTCAGGCAATCTTGCTGTTATTTTTGCTACCTGTTTTTTATTTAGTTTGGCAACATCTGTTACCTTTGTAAATAATTCAATATTATCATCAGTCATATTTTACACTCTCCATTATAATATATAACACTATCTGTCATTGTGTATCACAACTTCCTAAACTATATTTTGTTTCTGTCATATCACCAAAGTCGGTTGCATTTCCAGTGGTTGCAGTTGTTATATAATCGATTGTATCTACAGTTTGACCACCACCAATACAAATTCTGGTATCATCACAAACACAAGCTGGGTGATTTTTTGCAATTGTTCTATCTCCAAAGTCAGTACAGTTTCCTGTCGTAGCTATTGTGATATATTCCATAGTGTTAGAAACACTACCCATTATACCAGCACAAAATACTCCACGACTTTGATTATCACCACCAGCTCCATTATATCCTGATGTTGATAGGTTTCCAAAGTCAGAAGCATTTCCTGTAGTTGCTATAGTTATATAATCAATTTCGTCCATGGGTCCAGCAGCAGCATATCCACCAGCATAACAACCCCTTGTGCCATTATTGACACCAGACCATTTACCATAAGCAGCAGTTTGGGCATCTCCGAAATCTGTAGCATTACCTGTGCTAGCTACTGTGATATAATCAATAACATTAGACTTGTTTGGACTTGTTGATGGATTAC
>Ga0310125_10000277_pt1 | contig 23409 bp, 16 predicted proteins | sample CB11b_Tmax_Bot8__FD_203508 | JGI IMG/M metagenome (GOLD analysis project Ga0310125, IMG submission 203508) | Marine microbial communities from Western Arctic Ocean, Canada - CB11b_Tmax_Bot8 | ecosystem: Environmental > Aquatic > Marine > Oceanic | place: Canada: Western Arctic Ocean | collected... | reverse complement strand
GATCAGACACTCTTTTACTGGTCCCTGTCTGTTCTCTACGTACCTTCAGTAGCCGGCTGCTTGTGATACTTATCACAGCTTTTTGTCGGATTGACGCCATCTTTGCGGGGCGCTCAGTGCTTTTTCTCGAGGCACACTCCTCGCCAACCACCTCGATGGAGGATACACAATGGTCCGCAAGTTATTGGTTGCCTGTGCTGTCATGGGCTTGTCCCTTGGCGTCGTTCAGGCGCAAGAACCGATGGAGGGTGATCATCCCCCCATGCACCCTGAGATAATTCTTGGTCCGCCCGAGGGCTTCGAGCCACCAGCGGATATGCCGCCACCGGAGATGTCCGAAGATTCGGTAGAGAACGAGCGGATGATGATCGACTCCTTTTTCAAGTTCATGGATACCGATGGCAGTGGTGCCATCGATCACGGCGAATTTCACCTCTGGGTCCGCGGCGCTCACATGCCGATGCCACCTGATGGCAAGATGGGCACTGGCCAACGAGGTCACCGATCAACACCCGGCGACCATCGGGGTGAGCCCATGCGGCACCCCGTATCCGGTACCATGGGAGATGTGCCCGATGGTGATGGTGACGGTGAAGGCGAGATGGATGGCATCCTGCGCGCCGGCGATCCTGATCTTGCCGACCTCAATATCGCCCCGGAATGTTCTGACGAACTGCGCGAATCAGAGCAAATACCCCAGCAGACGGGCTATCAGGTGCCTTGTGGCGAGAGAGAAGGAAATCTCATCTTCCGCACAATCTGCAACATGCCCGGGTATAATACCGTCGCCATCAGCCTGCCTGACGGCCGCAAAGCTGCCTGCTTCGGTCTCGCGGCTTTGCGTGGCGAGATCGGCTTTAAGATCATCCGTGAAGACGACGGTTCGGTGGTCTTTGACACCACCTGGGGCAAGGAGGCCTATAAGGGCCTCATGATCAGTGGCCCTGCCGTGTATCAGATCAAGTCGACGGGTGGCACGCAGGATGGCGCCGTGACACTCAGGTTCGTCGATGCGGGTGGTATGTAAAAAAAGTGGGAGGATGTTAGGGGCCGGCTCTCCAGCCAGGAGGGCCGGCCTTTTTTCATTTGCCGACGAGTCGTTCCATATCAGCCCCGGCGACGGCCAGGTCGTAACGTGTCCGCACGCGATTGCTCGCCGCCTGAGTCTGCCCCACCTGCGCGTCAAGAACCTCCAGCAGGCGCCCCTTGCCGACGCGGTATCGTTCTTCAGCCAGACGCAGATCTTCGGTCGCCAGGTCTGTTGTGCGTAGGGCGATCTCCAAAATCCGTCCGAGACGCACCATCTCGAGATATGTCGTCTCCACTGCCAGTGCCAGATTCCGCTCACGCTGATCGAGCGTCAGTCGAGCCATCTCCAGGTTGGCTCGTGTGCGACGATTTGCAGCAGTGCGCAGACCACCATCGAAGAGATTGTAATTCACCGATAGTCCACCATTAATACGGTAGTTCTCGTCGAGCCCCCCGTAGACCCGGTCGAAGACTTCGTTGTTGCGACTGTAGCTGACACTGGCCGACACCGTGGGCTGCCATGCCGCCTGTGACGCTTTCAGATTCAACTCAGCCGCAGTTAGAGCATGGCGCAGGGCCTGAATATCCGGACTCTGTTGCTTCGCCTGCTGCACCAACTCATGTATGCGCGCACGCGCATCCCCTATATCCTCGCCACTCGACAGATATGCAGAGGATACATCCTCTGCCTGAGACTCGATTTCCAGCGACTCCGACAGGTCGCGACCCATGGCGTGATTCAGCGTAGCGCTGGCGAGCAATACCTGCTGCGCGGAGTTGATCATGTCGGCACTGGCATTGTCGACGGCCACTTGCAGACGCAACACATCGACCCGCGTCCCGGCGCCAACCTCGAGGCGTGCCTCCGCACCTTCGAGCCGGCGCTGACTCAGTCCTTGTGCCGACGCCTGAACCTGCACCAGATCCTGCGCCTTCAGCAGGCTGTAGTAACGCGCCTTCACCAGGAATACGATGTTGGCGTGACTCGAACGCAACTGCAGCTGCGCCGATGTCAACCCCTCACGCGCAGCGCCATGGACCCGGCGGCCTTGACCCCCATCGTAGATCGTGTGATTGAGCCCGGCGCCGAAGGAATATGTATTGCGGTCGATCCCCGGGATCCGGGTCGTCTCCTCGGCGAAGATGCGGTCCCCCGTCGTCGGATCGACTTCCCCCGTCGGATTTTCCTGGACGCGCACGGAGGGACCGGTGCGCGAGCGACTGAAGTTCAGCAGCGTCGTACTCAGCGACGGCAGCCGACGAGCTCGGGCGGAAGTGACATCCGCCTGCGACCGCACGACCCCCTGCTCCGCCATCAGTACCAGATTGTTGTGGGCCAGTGCGCGTTCCACGCACGCCGCCAGTGTCATCGACTCGGCGGTGACTGTCGTCGGTGATGTGGTAACCACCGCCGTCAGGAGCGCCGAGAAGAGGCTTATATTGCGTAGCGAAAAGTGGCTCATGAATACCATGTGGTCGGAAACTCTGTCGTCATCATGAGGTGGCTGGATTGGCGGCGCGCACAACCCGGCGCGCCCAGGCGGAGAGATCATCGAGCAACGAGTAGATCGTCGGCGCCAACACCAGGGTCAGGATCGTCGAGGTCGCCAGGCCGCTGACGACGACGAGTCCGATGGGACCCCAGCGCCGAGAGAAGCCCTCTGCCGTGCCATATACCATGGGCAACACGAGGGGCATCAGATTCAGGATTGTGGTCCCCGCCGTCATCAGGATCGGACGCATTCGATTCTGGCCACCCTTCAGGATCGCCTCATGCCGACTCATGCCCTCACGGCGATATTGGTTGATGTGATCGATGAGCACGATCCCATTGTTGACGACGATGCCGAAGAGAATCAGCATCCCCAGCATCGCATTTGGATCGAAGGGGACGTCGAGTGACCACAGGGCGGCGGCGACACCGATCAATGAAAATGGAATGGCAAACATGATCGTAAAGGGATGAACGAGAGACTCGAACAGCGACGCCATGATCAGATAGATCAGTAGCATGGCGAACAACAGGGTGTAGTTGCTGCCATCCGTATCCTGCGCGTCCCAACGGGCGGCCTGACCGAACTGCCAGGAATACCCGGGTGGCAGAGCCACCGTCTGCATCATCTGTTCCACTTGCGGATTGAGTTGATAGGCGGCGTTGCGACTTGCCGTATTGGCAAACACATTCAGCGTCTGCTGCCGATCCTCGCGCTGCAGAGACCGCGGGGCCTGCGCGTAGGAGAAATCCGCCAGGGCCGCGAGCTGCACCCGCGTGTCGTCACGACTCTCGAAACTCGTGTTCTTCAACTGCTCGAGGTTGACGCGGTCTGCCTCTTCCAGCTGCACGATGACACCAATCTCTCGTTCCGGAGCCTTGAAGCTCGTCGTACGGCGTACACCGAGGGCAGTGGAGATCGTCGTCGCCACCTGCCGCGGTGACAGACCGTATCCGAGGGCCTGTTCGCGATCCACCGAGACCCGAATCTCCTCGACACCATCCTCCAGACTGGTGTCGACATCGCTGACACCAGGCAGTTGGGCGAGGCGCTCCTTCACGTCTTCGGCGAGTACTTCGAGGACCGCCGAATCGCCCCCCTTCAGCTGCACCTCAACGCCCAGCAGATTGCCCGTCCAACTGCGGGAACGACCCATTTTGTAGACGACGCCGACATGTTCGGGAAGCCGGCTGCGAATCGCCGTCTGCGCCTCCATCGTCGTCAGATGACCTTCATCGGCATCGACGAGGCGCGCCGAAATCGTACCTCGACGCTGTCGCACACGCGTTGACAAGGTCTCCAGGTCGAGCTCTTGTGCGTGGGCCAGCAGGTCCGCCTCGATCGTGTGAAAGATGGCATCTATCTCTTCCAGGCTGTAACTGCGCTCCGTCTCCACGGTGATGTCCACCCGCCGTTCCGAGGGCCAACGCATGCCCTGTTGCTCGATGTTGGTGAACAACCAGACGCCGAGTCCCATCATCCCCACGGCACCGGTGAGCGTCGCCGCACGGTGTCCGAGGGTCCAGTTCAGCAGGCTGACATAGGAGGAACGCATACCATGTCGCCGGCAGCGCCAGCCGAGTGCCGCCGTCAGCAGCAACACGACACCGAGGACGGAGGCAGTGGACCATTCCATTCCCAGCGTCCTGTCGAGGACCCGTGAACCGGTGGTCCCAGCCCATGCCACCATCGATGCCCAACCGATGTGATAGGCCTTCCAGGCGATCGCCGACAAAAGAATCGTCGCCACCACAATCTTCAGCAGCCCGTCGTATCGCGCCACACGCGGTTGGAACAGACGGGACGCAGCCAGTGGGATGACGGCGAGGGCGACGACGGTGGAAACACCGACGGCGAGACAGATTGTCAGTCCCGCATCCCCCATGAATCGCACGACGCGACCCGAGCCGAATCCGAGGAAGAAGAAGGGCACAAAAACGCACATCGTTGTCAACGAGGAGGCGAGCACTGCCATGCCGACTTCGGTGGTGCCAGAGATTGCGGCATCTGCCGGGCTGGCACCCTCTTCCTCGCGCCGTCGGAAGATCGACTCCAAGGTGACCACCGCAGGATCGACAAGCATACCCACTGCCAGCATGAGTCCCATCATCGAAACCATGTTGAGTGTGATCGCCGAATCGAAGAACTCGCGCGCCACATAGATCCCGGTGAAGACACAACAGACGGAGGCCGGAATGGCGATAGCGATGGCGATGGTACTGCGGATGCTGCGCAGGAATAGATAGATGATGCCCACCGCCAGCAGGGCGCCCAGCAGGGCGGCATCCTTCAGTTTGCTCAGCTCCGCAAGAATCTGATCAGCACGGTCGCGGGTGATGTTGAAGTCGAGTAGGCCGTCGTAATCGGCGAGGATCTCCTGCAATGCGTTGCGCGCCTTCAAGGCGACTTCCACCGTGTTGTCCGTGGATACCTTGTAGACCTGCACCTCGACAGCGTCGCGACCATTCAGCCGTTCGTAGGACTCGCGCTCGGGATATTCGTAGCGCACGGTTCCGAGATCGCTGATACGCAGGTTGCTGCCCGCCAGGGGCAGATTGCCGATCTCCTCAGGGTGCTGAAATTCACCGCGTACGCGGGTCAGATAACGTCGCCCTCCATCCTCGACCCGGCCGAGGGAGACATCGATATTGTTGGCCTGCAACTGCGACGCCAGAAACGTGAGGGAGACACCATGGTCCTCGAGGCGTTGCTGGTCCAGTTCGATGATGAGTTGTTTCTCTTCGATCCCGTCGATCGTCACATTGGCGACACCATCCAGGCGCAACATGCGCGGCTCCACCACCTTGCGAACGACATCGAAGAGACGCTCGTCGGCGCCCTTCCATGCGAGATCGACTTCGAGAACCGGATAGGCGTCATTGCTCCAGCGGAACAGGGAGATTCGGTCTACGTCATCCGGTAACAGCGGCCGCGCTTGATCGATCCGATCCCGTACTTCCATCACCGCCAGATCCATGTCGGTGCCGGCCTTGAAGTCGACGCTCACATTCGCCGAGTTCCCTCCCGAACGAGCGCTGATGCGCTCGATATTGCCCAACATGGCCAACGATTGTTCCAGGGGAACGGTGATATCCCGTTCCAGCTCTTCGGGAGAGGCGGAGGGGTAGTTTACCCCCACCCGGACCTGTGAGGAGCTCATGGATGGGTAGGCTTCCATGGGGATCCGGGTAAAGGAGATGACCCCGAGCACAACCATTGAGATCGTCAGCATGCCCAGCGTAATCGGCCGGTTGACGGCGAACTTCGCGAGTTTCATTCAGACCTCCTGGAACTAGGGCGACCGGTCAAGTACGGTATAAACCACGGGGATGACGACGAGGGTTAGAATCGTCGATAACAACAACCCACCGATCACGGTGATCGCCATAGGTGCACGGATCTCGGCGCCCTCCCCCAGGCCGATGGCCATCGGCAACAGTGCCAGTACGGTGGTGGATGTCGTCATCAAGATGGGCCGCAGACGCAGACGACCCGCTTCGGCCACTGCCTCAAGCTTGGCCATGTTGTCGCGACGACGCAGCATGTTGACGTAATCCACCAACACGATCGCGTTGTTGACGACGATCCCGGCGAGCATGATCAATCCGATCAGGACGACGACACTTACCGTTTCGTCCAGCGCGAGTAAAGCCAGAATGCTGCCGACCATACCAAATGGGATGGTGAACATGATGACCAATGGGTGCAGCAGCGATTCAAACTGCGATGCCATCACCAGATATACGAGAAAAACGGCCAGCAACATGGCGAAGCGCATACTCTCAAAGGAACGCTCCATCTCCTCGTTCTGCCCACCGATGTTGATACTGAAACCATCGGGCAATGGCATGCCTGCAGTCGCTGCCTGGATATCGGCGACGGCTGAGCCCAGATCCCGGCCGGTAAGGTTGGCGGTGATGACGACGACACGCTCCTGGTCGAGACGGCGGATCTCCGCCGGGCCCTCGACGATGACCACATCCGCCACCGCATCGAGAGAGACGGGCACCGGATAACTTGGCGGGCTGACGATCAACTCGCGCAGGTCGTCCACCGACCGCCGCTCCGACTCTACGGCGCGCACACGGACATCGATGTGACGGTCTTGACGGATCAGTTCCGTGGAGACATCCCCCTGCAGCTTGTTGCGCAGCAGATCACCAATCGCCTGGATCGTCGTACCGAGTTCGGCGACACGATCACGATCGAAGACGACCTGTATCTCCGGTTGCCCCCCCTCGGCGCTGGACTTCACATCGACCAGCCCGGGGATGGCGCGCAATCGCTGGGCAATATTGGCGGCGATCGTCGTCAGCGTCTCCAGCCGATAACCCGTGACCTCCACTTCGATCGGTGTACGAAAGGAGAAGTAGGAGGGCCGTGAGAAGCGGAAGTCCAGGTCGGGTTCGTCCACCAGGACGTGGCGTACACCCTCCATGGTCCGCTCTTCGTCGATGCGGCTCGAACCCGCTGTGAGGCGTACGAACATCTGCGCCAGATTCTCCTTCTTCTCGTCGGCAAAGCCCCCCGTCTGCCCGCTGGCGCCGATCTGGCTAAAGGTGGTGATGATGCCTGGCAGATCCTTCACTCGACTGTCGATGCGCGCCACATGCTCCGTCGTCACTTCGAGGGGCGTCCCTGCGGGCCACTCGAGATCGACGAGAAACTCGCCCTGGCTCATTTCCGGAATGAGTTCCACACCGAGGGTGCGCGACTGCAACAACACCGCCGCCGACAATGCGACGAATCCGGCAAGCGTGTAGACGCGATGGCCGAGGCACCAACCCAGCACTCTCGGGTAAAGCTTGACGGTGGTACCGTAGATTGCATCGAATAGCCAATAGAGGGGCGTCAGTAACAGCGACAGAATCTTGCCGCAAGATCGAAAAAGTGCACTCACCAGACGTAGCAGCATCGCCGGACCGCGTATCGCCACCCCTTCGGCACCCCCCGATTCCTGCTCGGTTGCCGCGCCCAACGACAGGGAGGAGAGCATAGGGATCAGCATCAGCGCGACGACGAGAGCGGCAACCAGCGAATAGGTCACCGTCAGCGCCTGGTCGCGAAATAGCTGCCCTGCCACGCCTTCGACGAAGACGATGGGAACGAAAACGCAGATCGTCGTCATCGTTGCGGCGATGACCGCCTTACCCACCTCACTGGTGCCCTTGCGTGCTGCCGTCAACGGCCGGTCCCCGTCGTCGCGATAGCGCTGCACATTCTCGAGAACGACGATGGAACTGTCGACGAGCATGCCGATACCCAGTGCCAGCCCGCCGAGTGACATGATGTTCAGACTGACGTCCGTGGCGAACATCAGAAAGAAGGTGGCCACCACTGAGATGGGAATCGACAGGCCGATGATCACCGTGCTCTTGATGTCGCGCAGGAACAGAAAGAGGATGATAATCGCCAGAACCCCGCCGATGAGCGCCGTCGTCAGCACCTCGTTCACGGACTGTTGGATGAACGTCGCCTGGTCGACGACAATCTCCACCTCGGCATCACCGAGCAGATCGCCGAAGCGAGCCTGGAATTCGCCGAGACGCTCGCGCACGGTGGCTGACACATCCACGGTGTTGGCATCACCCTCTTTGAAGACGGCGATCTCCACCCCTTCGCGGCCATTGATGCGAGTAACCACGTCACGCTCGACGTAACCGCGTGTGACGCGACCCACATCGGACAACTTCACCGCAGCCGCCCCGATCTGGGCGATGACGATCTGCTCCATGTCCTGCGTGTTGGTAAACTCGTTCAGCGTGCGCACGAGGAACTCCGCTTCGCCATCCTTCAGCAGGCCACCTGTGAGATTGACATTTTCCGCCGCCAGTCTCTGTGTCACCTGACTGATGGGAATGCCAAGGGTTGCCAACCGATGCGTTTCGACCTCGACGTGAATCTCTTCTTCGAGACCGCCTTCGACGCGGACCGCAGCGACGCCCTCGAGACTTTCGAAGTCGAGGCGGATACGGTCCTCGGCGACACGCCGAAGTTCCATCAGACTGCTGCCACCATAGAGGGCGATGCGCAGGATCGGATCGAGGGATGGATCAAAGCGCAGCAGGATCGATTTGCCAGCGTCCCGTGGCAGTTCGACGAGATCCAGCTTCTCGCGCACATCCAATGAGGCAAAGTCCATATCCGTGCCCCACCCGAACTCGACGATGACATCGCTCATGCCGGGACGTGATACGGAACTGACGCGTACCACATTGCTCACCACACCGACGAGCCCCTCGATGGGCTCCGAGATCAGCCGTTCCACTTCCGCCGGCGCCGTGCCCGGATACTCAGTGCGGATCGTGATCGTCGGATAGGTCATGTCGGGCAACAGATTCACCGACAGCCGGGAGAAACCCACCATGCCGAAGGCGCCGATGGCGACCATGATCATGGCCACCGTCACCCTCCGGGAAGTGGAGAAATCGACAAGCTTCACGTGATCACTCGCCTCCGCCCACGATGCGCACCGGGGCGTTGTCCTTCAACCCTTCCTGACCGACGGTAATCACCTCATCACCGACCTCAAGGCCGGACATGACCTGCACTCGATCGCCATCGGTGTATCCTAACTCGATGCGGATGCGCTCGGCGCGGCCATCGCGCACGACAAATACATCATCCTCATCCGTCTCCAGCAGGAGCGCCTTCTTGGGTATGATGAGGGCATCCTGGCGACTGTCGGTGACGATCCGCACGGTGGCGAACATACCCGGACGCAGCACGCCTTCCGGTGGCACGTCGACGGTCACCTTCACCGTTCCACTCGTCGGGTCGACGCCGGGGCTGATCATGCGAACGGTCCCGGAAAAGACGCGCCCAGGGACGGGATCGACGGTGATCCGAGCTGCTTGTTGTGGTCGCAGTTGGGACATGCGCTTTTCGGGAACACGGATTCGCGCCTGCAGTGGTTCGAGGTCGGCAACGACAAACACCGCATCGTTGGTGCGCACCAGGTCCCCCCGTTCCACATTGCGCATCATGACGACGCCGTCGATGGGTGCGCGAATATCGGCGTAATCGAGGCGTAGCTGGGCCTCGCGCAGCGCCACTGCCGTGTTCTCCTGCTGGTTGCGGGCGTTCTCAAACTCCTCTTGGCTCACCAGCTGGCGCTCGTGGAGTGTCTGGGTGCGCTCGAAAGTTGACTGCGCCTGACTAACGGCCACCTTCGCCTGCTCCATCTGCAGCAGCAGTTCCTCCTTCTCCAGCTGTACCAGGATCTGTCCGGCCCGTACCTGATCCCCCTCCTCGGCGGCCAACCGCTGGGCCAGCCCCTGGGCCCGCGACACGACTTCCACCCAGCGCTCAGCCTCGAGGCGGGAGTGGGTCTCGATGAAACGGGTGATCTCGCCCTTGGTGACGGCCTCGGTCTTGACGGGAAGGGCAGCTTCCTTGCGCTCCCCACCGCCCCAATTTCCTGCTCCACCTCCGCCGGTGCCGTCCGCTGCTTCGTCGTTGCCACAGCCCAGCAGCAATCCTGCCAACGCGACCAGGGGGACTTTACTCCAACCCTTCACGTGCTCTCTCCTCGTTCGACTGAACGCTGTTTCGATCTGACTGACTGGTCAGTCATTTCTTGGTTGATGCTATTGCCGCTTTCGGACACTGTCAATTCGGACACCATAATATAAGGGGTATAACGACACCTCAGGCAGACACACCCGGTCGATCTGGACTGGCAGGCTGTCGAAACTCAGGTGGGGGCGCCTCGGACTGGCCATTTTCAGCAGGCGACTGAAATTGAGGTTCTACCTCGTCGCTCAGAAAGACGGCCCCGTCCTTCAGCAGTAGACGGCAGTTACGGGCGCGCTCAAAATCGAGTTCGAGTGTATCCTGGTGAGGATCGCCATCGCCGATATAACTGTAGGTCAGACTCATCTTGTTCTCGCTGCTGCCTGCGACGCAGGCAACATTGCAGTCCCCTATTTTTTCCGCAACGATACGGCTGCCCACGACGCGGAACTTCCACCGGGGATATTCGATCTGGAAATACTGCTTCAGTTGACCGCCAACACTGAGCACCATCGGCGCCGAGGGCCCGGAATTGGAGAGGACCTGGAAAAACGCCTGCAGCCCTTCCTGTCGGAATTTCTGCTACCTCAGTACGAAATTTCCCTCGATGATGTCATCGCTGTTGGTCGTGCCATCGAACCGACGGTCCGCAAACTGGTGGAGAACCTGCGCAGCAGTGCCTGACCGTTGCGGGCGCCTCAGAATCTGACGACGAGTTGCATCCACGTCTTGAACGCCGGGTCCTCGCCACCACTGCGAAATTTCATGCCATTGCCGGGCACGAAGATCGAACCACCCCAGTGATATTTGGTGACCTCATTGTAGTCCCAGGTGACGACAACATCTGCTTCCTGACCGAGAGCTTTGTCCCCCAGCCGGTCCTCCACAAGAACAAAGTTGTGCAGATGCAGACCGACGCGCACCCTCTCTGAGGACGACATCTCTCCCACGAGGCGAACATCCATCAGACCGCCGTCATCCGTGTCGTTGGGAAAACTTTTGAACAGGTCCATCAGTCCGAAGAACGAATGTCGGGCGGCGAACAGATTGTCGAAGGCTTCCCGATCCCCATCGGCGGCTGTGGCATCCCCGGAATACATATCGAAACCGAGTCGAATCTCCGGCTGTGTCCATGAGGGACCGTGGTAGCGCACGGTGACGGTGCCCATCCAGGCGAAGACATCCTCGAATCCGACCTCCCCGGTCTGCAGGGCCGCTTCGACATCGTAACCGAAAAGGTGACCGGTCGTGCCTGTCGTTGAGCCGGTGAAGCGAGTCCCCCCGGTGAGCCGCAGCAAGCGCTCAGGACCGCTATTTTTGTCCTGTTCCACCAGCAGATACGGGCCGGCATCGTGGCCTTGTGCGACACGCAGGCTGCTCCACAGACCAAAGAGGTTATGATCCCTCACCCCTTTCTCGTCCAGCTTCGCCGTAAAACCATCGACCCAGTTGGCGTCGCCCAACCGCAGAACGAGTGCGTCATAAGCCCGCGGTGTATTACCCCAGGCGCCGCGCCCGAGCAACCGTTGACTGCCGTAGTCGAGCTCCTGGCGACCGAGGCGCAGACGCAACGGTTTGCCAAAAACCTCCTGCAATTCGGCGTAGGCGAGGTGCAGATCGACCTGGTCGCCGCTGGCATCGAAGGTGTTGAACTCCGAGCCCCAGATACGACTGTCCTGCAATTCCACCACAACCTGCGTATCATGTCGCGGGTTGCCGGTAACACGCACCTTCGTACGCAGCAACTGGCGCACGTCCGCATCCCCGGCGACAAAGTCGATGTCCCCCCATTCCAGGCGCGTCCGGGTACTGCCCTGGACCTCGAATCTGGCGTCCTCGGCTGTGAGCCGCCCACGGGCCATCGCCTGGCGCAGGCGATCGATCTCATCGCGAAGAATGCGCAGCTCTGCCGCCAGCTCCTCGGCTGTCATACCACCGATAGAACCATCGGCCAACTCCATCAATTCATCACGGGGTTCCTCGCCGAGTACATCTTTCAACAGACGCAGTTCGCGGCGCAGCTCAGCCTTCTTGCGGTCCACTTCCTTGCGCAACTCCTGCAATTCCTTCAGTTGCTCGACCGTGTTGTCCTGCGCCGGCGCCGCCGTGGGTACCGACAACGAGAATAACCCGAGGACGATGACCAGCATCTTGGTAACCCGCAAAAAGCGTATCACAATTATTCGTCCTGTTCGCTTCAACCAGTTGATTTTATTGAAGGTTGGGCCCAAACTACGAAAAAAGCGCCCACCTCGAAAGGTGGGCGCCTCTGTCGAACAGGCGGTGTGGATCGGCGTTTGAGTTAACGGGCCAACGTCATACGCCGAGTTACGGCAAGGCCGGCTGCGGGCATTTCCAGATTGTAGAGATACGTGCCGCTGGCAATGTTGTGGCCAGCGTTGTGTCTTTGCCATCCCAGGTCACGTCATAGATGCCGGCACGATGCGTGCCATCCGCAAGAGAGCGCACCAGGCTCAACGCCCTCTTCCCCACAAAGGAAAGACAAACGCCCCATCGGCGGCAGTGAACAATTCACGAAATATTGGCCGGGATCAGTTATACTGTTGCCTGTGGGTCGCCACGGGTGGCTCACTTCCTCTTGCGCAGGAGGTCCTAAAACGGTGCACGTCGTCATTATCGGCAATGGAATCACCGGAGCGACGGCGGCGCTTGAACTGCGCCAGCTGGACCACGACTGCAAGATCACGATGATCTCAGGGGAATCAAAGTATCACTACGCCCGCCCGGCGCTGATGTACATCTTCATGGGGCACATGTCCTATCAGGATACGAAACCGCACGCGGATCAAATCTGGGAGGAGCAGCGCATCGATCTGGTGCGTGATTGGATCACCGGCATCGATACCGATGCCAAGCAGCTAGCACTGCACAAGGGGGGTGATCTCGGTTATGACAAGCTGCTCATCGCCACGGGCGCCAAATCAAACAAGTTTGGCTGGCCCGGTCAGGATCTTGAGGGTGTCCAGGGCCTGTACGACCTGCCCGATCTGCAGCGTCTGCACGAAACCGTGCAAAGGACACGCCAGGCCGTTATCGTCGGTGGCGGTCTGATCGGCATCGAATTGGCGGAGATGCTGCACAGTTGCGGTCTGCCAGTCACTTTCCTGGTGCGCGAGGATTCCTACTGGAACAACATCCTGCCCGCCGAAGAGTCCCGAATGGTCAGTCGCCTGATCCGTGAAGCCGGCTTTGGCCTGAAGCTCGAAACGGGTCTGAAAGAAATCGAAGGGGACGACAGTGGCCGTGCGTGTGCGGTCATCACCGACACCGACGAACGGATCGAGTGCCAACTGGTCGGTCTCACTGCCGGCGTCAGCCCCAACACCGACCTGGTCAAGGACACGGCCATCGACACGGGCCGTGGCGTTTTCGTCGACTGGAGTCTGCGCACCAACGTGCCCGATGTGCTGGCCGCCGGCGACTGCGCCGAAATCGTCACCGATGGGGATGCACGCAACCTGCTGCAGCAAGTCTGGTACACCGGCAAGCGCCAGGCGCGCATCGCCGCTCAGGTACTGGCCGGCAGAGAGGCGATCTACGATCCAGGCATCTGGTACAACTCGGCCAAATTCCTTGACCTCGAATATCACACCTACGGCCAGGTCAACCTCTGCGTACCGGATGAGCAGAACCTGTATTGGGAACATGCGAATGGAAATCACAGTATCCGCATCGTCTACCTGCAGGATCGGGTGATCGGCATCAACACCATGGGCGTCCGCTTCCGCCATCGGGTCTGCGAAGCGTGGATCGCCGAACAACGACCCCTCGACTACGTGCTCGAGCATCTCGCTGACGCCAACTTCGACCCCGAGTTCTTCCGTCGCTTCGAAGCCCACGCGACGGCTCAGTTCAAGGAGGCCCTGGTCTGATGTCCCTTTCCGCAGATACCCTGAGCTACGAGTTCGACGAAGAAGAGATCGGTTTCGGCAAACCGCAGGTCGCCCAGACCGCACACGCTCAGCCGCTGTCCGGCGGCTTGAAATTCTCGCTCGCCATGGTCGCGGTGGGGTTGCTGTCGCTGATCGTGCAGACCGCCGGTGGCCTCCTCGCCGGCAGTTGGTTAGGGCTGGCCCTGTCGCTGGGGCTCCTCGCTGTGGGGGCGGCCCTCGCGTTCTGGCTCCAGCACCGCGGTAGCGTTGCCGGCATCAAACATGACGGCATCTACTTCAGTGGTCTGTTGGCCCGTGGCGGTGCGGCGTGGATCGCCGGTATCGGCATGACAGCCCTCTACGTGTTGCTCTACTGGTTCCCGCAGGTTCTTGGCCAGCCCGTCGATGGCGCCGGCCCCACCGGTCTGATCCGGGTCGTCGACCCCCTGGCGCGCGTCATGACCGGGTATCCCGCCGAGAAGTGGTTCCTTTACGGTGTGCTCTATACGGGGGCGATCCTGGTCTTCGGTGTGCGCATGATGATGAAGTACCGACACGATCGGTATCAACAGATCCGCACGGCGAGTGTCGCCTTTTTCCAGCTGATCTTCGCCTGGTTCCTGCCCAACCTGCTCGTGCGTTTCCGCCAGCCCTACATGGAATTCAACGGCGTCTGGCCACTAAAACAAGATTATCTGTGGCCGGAGAAAGTGGCTGGACAGTTCCTCGGCGCCGGTCCCTTTGGCCTCTTCCTGCTCGGCTTTGCCATCGCCATGGTGATCGCGACGCCGATCCTCACCTACTTCTTCGGCAAGCGCTGGTATTGCTCGTGGGTCTGCGGTTGTGGTGGCCTCGCCGAAACCCTCGGCGACCCTTTCCGCCAGTTGTCGAGCAAGTCCACCTCAGCCTGGAAAATCGAACGCTGGCTGGTCCACTCGGTGCTCATCGCCGTCCTTGCCGTCACCGCGTCGTTGTGGATCGACTATAAGATGACGGGAAATCTTTATGGCAGCTGGGCGGGGCCCTTGCGTCAGTGGTATGGCTTCTTTATCGGCGCCGTCTTCTCCGGTGTCGTCGGCGTCGGTTTCTACCCACTGCTCGGCAGTCGTGTCTGGTGTCGCTTCGGTTGCCCACAAGCGGCAATCCTCGGTCTGGTGCAGCGCTTCTTCAGTCGTTTCCGCATTACCACCAATGGTGGTCAATGCATGTCCTGCGGCAACTGCTCGACGTATTGCGAGATGGGCATCGATGTGCGCGCCTACGCCGAAAAAGGCGAAAATATCGTGCGCGCTTCCTGCGTCGGCTGCGGTGTCTGTGCCGCCGTCTGTCCACGGGGTGTGCTCAAGCTCGAGAATGGCGCCACCCACGCCGATCGTTACCATGGCGCCGAGCGTCCGATCAGCGCCTTGTTCGACGCCCTGGAACATTCGCCAAAGTTGACCATGCCACGGAACGAGTAAGGGTCACGGATCGGTTTGCGGCATACCCGGTTGCACCGGCAGGCTGACCTGTGCCGGCGCCAGGCACTGTGCGTCGTTGCAGGCCTGAAACTGCAGGGACACCGACAGTGCCTCGACGGATCCCGGCTCGGCGTCGGCGTCGAGACGCAGCGTCGCCCGGATGACGACGCTGTCGGTATACACGGACAACGAATCGTCGGCAAATCCCGGCTTGAATACGCCTGCCGGTGGGTAGTCGATGGAAAGCCTCTCCAAGGGCAACTCCGAGATCGTCTTCAGCGTCGTCGGGATCAGAAAATCATAACTCGCGGGATGGGCGTTGATATGCCAACCGGGGGCCACCAGCAGACGGGCGGCGACCGCAAAATCACTGCCCGGCAACAGCGTATCCACCGACACGAAGGCCTCGATCTGCACGTGGTCGCGACTATCGGGCAGCGTCACGGCACCCGTCTGTGACGACGTCAGACCCGCGAGAATGCCTGCGAGCCGAGGAGGCTGCGACCTGGACGGGGAGCTCTCGTCATAACCATTCAAGTTGTGATGCGCCGCCAGCAGCATTCGCGAGAACCCCCCGGCGCTGCGGTCCATGGCGCCGGCGAAGGCTTTCAGCGTTTCGCTGGCTCTCGTGCTGTAGGCAGCCTTGCCGGTGATCGACGCAAGTGTGAGCAGCACATTGGCAGCCTCGGAGTTACCAGAGGGGATGGCGCCATCGTAGGGATGTTTCGATTGCGCGATCAGCTGCTCCGACCGGTCCGTGGTGAAATATCCGCCCCTTTCGGCATCCCAGAACAACCGGTCCATATCGGCGACCAGTTGCTCCGCCTGGTGCAGATACCGCTGCTCTTGTGTCGCCCCATAGAGCGACAGCAGCCCGCGCGCGAGGAAGGCGTAATCCTCCTGAAATGCATTATGGCTGACCGTGCCATCGCGGAAGCTGCGCTGCAATCGGCCCTCTTCATTTCGCAGCCGTTGCCAGACAAAAGCCGCCCCTTGCCGGGCCGTCGTCAGATACGCCTCGTCCCCAAGGATCTGATAGGCGTAGGCGTAGGCGTCGATCATCATCCCATTCCAGGCGCTGAGGATTTTTGTGTCCAACAGGGGCTGTGGCCGTTGCTGGCGAACCCGCAGCAGGCGTTGCCGCAGCGGCGCCAACTGTGCGTCCAGCTGCTGCGACTCCATGTCCCGCTCGGCGGCGACCTCGGCCAGAGATCGCGGTATATAGATGACCCCCCGGTCACCCTCGGGCATGGGCGCCAGATCGTATAGCACAAAAAACAACCCCGCATCAGCTCCGAGAGTCTCCTCGATCTGTGCCTTCGTCCACAGATAATAGAGGCCCTCGACACCATGCGTTTCTGAATCCAGGGCCGAGTAGAAGCCACTGTCCGGCATGCGCAGGACCCGCTCGGTGAACACAAAGATGTCCCGCGCTGCATCGCGCAGTTCTTCGGCCCCCGTCAACTGATAGGCGTGCAGATAGGCCCTGGCCAGTGGCGCCTGGTTGTAGAGCATCTTCTCGAAGTGGGGGATCCGCCAGCGGGCGTCGGTGGCATATCGGTGAAATCCACCCCCGAGGTGGTCGTGGATACCACCGCGGGCCATCTGTTCGAGCGTGTACGTTACCAGGTGCAGTAGTTCCGGATCTTTCGTGCGCTCGTATTGCACCATCAGCAACTCGAGATCCATGTCCGGGGGAAACTTCGGCGCGTCACCGAAGCCGCCATTCGTCTCGTCGAAGCGGCCTTGCAGGCGATGGATGGCACCATCGACCAGACTCTGGCTCAGCAGGGCGGCGTCTCCCGCCGCTGTGCGTGCCTCCTGACTCTGTTTGATAGCTTGTGTCAGCTGCTCCGCCTGCTGGTCGACCTGCTCCCGTTGTTGCTCCCACGCCTGGTGCAGACCGGTAAGCACCTGCGGAAACCCCGGTCTGCCATACTTGCCCTCCGGTGGAAAGTAGGTGCCGGCATAAAATGGCTTCAGCTCCGGTGTCATGAAAACGGAGTTCGGCCAGCCACCACCACCGGTCAGCAATTGGGTCGCTGCCATGTAGATACCGTCGAGATCGGGACGCTCCTCGCGATCGACCTTGATATTGACGAACCACTGGTTCATCAAAGCGGCGATCTCCGGGTTGGAGAACACCTCGCGTTCCATGACGTGACACCAGTAGCAGGTGGAGTACCCCACGGACAGAAAGATCGGTTTGTCCTCGGCACGAGCCCGCTGCAGCGCTTGCGGGCCCCAGGGGTACCAGTCCACAGGGTTGTGTGCGTGCAGCAGTAGATATGGGCTGGTCTCACCAGCGAGTGCGTTGGTGTAGGTCCACGAACCGTCAGCGTTGCGGTGGTCGGCGAAAACCGCGCCACCGGTTGCGTCAAGAGACTGTGAACCACGCCAGGGGACGAAGGTGGCGACGAAAGCCAGCACGCCCACCAGCAGCAGCAGACTTACGGCGATGGCGCCACGGGAACGGGATTGCCCTGCACTCTCGGGCATCAGCCCCCGACTCGGTGTCCTGGCTGCCGGCGACCAGCCGCAGTGCGATAGACCCGGCACGCCTTAACGTCACTTGCCGTATCCGACCCGGCAACATCGACACCGTCCACAAGGATCGTGGGCGAACCGTACTTCTGGGCGTGGACGGGGCTCGCCGCATCGGAGCGATCCCACTCCCGCCATTCTGCGACGATCCCGACTTGGGCACAGGCCTGGCGCAGAACCCCGCGCGCAGACTCGGTGTTGGGACAGTCCGGATCGTAGATCAGTTCGATCGTCGCCATCAGGCAGGGGTTCACCCGGCGGCGATGGCGGCTGAGCGCACCATCTCGCGCGTAACGTCCAGCACGTAGGCGACATCTTGCTGGCTGGCGTGCCGATTGGTCACCAACCGCACGCCATGAGGTGGGCGCGGATTGCACTTGATGCCCGCTGCCGCCCAACGCTCGACCAGGTCCGTCGTTGTCCAACCCAAGTCGGCGACATTGACCATGATGATATTCGTCGGCCGAGGGGCCCGTGTGGCGGTGATGCCATCGATGGCGCCCAGCCCTTCGGCCAGCAGTCGCGCCGTCTCGTGGTCCTCTGCCAGACGATCTACCATGTTCTCCAGAGCGACGACCCCCGCGGCGGCGATCACGCCAGCCTCGCGCATGGCACCGCCGAGTCGCTTGCGGGCCCGATGCGCTTCGTCGATAAACTGGCGTGTACCGCACAACAACGACCCCACGGGCGCGCTCAGTCCCTTCGACACGCAGAACATGACGGAATCTACCGTGGCCGTGATCTGTTTGACATCGACGCCAAGGGTCGTGGCGGCGTTGAACACACGGGCGCCATCGAGATGGACATTCAGCCCATTGTTGCGAGCGACGTCGGTGACAGCAGCCATCTCGTCGACACTCCACACGGCGCCGGCTGCGTTGTTGTGCGAGTTTTCCAGGCACAACAAGGTCGTGCGAGGAAAATGCGCATTGGCTGGTCGCAGCACCTCTTCGAACTGCTGTGGGGTAAAGATGCCCTGGTCACCCTGCACCGAGCGTACCGTCAGCCCCGCGATGTTTGCATACGTTCCCGCCTCCCAGCAGTAGATGTGGGCGAGTTCTTCGGCGATCATCTCCTCACCGGGATGGGTGTGGGCAAGCATGGCCGCCGTATTGCCCATGGTCCCACTGGGCACATAGAGGGCCGCCTCCATTCCTACTTTGTGCGCCGCCAGTTCCTGCAAGCGGGTCACCGTGGGATCCTCGCCGTAAACGTCGTCACCGACTTCGGCGTGGTGCATAGCATCCCACATGGCTTCGGTCGGTCGCGTCAGCGTGTCGCTGCGCAGATCTACGATGCGGTCCATGCTGTTGGCTCCATTTGGTGTCCTTCCTTTATTAGGCGCGAACTTAACCGCACCGGAGAACTCTGTCGAATGGCCTTTCCCGCATACGGACTCACTCATCGCGCCACCGCTACCGGCCGCCGGGGTATGGTCGCTTCCGGCCATCCCCTGGCCTCGCTGGCGGGGGTACGCATCCTGTTGGATGGCGGCAACGCCATCGATGCCGCCGTCGCCACCGCCGCCGCACTCAATGTCGTCGAACCATATATGTCCGGCATCGGCGGTGTCGGCTATATGCACATCTACTCCGCGCGCCAGAAAGAACACAAGATCTGCGACTACGTCGGTCTGACTCCGGCGGCAACCGATATCGACATGTACGTGGAAGAGTCTCAGCAGGACCGCGGCCCCATGTCCCCCCTCGTGCCTGCCGCTTGCGCCGGTTGGATGGAATCGTTGCGCCGTTACGGCACGATGGATGCCGCCGACGTTTTCGCCCCGGCCATCGAGCTTGCCGAGGGTGGTTTTGCCCTCACCGTCAAGAACTCTTCGTTCTTCGCCGGCAGTGTCAACGACCTGCGCAAGTATCCCTCGTCAGCCAGCACCTACCTGGTGGACGGTCGTTGCCCCGAGCCGGGTGAGGTGCTCATCCAGCAGGACCTGGCCGAGACCTATCGTGCCGTCGCCGCGGATGGTCCCGACGTGTTTTACGGTGGCGCCATCGGCGACGTTATCGTCGCCTTCATGGCCGAGATGGGCGGTCTGCTGACAAAGCAGGATCTGATCGACAACAAGCCGCAATGGCTGGATCCACTGGGTGTCGATTACCGCGACTTCACCATCTGGGCGCCACCAGCGCCGTGCCAGGCGATTCAATACCTCGAAACCCTCAAGTTGCTGGAGGGCTTCGATATCGCCGGCATGGGCCACAACACGGCCGACACATTGCACACCTTTATCGAAGCGGTAAAACTGGCCTGCATCGACCGCATCCAGTACGCCACGCTGCCCGATAGCCCGACTGCGGGGTTGCTCTCCGATGGCTATTGTCAGCAACGGCGCAGGCTCATCGGCGAGACCGCGGCAGTGTCGATGGGTGACACCTTCCGCACCGAACAGCAGAAAGGTGAAGTCGCGCCCGGTGATCCGGAACCGTGGATGAAAAACGAATGCACCACCCACTTTGACACCATCGACGCCGAGGGCAATGCCGTCGCTTGCACGCAGAGCCTCGGCTCCGGCTTCGGCTCGGCCATGGTCGTCCCTGGCACGGGTATCACACTGAACAACTTCATGCGCTGGTTCGACAATGTGGATGGCAGCCCCAATGCCATCGGCCCATCGAAGAAAAACGAGATGTGCGTCTCGCCGGCGCAGGTCTGGGACAAGGATGGCCTGCGCTTGCTGATCGGCACGCCGGGGTCCTACGGCATCCTGCAGACGACGCCGCAGATGATCATGAATGTGTTGGACCATGGGATGAACGTGCAGGCCGCCATCGAAGCGCCACGTCTCAAGGCAACACGCAATCACAACGTCGATATCGAAACCCGCATCCCCGCCGACGTACGTGGCGAACTCGAGCGTCGTGGCCACCAGTTATCAGAACTCGGCGACTGGTCCGCCGGCGTGGGTGGTGGCCAGGGCATTCACGTCGATCCAGACTCCGGCGCCTTCATGGGCGGCGGCGATCCACGACGTGACGGCTACGCCCTGGGGTGCTGAATGGAAATCGACGCCGGCTTTCATCGTGCAACGGACAGATCGACCGTCGATGTATGGGGCGAGGACTGCGTACGCGGCCTCGGCGAGCGTATCGATCCCGGTTCCATCGACGTTGTCGTCACCTCGCCACCGTACAACCTTGGCACACGCTACAAACGCTACGACGACACCCTCGAGCGGCAGGATTATGTGGCGTGGATGGGGGCCTGGGGTGAAGCCGTCCACGGTGCTCTCGCGGATGGCGGGTCACTCTTTCTCAACATCGGTGGCAAACCCTCCGACCCGTGGGGGCCATTCGAAGTGCTGATGAGACTGCGCCAACGCTTCGAACTGCAGAACGTCATCCACTGGGTCAAGTCGATCGCCATTCAGAAGGAAGACGTCGGCCGCTACCCCGGCATCACCGGCAATGTTTCGGTGGGCCATTACAAACCGATCAACAGTCCGCGCTACATCAATGATTGCCACGAATATATCTTCCACCTCACCAAGGCGGGGGATGTGCCGTTGGATCGCCTCGCCGTGGGGGTGGAATACCAGGACAAGTCGAATGTTGCACGTTGGAATGGCGCCCGAGAGGACCGTCGTTGCCGTGGCAATACCTGGTTCGTCCCCTACCGCACCATTCAGAGTCGCGACAAACAACGGCCACACCCGGCGACCTTCCCGGTGAAGATTCCCGAGATGTGTGTCCGCCTCCACGGCCTGGAGCGCACCCGCCGGGTCGTCGACCCATTCCTCGGCATCGGCTCCTCGGCAGTCGCGTGTGTGCAGTTGGGGGTCGACTTCATAGGGTTCGAGACGGATGCCGACTACTGGGCCCAGGCCGAGGTCGCCGTCGATGAGGCACTCGCAGCGGGTACGGAGGCGACATGATTGAGTTCCATACGGCGGATCTGTGTGACGAGCACGAGGCGATCGTCGATGTGGCGGAGCCCATGTTCCACAACTATGGCGGTCGCCGATCCTTCTGTGGGCGATCGTGACACTGAAGGTCTTCGAAGACAATACCTTCGTCGCCCAGGCGGCCTGCGACAATGGCTGGGCGGGGCTGCTGACTTTGGCGCCATTCGCGACAGTCAGGCCATTGCGGTATCGATATCGGCTTGCAGGCACTCGGCACGATCCCGTTGCGCAGCATCAAGGCGGGCGTCTGACAGCACGATTTACCTCCGCTTCGCCGGAGTCGCCCTTGTCCAGGGTCATCACGTGTATTGCGACGACGACGGCATCATCCCTCGCCCCCCGCAACATCCTCTCTTAAGAGCCTGTCTCCTACCCCTGCAGTGCACCGACAAATTCGGCGCTTGTCGATGTATAGCCGATGACATGCTCGAAGTTGCGAAACATGATCTTGCGCAACCAGCCCCCCTCCTCTAGGGATTCGTCGACCGTGTCGGGATACTCCGAAGACTGCGTGCAGTCCCGTAACAGCACGACCCGATAATTGTGCTCCACCGCACCGGCACACGTCTGATAGAGACAGGCCCGTTGGGAAAAGCCCACGGCGATCAGTGTCTTGATATCGTGACAGCGCAGATGATAGTCCACATGCGTCTCATGAAAACCGGACCACTCCCGCTTGGGAAAATCCGGCTCATGTGCCAGCGGTTGGATCGACGACGAGTAGTTCGGTACGACGGGCCTACGTGCAAGGGCTGGCCTTGTGGCAGCCTCCACATTCCCCCACCGAGTCCCATGAATCTCCCGCTTGATACTGCCAGGCTCATCGGCAAGGGAGAAATCATTGTGGATAAAGATCACATGCATACCCGCCGCCCGCGCCGCCGCCAACGCGGGCGCGATCCCATCCTCGACATAAGAATTGCCCTCCCCACAATCAGAATCCACAATCATGAACGCCGTCTGCTCCAACACCAACGCCAGATCATCAAACACATGCCCCGCACCCCCATACCACCGCACCGGCAACCTCAACTCAGCCATGTCCACACTCCCAAACGGGTGAACCACCTCTGATTTCCGCTTCCTTCAGTCCCCCAAATTCGAGGAACCCCGAAGGAGCCGAAGCCTTTTTTAGTTTTCTCTCCGCTCCATGGGGAATGGCGGCTTCTGGCGAAGGCCCGACCCAGAACAACCGCCTTAGCCAAACACCGCAGGCCGTGGCGTCGCCGGCGGCCAGTATCCCCCAGGGTCCTCATTCCATTCTGCACCACACATCCGCGAAATCACCTTCCATTCCGCCGCCGTCAAATGTGCGTGATTGTGGAACAGGAACCGCTGCAACCCCGCCTCCTCCGAGGCCACCAGAATCCGGTATAGATCCCCAGCCGTCATCGGATCCCCGGCGTGTGGCATTCTGCCTGTATCCACCCAGGGAAGGATCTTCTGCGGATCTTTCACCGCCGCCAGGGCGCGCGCTGTCTCCTCTTTGACGACCTCGTCGAAGAAGGCCTGTGGAAAACCCAGCTCCATGTCAGCAAGGGATTCCACCTGGGGCAGGT
>Ga0310125_10000272_pt1 | contig 23570 bp, 24 predicted proteins | sample CB11b_Tmax_Bot8__FD_203508 | JGI IMG/M metagenome (GOLD analysis project Ga0310125, IMG submission 203508) | Marine microbial communities from Western Arctic Ocean, Canada - CB11b_Tmax_Bot8 | ecosystem: Environmental > Aquatic > Marine > Oceanic | place: Canada: Western Arctic Ocean | collected... | reverse complement strand
CAACGTTGACTGCCGTTAAGCAGTCGAGCCCGTCGAGCTCTAATTCGGCCTGTTTCCTCTCATGGCCAGTGACAACTATCACTGGATCTAAGCTGGCTGCGACGGCGGTTTTGGCGGCGCGGCGCAGCACCGTTTCCCCATGGATTTCCATAAGCATTTTGTTCTTGCCCATGCGGGTTGAGGAGCCGGCTGCGAGCAGAAGGGCACCGACTCGGGTGTCGTCACGCTGGGTCATGGATTGGTGCGTCCCGAGTTTTAAGATGGTTTGGAGAACGTCCGGAACGTACTGCTAGAAGCTCCGAAACGACAGAGAGACCGACTTGCTCGGGGCCCTCGGCACCGAGATCAAGACCGACAGGTCCGAAGATGCGTTTTCGGTCGTGTTCCGTTGCCTCTTGCACGATCTCTTCACACCGGGCTTGAGGACCGAGAAGACCGAGGTAGGGAACTGGGGTGGCTAGAAAACGTCGAGCCCATTCCTTGTCGCGAGTCAGGTTGTGGGTTTTGAGCACGACAAAGGTGTCAGCGGTAGCAGGAATCTCTGCGTCGTCTCCAGGAAGCGTCTCAATGAGTTGCCAAGCAGTCGGGAACCGCTCGGATGCCAAATACGCAGGCCGATGGTCTAAGACAACCACCCGGAATCCAGCATCTGCGGCGCTTCGAACCATTGGAATAGCGTCGTCGCTAGCTCCACAGATGACCAGATACGGTGGTGGTTCGAAAAGCTCGACGAAAGCGCACATACCCTTTGCCTCGATGGTGTGTGAAACGCCATTCTTGGCTGCTACCCGTACTAGAGCAAGGAATTCTTCGTCGATCTCTGTGCATTTTGGCTGATCAGGACCAGTCTTCAAGACTACGATGCGGTTGTCGAATTCAGCGCCATTCGCTGAGTTGGTGTTCCCGATAATTGTGATCACGGCGAAGGGCGAGTTACCGTCGAGCATTTTCCGTAGTTGGTTGAGAACCTTCGGGTAGCCCGGACGAGCCGCTGAAACAACAAAGATGTCGACTGTGCCGTCACAGCCTAGACCTAGGCCCCAAATCGCCTCGTCATCGTTACCTGTTTCGTAATGAAGCATCCGACATTCACCGGTTTCGATCACGCCAAGACCAGTCTGGCGAACGTCTTCTTCGAGGCAGCCGCCACTGATACCTCCCAGTGTCGAGCCGTCGTCGGCGATCAGGAAGCGGGCACCTGGTCGCCGGTATGCCGAACCAGAGATTCTAACGACACAGGCGATAGCGGCTCCTTGGCCAGCCGCCGTGAGTTCGGCGAGCCTATCCAAGATCCGCTTGGTCTCCTGCCAGTGCTTCACTGTCGTATGATGAGTCTGTTGCCTGATGCCGAAAGTATGAGACGGTCCCCATTTGTATTCCACCAGGCCACCCAACTGTGCCGGTCCACGTAACTCTCTTCGGTCAGGGTAGCGATTTGTGCAATGATCGACTCCAGGCTATCGCCAAGCAGCGCAGGCGACAGTAAACCGCCGACAATCATGTTTTCCAAGGCCCGAAGGTAGCCTCGTTCCTTAGCATCACGATTGACCAGGTCGGCCTCCAGGATCCTGAAATTGAAATCGTGTGGTGGGATCAGGACCGTCCCGAGAACGTAACGCCCGACGGGGTTACTTTCCAATATCCAGCCACGGCCAGCGTAGAACCAATACTCCTCGGCTGTTAGTACCATTGCCTCATGGTGGATCGGCTCACCAGCTTCCATAGCGCTAATTATCACAATGAGGCGAGCTTCTTCATCTGACCAAAGCACGTAGTTATTACGTGGTTCCCACCATGCACCCCATTCAGTGTAGGTATCGAAGCCCTCTCCAGTGATTTGTTCGAGTCGGCGTATGGCTCGCTCAGCGGCCTCTTTGTCCGGACTATCATCTGCTGTCCACATGATTAGCTCGCTCACTGCCTGCCTGATCCCGGCGTTTTTCTGTTGCGAGTTGTCAATATTGATCAGCGCGATACGAAAACAGATACCGGGATCGATAACGAAGCGTCCTAGGCGTTCCTGCTCGAGATCTTGAACCTCCGAGAGGCCGGAAAAGGCATCCCAAAACCAGTATTCCATTGCGTCGAGAGTGCGCACCTCGCGGCACGGCATACTGAGCAGTTGTTCCTGCGCAAAGATTGGTGCTACTTGCAGCAGAAACAATCCAAAAACGAACACGGGGGACAAGTACATTGACAAGACGACGCTCGGCATCGGTTCAGGGTACGCGCAGTGCAGCTTGAACCAAGCTTACCGGTTGCGGCCGGTACCGCCCATCGGTCCAGTGAGGTTGGGCAACATCTTGAGGGTCTGCATGATCCGGTACGTCGTTGGGTTTAACCCCCACAACCGGTCATCGGCACCAATGTCCTCAAACCAAATGAGTGGAGCGAGTTCCTCGGGCCGACGCTGCGGGCCTTCTTCCCCAATCGCAGCGGCTAGAAAGCGCTTGGCATCGGCTACGCGGGAACGCCAGGGACCGCTCCAAGATTGGAACTCGTCAGCGTTGCCTGCGACGTAATAGATGTCGCGCAAAGTCCAGCCGACGGCGGCCGCTGCCAATTCTACGTCGACCAGGGTACCGCCAATCAAATCAACCAAGGCGCTGGCCCCGTTTTCAGTCGGGACGATCGTCCGGATTTCGACGTTTTGGTAGGCAAGGTCCATATCCCGCATGACGACATAGACATCTTGGACCGAGGGTTCGGGTGGCTGAACGTTGGTGACTACAGCCTGGTTTTGTGCCGGATCGGCGTAGGCAAGCGATGACAGGACGAGAATTGCCCCCATGAACACTTTGATAACTACTCTGGCGCGTAAAATTCTCACAGAACCAGGCTATCACAGACGACGCTACTCCCAGATCCCTAGAGTCATCTTTGCGTCTTCCGTTGCCATTGTGCGGGGGTCCCAGGGAGGGCTCCAGATTAACTGAATGTCGACGTTATCGACTTCATCGAGATCAAGAACACGTCCGTGCACAGCAGCCATAATCTGTGGGCCTACAGGGCAGGCGGGTGAGGTAAGGGTCATCTTGACGTCAACCTGTTTTGCAGGGTCGTTAATTTCGACGTCGTAGACTAAGCCTAGGTCAACGATCGAGATGTTGATCTCGGGATCAGTGACTGGTCGTATGGCCTCGATTACTTCTTCTTTGCTCGGTAGAGCCATTGGTATCTCCGTCAAGATTTCCTGGTTACGACTTCGATGTCGCGATCTATCACAACCTCGCCAACAAGGTCGTGATCATACTCGGCTAGAGCCTGCTCCAGAGTCATCCATGCCAGCAGGGCGCATTTTATCCGTACTGGGAAGTTTTTAACGCCGTCGAGTGCTTCGAGGTCCCCAGGGTCGGATCCCTCGGGCCATTCAGCACCCTGCATAATTGCCTGAAAAGTTTTTTTTAGTTCTAGGGCGTCTTCTAATGACGCACCCTCAAGCTGTTGCGCCAGCATTGAGGCAGAAGCAACTGAAATTGAGCAGCCGCGTGGCTCGATGTGCATACTGCGGATTTGGCCGTCAACGATATCTAGATGCATTATCAGCTCGTCGCCACACAAAGGGTTGTGACCTTCTACCTCGACGTTGGGGTTATCTATGGGCGCCGCTCCGTGAGGGCTGCGATAGTGGTCAAGAATGACTTCGCGGTAAAGTTCGTCCAGACCGGAAGCGCTCATAGCCCGAAAACCTTACGGGCTTCGAGGAGCGAATCAACCAGTTTGTTGACATCCGATCGGTCGTTATAGATATAAAAAGAAGCGCGCGCCGTGGCGACGACGCCGAGCCGATGCATGAGTGGTTTCGCGCAGTGGTGCCCTGCACGGATCGCAACGCCGTGTTGATCGACGACCGTTCCGAGGTCATGGGGGTGGATATCGGCGTCAATGAATGACACCAGACCACAACGATCGGCAGGATCACGCGGGCCAAAGAACCGAATGAACGGCAGTTCGGCGAGCCGCTCCATGGCGTACGAGACGATTTGCTTCTCGTGCGTCCGGACATTCTCCATTCCTAGCTCCATCAAATAGTCGATGGAGGCGCCGAGTCCTACTGCGTCGGCGACGCTGGGAGTACCCGCCTCGAACTTGTACGGCACACTGGCCCAGGTGCTTCGTTCCAGGCTAACGTTCCGGATCATTTCTCCACCACCGAGAAATGGATTCATCTCTTCGAGAAGGTCGCGACGGGCCCACAACACACCGATACCGAGCGGCCCGAGTGCTTTGTGGGGTGAATAGGCGTAGAAGTCGCAGTCAAGGGTCTCGACGTTAACCGGTCCGTGAGGTGCGCCTTGGGCGCCGTCTACGAAAACTAGCGCACCTACAGCGCGAGCTGCGCAGGCGATTGTGCGGACCGAATGGATCGTCCCTAAGGCGTTGGACACGTGCCCCATACAGACGAGCTTCGTTTTTTCGGTGATGTACTCGTCGAGGTGATCGGTACGTAAGCGGCCTTCGTCATCGATATCGATGAAGCGTAGCTTGCACCCTGTGTCTTCGGCGAGCAGTTGCCATGGCACTAAATTGCTGTGATGCTCCGCCACCGTTAGGACGATTTCGTCACCTTCCCCCAGAAACTTGCGTCCCCAGGCATGTGCGACCAGATTGACCGATTCTGTCGTGTTCCGGGTAAAAACAATACTGTTCGGATCGTCACCATTGATAAATTGGCAGACTTTGCGGCGGACTGTTTCGTATGCTTCGGTCGCTTCTTCCGCGAGGCAGTGGACGCCGCGGTGAACGTTGGCATTGCTGTGGCTGTAGTAGTGGCTGATCGCATCGATGACCGACTGTGGCTTCTGGCTGGTGGCGGCGTTGTCGAGGTAGACGAGGCGTTTACCGTGGACCTTGCGCCGCAGAATGGGGAAATCCTGTCGTATCTGCGAGACGTCAAGCGGTGCAGTTTCCGTTTGGGTGTCGACAGGGTTCATCGCCGCGGCCTCTACCAACTGTCGTCGGCAACGACGTCGTCGCCACCGTGATCCTTGAGGGCTACGTAGATGCGACCGTCCTTCTCCATGACCGGGAAGGTCTCGATCGGTGCGGCCGCTGGCATCGCGAGAACCGCGCCGGTGCGGATGTCGAACTTGGCGCCGTGGCGCGGGCACATGATGCCGTACCCTTCGAGGTCGCCGTCGCCGAGCGGGCCGTCGTCGTGCGAGCACAGGTCCTGAACGGCGTACAGTTGGCCGTTGGCGCGCGCCACCGCAACGCGGTACGCCTCGACCTGGAACGTCTTGACCTCACCGTCGGCGATCCCGTCGGCGCCCGCGACGTCGATCCACTTCCTGGTTTCTGTTGTCGTCTGGCTCATCTGGTTATCTCGTTGCTAGCTTGCCGTGGACGTAGTCCCACAACCGGGCGTGCATCGCCTTGTCGTCGATGCGGTCGAGCACCGTGGCGAAGAAGCCCTCGACGATGATGCGTTCGGCGGCCCGAAGCGACAATCCGCGGGTCAACAAGTAGAACACCTGCTCCTCGTCGATCGGTCCGACGGTGGCGCCGTGGGTGCAGCGCACATTCTCGTTGAGGATCTCCAGCTCTGGGATCGACTCGGCGCGACATTCCTTGTCGAGCAGTAGGTTGCGATTTTCCTGGTAAGCCTCGCTGTCGGCGGCGTCAACATCGATACGGATGAGACCGGTGTAGGCCGACCGTGCCGAGTTTTCGAGGACCACCTTGAAGTCGAGGTCCGAATAAGTGTGGCCGTGCACGTGGATGTGCTCGGTGTGGTTGTCGAAGTGCTGCGAAGCATCCCCGAACAGAACGCCGATCATCTCGGAGTAGGCGTTGTCGCCGCGCAGTTCGGTGCGGACGTCGGTCTTGTTATATAGGCCGCCGAGCCCGACCCCGACGCTCACCGCCTGCGCGTCGCGGCCGAGGTGAATCTTCTGGGTGTAGTGCGAGCGCGTTCGGGTGCCCCAGTTCTGCACGTTGACATACTGCAGCTTTGCGTTCTTACCGACACTCGCCTCGGTGACGGCGTGGGCGATGACACGCGGCGAGGCGCCGTTGGTGGAGGCGTCGGGGGCGGTGCCGTACTCATCAATCATGATCGCCGAAGCGCCTTCTTCGAGCACGACAAGGGTGCGCGGGAAGACTGCCTCCAGGTCCTGACCGCTCTGGTACAAGGCGTGCACCGGGGTGCCGATCTTGATGCCGGCCGGCACGTACAGAAAGACGCCGCCGGAAAACAACGCTGCGTTGAGCGCCGCGAACTTGCTCTCTTCGATCGGCACCTGCTTGCCGAGGTGCTTCTCGACAATCTCCGGGTGCTGCTGCACGGCGGCCGCAAGGTCGCAAAGGATCACGCCGGCGTCGCGCCATTTGTCCTCGAGGGCGAACGCCGGGGCCTGCGCGTCTTGCTGGATCAGCAGCCCGGCGAGGTTCTGGGTCGCCTCGGAAGAGAACTTGTCGGACAGCGCCATCGCCGCGGCCTGGTCGATCGCTCGCCCTTTGGTACCGTCTGGCAGCAGCGGTTCCACCTTGTCAATCAGGAACTTTTCGGGTTCGCTGTAGCGCCACAAGTGGGCAACGCGGTCAGGCAGCGGGGTACCTTCATAGCTCTCCCAGGCCTGTAGTCTCCAGTGTCCCAACCAGTCGGGCTCGTTACCTGCCTGTGTGATTGTGTGGACTGCTTCAGCTCCAGTCATCAATGTACTCATTTTTCTAGTCCCACCGGGTCGTGTCGTTTTCCGTCCTCAGGAGACTTGCGGTTTCGAGAGTGACTGGTACCAGTTCGTCAGAATCGGTACCAGGTTTCCTGAGATATCAGTAGCTTGTTGTGGCTACCCGACGGAGCCTTCCATCTCGAGTTGGATCAGCCGGTTGAACTCAACCGCGTACTCCATCGGAAGCTCCTTGACGAACGGCTCGACGAAGCCGTTGACCACCATCACGAGGGCTTCCTCCTCGGTCAGGCCGCGGCTCATCAAGTAGAAGAGCTGCTCGTCGCCGACCTTGGATACGCGGGCCTCATGCTCGACCTGTACCTGTTCCTCGGCGATTTCCATCGTCGGGTAGGTGTCGGAGCGCGAGTTCTCGCCCATCAGAAGGGCGTCGCACTCGACGTGTACCTTGGACCCGACAGCGTCGGGGTAGACCTTCACCATGCCACGGTAACTGGCGCGACCGCCGTCCTTCGAGATCGACTTCGAGGTGATGCGCGAGGTCGTGTCCGGCGCCGCGTGGTAGATCTTGGCGCCGGCGTCCTGGTGCTGGCCGTCGCCGGCGAAGGCGATCGACAGGATCTCCGCGTGCGCCTTTTCGCCGACCAGGTACACGCAGGGGAACTTCATCGTCAGCTTGGAGCCGAGGTTGCCGTCGACCCACTCGACCGTCGCGTTCTCGTGCGCGACGGCACGCTTCGTCACCAGGTTGAAGACGTTCTTCGACCAGTTCTGGATCGTCGTATAGCGCAGGTGCGAGCCTGGCAGGGCGAAGAGCTCGACCACCGCCGAGTGCAGCGAATCGGCCGCGTAGGTCGGCGCCGTGCAGCCCTCGATGTAGTGCACACGGGAGCCCTCGTCGGCGATGATCAGGGTGCTCGAACTGCCCCATGTTCTCGGCGTTGATGCGGAAGTAAGCCTGCAGCGGAATGTCCACCTCGACGCCCTTGGGGATGTAGACGAACGAGCCGCCCGACCACACCGCCGAGTTGAGAGCCGCGAACTTGTTGTCGGCCGGCGGAATCGCCGTTGCCCAGTACTCCTTGACCAAGTCCTCGTACTCACGCAGGCCGTCATCCATGGAGAGAAAGATCACGCCCTGCTTCTCGAGCTCTTCCTGCATGGAGTGGTAGACGACCTCCGAGTCATACTGCGCCGAAACACCGGCGAGGAACTTGCGCTCGGCCTCGGGGATGCCGAGGCGGTCGAAGGTGTTCTTGATGGCCTCCGGCACGTCGTCCCAGGTCTCGCCCTGCTCTTCAACCGGCTTGAGGTAGTAGTAGATGTTGTCGAAATCGATCGAGTTGAGCAGGTCGACGTCGCCCCACTTGGGCATCGGCTTTGAAAAGAAGATATCGAGCGCATCGTGGCGGAACACCCGCATCCAATCAGGCTCTTTCTTGATCTCAGAGATCTGCTCGACAATCTCGTGGTTGATCCCTTTCGCTGCCTTAAAAACAGGCTTTTCGATATCAGAGAAGCCGTACTGGTATTCGCCGCTGATGCCGAACTCGTCGCGGTTCACTTCGGTCTCGGGTGCCATCGGTTCTCCTATGCCTGCGCCGCTTCGGCGCTGGTGGCGTCGTCGGTGTCGTGAAATAGTTCTTGCTCGATCCACTCGTAGCCCTTTTCTTCGAGGGCCTCCGCGAGCTCGATACCGCCGGTGCGGACGATCTTGCCGTCCATCATGACGTGTACGACATCGGGCTCCACGTAGTTGAGCACGCGTTGGTAATGGGTGATCAGCAGCATCGCGCGCTGCTCGGAGCGCAGCGCGTTGACGCCCTCGGCGACTGTCTTGAGGGCGTCGATGTCGAGGCCGGAGTCGGTTTCGTCGAGGATGCACAAGGTGGGCTCGAGCACGAACATCTGCAGGATCTCGAGGCGCTTCTTTTCGCCTCCCGAGAAGCCGTCGTTGACGTAGCGGGAAGCGAACGACGAGTCGACGCCCAGCAGGTCCATGGCCTTGTTGAGGTTGACGCGGAACTCGCGAACCGGCACATCGCCGCCCTCCGCACGCGCCTTCAGCGCCGAGTGCAGGAACTTGGCGACGGTGACGCCGGGGATCGACATGGGGTACTGGAAGGCGAGGAACATGCCGAGGCGGGCACGCTCGTCGGTGTCCAGTTCGAGCACGTCCTTACCTTTGTACTTCACCGAGCCCTCGAGCACCTCGTAGGCGGGGTGCCCCATGACCACGTTCGCCATGGTGCTCTTGCCGGAGCCGTTACGTCCCATGATGGCGTGGATCTCACCCTCGTTAATAGTGAGGTCGACTCCCCGAAGGATCTCATTGCCGTCAATGGCAACCTTTAAGTTCTCAACTTCGAATAGAGGGTGGCCGTTATTGCTCATCTCGTTCCGCTACTCCAATTATAAGTTTTCGTTGATTTGGTCTTTGTTGATTTGAAAGAGTCTTTCGGTTACCGGACCCTTAATACTCAGTTGAACATTGAGTTCCCTTTGGATCTCGGATTCTTTGCACGTGAGGTCCAACAGACTTATGGATTCCAATGTCTTGGAGACCATTCCCGAGACCATCCACCACACTGGTCGCAAGGTGCACGATGTAGTGTGCACACAGATATCCTCGATACCAGTAAAACGGTTGCAGTACTCGACATCGAAAAGATCAAGGGAGAACACCCGCAGAATATCTGCCAGGCTGATGTTTTCGGGGGCCCTTGCCAGCACGAAACCACCGTTCCGGCCGCGCACGCTATCAACCAGTTCGGCCTGTCTCAACAGGTTGAGAAGCTTACCTGTGTACTCGGGTGAGAGACCTTCGTTCTTCGCGACGAGCGAAACGGGAATTGGCTCGTCAGTTTGTGGGAGCGCTAGCTGTAACATGCAGCGCAGCCCGTACTCTTCCATTGAAGTGACTTTCATGAAACACCTCAGAGAAGACCTTGGAGGCGTTGCTTGACTCGATCACAGAACTCACTGCGAACTCTGCTGATGATGATAAGAGGGAAGTCTAAGAAAACCTGACAAAAAAGTCAACTTTTAGATGGCCACGTCTATGCGCACAGAAGGTTGGCAAAATAGCTCAGGCAATTAGTGTGAACAGGCTGAGGTGGTTCGCACGTGGTAGGTACAGACAACATAACGTGGGGAAGTCAAAGAGGGTGGCTTACCCGCAGATCACGGAGCGTTCCTAGTATTTCTTCGACCAAGGGTACTTGGCGCTCCTACGAGTCTCGGGTTGGTAGTGCGACAGCGTTTTGATGTAGCCGAACTCTTTGGGGAACGAGAGTTCGTATGTCTCCGGGTTGACTCCGTCGTCAAGGCAGACCTTTTTGGCTTGCCACCCTGCACGGGTCATAAGAAGCCCTGCATTCTCAGGCTCATTCTCTGGCGCCCGGGTGCAAACAAGTGGTCCATCTAAAACGGCTCCTGGCTCTAGGTAGTACTGAAAGTCTGTTTCCTCGAACTCACCGCTCAAGACTGCTTCCCAGAAAGCCGTCAACCCTATTGCGAACGCTTTGCACGATTTGGGGTCAAAGACAGGTTCCGGTTCCTTGGCATCCGACTTAGCATTAGTCGCGGAAGCTTCGGTGGCCTCCTCCGCTGCGGGGGCTTCAATCTCGGCAGCTGACGGTGTTTCCTCTTCGAACTCGGGCTCCGGATCTGCAGTCGTTTTCTGCAGGTCACAATCCTTACAGCGCCATTCGCCGTCTACCTCTTCGGCGTGCTGATGTAAGCAGATCTCCTGGTAATGAGCGATCTCCGCTTCAAGCGCATTTCGTTCCTTTACTTGGTTGTCATCCTTCAGAAGGTTAAGCGCTTTCTGGGCGCGGTAACGGTGGTCGCGTAGCTCTAGAGATTCGAGTTCCATGGATTCGCTGGGTTGCCCTCGAGGGTTTCTTTGGCTGGCTTCACTCGACCTTGGTGGCGTTTGTTGGGGCGTCGTTGGCCGCCATCTCCGAGTTTCACAGCATTTCGGCAAGGAGTTTAAGCAGACAGTCCTTGTCTAACCGGTGACGCGAGAGACGGGTAGCATAGCATTCAAGCTACATTCGTGCGGACGCGCGGGGGGGCTAGATTGCAGAGCTATAAATCCCGTTATTAAGTGTCTTTAGGTGAGTAGCGTGTAACCTTTATTGTTACTCGATCAAAATCGTAGCCGAGAGTAACTACTTGAGCCATTCATCCACAGCGATACGTTCTTTGATTGTCTGTTTCCTGGCAGTCGCCGGACTCATTGTGGGTCCGGCCGCCGACGGTGGGGCGGTTGTTGAGCCGTCCAGCCAAGATGGTGAAGAGCATTACAACGCCGCTGAGGCTATGCTTGCTAGTGGAGACACTGAAGAAGCACTCCAACTTTTCACTGCTATCGCCGATAACTTTCCGAGAGCTCGATACCCGTTATTTTCCTGGCGTGCCGCAGCCAAAGTACGCGCCGGGCAGATCGAGATTGACCTTGGCCGCGTCGATGCCGGTGTAGCCCGCTTCGTTGAGGTGATCGACGGTGAGATACCCTCGGTTTGGACGACAAGAGCGCGGCTAGGTCTAGCTACGACTCTGCTATGGAACCGCGAATGGCAGGCTGCTGCACGCTTGCTGCAAACTATTGTCGATGTTTCAGCAAGAGCCGGCCCAGAATCCGACATTATTGCCTACCGCGACGCCGAGGACCGGCTCACACTCTTGCACCGTCTCTGGTTGCGTGCCGAGGCAGGTGAGCGACCTTGGCAGCAAGCTGGTCGTTACTCGGTTGATTTCGCGTTCGATCGTCCGATAGGGATCGCTGCTGGCATTAATGGCGTGCTGGTGACTGATGAAGGGAATGATCTAGCTATCTTCTTTGATTCTTTTGACACCGCTGCTTCTTTCCGTGTTGCTGACCCACAACGACCATGGTGGGGGACATCCGCGAACGGCTTTGTGGCGGCGGGATCCATGGTGAGCGCTCCATTAAGGACCAAGTCGTTCCAATTTGTCTATCCTGAAGGTTCTCGAGAGCGACCGCTCGATGACATCCGTGCCGGTGTGGGCATGCCGGACGGTGGCTGGTACTTAGTCGACAGCGAATACCGGGGCGTGATGCGCTTTGGGCGGAATGGCACGTTCGATCACATTCTCGATACGGGTGTCAACAGTGAACCGGTTGATCTGGATCGCGGTCCGCGTGGTCGCCTATTCGTCATTGAAAAACGAAGTCGTGGAGTCTTGATTTTCGACGCTGGCGGTGTTCTGTCGGCGGGGTTCGCGTATCACGATTGGCGCGAACCATATGCTTTGGCAGTTGATTCGCTTGGCTATATCTATGTGCTCGATCGTGGCCTTAAAAGGATTGACGTGTTTGATCAGGATGGCGGCTTCTTGTGGACCCTCGGCCCGGTCCTGCCGGGCGGAATAGAGCTTGGTGACCCGCGCGACCTGACAGTTGACAGTACGGGCCGTATCTTGATCGCTGATCGAGGCCTCAGAACCGTGGTGGTGGTTGAATGAGGAACTTGGTTGAGGGCGCCTGCGCAGATGTGTTCAGGATGGGTCTCAGTGCAGTCACCAATTCCTGCGCGCTTGTCTTGTTGTTTGTTTTTTTGGCAGCGGTTCCTACGGAAGCCCAACAGGTGGATGAGCGCATGCGCTCAACCTTTGCTCAGGCCGAGATGCTTTACCGGACGGCCGCGCCCGACCAGGCCATCCAACCGCTTACGGTTGTCATTGAGGCGTTGCTATCCAGTGCGACGAGCGGTGGCATAGATGATGAGGGCCAGGCACTGTTGGTTCGGAGCCTCGCCTATCGGGCCGACGCCCTGATTTTTGCCGGGGAACGCGACGTTGCTGAAGCCGATCTTGAGCAATTGCTGACTTTGTATCCGCGTGTCTCGATTGAAGGATTTCGCCTTTCAGACGCTGGCGCAAATCGCTTCCAGCGTGCTGAGGCTCGGTTGGTGGGAACACTGACGTTTTCAGCAACACCATTAAGTGCACGTATCTTCGTTGATGGAGAGCAGCTACCAGAGGGCATTACCAGCTACGACCTACTTGCTGGTACCCACCACATAGAGGCGTCACTTCCAGGTTTCACTCGCCAGGTGCAGGAGGTAGAGATTCGAGCAGACCGGGCCACCGAGGCCGAGATTGCACTTGAGAGGATCTCAGCGGTGGTCAGGCTAATGACTCGTCCTGTTGGTGCGACCGTCCTGATCGATGGCAAGGTCGTAGGCGAAACCTTTGGGATGCCGCCGCGCGATTGGGTACCAACGGGCGACGCAGCGAGGTATCCGCGTGGAGAGTTTTCCTCGGTTATGGAAGTCGAGGGCCTCATGCCAGGCCGACACGAGGTGGAAGTTATCCTCGATGGGTACCGGACTTTCAGTGCGCCACTGACTATCCTCGACCTGGCCGATTATCAGGTTGGGAGCATCATCATGACGGCCAATCTTGGACTCGTGTTACTTCGGGGCCTAGCGCCTGATTCCGAGGTTTGGGTCGATGGGCGCCGAACTCAGCCTGAAGCTCCTTTGAGTTCAGGTAATCAAGGAACGCTGAATTCAAGTGCCTATCGGCTGTCATTGGAACCCGGGGAATATCGCATCACCGTGAGCCAGGCTGATGCGGGCGTGTTCGAAGAAATGGTGACGGTGGCCGATCGTCGCAGCATAGCCCTCACCGTCCGTCTTCGCCCAGGTTTGACCTTCCTTGGAGTTGTTGGTTCTGACCGGCTAGGGGCCGAGACGCTCGAGAACACGCTGCGCGGTGCGTTCACGGAGTCGGATTATTGGGCCTTCCTCGACCGCACCGATGATGCAGAGGGGATTCTGCAACGGACGGGCGCTACCGCGGATCGGCTGCGGGCAGCGGTGGAAGGAGGGACAAACAGTCCAAGCCCGCTCGATTGGCAGCGGCTTCAAACAACAGTCAGTCGCGAGCTTCCCGGGTCGATATTTGTTCTCGGCGTGCTGGACGATGACGAACTGGCGGCTGGCGCTGACCTCTGGATATGGCCTTCGGCCCCGGGCCCCGCGGTTGCTGAGCGGGTGCAAATCTCGCTGGCTGATGGGGACATGTTTGAGGCGTTGTCCACTAGCTTGTCGGAAACTATGACGTTCCAACGGTCGTGGACTGGAATGGATCTTATTGCCAGTGGGATCGCGATGTCTCCGGTAGTTGCAACAGTTGTACCAAATGGACCTGCTGCAGCGGCTGGAGTGAAGGCTGGTGACCAACTTATTACCGTTGCCGGTAACAAAGTTGCAACTGTTGAAGGGGCAGCCAATTGGTTTGCTACTTTTCCACCAAGCTCTATGGTTGCGCTTGGCATGGTCGGGCCGACTGGCGAACGCACGGTCGAGTTGAGAATGGGGGCTACACCTACCGTGGTAAATCCGTTGGAGGCGGACCGTTTCTACTCAGTGGTTTGGGCGATGAGCGCTGCGGCTGCGGGACGGCGCGACGTTGCGGTCCCGTCTTGGTTGGTGGAACTTAATCAGGTGGCGGTGTTTTTGCACGTGAGCGATTGGGAGGCCGCGGTCCGCAAGCTAACCAATCTTCGAGCGCCCGAGGTCTCCGGCGTTGGGTATGGGATGGCACAGTACTGGCTTGGTCTAGCACTTAGTGAGATTGGCGACCTCGATGGTGCCCGGGCTGCTTTTGAGCGCTCCTTGGGTCAGCCGGGTGCCCGCTATTTAACCAACGATGGACTTTTTTTAGCCCCGATGGTACGAGCTCGCCTTGTCGCTCTCGGAAGTACCAACAACCGCTAGTGCTAGTGAAACCTCTACGTTATCTAGATGCTCACGCCTTGCGGTGCGCGTTGCCAATGAATGCTGCCATCGATGCCATTGAGGCGGTGATGCATGCGGCTGGGAGAGGGGATGCCGAGGCTCCCGTCCGTACCATGCAATCGGTTGTGCGTTCTGGCAAGGAAGACTTTGTCTTTGTCGTCATGCCGGGCGTATGGAGAGAGCGCCAAGCCGCAGTGGCTAAGATCGTCTCTAACGTACCCGACAATCCGCTCGAGGATCGTGCCACTGTTCAGGGAGTAGCGGTTATGCTCGATGTCGCAACCGGTTCGCCGAGTCTGATCGTGGATGCCTCGACATTAACCACGATTCGAACTGGGGCTGTGGTCGGTTTAGCAACCCGTTTACTTGCGCGATCGTCATGCAATGTGCTTGGTATCATCGGCACCGGTGGAATTGCTGCCGACCTGGTCGAAGGGGTTGCAGCCGTACGGCGGATCGATCGGGTACTCGTTAACGATATTCGTCCCATGGTTGCTGCCACCTTTGCGGAGCGGATTCCGTTTGATGCCGAGGTTGTCAATGACAACGACGAACTAGCTTCACGATCAGACATATTAATTACTGCTACATCGGCGACCGACCCGACTATCTCGGCAGGAGCGGTGCAGTCCGGCACACACATCAATGCAGTCGGAAACTTCTCGCCCACTGGTCGTGAGATTCCCGGCACAGTAGTCGCCGCGTCTACCCGCTACGTTGACGACATTGACAATGCCATGGAAGAAGCTGGTGAATTTATCTTAGCTGCGTCAGAAGGCCTGATTCCACCAGGCGCTGATGGCATCACTGGCGATCTTCAAGGGCTGGTCCTCGGCAAAGTTCCACCACGCACCAATGAAGACGAAATTACCCTATTCAAGACTGTAGGCACCGCACTCTCCGATGTTGCAGGCTTGGCTGCAGCCGCAGTTGCGGCGGAGGCAGAAGATCTTGGCGTCGTGTTGAGCTGACATCCCAGCTGCCAAGATTCACTCTGTGCAGTTGAGCAACGTGGCGAGTTGCTCTGTCGAGACGGAGTTTAGCTAACCGTCTTGGCAAACGTCCCGAGGCTCTGCATGGGCACTACGACGCGGACCGCTCTCTTGCGCTCGAAACTCATGTGATCGGCGTCACATGATCGATGATCCAGTCGCCAATTCTCTCCAGCGCCACGGGGTTGAACGTTTCCTGGATCTCCACGTATTCGTTCATGGATCCAGTCTCGCTCTGCTGGAACAGATGGTTGAGGCCTTCGAGTTCGATCATCTCGAAGTCCTCGTTGCCGCCCGCCGTGAGGGCATGCCTGATCTCGGGCATATTCAGATCGGGAAGCACCTGCAGGTCCTTCGAGCCGATGATCGCCAACACCGGACAGTCGATGTCGCGCAACGCAGGGCGAGGGTCATAGGCCAGAAAGAACTGCATCCAATCGCTTTGCAGCCTGCCCACTGAGTTGCGGATTCCCTGGCGTATGTTCTCGGTTGCTTCTTCGCGGGCGGCCTCAGGAATTCTCTGAAGCACCTGGTCGATCACCGGCTCGAGGTCTGCCAAGATGTCGGATCCCGGGCCAGCCTTCAACGCTGCGTCGATGGCGGCTCCGCTGATCATCAGAGCGATCTCGATCTCCGTTTCATCCGTGCCGGCCGCCCGTAGCAACGCCTCGGTCTGGCTCGCGTTGATCGTCGCACCGTCAACGCCGGTCGCGGCCAGCAAGACGACGAATGCAACGTCGTCGCGCAGACCGACGACCATCGGGGCGACCAGTCCGCCCTCACTGTGGCCCGCCAGGCCAATCTCTTTCGGATTGATCCGGTCGTGATGCCTCAGAAAGTCGACGGCGGCGGATGCGTCGCGGGCAAAGTCTTCCGTCGTCGCCGCGCCGAATTGGCCGGTCGATTCTGCGGTGCCCCGGTCGTCGTAGCGCAGCACGGCGATGCCGCGACGGGTCAGGTAGTCCGCCAGAACCAGGAACGGCTTGTGTTCCATGAGCGTCTCGTCGCGATCCTGGGCGCCTGATCCGCTGATCAGGACAACGACCGGATGCCTTCCAGGCTGTTGAGGAATCGTCAGGGTCCCCGCCAACATCACGCCGTCAACCGTATTCTCGAACCTCACCTCTTCGGCGTCGTAGGGGAACGGTCCGACAGGTCGCTGCGGCCGGTTCTCCCACGCGTTGGCCGTCTCGTACTCGGCAGGCTGCTTGGTCAACGTGAGCGGTACGTCGCGGCCACCCTGACTCCAGGTTCCCTCAGCCTGGTCGCGAGAGTCGTTGAGAACGCCCCGGAAGGTCAGCCTGATTGCCGCTACATCGAAACTGAGGGTGTCACCCTCGATCGACCAGGTCGCTTCGAAGCCAGTTCGCCCCTCGGTGACACTGTCGAAGTAGGCTGTTGTGCCGCCAGACTCCAGCTCGACGATGCGAAACTGCATCATGGGCTTCTGCAGTCCTAACTCCAGCTCGCCGAGCCAGGCCTCCCGGAGTTGGCCCATCGGGCTGCTCTCGGCAGAGTCGCTTCCCGAGCCTGACTTCGTAAGCGTCAGCGGCAACTGCGCCCCGCCCTGACTAAACGTGCCCTGGGCTACCGCGCGCTCGTTCGCGTACTCGCCGGTGAAGCTCGCGCCAATCCCCGGGATCGAGAAGCTCAGCGAATCACTCTCGACGCGTATCTCGGCGAGATCCAATCTGGCGTTGTTCTGGTCAAGGCTGCGAAGCTCACCCGTGAGCTCGCCGTCGTTCTCGGTGATGTCGATCTCGAGGCGCAGCTTTGTTCCGCCCGCGTCGAGAGTTCCCTTCCAGGTCATGGTTTGGGGCTCTTGCTCGGCAAGCGGGCTCCCCGAGGTCGGCGCCGCGAATGCGAGCCCTCCAACTCCCAGAATCGCTCCAATCGACAGAACGCGTGCCAGTGTGTTCAAAGCCTTCATGCGGTTCCTCCTTCGAGCCTGTTGGGTTGTGAGTAAAGACAGCTTGTAGGTCTAGTCAGGGGTCGCACCGAACCGCCAGGGGTCGGTCGGCCAGTGCTGCCGTGGCGTCCAGGACGGCCCGGTGCACGTCCAGCCCGATCTCATCGAAGAGATCGGCATAGGCAGACTGGAGCACGGGGAGGAACCCCTGAAGCTTCTCTGCCTCCGCCGACCCGTCTGAGGTGAGGGTCACGATCCTGCGCCTGCGGTCTTCTGCCCCGCGGTCGATCGTCACGAATCCCTCGCCAACGAGCCATCTGACACGTTGGGAGGCGAGCTGATGCGACAGTTGCAGGCGCTCGGCGAGTTCCGTGATCGACTGGGGCCCGGCGTGATGGAGCGTCTGGACGATGCTCGTCGTGTACCCGCGCAGCCGCAGGCCGCTGGATACCAGACAGCTCTCCATCTGATCGTAGAGCAGCGACGAAAGCTGGCCGACCCGCATCGCAAACGCCGCTCGGGTATCAAAAAACGCAATCTCAGTCATCTCGGCTCCCAGAGTCTCAAGCACGAACGTTGAAGGCATCCTACAACAATACTACTAGTTGCGCAACTGCTTGTATTTTATGCGGAACGCTCGATGGATCCCGCGTCCATGGTGAGAGAGCCGAAGCGGTCGGACCCGCGTCACCAATAGAATCGTGTGACAAATCCTGTGACAATCCGGCGTCAAATCGCGGCAAACAGACGCAACTAGCGTCAAAACGAATCCCACCAAAGTTCAAACAGAATCAACTCCTGACAAGAATCGTCAAAGGAGTCGCCCCTACACACGGTGGAAGTCGTAGGTTCGATTCCTACCTCGCCCACTCTTCTAAACCATTGATTCCATGGGGATTAGGTGCGTCTGTCGATCCTAGACGCTCCTTGCTCGTCATATGCTCTTATGCGTCGGCAGCGATCTCGGGTGGAGCGCCCCGCATCATATCGATGAAGCGATCGAAGAGAGGTGCTGCGTCATGTGGTCCAGGGGCTGCCTCGGGATGATATTGGACGGCAAGGACCGGCCAGTCCTTGTGTCGGATCCCTTCGAGTGTCCCGTCATTGAGGTTTATCCGCGTGACCACAAAGCCGCTTTTCTCGAGGCTGTTGGGATTGACGGCAAAGCCGTGGTTTTGAGAGGTAATCTCGACTGCTCCGGTGGCTAGGACGCGGACTGGATGGTTGGCTCCATGGTGGCCAAACTTTAGCTTGAACGTTGTACCACCGGCTGCCTGACCAATGATTTGGTGACCCAAACATATCCCAAGCATTGGGAGTTTACCGAACAGATGCTTGGCGGCTTCGACACCATAATCGACGGTTGCTGGATCCCCCGGACCGTTTGACAGCAAGACGCCGTCTGGTTGGTACTCGAGCACTTCTTCCGGCGGCGTGGTGGCCGGGACAACTGTGACCTCACATCTGCGCGCACGCAGCGATCGTAGGATGTTCCACTTAACACCGAAGTCGTAGACGACGACCGAAAGGGTGTCTTCGTTAGGTGCGACTGCAGGCTGTGGACGAAATGTAACGGAGGTCTCCGCCACGCCAGGCGTTCCGTTCCATTCGTAAGGGCCATCGCATGTTACCGACGGCACCAAGTCTTGACCTTCCATAGAAGGAATCTGCTGTGCCCGTTTGACGGCGGCGACTAGATCTGCTTCACCTTGTACGATAACGCCACGCTTAACGCCTTTCTGGCGAAGCCTGGTGGTCAAATCACGTGTGTCGATGCCCTCGATCCCTGGTACGCCTGCTTCAGCCAGGTAGTCACTGAGGGAAGTCTCGGCCCGCCAGTTGCTCGGTTGCCTGGTGAGTTCACGCACGATGAAGCCTTCAACATGGATTGCGTTGCTTTCTGCGTCGGCCGCGTTTACCCCGTAGTTGCCGATCTGTGGTGCCGTCATTGTGACGATTTGACCCTTGTAAGAGGGGTCGGTAAGGATTTCCTGATAGCCTGTCATCCCGGTGTGGAAAACAACTTCACCCGCAGCTTGATCGGCACACCCAAAACTCTGCCCAGGGTAGGCGGTACCGTCTTCCAGAACCAACCAGGCTGTACCACCGATAATCATGAGGCGAGCGTAACACGCTGTCTTTAAACCCTCGATCTGCAGCTAAACGACCGCAGGGAGTCACTTTTAGCTGTGTGTCACCAATAAGACGGCTAGCGACCTCAGGGCACGATGCAGTACTCTTTCAAGTACGGGTCGGAGCAAGCCCTGATTAGTTTTCGAAGGAGTCAATCCATGAGTTCTAGCACTGAGGCGCAGAAACCGGAAACGGCGCCTGCGCCGCAGCTTTCGCCCAACCAGCTCATTATTTTCACGCCGTCTGCAGTAGGAAAGGTCATCAGTTTTTCACAGACCAACCCCGAGGCCGAGGGTAAACAGCTTCGCCTCTATGTCCAGGGGGGTGGGTGCTCGGGCTTCGAGTACGGTTTTAAGTTCGACGAGCGGAAGGAAGGTGACTATGTCCTGCCGCAAGGCCATGGTGAGGAGAGCATCGAGGTTTTAGTTGATCCGTTCAGTTTGCCGTTCCTCCAGAGCTGCACCATTGACTATTACGAGGACTTTGCGGGTAGTGGCTTTAAGGTGAGCAATCCGAACGCCACTGGTACCTGTGGTTGCGGACACTCCTTCTCAACATAAGTTCAGAGTTCGTCAGCGTTCAATTAGAGCTTTACGTGGATGTCCTCGCCATCGACGCGAACTTCGTAGGTGTCGACGCTTTGTCCAGGCATGCTTTCACATTCGCCAGTGGCCATGCTGTATTCCCAGCCGTGCCATGGGCAGGTGACGGTGCCGTCGGTGCAAAAGCCGTCACCGAGTGGGCCACCACGGTGAATGCAAGTGTTGTCGAGCGCGTGAAAAGTACCATCGACGTTGAACAGCGCGATGGCCACTCCATTCACCTCGCATACTCGACCTTCCCCTGGAGGAATGTCGTTAGCCTTTGCAGCCCATGTAAAATCGGACATTTAATGCTCCTCCTTCTCAATGGGTTGTGCAACTCGCGGATTTTGTCATGGGTGATTCTGTTGGTCAAAAAGTACCCCAGACGGTAGCTCCCGATCAGGTTGGCAATAGCGGTGGTTCGTTTAACAGTGCTGTGCGCCTGATGTTCAATGCCCTAGCACCGCGCTACGATAGCTTCAATCATTTCTCATCACTCGGACTCGACTATGGATGGCGCCGTGCCACAGTTCGTTCACTAAAGCTGACAGAGAGTGATCTGGTACTCGATATCGCCACTGGAACAGGGGACTTGGCGTTCGCTACTACGCAATCAGCTCGCGGAATAGTTGGCTGTGACTTTGCCGTCGAGATGATTCGCCGCGCCCACGCTAAGGTCCGTCCCGGTGACGGCACTTGGTTCCACGTAGCGTGCGCTGAGTGTTTGCCATACTGTGACGAGCGGTTCCAAGGTGTCACGTCAGCATTTGCTATGCGCAACGTCAAGCCGATACTTGAGGACGTACTCGCAGAGGCTTTTCGGGTGCTTGAACCGGGTGGCCGCGCAGCAATTCTAGAATTCAGTCGGCCACGAATGGCCCCCATTCGCTGGGGACACAGTTTTTACACTCGCTTACTGATGCCGGGGGTAGGTCGTTTTGTCACCGGCACGGTGGAGCCGTTTCACTACCTATACCGCAGTATCCAAGAATGGTATTCGCCCGACGAATTTGCTGAAATACTTCGTACCGTTGGGTTTACAAATGTTCGTTATCGTATGATGAGCTTTGGTACAGTTGCGCTGCACACCGGGACTAAACCAACCGCTTGTAGCTTAGGACAATAATGATAAGACGCATAAGAATGGCAGGGCTCATACTACTGGCTACAACGTCAGTCTTCTCGACCCTTGCCTCTGCCCATGAAGTCGCCCCGGGGCAATTGCTGTATGGTGTCGACCGCGCCAAGATCACGGGCATTGCTGCCGATCACGAGCCGTTTGCGCTGGACCAAACGGTTCGCCTAGCGATCGAAGTTGAGATGTTGCCGGGTATGCACGTCAACGCGAATCCGCCGACGTTTGATTGGATGATACCTGTGGAGGTCTCGGTCAAGGGGGTCGAGGGGGTCAGTCTAGTCGAAGCGTTTTACCCGGAGCCTGTAAGCGTCAAGTTTCCTTACGACGACGAACCCTACCTCGTGTACCAGGATACCTTTGTGCTCGGCCTTGTCCTGGTTATCGCCGAAGACATTCCAATAGGCGGCCGCGAACTCCAGGTCGTGCTCGATTATCAGGCGTGCAACGATGAAGCTTGTTTCGCGCCGACCGACACCTCGATCAAGATGCCGATCATGATGGTTGCAGATGTGGACCAGAGCCGGGAAATTTCCTCGCCCCTTATTGACCGGGCCCCTTTCCCACGTTAACGAGCGCAAAACCGCGGATTTTCTTAGGGTTGCGCTTCTCTCGGACGCTTACCAAGATAGGGTGCAATTGACTCACCCTAATTCGCTGGTCTCTATGTTACCCAGCTTCTGCCTCGCGCTTGGCTTTGATATCGTCGATGATTTTTTGTGAAAGGTGTGCCGGCACCTCGTCATAGTGTGAGAACTCCATTGTGTACGTGCCACGGCCTCCGGTGAGCGAGTTCAAATCGGGAGCATAAGTAAGCACCTCAGCGAGTGGAACCTGTGCCTTAATCATCTGTTGGTGACCACCGGCCGGCTCCATTCCCTGGACACGGCCGCGTCGGCTATTGAGGTCGCCCATTACATCGCCCATCGCGTCATCGGGAATACTGATTTCAATGTCCATTAGTGGCTCCATCAACGTCGGCTGAGCCAGTAAAGCTGCTTCTTTGAAAGCCATCGAACCGGCGATCTTGAAGGCGATCTCGGAAGAGTCGACGGCGTGGAACTTCCCGTCGAGCAAGGCACACCTAAAATCTTCGAGAGGAAAGCCACAGAGCACCCCTCGTGCAGCTGACTCCTGGACACCCTTCTGAACGGCGGGCCTGAACTGCTGCGGTATCGAACCGCCGAAGATCTTGTCCTCGAACTCAAAGCCTTCACCAGCGTCATTCGGTGACAGCTCAATCACACAGACACCGAATTGGCCGCGGCCGCCGCTCTGCTTCTTGTGCCGACCCTCTGCTCGTGCTGTACCACGAATTGTCTCGCGGTAGGGAACAGTAGGTGGTTTCAATCTCGTTTTCACGCCGAAACGTTTCTCGAGCTTTGCCACGGTGACCTCTACGTGGAGTTGGCCGAGCCCGGAAACGAGCAACTCGTGAGTCTGCGGGTCGCGGTTGACGGCGATCGTCGCGTCTTCCTCACAGAGGCGTGCGAGTGCCTCACTAATCTTTTCTTCATCCGCCTGGGTTTGAGGTTCCACTGCGAACGAGATTGCCGCCTTAGGAAATTCAACAGGGTCGATGATTATTGGCTGTGATTTATCGCAAAGCGTATCGCTGGTGTGGATATCTCTGAGCTTGGCGACTGCGCACAACTGCCCGGCAACGACACCCTGGGTGGGTTCATATTGCTTACCTTGCACCAGTGACAAGTTCGCCAGCTTTTCAGTGGTGTTGCTGCGTGGATTGAGCATTGGCGCATCGATGCTGGCTGAACCCGAGAACACCTTCATTAATGAGATGCGGCCGGCATAGGGGTCGGCCACCGTCTTGAAGACCAACGCTGCAAACGGACCCTCTGGGTCGATCGGCCACGAGGCCTCTTCTTTGTCCTTGGCATTCACCCCGGTAAAGTCGGCGCGCTCATCGGGTGAGGGAAGATAGTTGACGATAGTGGCAAGCACCCGGTCGGTGCCTATGCCATGTAATGCTGACGTGCAAAGAATCGGAAACAACAAACAGTCTCGCACTGCAGTACGAATGCCCTTTGCGAGTTGCTCAGGGGTCAAGTCGCCTTCCTCGAAGAAAACTTCCATGAGAGTTTCATCACCTTCGGCCACCATCTCGACGAGCGCTTCACGCTGGCTCTCAGCGGTAGCCTGCAACTCCTCAGGAATGTCTCCGGCGGAGGCTCTCCCGTCACCATCACGTTTGTAACTGAAAGCTTTCATTTCAACGAGGTCAACTACACCGCTGAAATCGTGTTCTTTTCCGATCGGAATTTGCAAAGCTACCGCTTCGCGCCCGAAGCGTGCCTGTATGGCCTCAAGGGTACGTTGGTAGGAGGAGTTTTCTCGATCGAGACGGTTGATGGCGATGAACCCCGGCGTCTTGTATTCGCGAGAGTACTGC
>Ga0310125_10000271_pt1 | contig 23586 bp, 24 predicted proteins | sample CB11b_Tmax_Bot8__FD_203508 | JGI IMG/M metagenome (GOLD analysis project Ga0310125, IMG submission 203508) | Marine microbial communities from Western Arctic Ocean, Canada - CB11b_Tmax_Bot8 | ecosystem: Environmental > Aquatic > Marine > Oceanic | place: Canada: Western Arctic Ocean | collected... | reverse complement strand
GGTTTCCGGGGCCGACGCTGGATCAGAAACCGATCAGCTTTCTGCTAACGCGACTTCTCCAATATGCGCTGCTTCTGGGTATCGCCACAATGCTGATCTCAGGCCCCCTGATGGTCTGGGCAAACGGCGATGGGATCGCAGTCCTCAACTGGGGCCACATCCCAAGCCCGTTCGAACCAAACGCCACGCTCTACGAGCTTATGCTGCAAACCCATCGGACAACGCGCTGGGCGCTCATGATCGGTGTCCTAGCGCACGTCGGCGGAGTGTTTCGCTCGCCAGCCGAGACGTTGAACCGAATGCTCCTGGCGCCTGAGACACCACAACACGGCAACGACCCAGAGGCAGATTAGTCGGTATCCTCATCCTCGTCTTCTTCCAAAGCGTTCGGGTTCTCTACCTCGATCCGCGGCCGTGGTCGTCCGCGCCGCCCGTCCGCTTCCACTCTAAGGAGATCCGCCTCGTCCTCCGTGATGGGATAGAACAAGCCGAGACCGCATCCGATACCCTCGCGGATGCTGCCGCCAATCTGCTCGATTACCCGAATGGTGTCGACGCTACAAAGGCGCCCGGCCGTCGCCCGGTAGGAGAAACTCCCTGCCCTGCGTAGGCCCCGGCATTCATACGAGAGGTTGTTAAGGTAGTACTCTTTGCCGGGCATCTCGAACAAGATCCTGCGATCACCGAGGATATCCGTGTCGCGGATGGACCTCGTGGATAGGCAGCGCTCACCTTCTCGATCGAAGATCAGCTCTTCATACGCCTGTTCCTGCGCCTCCTCCGCGGCCTCGTCCTGCGCCGACACAACACCACTCAGCAGGAAGGTAAGGACCAGGAGCACACCAGAGCTAGTATTTTCCATGAGATCACCATGCGATCCTTATACCGGTTCAACCCCACCATATTATCAAGTAACCATTTGATGAATACGTGATCTAAGCAGGAGATGGTTACCAGACAGGCGAATAGGGCCCATGGAAAGGGTCGCTAGTAATTTCAATGAACAGGTTAGACTACTCTGAGCTCGACAGTGGATTTCTAGGGATGCGCAGCTAGCGATAATAATAGTCGCTGCTCATTACATAAGGTTTTTGAACGGAGGCTTTTAATGGCGCAACCTCACTCAAAACAAATAGTAAAAATATGCGCATGGTTCATAGCCGTATTCCTGCTTTCCACAGAATTTGTCTCCAGTCAAAGTAATACGCTTGGGAGCATCGAGGATTCAATCTGCCAAGATAATAACCATGCAATTTTCCATGCATGTGCTCTTGAGGCAGCCACCCTCGGTCCCTCTATACAGACTGAAGAAGGCCGGCCTGACTTTGGCGGGTATTGGCGCCGCCGCGCCTGGATTTTTGAGGATTTTCAGGCGCACCCAGTAACAGCTGACGATTTCGGGGGTACAAGTGGTGTCGTTGATCCCCCGGACGGTCAGGTTCCGATGCAACCCTGGGCAGAGGAAAAAAGCAGAGAGAACGCAGAGCTATTCATGCACCACAATGGGGCGTGCCTCCTATCAGGTCCGGCTGGAACCATGTACATGACCAGCAGATTTCAATTCCTTCAGGACGATCAGCACTTAATCATGGTGGGGGAACAGCTCACTGCACATCCCTATCGCATCATCCCGCTGGATGGTCGTCCTCACATTGGTGGCATACCAATGTGGAACGGAGATCCTCGAGGCCATTGGGAACAAAATACGCTGGTTATAAACTCCCCCAATCAAAATGCTAAGTATCTGCTGGACCAGAGAGGTCGGTTTATAACAGATGAAGCGCGCATAACTGAGCGTATGAGCTTAGTGGATCGAAATACCATCCACTATTCAGCAACTTTTGATGATCCCAACGTTTACACAAGACCTTTTACGATCGCATTCGCCTTCAGACGGGATACTGACGATAACCCGGAAATCTGGGAGGAAGCTTGCTATGAAAACAATGAAGATCAAATGCGACTTTTCCTTAACAATGGCTACAAAATCTACCCGGGTATTACCGGCGAAGAAGCAAGGCTACTGAAAACAGATTGGGAGAAAAGGCAGCTGTGAAATGCAAACGTCTAACAATTAGATTGGTTGCCTTTTCATGGTTCTCGATGCTGCTTTCTCAAGAGGGCTATGGGCACCATTCTGTTGCAGTCGGGTTTGATATGGACACTAAATTTGTGCTTACCGGAACTATAAAGGGAATGGATTTCATAAACCCGCATGCGCGAATGTTCTTCGAAATTAATAGTGAGAGTAACGCGGGGACCTGGACAGTTTGGTTCAGTAGCGCGAACAATCTGTTTCGACGAGGTTGGCGTGCTGATGATTTGCCCGTAGGGGCTACGGTTACCGTTAGTGGTTTCCCCGCACGCGATGGTTCACTCGAAATTTACGGCGGAGAAACTACGTTGCCGGATGGAAGAATCCTATTCGGCGGTATCCGTCCCGGGGAACGCTAGAGGTGCGAGAAATCATCTCAATTACGGCGAGCCTAATAGTCGCCCCCTGTGGCTGGGCTCAAGAACTACCCCGTATGGGTGACGGGCGGCCCGATCTCAGAGGCATCTGGCAAGCAGTCAATAGTGCTACTTGGAACATTGAAGATCATTCCGCTGAACTCGGTATCCCAGCAGGACAAGGAATTATCGAGGAGAACCAACTCCCTTACCTTGCAAGTGCAATACCAAAACGTGAGGAGAACTATCGCAACAGACTAACCGAAGATCCGGAAGCAAAATGCTTCATGGTTGGGGTACCCCGAATAACGTATATGCCCTACCCCTTCCAGATAATGCAAACGGCCAATCAAGTTACGATTCTTTATGAATACATACACACCTTCCGGAATATCTATATCAATAGCGAACATCCGCCAGGACCCATTCAGTGGTGGATGGGAGACTCACGAGCAGGCTGGGAAGGTGATACTTTTGTTGTCGACGTTGTCCACTTCACAGATCAGACTTGGTTCGACCGCTCAGGTAACTACCACAGCACCGATCTCCATGTCACTGAACGCTACACCCTGTCGGGACCTGATCACATTCGGTATGAAGCAACTATTGAAGATCCTCAGATTTTCTCAAGGCCCTGGACCCTAAGCATGCCGCTTTATCGACGCAAAGAGGAAAATGCACAGATACTAGAATACGAGTGCTATGCCTACTTGCAGACGGCCAGCGAGGCCCAATAATGCCGTCATGACACTGAAGGTGTTTGACCGCCGGGCGGGCACACGGATCGTTGATGCTCACCCAACTGAAACGAGCAAAGTCGAAAGGGGCCAACTAAAAGGTTAGCCCCTTTCTCCTGACACCGTCCCTGGCGTCAGATCGACCGCAGCAACCACCCCTTACGGGACGATTACACGTGGCGATCGATCAGCTGCGCGAGCGCCGCCTTCGGCTGTACGCCCACGACAGTCTCCTGTACGTCTCCATCCTTAAACAGCAGCAACGTGGGAATACTGCGTATATTGTAGGCTCCTGCTGTCTGCGGACTGTCGTCCACATTCAGCTTGATTACCTTGAGCTTGCCTTCGTATTCGGAGGCCAACAACTCGACCACTGGCGCAACCATCTTGCAGGGGCCACACCACTCCGCCCAGAAATCCACCAGCACAGGCGTGTCCGCTTCTAGCACTTCCGTTTTAAAGGTACCGTCATCGACGTTCACCGTCAGGGTCTCATCAGCCATCGAAATCTCCTAGGGCTCAAATCCCATTATGCGATAGGTGTATGGGGGCGGGCCTACCGAATTTCCAGTACCCCCGCCCCTAGACGCACACCCCGATGATAGACTCGGCTGCGTGGGGTTTGTTCCGCGAAAAACCGGTCCGGGACGTATGGATACACGACAACGGACAAGGCAGTTAATATGGCCAGGGCTAATGGTCTCCGCCGCGCTAGCGGCCCAGACCACGCCCCTCGCCCCCGTGGACATGAACGATCCGAACTTCGACCCCAGTGATCCACGCTATCGCACGCTCGTCTCGGAGGAGCTAAGACCCGTCCGACCCCCAATCCCGGTCATCAAAACACCTCTCGGCAATGCCTATTCCGTCCGCGAGAATCAAGCAACCATCGAGCTGACTTACGGGGAGGAGCCGGCGCTCGGCCAAACTCTGGGGATGCGGGTGAACCGCTTGGCGGTGGAGTCCGCCGTGGTAGAACTAGCGGTGGGCGAGGCCTTCGAACTCGACCAACTGACCGTAAAAGCCTACGGCACCACCGGTGAACTGGTGGAACATGCCCCGCTCACGATCGAGCTGGAGGGGCCCGAAGGATTCGTCGATCTCGAGGGTTTTCAGGTTGACAGCAAAACGCTGCAGACACGGACACGGGGCATAGGGCGTCTCTGGGTAACGTCCGTGCTGCCGGCGCTGCTCACCGAGCCTTTCTCACTTCCGGTGGTGTTTATCGTGCGCGACCCAGACCGCCCGGATTTTAGCCTGAGCTCCAGGGTCTACGAAAACGTACCGGCGTCGCCGCCCTAGCGGTTGCAGTTTCAGGATGCCTCGCACTTGTGTTCTAAAGCGAGAGGGCAGGCTTCTGTTGGCGGTAGCCACCTCTGATCCTTGAAAGCGCGATTTTCAGCCCGTGAAGCTCATCGTGCGCGCCGACCTGGCTTGCCGTAGAGTAGGGAATCAGAAGGTCACGGCACCAACTCGGATTCGCCATGAAACAGCTCGCCGTCGTCGTGGTCGTCCTCATCGTCACGGCCGCCGGGATACCCACAGTGGTGGGCACCTTGGCACAGAATCGCCTGACCCAGCAGGCGGACGTCATCTCGGAGAACAAACTCTTCGCCGTCAAGGTTCACGCTTATGAACGAAACTGGCTCACGAGCTCTGCACTCGTAGATATCGAACTCTCGGAGGTGTACCAGGAGCGCTTAGCCGAGATCCTGACACAGGAAGAGGATCAGCCCGCATCAGTGGCTAACCTTGAAGAAATGCTTGGCAGAACAATCAGCCTGACCCTGGACCTAAGCCACGGCCCGATAATTGCTGAAGGCGGCCTGCGCGCGGGATTTGCCAGCTCGGTCATCCGGCTCGACCCGGAGACCGAAGGCCTCGACAAGCTCCTCGCCAAGCTCGGTATCCCGTATCTATTGGAGATTAGGATTCATTCAGGCTTTACTGGATCATCAGTTTTCGAAGTGGAGGTGCCACCGATAGGTTTCGAGGACCCGGACGGTACGTTCAGCCTCTCCGGGTTTTCGGCCGAAGGCTCCTACGATCTTGCAGCGCGTCACTTAGTCACTGACGGACACATCGACTCCATCGAGATCGGCTCCGAGTTTACGACGATCACAGCAGAGAACCTGACTCTCAACGGCGATTTTCAGATGCTTTCCAGCTACGTCGGGGAAGGATCCTCAGAACTGGTACTGGAACGGATGACAGTCCTCAACGCGACGCCTACCGGTCCACCCTTCATCGAAGCGAGCAACGTTGGTTTTACGGCACGCACCTCGCTGAACGCTGCGGGCGATCGGTTAGATATGGACACGAGCTACTACGTCGATTCCGTGACCGGCGATGACTTGAGCTTCACCGATGGTAGATTCGAATTGGCCATGCGCAATCTCGATATGACCGCGGTTGAAGCCTACAACCGGATCACCCAGGGGTCGGTATTTCAGCCTGGCGGGCTGGCGATGTTGCTCCCTGAGCTCCAGGAAGCGCTCTATCAGGCCCTGGCCGCGGAACCTGCCATAGAGCTTGGGCCGCTGAGCTTCATCTGGAACGGTGATGCCTTCGAAGCCGCGCTCCGTATCAGGACCGACGCCGAAATGCTCCCGCCACAGGCGGCATTCTCGCTGATGGCCCCCTTACTCTGGACTCGGCTCTTCGCAGTGGAAGTGGATATTGATATCGCACAGGATCTCGCTGAGTGGGTTGCGATCGAAGCCGCCAAATATCAACTGCGCAGGGGTGCGGGTCAGGAACTCACCCCGGAGGAACTCGATGCCATAGCCGAATCCCAGGGCCCCGGTATGCTACTGCTGCTGGTGGCGCAGAACATGGTCGAGGTATCGCAAATCGGCTATCGGAGCGAGCTGTCGCTCGAGCAGGGCATCCTCGAGGTTAATGGCCGCGAAATTCCGCTAGGACCGCAGTTCTAGTCCGTTTCTTGTACTAACTCACTTCGCAGTGTGGGGCGATCAAAGGGAAAGGTCTCATTCGCAACTCGTGGGTCTGCCAACCCGATGCGCAGAAATGCCTCCAGATCGTAGGTATCGTAGCCGTTAAGATTAAAGTTATAGCTTCCGATACCTGGGATCTCATCCATACCAGGCAGTGATATCCCATCGTTGTAGAACATGATTGCCTCACTCAGCCGACTGAACTCGCCTGTGTGCATGTAGCGATCGCGCAAACCCACGTTGCGCAAACTCGGCACCTTCATCTCGCCCCCATCCTCCTCGTCACCGGTAACGGGCTGACGACCGAGGTCGTACTCCATGAGACGCAAGCTGATGTTGAAAAAGTCGTTGTTGGTAAAGAGCGGAGGCTCGTGGCATTTATCGCAGTGAAGCGCCTGAAACGTCCTCCAACCGTAAACACCCGCTTCCGAAAGGGCCGTTTCATCTCCGGCCATGTATAGGTCCCAAGGTGTCTGGTCCGCGACCAGAGTGCGTTGGTAGGTCGCAATGGCGAACGCAATGCGCACGGGCGTAATCTCCGGGTCGCCGAAAGCTTCCTCGAATAACGTCGGGTAATCGGAGTTGGCCTTGATGGCCTCAGAGACGTCCGACGGAAGGTTGGTGGCCAACGCCAAAGGTACAATACCCTCAATCTTGCCGGTAAGGTCGTCCCACGTGCGCCCGGGCCGAGCCATTTCGACAGGATTGAAAATAGGCCCAATAGCCTGGTTCTCCAACGACCCTCCACTAGCGATCGCTACCTCCCCGGTCAGCGGATCGAGGAACTCCGATGCCGCACGCCCGTCCCAAAACTGTTCCGTCGCCCAAATCGCACCGAAGTTCGAGGGCGTTCTTCGCGGGGTCACCTGCGGCTCGTAGCCAAAGATCGGGTGCGAGACGGATTCTCCGGCTTCGTTCATGTGAACGACACCGGGCGAGCCCCAAATGTCGTCGATCGTGCCCATGTCCGTACCAGTGTGCCGCCCATAACGCGGATCCGCGCCGCCGGATGCGGGACGATGACAGGTGCCACACGCCACGGTGTCGTCGCTCGAGAGTTGCTCTTCCCAGAAGAGAATTTTTCCGAGGACTCGCTTGCCCTCTGTGATGGGATTCTCTTCTGGTACTGGCACTGGCGGCAGCTGTGCCGAGGCCATCGACCACCCGCCGACACCCACCGACAGAAGCATTGAAACAACAACGATCTTTCTATTCATACCCCTAGTGTCCCAGTTCTGCCCTTATGTTTCATCACCCGTGCTCTCCTAGGGCCCAGCCCCTACCCCGTACGACCTGCACCGCATGCCTGACAGCATTGTATGATCCCTGCCCATGTCCGGTCCCACGCCCCCGCCCATCAGCGTCCTCGAAGCCCTGAGGCTTACCGACGCCACGCTGACTCGCTTTGAGTCCGGCCTCATCAACGACAGCTGGCGAGTCGACATGCCCGACGGTCAGAGGTTGGTCCTACAGCGTGTCAATCCTATCTTCCCTGTAAGCATCAACGACGACATCGAGCTGGTGACGCAACACTTGGAGAATAAAGGGGTTTTTACGCCACGCCTCGTCCCGACGCCTGAAGGCGAACTCACGTTGATGCAATCCGGTGAACTGTGGCGCTTGATGACTTTCATGCCGGGCGTTACCCGGGACATTTTAGAGAATCCTCGCCAAGCCGATGAAGCAGGCTCGATGCTCGCCCGTTTCCATCTGGCTCTGAGCGACCTGAAGCATACGTTCGTGAATGCGCGACTGGGCGTTCACGATACCCCACTGCACCTCGAGACGCTCAAAGGTGCGCTGGCTGAACACAACAATCATGCGCGATTCAATGAGATCAAACCGCTGGCAAACGCCATCCTCGAGATCGCCGCAACGCTGCCTGAACTGCCGGTATCCACCGACCGCACCGTACACGGCGATCCGAAGATATCCAACGTAGTATTCAATGAGGTCACCGACGGTGCGATCTGCCTAGTCGACCTCGACACCATCGCCCCCATGCCCATTATTCTCGAACTGGGCGATGCGTTTCGTTCCTGGTGCAACCCGCAAGGCGAGGACAAAAAGGACGCCAGCTTCTCCGTGCCGTTCTTTCGTGCTGCCGTGACGGGCTACGCCCGGGAAGCCTGGGACTTTCTGGCCGAGGAGGAGTGGCAAGCCCTACCGGCGGCGACGCTCACCATCACCGTGGAGCTGGCGGCTCGATTTGCGGCCGACGCGCTCGTGGAACGCCACTTCGGTTGGGATTCGAAACTCTATGGGACCGCGAGTGAGCACAACCAAGTACGCGCCGAGAGCCAGGTTAGCCTGGCGCAAAGCATTCGCGCCCAGTGGTCGGTGATGGAAGACATCGTCGCCGCAAGGATTGGCAGCTAAGAAAAAAGGGGCGAGGCGGCTAATTCTAGCCATCGGCGCCACCCCACCCCCTAGTACTGTCGAACGAAATCGAGACTTCGACTAGTTGGTCAGACTTCGATAAGCACCCTCAACGTTGCCGGGACGCCAAGCCTCATACTGACCCCAGTCGGAGTAGTCTTCCATCAGCACGGACTCCTGCAGCTCTTCTAGGCTTTGGCCGGCCTCGATACCCTCGGCCACCGCAACCAGCAGCTCTTCCATGTAACGCATCGAATCATCGACATCAGCCTTCGTGCCGATGGCACCGTGGCCGCCGGCCATAATGTCGTAGTCCACCCGAGTCTGCAGGTCACTGTTCGCGTCGATCCAATCCTGAACGGTACCGCCCGGAAAATCCTGGAACGGCACGCGTCGAACGTTCACGAAGTCAACCGCAAACACGGTTCTCTCTTCCGGAAAATAGATGATCGAGGAATCATCGCTGTGACTTGGTAATGAATGGATTATCTCCACGATCCTACCGCCCAGCTCGATCGTGAGCTCATCCGAGTAGGTGAGAGTCGGCGGAACCACGTTCGCGAAAATCGGATTACCCGCTTCGGCCTCCAGATTCGGCCCCATGTTCTCGTGGCCGACAAGCTCGGCCGTGTCCGAGAAAACCGCGCCGCCCGATGCGTGATCGTCGTGGTAGTGACTGTAGAGCACGTAGCGGACCGGAACGTCGAAACGGGTGGCCAGTTCCTCTTTCAACCAGTTGGCGAAATCCACGCCGATGGGGTCGGTCATGATGATCCCTTCGGAGGTCACGAGGAACGCCGTGTGGTGATTATTGTTGGTCGCTCGGTAAAGGTCTCCAGTTATGTGTTCGACGGATCGGCTCGGTGCCTGTTGGGCGGTAGCGGTAAAAGTCAGTCCCAGCGCAGCAACACACGCGGCCAAAAATGATAAGGCATACTTGGTACTCATACGTTCTCCCCCTTGTTTTTCGTTTTTGTTCGTTGGACGTTGCGAACGTCTCTCACTCCCAAGTGTACCTTGCGAGACGTTACAAAACCGAACCGGATGCAGGCGGCGATGACACTGCCGTGACAATTCCGAACGCGCGATCCCTACCCTTTGTTGCGTGTTGGAAGACCTCGGCATCGTCGGCATCTCGTGGCGCCAAAACGGCAGCGAAGCGCTGGGGCGCTTTGCCCTGCCGGAGGACAGCGCACCTGTGCGACTGGCACAATTTGCGGAGCGGGCGGCGCTCTCCGAACTTGCCTATTTGGAGACCTGCAACCGAGTGGAGATCATCTTTTCGCGGACGACAGAAACCCCTGCTCGGGACATCCGGCCGCTCGTCTACGAGCTCCTGACCGGCCGGCCGGCTGCATCCGGCGAGGCCGAACGCTCATTCAAGGCCTGGCAGGGAGAAGGCGCATGCGAGCACTTGTTTCTCGTCGCCGCAGGACTGGACTCAGCCGCAGTGGGCGAGGCGGAGATTGTGGGTCAGGTACGCGCCTGCCAAGACTTCGCGTTGGCTCTCGGGCTCAGCGGGCCTCGATTGGAGCTCATGTTCGAGGAAGCCCTACGGATCGCGGCAGAGGTGCGAGGCGAGACCGCGCTGGGCGAAGGGCGAGTCTCGCTGGCGGAGATCGCGGTGAAGCACCTTCACGAACGTCTCATCCGCACGCCCGGGCGCGTAGCGCTACTCGGGGTCTCGCCTATGACCGAACGCACGGCGCTTTCGCTCGTTAAGGAACCCCGGAAAGACGAGGTGGCACTGATCGTTGTTAATAGAACGCTGGATAAAGCCCGGACGCTCGCCGAAAAGTTTGGCGGCGAAGCGATGTCACTCGAGAAATTCGTGCAAGACCCACCGGCGGTAGAGGCGCTGCTCACCTCAACCGGGTCGCAGGAACCACTCTTGACCGAGTCCGCTCTGGAGCGTGTCGCAGCCAGAACGCCTTCCGGTCAGACACCCTTGCTCATAGACATGGCCGTACCACCGGATATCGACAGGTCGGCCTGCGACAAACTCGGTCTCAAGTGTCTTAGCATGGATGACATTGTGGGTGAGGCGCAGAACAATCGAGAAGCGCGCTTGATGGAAGCTGCCCAAGCACGCGAACTCGTCGACGACGCGCTCTTGAGATTGCACGACCGCTACGCGGAGCGAGTTTACGGGCCGCTATTCGGTACGCTGCAAAACCGGTTCCGGCACACCGCCCGGGAGGGCGTGCACCGGCTATTGAAGAAGGAACTGAAGGGGCTCGGCGAGGCCGAACGCGAAGCCATCAAGACTTGGGCGGAAGTTTTAGCGCGGCGTTTTGCGCACATCCCAACTCTCGGCCTACGAGGCCTGTTGCACTACGGTCCCGACGGGTCATTGGAGGCCTTTCTCGAAGGACTCGACGAAGAGTTCGCCGACGAGTTGCGCCAGGCCCTAGACCAGGGCCTCAGCAAAAGCGGTCAAAACCGAGCGACTGGATCATGAAGATCCGTATCGGCACACGCGGCTCGCATCTAGCACGCACGCAATCGACAACGATCGCCGCCGCGCTTAGGAAACTCGGTCACCAGACAGAGCTCGTAACAATCTCCACGGCCGGGGATCAATCTACGAGCCCTTCGTTTAGCGCAATCGGTCCACAAGGTGTGTTCGTGCGCGAGATCGAGCAGGCGCTCCTGGAGAACGTCATCGATATTGCTGTGCACTCCTATAAGGATCTGCCGACACGCTCGCCGGATGATCTGATGATTGCAGCCGTGCCGGCTCGGCTTGATGCCGCGGACGTTCTGGTGATGCGCAAGGAGGTGGTCACCGGCAACGATCGAGGACTACCGATCGCGCCGGGCACGAAAATCGGCACGGCATCCGCACGCCGCCAGGCCTGGATCAAGCATCTGCGCCCGGATGTGACTGTAGAACCGACACGCGGCAACGTGCCAACACGAATCGAGCGACTCAAGGAGGGCTTCGACGGCGTCGTGCTGGCTGCCGCTGGACTGCAGCGGCTCCGTGACAGCACCCTCGACGACGCGCCGGATCTCGGCCTGGACAATGTCGTGGTCGAGCGCATTCTCCCGGATGTCTTCGTGCCCGCACCGGCTCAGGGCGCCCTGGCGGTGCAGTGTCGACGGGCGGACGAGGCACTTTTCGGTGTCTTACGGATATTGGACGACACTGAGACCCGACGTTGCGTCCATGCCGAGCGTACGCTGCTCGCGCGCGTAGAGGGCGGTTGCGACACCGCCTTTGGCGCCTACGCGGACGCCGATCCTTCGAGTGCGCGATTGTTTCGTTTAACCGCGCTGCTCGATCACGAGGGTGAACTCTTGACGAGCAAGGCACGCGGTCCGGAGCCCCTCGCGCTGGCGGATTCTGTATGGAAACGCCTCGAGAAGAAGCTGAGATGAGGGCACGACGGTGAGCCAACTCAGCGGGCAACGCGTATTGATCACCCGGGCCGCGGAGGATTGCGGCCCCTGGGCGGAGCAGCTGAAGGACGCTGGCGCCGTGCCCGTGATTCTGCCGTGTATTACGTGCGAGATCATCAATGAACCTGCCGTCAGGACACGACTGGCAAATGTCCTGCCGACAGCAGATTGGGTGGTATTCACTTCCAGTCGGGGGGTGGATGCCCTGAAGAGACTCCTCGGACGAGGCGCCGGGGACATCCTGCCGCGGGCGACTCAGGTCGCCGTCGTTGGCCCGGCTACAGCTGACGCCGCCTTAACCGACCTGGGTCGAGTGGATCTAGTTGCAGAGGCTGGGACCGCAGAAGCCCTAGCCACCACGCTAGCATGCATCCTACAGTCAGCGGACGCCGCCCCGACGTCCCCACCACGGATTCTTATCGCGGTGGCTGAGAACGCCGGTTCCGTCCTTGAAGAAGTGATGAACGGCGCGGGCGGAGAGTGTACTCGCGTGAATGTGTACAGAACGGTTCCAGCGGGTACGCGTCGCGTGAAACAGGCGCTCTCGGACCTTGGTGCGGATAAAATTCTCCTTGCAAGCCCGAGCGCCGTGACCGGGCTCTTGAATCAGGTAGAACTCAATGCAGCGGCCGAGATCTTCACGATCGGGCCGTCCACCAGTCGAGCGGCGCGGGCTGCCGAACTGACCGTCACGGCCGAAGCCACAAGCCCGAGTCTGAAAGGGCTGATGGAGACCATGAGATGAGCGACTTGACCTTAACCACACGGGGCCGTGTCCGCCCGCGGCGACTGCGCCTCAACAAGGCGATTCGAAACCTGGTCGCCGAGACGCACATAGCCCCATCCCAGTTCATCGTGCCACACTTCGTGTTGCCTACGGAGCGCGGGGAGGAGCCCATTCCATCCATGCCCGGGATTGCCGAGCTTGGCCTGGACAACCTGGTGAAACAGGTCGATGTGGATTTTGAAATCGGGATTCGTTCCGTGCTTTTGTTTGGACACCCGGACGATTCGGCTCACAAGACACCGGACGGCATGGCTGCGTGGGCACCGGACGGTGCCGTACAAAAAGCTATCACCCGACTGAAAGCGGAATTCGGCGATGAGCTCATCGTCATGACCGACGTGTGCCTTTGCGCGTACACCGATCATGGTCATTGCGGAATCGTCGAGGACGGCCATGTCGTAAACGACGCTTCCCTCGCCCCACTCGTCAGGACTGCCTTGAGTCATGCTGAGGCCGGTGCGGACGTGGTAGCACCATCCGATATGATGGACGGACGTGTCGCGGCTATTCGTGACGGGCTCGACTCCAACGGGCACGAGAACGTTATCTTGCTCGCTTATGCAGTCAAGTACGCATCCGCTTATTACGGACCCTTTCGCGATGCAGCTGATTCCGCTCCCAACCAGGGCGACCGGCAGAGTTATCAGATGGATCCTCGCAATTCCCTCGAAGCACTGCGCGAAGCCGAGCTCGACGAGCAGGAGGGCGCGGACATGCTGATGGTCAAACCGGCCCTCGCCTATCTCGACATCATCCAGGCCGTCCGGAGCATCAGCAACTTGCCGCTCACCGCCTACAACGTCTCCGGCGAATACGCCGCGGTGAAGGCCGCCGCCGCCATGGGATGGCTGGACGAAGCCCGAGTAGTGCGGGAAAACCTTATGGCGATTCGTCGCGCAGGTGCGGACCAGATCATCACCTACCACGCGCGGGACGCCATTAAGGGAGCCTGGTTATGAACGACGCCCCCAACATCGGGCAGTCCGAGCAGTGGTTTGCGCGGGCGTTGGAAGCTCTCCCTGGCGGCGTGAGCTCGCCGGTGCGCGCGTTCCAGAGTGTGGGTGGACGACCCCGTGTCATTCGCTCGGGCGGCGGCGCCGAAGTGGTAGACGAAGACGGCAATCGCTACCTCGACTTCGTCGGCTCCTGGGGCCCTTTGATCCTCGGTCATGCGCACCCGGTATTGATCCAGGCCGTGCGCGATGCCGCCGAGCGCGGGACGTCTTTCGGCGCGCCCAGTCGGCCGGAGATCGAGTTGGCCGAGCTCGTGGTGGAGTCCTATCCGGGCATAGAGCAGGTTCGGTTCGTATCGTCGGGCACCGAAGCGGTGATGAGTGCGGTGCGCCTCGCCCGAGGCGTCACGGGTCGTGACCTCGTCGTCAAGTTCTCGGGTTGCTACCACGGCCACGTTGACTACCTTTTGGTAGCGGCGGGATCCGGGCTTGCTACATTCGGCAAACCATCATCCGACGGCGTGCCCGATACCTTCACCGAACTCACGCGGGTTCTACCGCTCGATGATGAGGATGCCGTCACGACATTGTTCAACAAGGAAGGTTCGAAGATCGCGGCCGTCATCATCGAGCCCGTGCCCGCGAACAACGGCTTGCTCTTGCAGCGTCCGAAGTTCCTCGAGACACTGCGCGAGCAGTGCACGAAGCACGGCGCACTCCTGATATTCGACGAAGTAATTTCTGGATTCCGCCTCGGACCAGGCGGTGCCGCCGAGCATTACGCCCTCCAACCGGATCTAGCGACCTTCGGCAAAGTCATTGGTGGCGGTATGCCGGTCGGCGGTTTCGGCGCCTCCCGCGAAAACATGAAAAATCTGGCTCCCGAAGGCGGGGTATATCAAGCGGGCACATTGTCCGGTAACCCCGTCGCTATGACCGCTGGTCTCACTACCCTTAAGTACCTGAAGGAACAACAGGGGTGGCGGTCGCTGGAGGAGCTCGGGCGTTATCTCGAGGAACGCGTTGGGGCCGTGCTCGAGCTGAGTCCTGTGCCAGCGTGTCTGGTACGCATCGGATCGATCTTCTGGATCGCCTGGGCCTCGAACACCCCACCACGCACCGCCGAGGCCATCGACACGAACGCCGCACTCTGTTACGGCAAAGTGTTCCACGGACTACTCGACCGGGGTATCGCGCTTGCGCCGTCGGCTTACGAGGTGGGTTTCCTCTCCCTCGCCCATACGCAATCCGACATCAATCGCCTTGCCGATAGCCTTGCCGATGTGCTGGAGCAGATCTTCTCGGGGACTGGTTCCTGGAAGATGCAGTTAGAAACAAATAAAACTACCGGGGGCGACTCATGACACTAAAGCGCGACCCTACAAAGGCACTGCAGTTCGGTTTCCTTGCGCTGTTGGTTATCTCTACGGCCCAGGTAGCATGGTGGATTGCCGATCAGACCTCACTGGCCAGCAGCAACAGAAACCGCGTAGAGGCACTCTACGAAGCCGATGCGCTTGCTGTCACGGCGGTGCTCGCCGAGTCAACCGAAGAACTGCCCGCGCTGATGCCGCATCTGGAAATCGATCCGGTTGAGCGCACAGCCATTGTTCGTGAGGAAGCGATTCAGGCGCTCGGCGAGGCCACCGAATCACGTATAAATCGCTACACCTGGGAGGGCGGATTCTTCCTCTTGGTCTTGCTCGGAGGAATAGGGATTCTCACGCGCACAATTCGCCATGATGCTGAGCTCAGACAGCGCCAACAGAATTTCCTCGCTGCTGTCTCCCACGAATTCAAGAGCCCGCTGGCAAGCATGCGGCTCTCTGCGGAGACGCTGGTGATGAGGGCACACGATCCAGACACGCAACGAATCGGCCAGCGCATACTGGACGACGGCGAAAGACTACTGCGCATGGTGAACAACCTCCTGGACACCACGCAGCTTGAGGAGGGCAGGCTGGAACTTAAGAAGGAAGACATATCCCTTCGAGCAGTTTCGGAAACAAGCGCCACCGAGCTGCGCGAGCGCGCGTTACTGAGCGGCGTAGAGATACAAGTGACCGTTGCAGACGAGGTCCACGTTCATGCTGACCGGACCACTATCGAAACGGTGCTGCGCAATCTCATAGACAACGCTATCAAAGCATGCGCCGCTGGTGGTGGAGGTAACGTGTGGGTCAGCGGAGAGCGGGTCGGCGAGTTCGTCAAGTTCACGGTAAAAGACGACGGCCTCGGATTCCCACCAGAGGATGCCGCGATGATCTTCGAGAAATTCTACAGGCTAGGGGATGAACTGAGACGGTCTACGCCGGGAACGGGGCTCGGACTCTATATCGTGCGCCGCCTAGTCGAACTCTCCGGCGCCCGGATCGTGGCTGAAAGCGATGGGCCCGGGAAGGGCGCCACGATCAAGATCACCTGGCCCGCAGCGGAGTCGGCGTGAGCGCGACGAGCACACCCCGCATTCTCGTGGTCGACGACGAGGCGCATCTCGCCGACGGTATCCGCGAGAACCTCCAAGCCGAGGGCTACGATGCCACCGTAGCCCACGATGGTGTCGAAGGACTGGAGCGGGCAAAGTCGGAAACCTTCGATTTAATCCTCCTCGACGTGATGATGCCGAAGATGGACGGCCTCAAGACCTGCGAGGAGTTGCGCCGCAACGGGTTGCAGACGCCCGTTTTGTTCCTCACCGTGAAGGGTGATCCCAAAGACCGCATTCGAGGACTGGAGGCCGGCGGCGACGACTACCTGGCGAAACCGTTTCATTTGAAGGAGTTACTGCTCCGTGTGGCCGCCATTCTGCGCCGAACCGCTTGGTACAACCAAACGAAAACAACGCTCAGTTTTGGCGGCAACGAAATCGACTTCCAGACGTATCACGCACTCGCGTGGGACGGCACCGAGCATGCGCTGACCCACAAGGAAGCCATGATCCTGAAGGTGCTCGCCGATCAGGTGGGCGCAATCGTGCCGCGGGAAGACATCCTCGATAGAGTCTGGGGCTACGAGGTCTTCCCCTCGACACGAACCATCGACAATTTCATCGTCCGCCTGCGCAAGCGTTTCGAGCGCAACGCGGAGGCGCCGGAGTATTTCCATACAGTGCGCGGGGTTGGCTATCGCTTCACCGAAAAACCAGAGGCCTCGGAGAATGAATGACGATCGGTTGATCTTGCGAGCGATACGCCGGGAGCGCACGGAGCGTCGCCCGCTTTGGATCATGCGTCAGGCGGGTCGTTATCTGCCCGAGTATCGGGAGTTACGTAAGACACACTCTTTCAAGGCGTTGTCTCAATCCCCAGAGCTCGCCACCGAAGTGACTCTGCTGCCTTTAAAGCGCTATCCACTGGACGCCGCTATCATCTTCGCCGACATCATGAGCCCGCTGCCAGCACTCGGCGTAGAATTCGATTTCGACCCCGGCCCGGTCGTCGAGAACCCCGTCCGCGATCAGGCCGGTGTAGAGGCCCTCACCCCGCCTGACCCGGATAAGCTCGCGCCCGAGGTCATCGAAGCGTTACAGCAGGCTCGTGCGCAGATCCCGGAGGAAACCGCGCTCCTCGGTTTTTGTGGGGCGCCGTGGACATTGGCAGCGTATCTAGTCCAAGGAAGGGGCGTCAAAGACTTCCCCGCACTACGCGCCTTTGCCGCGGCCCAACCGGAAGCGCTGAACGCGTTGCTCGCTAAACTCTCGGATGCCATGGCCACCTACCTCATCAACCAGGCGCGGGCCGGAGCGGACGCGGTCCAGGTATTCGACTCCTGGGCCGGCATTCTGTCACTTCGTGACTGGGAACGACTGATCCGCCCCCACCTCGAAACCATGCTCGAGAAGGTTGGCGAGGCCGATGTACCGAGGATCCTATTCCTGCAAAACGCACCACACCTAATGGAAGCCTATGCGAGTCTTCCAGCGGAAGTACTGTCGGTCGATTGGCGCGTGGACATCGCAGATGTGCAAGCACGCCACACCAGTCGCGCCGTGCAGGGCAACATCGACCCGGCGATACTGCTTCACGGCGCCGCACTCACGGAAGCGGCGGCGGCGGATCTGCTCCGGCGTGTCGATCCGCAGGGACATATCGTGAATTTGGGTCACGGCATCCTGCCTGGGACACCGCTGGAAAGCGTCGAAGCCCTGGTGGGTATCGTGCATAACGAAAAGCTCCAATGAGAGAACAAATGACGGATGAATTAACCGAGGCCGCTAAACCACGCGGCGAATCTAAAGCGACCGAGTCGGACCAAGCTCCATCGGTGGATCTAAGCGAAAAGGGGATGAAAGAGGGTCGCCCGATCTCACTCGATCGACGCCTCTTCATGAAGTTCACCGGATTCGGCGAGTGTGCCGATGTCGAGGCTGCCGCTAAGGCGCTTTCCGATGCGCAAGTTGAAGGCGCACTATATCTCGACACGAACGATCCCAACGGCATCGGTATCATCGCGCTCTCCGAAGACCCGGAGCATTTTGTCACCGCCCTTCGCGACGTATTCAGCCGCCCGCCCTTCCAATCGATGACGCGCAAGCCCGAGTTCGACATGCTCGGACGCACCTATTCCATCGGCTATGAGCCCAATCTCGAAGACACGCTAATCGACAAGCCGCGGCAAAAGATCCTGAATCCGCAGTTCCCCTGGGCAGTTTGGTATCCGCTGCAACGCTCAAAACGTTTCTACGTTTTGCCGGAAACCAAACAGCGACAGATTCTTGCGGAGCATGGTTCCATCGGCAAACGTTACGGTTTCGCAGGACTCGCAGCCGACATTCGTCTTGCCTGTCACGGCCTCGACAAGCACGATAACGACTTTGTCATCGGACTCCTCGGGCCCGACCTATTTCCACTGTCTGCGGTAGTACAGGAGATGCGCAAGACCGAGCAGACGTCACAGTTCCTCGACAGCCTCGGGCCGTTTTTCATCGGCAAGGTAGCCTGGCAGAGTCCGAAGACCCTCTAAATACCTCGATGAGCGTGCTCTTCGATAACGATGCACACGATTACGACGCTGTCCTGATCGTTTCCTTCGGTGGCCCCGAAGGACCGGACGACGTCATGCCGTTTCTGGATAACGTACTCAAGGGGCTAAACATTCCGCCGCCGGTGAAGGCACGAATCGCGAAGCGTTACGATCGCTTCGACGGCATTAGCCCGATCAATGCCGAGACACGCAAGTTCATCGAGGCTCTCAAGGCCGAACTGACAGCGCATGGTCCAAACCTGCCCGTTTACTGGGGGAACCGGAACTGGCACCCGTTGTTGCCCGACACGCTGCGACGCATGACCGATGACGGCATCAAAAATGCGGTCGCCTACGTGACCAGCACCTTCAGTTCCTATAGCGGGTGCCGCAAGTATCGAGAGGATCTTTACGAAGCCGTGCAGGGTCTCGAGAACCCCCCGCACATCGACAAACTTCGAGCGGGCTACAACCACCCGGGCTTCATCAAGGCCGTCGCCGAACGGGTACGCGAAGCGCTCGAGCAAGCGCCTGCGGCAAGAAACAACGGAACCTTGCTCTTCACCGCTCACAGCCTCCCCTTATCGATGGCAAAACAAGCCCACTACCAGGTACAGCTGCAGGACGCGTGCAGCCTGGTCAGTCAGGAATTGGGAATCGACTCCTGGCAGCTGGTGTATCAGAGCAACAACGCCTCCTACGGTGAACCCTGGCTCGAACCCGATATCGCCGATGCTTTGCAGGCGGTCAAAGAGTCGGGACAAATTGACGTTGTCGTGGTACCGATCGGTTTCGTCTGCGACCACATGGAGGTGGTGCTCGACCTCGACGTTGAAGCCAAGGAAAAGGCCGATGCCCTCGGGCTACGGATGGTCCGAGCCGGAACTGTCGACGATCATCCTGCGTACGTGGCCATGGTGCGGAATCTCATCGTGGAACGCATGGCGGCGGAACCCGAGCGCCACTGGCTAGGCACTCGGGAACCCACTGCGGATTACTGTGCGCCAAACTGCTGCCTCTCGGGCAAGCCAGGCGATCCAAAGCCCACACTCTGCGGGGCCGAGACGCGATGACCAAGGTTCATCACGCCGAGGCCGTCGTAATCGGTGCTGGGCTGGCTGGTCTCACGGCCTCGTTGCACTTGCAGGATCACGGCATCGACGCACAGGTCATCGAAGCGCAAGACCGAGTCGGCGGGCGCGTGCATTCCATGCGCCAACTCGGCAGCAACAAAGAAGCAGGTGGTACCTACATTGGTGCCGGCTACCGATACGTCATTGGCGCAGCCGAGCGATACGGCGTCAACCTCATCGATGTGACACCGATGCTCGAATTTTTTCGCGAGCAGGAGTTAGTCCTAGATGGCGAGATCATCCGCCAGTCGGATTGGCCGAGCCACCCAGCAAATCCGTTCCCGGAGGAGGACAAGGCCTTGATGCCCTGGACATACGCCCGCGTCCTCACCGCACGGGAGAATCCGCTGAAGACGCCGGAAGAGTGGCTTGATCCCAAGCAGGCGCCCAACGATGTCTCGCTGTTTGACTGGATGCGTGGGCTCGGGCTGACAGCTGAGGCCATTCGGCTCGGCTATGGTTTGAACGTCAGCTTCGGCGACAACGCCCGCGATGTCTCGACTCTACTGATGTTCTTCCGAGCCGCCTTCTCCATGGCACAGCGCAAGCATGCGCCCGAAGGGGTTGTCGGCTTTACCGCTCAGAACGGCGTACAGCGAATTCCCGAGGCAATGGCCGAAGCACTCGAGCATGAAGTTCACTTCGGTAAGGTCGTCAATGAGATCGACGATTCCGGGGCTCAAGCCGTCGTACGCTGTGCGGACGGTGCGATCTACGAAACGCCGCATGTGATCTGCTCATTGCCGTTCCGTGTCTTGCGGGACATCGGGATCGACCCGCCACTGACTGGCTTGCAAAAGGATGCAGTCAACGAGCTTCCGTCTCAGTCGATGACCCAGCTCTATTTCGCGCACAAGTCGAACTTCTGGGAGCTGGACGGTCTGAAGCCGAGTATGTTCACCGATGGTGTGGCTGGCATGGTCGCGGCTGCACGCAACGGCGAGGACCCGACCGAGGTGACAAGCTTCACGGCCTGGGCGATGGGACCGAATGCGGCGCGGCTCGACGCGCTGCCCCCAGAGCAAGCTGCCGATCTGGTCGTCCAGGAAATCGAAGCAGTGCGCCCGGCGGCACAGGGACAGCTTGAGTTCCTCGGACTTCAATCCTGGGGCACGGACCCCTTTGCTAAGGGTGGCTGGGCGTACTTTCGACCCAATCAAGTGACCCGCTTCGGCGCCTCCATGGGCACTCCACATGGGCGCATCCGTTTCTGTGGCGAGCACCTAGCCCGCGCCAGCCGAGGGATGGAAGGCGCCATGGAGTCCGGTGAAAGAGTGGCCGAGGAGATCATCGCTGAGGGCTAAGAGGCCGATACCGGCGCTTCTTTCACCAACAGGACCGCTTTTTGTCAGCTAACAGAAGACGGGCCGATGCTCCAGGCGGCCATTACCAGCAACAACTACTGGCACAGTAATCTCAACAGATAATTCGGCTCTCGGGGGAGTGGCTAGCGCACCGTCGTCGCAATCGCCTGGCGGGCCGCGAAGTATCGGCTGTAGTCATCATCAACGGCTGTTCGGGACTGAACCACCGCGTCGAAAACTCCCATGAGACCGAGCAACATCTCGGCGGCTTCACGAACAGCGTGAGCGTCCGCTTCCGAAGCAGTCAGGTAATCGCACAACCCTTCCCGGACAGCAAGCTCCTGCAACAACGCGCTAGAGCTGCGACGAACGAGGATTCGCACGGCGCAACCGGAGACCATACCGAGATCGTTGATATCGTCGAACACGCACGCAAGCTCGTCTCTCGCAAGACCAAACTCACTGCAAAACTGCTCGATGGCTTCGGCCTTGTTGCGAACGCCTTGATAGAGCGCGTGGAAATGTTCGCGTTCGGTGAATAGCTTAGCGGATGCGTTTACCTCACCCGTGATGATCGCGCAAACCGGTGACGCATCGCGAGCGCGCCACAATCCATAGCGCAGCATGTTCGTTCCCATGGAGTCCGCTTCGTTGAAGGTGCTCGCAACACCGGCGCCTTTGACTCCTTTGTTGAAAACGCCATCCCAGTCAAACACGAGGCCGCGGACGGACTTCAGGCGCGCGGCTAGCACTGTCGGCTCAGTTAGAAAGACGCCTCCCAGCGCCGAGAAACGGGCCGCAATATCAGTCAGGAGGCTAGCCCGCATATCTCACCAAGCGGCCGCTGCACTGATCACGAGTGAACAACGATATTTGAGTCTCAAGCCCTATGCCGATATCGGAATTGATCACGATCTGCACCCCACTAACGACCTACTCCGGCGCCGACTTGCTCAGCCTCGCCCAGGCTGGGCCTTCACTCGAGCCGGAGCTATAACTACGACTCTCGCTGCGGACCGACACTCAAACGAGCCCTGTCCTGCGCCATCACCCGGAATCCTGACTAAAGATGCAGGCTAAAGATGTTCTTGCCCAAGAAGGCCGAGTTTCACCAGGTCTTGAATGTCGAGTACACCCGAGGGTTTTTGGTCGTCAACGACCACGATGCTGTCGACTTCGAACTCCTTGAAAAGCTTCACTGCTTCGTCCAGGAAGGCGTCTTGCTCGATGGTCACGGGGCCTTCTGAAAAACCGATCCCTGCCAAGGTTTCGCCGAGAATTTGCTGCCCGTCCTTTTGGAGACGCCGGCGCAAATCACCGTCGGTAAAAACACCTGCCACGTTGCCTTTGGAATCCACGAGCGTGACCGCACCGAGCCGTGACTCGGTCATCTTGACCATCGCCGTGGTCAGGGTCTCGGAGGTCTCGCACACAGGGTTCTCGGCACGGATCACGTCACCCACTTTGCGGGTCATGAGCTGTGTATGCTCCCAGAACTGGGCCGTACCCAACGCGGTCAGAGAATTATCACAAAGATGTTTGATGACACTGAAGGGCGCTGTGCACACGTGCGCGCCCGCCAGCATCGCCTGGCGTACGTGCTCGGGGTGGCGAACCGAGGAGAACATAACCTTAGTGCCATAGCCGTGTGTGTCGATCACCTCAACGCACTCCTCGAACAGCCTAATCGCATCATGACCCTGGTCCTGCAGGCGCCCCGCCAACGGACACACGAACGCGGCGCCGGCCGCGATCGCCATATAAGCCTGATTGAGCGTATAGATGAGATGAACGTTGACTCGATGTCCCTTCGCGGTCAGCCGCTGGCAGGCGATGACGCCGGAGTTGGAGATCGGCACCTTGAAAACGGGCTCGCTTTTCAGCGGCAGCGCGAGAATGCGCTCGGCTTCGGCGAGGATGGAATCCGGGTCATTCCCCAACGCTTCGACCTGCAGCTCCGGCACCATACCAGACAGTTTCACGATCGCACCGTCGATGTCGGTGATGCCGTGGCGGTGCATGAAGGTTGGGGTCGTCGTGAGACCCTTTATGAAACCGAACTCCAGAGCTTGTTCGATCTCCTGAAAATCAACCGAGTCCAGGTAAAGATCCATGTGCAGCCTTTTTAGTGAACGCTCTGCGCTCTTACCAGTTCGTGGATCTCCAGGAGAGGTTTCACGAACTCGGTCAGATCATCAAGATAGTACTGGCTGGCGGCATCGCAGAGCGCCTCGGAGGGATTGGGATGCGCCTCGATGAAGATTCCATCAACGCCAGCCGCGACACCCGCCCTGGCGAGCACCGATAGGAACTCCCGGCTACCACCCTTCGGGTCCTTGCTCGGGATGCCGTACTTACGAATGGTGTGAGTAATGTCGAAGACGACCGGGTAACCGATCTGATTTAGCAGCAGGAAGCTGCGCGGATCGACGACCAGATCGTTATAGCCAAACGTGTAGCCGCGCTCGGTCAAAACGATCCTCTCGCTGCCGGAAGTCTCGATCTTCTTAACCGGTTT
>Ga0310125_10000269_pt1 | contig 23636 bp, 17 predicted proteins | sample CB11b_Tmax_Bot8__FD_203508 | JGI IMG/M metagenome (GOLD analysis project Ga0310125, IMG submission 203508) | Marine microbial communities from Western Arctic Ocean, Canada - CB11b_Tmax_Bot8 | ecosystem: Environmental > Aquatic > Marine > Oceanic | place: Canada: Western Arctic Ocean | collected... | reverse complement strand
AGACGTACAGGATAACGCCAAGGGCCAACATGCCCACGACGCCTTGTTCACCGAGCTCACCAATGATGCCGGTGATTCGCGACACAACATCAGCCGTGCCACCAAGGAAGGGGACTGCTTCGCCAAACAGGACGGCGGCAACGATGCTCAGCGCAACGAGCAGAACCGCAATTTCAGTTAAAGCGCGAATCCACTTTTTAGTCGAGTCAAGTGACTTTAAAATATCCATGATTCAGGTCTCTCCAAATTGGGAAATTACCGTGGAACAAACAACTGTATATGTTTGCCGAGCCACATCCCTATGACCCGTGTTAATTACTCCAAGATAGAATCGACCATTGTTTGTCATTAACTCCAATTCTCTCCACAGGAGATGGAATTTTACCTGCCTCAAGTTGTTTAGATGCCCCAGATTCACAAAAAAGTTTTGTTTCTGGAGGCAAATAGAACCGTTTTGCAGAAAATCGTTCTTCGGCATGGAATGCAAAACAACCTGCACGGTGGGTCTAACAGGGACCTGGATGCCACTATTGGGGAACTTTTCCAGGAATTCACCAGATCCGCGGGCCGCTCGGCAGAAAATCTATCGCACCTGGAAAACCAGCCGGTTAAGGAACGGCAGATCGCCCCTCAGCATCCTTGAAATTCACAAGATCCTTTACATTGATCCACAATGCATATCTCTTGCAGCAAGGAACGTTGACCGTACGGTTCGGAATCCGTGACGGCCGCTAAAATACAATCTCGTGCTATCCTCTAGCGACCCGGTTGACGGCTCACGCTTTCTACTCCGCCAGTTCCGATTCTGCCTGGCGATTACCAGTCAGACAATTCACCCAGTCCCAGTTCTTCGAGAAACTCTCTCTCGGCCCTGGACGCTTCATACTGGCGACCCTTGCGATCAAACCAGCTACGAGTAAAGAAAAACAAACCATAAATATCGTTGTCCAGAACCTGGAGCACCGTGATATCCGGTGCCACGGCGGAAGCACGTTCCTGGAAAAGTTCGACTTCCTGGTTGATCGTGTAACCAACAACACCCGCATTGAGGACTTCCAGTCCCGGCTGCTGATCTGCAAGCTGGGCAGCGTAGGTATGGGCATTGGGCAGATGGACTCCAAACGTGTAAGAGTCACCCAGCAGCAGGATCCGCTGGCGCTTCCGGGGAATCTCCACATCCTGGTTCCCCCGAAACCCCTGCGCGTTGGTGGTCACCCGGAAAGGCAAATCGGAGAGCAGATCCCACTGCCTGCTTGCTCCCGGCTCAAGATCTGCACAGACGGGCGGCTGCCCGTTGTAGGTCTGCTGACAACGTTTCGCCTGAAGCGGACCGAGCACCCGTACTAATTGGTCGGCAATGATCCGATTTCCCAGGCGTGAGAAGTGGTCATCCTCTGGAAGGAGTGTGACATCCTGCCAGGTGTGTTCCCGGATGGCGGCTGTCAGGTCAACTAGGAGCACGCCCTCTTCTCCGGTGATCCGTTCAAAGAAAGCACGGCTGGGAGCTTCCGAGCAGTGGTCCGGACTTTGAGGATCGGTGGACGGGAGATAGAGCACAACCAGCGTACTGCCAATGTCCTGGCACGATTTTACCAGCCGGCCAAATTCCAGCTCGTACTGCTGCTCAAACTGTTCTCGCAACGCCGTGCCCTGTTCTCCAAAAAGGGCCCGCCAGGTTGGCTGCCGGGTATCCTTGAATCGTTCGATCACATCCGCTGCAGCCTGCCGGTTCGCCCGCCCCTTGAGTGTCTCCAGCGTGGTCTGCAGGGCCAGCGGCGAGGTCGCCTTGAACTGGAAGTAGATACAACGGAGCACCACCTCCACAATCACCCCGGCAAGAACCACGGCCAGCAGGGAGTAAAGCAGCTTCTTACGGGTGGAAAGAGCCATGGCTAATCGTCAATCTCACATTCCCATTTTACGGTGATCATCCTGCCTTGCAGGTTCACCGGCAGAAGATGTCAGCATATCAACGAGCCGGCAAGGTGACAAACAGCGGATTTGGCGGCCTCTCTGGTTGCCGGAGTACCCCGGCTCTCGTACATATAAAGACTCCTGATTTTCCCTGTCCTGTCCCTTCAACTGATTCATGAAAGCTGTACCCGGCGTGAACTTCAGTACCACTCCCCTGAGCGTCAATGGCCGTGAGTACCGGCCGCCGGCCGCCCCGCTGGTGGCGATATGCATCGATGGCTGCGAGGACGACTACCTGGTGACATCGATCTCCGAGGGCTGCATGCCAACGGTCGAGGCCATGGCGGAAAATGGTTATCGCGGTATGGCACGCGGTGCCCTCCCCTCGTTCACCAACGTCAATAATGCGGCCATTGCCACGGGGGCCCCTCCATCGGTAACAGGCATCTCGGGAAATTTCTTCCTGGATCCGGAGAGCGACGAGGAAGTCATGATGAACTCGGCCGATTACCTGCGGGCCGAGACCATTTTTTCGGCTGCTGCCAGGGCAGGCCGCAAGGTGGCCGTGGTGACGGCCAAGGAGAAACTCCGGGACATCCTTTCCAAGGACCTCCACGGGATCGCTTTCTCGGCAGAACGAGCATCCGAGGCCCGGCTTGAGACCCACGGGATCGACAACGTGGAGACACTCGTCGGCCAACCGACACCCGAGATCTACAGCGCCGAGGCAAGCCTGTTTGTACTGCGTGCCGGCGTGGCCCTGCTGGAAAACCAGATGGCCGATTTTCTTTACCTTTCACTTACGGACTACATGCAACACAAGTTCGCACCGGACGAGTCCGAATCACTGGATTTCCATCGTGCCCTGGACGTTGAACTGGCCCGGCTCATTGCGACCGGGGCGGTCGTGGCTGCCACAGCCGATCATGGCATGAATGCCAAGAACCTGCCGGACGGCTCGCCCAACGTGATCTATCTGGAGACCATGCTCACGGGCCAATTTGGCCCGGGGATAAGGGTCATCTGCCCGATCACTGATCCTTACGTGGCCCATCATGGGGCACTCGGTTCGCTGGTCATGGTTCATCTTCCCGGCGAGATGAACCGAACGGCCATTGCTGACTGGATCCTTGAGCTTCCGGGAGTCAGCGAGGTTCACGATCGGGAGACGGCGGCAGAACAATTGGAGCTTCCTGCGGACCGGATCGGGGACCTGACAGTGCTTTCCGATCGTCACGTGGTCCTGGGGCGAACCCCGGCAGACCATGACCTGCAATTACTGGCCGGGGGACTACGCAGTCACGGGGGACGCTACGAGGAGATGGTCCCGCTGCTCTTCTCCCATCCACTCAACGAGCAATACCTGGCCAGGGCCGGGGACGACCCGAGGAATTTTGACATCTTTGAATTTGCCTGTAATGGGGTGGTGCTATGACTGAAGCACGTTCGCTGCACCTGACAAGTTATATCGCCGGGGAGCCCGTGGAGAGCGAGGACCTGCTGGAGGTTTTCAATCCCTACAACGGGCAACCGGTCGGCACAGTCACCATGGGAAGCCCAGCAGACGCGGAACGGGCCATGGCCGCAGCGGTGACCCCAGCAGAAAGGCAGACCCGTTACCAGCGCAGCCAGGTGCTGCTTGACACCAGGGAGGCACTGCTCAAAGAACAGGAGGCCATTGCCCAGTTGATCATGAGCGAATCAGGACTTTGCCTGCGAGAAACGCGTTACGAGGTCGGTCGTGCGTCGGATGTCCTGCAGTTTGCTTCCATGGAAGCGCTCCGCGATGACGGGCAGATCTTCTCCTGTGACGTCTCCCCACAGGGCAAGCAACGGAAGATTTTTACCACCCGGGAACCGGTTCGGCTGGCACTGGCGATCACCCCCTTTAACCACCCCCTGAACCAGGTGGTCCACAAGCTGGCACCTGCCGTGGCGGCCGGCGTGCCGGTGATTCTCAAGCCCCCCAAGCGGACCCCGCTCACCGCCATACGCCTGGTGGAAATGCTCTACCAGGCCGGGCTGCCGGCGGACATGCTGAGCGTGCTGGTGGGTGATAATACCACGGTCATCGAGCCAATGATCACAGATCCACGGGTGGAACTGGTCAGCTTCACCGGCAGTACCGGCGTCGGCAAGAAGATTGCCACCCTGGCCGGTTACAAGAAGACCTGCCTGGAGCTGGGTGGCAACTCCCCGCTGATCATCCTTGAGGATGCCGATATGGACCTGGCAGTGAAACTGGCGGCCGAGGGATGTTACCGAAATTCCGGCCAGCGTTGTACTGCCGTGAAACGGCTGCTGGTTCACGACGACATCCTGGAAGAATTCACCTCCCGGCTGGTGGCCATCTCTGCCGAGTACCTCTGTGGAGATCCGGCTGACGAGGCAACCCGGGTCGGCACGGTGATTGACGAGGCGGCAGCCATCGAACTGGAAACGGTGGTTCAGCAGGCGGTCGAGGCCGGTGCCAGGGTCCTCTATGGTGGTCACCGCAGCGGCGCCCAGATGGAGCCGACGGTGATTGCCGACGTACCACGTGACTGCCAGATGGTCGTTGAGGAGTCCTTCGGGCCCCTGGCTCCGATCCTGGCAGTGCGAGACCTGGATGACGCCATCGAAGTTGCCAATGCGACCGCCTTTGGACTCTCCTCGGGAATTGTGACCCGCGATATCGACCGGGCGATCGAGGCGGTCAAGCGGATTCGGTCGGGGACGGTGAATATCAACGAGGTCCCGGGCTACCGGATTGAGGCCTCCCCCTTTGGTGGCATCAAGGACTCGGGGCTGGGCATCAAGGAGGGTGTCATCGAGGCGATGAAGTTCCTCACCAATGTGAAAACTTTCTCGCTTCCCTGGTAAACCGACCCGGGCTACTCGTCTAGGTGAGTCCCGCGATCGGATCGCCATGGTAGATATGGCTTGGCCGATTCAGCTTGTCATACCAGGCGGCGGTGGGAGGAATACCCAGCGCCTGGTAAATCGTGGCCGCCATGTGCTCCGGCTTTTGTGGCAGGTCCGCCGGGTAAGCTCCCTGCCTGTCGGAGCTGCCGATCACGTTTCCGCCCCGGACCCCGCCGCCGGCAAAGAAGACGGTCTGCACGGCGCCCCAGTGGTCGCGTCCTGGCAGCTTGTAATGTTCAGGTAGCAAGGTGATCTTGGGAGTCCGGCCAAATTCTCCGGCCATCACGATCAGCGTCTCATCCAGCTGGCCACTCTCGGCCAGGTCGTCCAGCAGCGCCGAGACCGCCTTGTCGGTGGGTGGAAAGAGGTTGTCTTTCAGGTGCGGGAAGGCGTTACCATGCGTGTCCCAGGTTTCATCGTTCCCGAGGTTCACCTGGACCAGGTTCACACCGACATCGACAAGCCGGCGAGCCATCAACAGGGACCAGCCAAAAGCATTCTTGCCGTAACGCTGCTGGATCTTTTCATCGGCGTTGGTCACGTCCAGGGCATGGTGGACCTTGGTATCGGTCAGCAGCGAGATCACACCTTGCCTGTACCGGTCAAATTGCTCGGTCCGGGCAAACCGGTCCAGTTCCTCTCGCTGGCTGGAAAGCTTGCTGAGCAAACCCACCCGGGAATCAAACCGGCTACGGGAGAAACCATGGGGGAGGGACAGGTTCGGCGCCTGGAAAAGACGCTCGTCCTTGTTCCCTCGCTCCTGGTGGTCGAAGTGGAATTCAGGAAAGGCCCCGTAGGACGTGGTGTGATAGGGGGATGCCTCGATGAACCAGGGATTTTTCTCTTCCCCCATCTTGCCAGCGAACTGGCCCGGGAGCACGCGACCGGAATAATGGACGAGTTTCTCCGGAAGAATCACGGCCGGGGGCAGGTTATTCTCTGGTTCTGTTGCGACGTTCGCAATCGAGGCAATCGATGGCCAGTCGGTCCCCTGGGGCTTGCTTCCACTGAACCCCGGTGGCATCTCGGACCTGCCGGTCAACATGATGTGATGGCCCTGGGAATGCTCGTTCGAGGAGTGAGTCAGGGAACGGCAGATCGACCACATCTGGCTGCGCTCGGCAAGCAGCGGGAGGTGCTCACAGATCTGCAGACCCGGCGTGCGCGTCTGGATTGGCTTGAACTCACCACGCACGTCATCAGGCGCATCGGGCTTCATATCGAAGCTGTCGTGCTGGGCCAGGCCACCGGAAAGGAAAATATAGATCACCCGCTTGGCCGTCGCCGCCGGACGCCGCACTCCGTCAGGAAGTGGGGCAGCCCTCAGGGCCTCCAGGTGGTTCATCCCCAGGCCGAGCAGTCCCACGGCACCCGCCTGCAGGGCAGTTCGCCGTGAAATTCGTGGATGATAATGGCTCGGGTGTTGCATCTCAATTCCCTACCCTAAAAAGGCACTCGCTGGTACTCATCGATGCTCGCTATCTCTAGTTTAGGTCAGCTCTCCACCAGTCGCAATTCAAGTTTCCCGTGTTCATCCCATCGACTGCCCAATGCAGGCGGATTGAACATGAATCGCCGGGAAAAAGTCAATCTTAGCGATCCACCAGGCGTTTCATTAAATCGCGAAGCTGGGGAATGTCAAAGTCCCGAAGTAAACCAAAACAGTAGACCTCGGGCGTTTGATTGAAGGAATGGCCCGGTTCAAGGAACTTCTTTAATGAATCAGGGAGGTCCGTTGTGACCACGTCGTCGATCATGTTGGCACTATCCAGGGCCGCGGCACAGGTCGCCGCCAGGCTGGTACGCGGTCCGACCGAGTGAATCACGAGCGTGCTGAATCCATGCTCCTCGGCAAGTGCCTCGATCGCCGCCCGCAACTGGGCCACCTGGATCCCCAGCGGTCTCTCTCCAACCGTACCAATCAGCATGGCATTGGCCCCGATTGAGTCCGGGGGTGCCGACTGGCCGACGAGCAGCGGGTCCATACAGATCACCCGGTGTCCACTATCGAGTAACTCCTTTACCTTTTTCGCCTGGGATGCAAAGCCGGTATCGGCAAGAACCAGTGCCGTCGCAGAAGGGTCTTTCTGTTCCAGCACCAGCGCGGCGGCAGAGAGTCCCAGTTCGTCAAAGGAGACCACGTAGCGGTAAAAGCCCATCCTCGGTGCCACGTCGGATGGCACAAGCCTGGCACGAGCCGATGGAAGGCGGAGAACCTCTCGCAACTGTCCACGCCGAAGTCGGGGCGTTGTCCTGGCAGGGAGTCGGGGCAGGTGCCGGGCCGCGTCGGCAGCCAGAGAATGGAAGTTGGCATTGTCCGGGGGAAGTGGTACCTGCAACTGCTCCGCAGAAAGAACCTCGTCGCCTGATTCGATCTCGGTGAGCGTAGGATCCTGCTTGCCAAGAAAATGTGTGCTCAGGAAACGGTAAAGCTGCTGCCGATTGTCCAGGTCGTAATTATGGGTTCCCGGGTCGGTGTTCTCATGGTAGGCGATTCGGTCTCCCACACCCGCCTGCGTGAAAAAAGGAATCACCGGATCCACAATATTCGGCTTCACATCGCCGGACACGAAACAGCAGTTGTCCTTCTGGTTGTAGATCAAGAGGGTCGGGCGCGGGACCATCATGGCCGTCAAGTGGGTGTAATCGGCAATCGAGACCAGGTCACAGGGGACCTGCTCCAGGTCACCGATACTACTGCGATGTTCCAGGCGGTGAAGGATCCCACTATGGCCGGCCACCGGTACCGCCAGCTTGACCCGGGTATCAAGTGAGCTGAGAACAATTGTTTGCCAGCCACCCCCGGAAAGCCCCGTCACGGCCAGCCGCTCCGGATCGGCATGGGGATGGTCCAGCAGGACGTCGATACCCCGCGACATCGCCAGGTAGAAGACGCTCAGACCGCTCCGCCCACAGAGATCGAGCAGGCCGAGGTGGTTGTGGGAGTAGCCATCGCTACGCAACTGGCCCATGCCGATCCATTCCAGGTTGAGCGCGATCATGCCCTGCTTGGCCTGGTTGATGCAGCGGATCTGCTTGTAGCTGGTCACCTTGCCCGTCGCCGCATGCCCGTTGACGTTGAGTATCACGGGCACCTTCCCCTCCAGCTTGTCCGGCTCGTAAAGGAGTGCCGGGATCCAGAGTCCAGGAAGCGCCTCGATACGCAGCTTGCGGATCGAGTAGCCATGACCTGTCTCGATCCGGTCAAGCCACTCGACCGCGGGTGCAGGACGGTGCCAACTGGCCGGGACACCACGAAACACGGCCTGCTGGAGGACCTCCCGGCGCAGCCTCTTCGACTCGCGTTTCCAGGCGGCCGCATCCGCTGCCAGTTGAAGCGGTGGAACCCGCTGGCTGACAAACTCCCGCAGCTCCCGGGCCACCTGCGTTTTTTCAATGACTCGCTCTCCGAGCGACACGGCAAGGTCATCCTGCGCCCCGGCGTCCTGTCCCGGCAGGCCGGCAATGAGCACTCCAAGCAGAAAACACGTCAGTGATCGTTTCATCTGAAGAAACCTCGCTCCTGGGAACTACCAGTTTGTAAATGACCCGTCTTCCCTCTCCAGACGTGGAGAGTTGCCCTGCATGGGTGGGAAAGCTGCCACGGCCGATTCATCGATCGTGATGCCCAGGCCAGGTCCGTCCGGGGGCAGCAGGTAGCCGGCTTCAAAAGGTACCTGCTGGGGGAACAGGTCTACCAGCACCGTGCCGGGAACGCGGGCGCATTCCTGCACGGCAAAGTTACTCGTCGCCAGATCCAGGTGCAGGCAGGCCGCCGTGGAGACTGGACCGAGTGGATTATGGGGTGCAATCGGGATGTAGTGTGTTTCACACCAGCCGGCCACCTTGAGGGCCTCGGTGATGCCACCCACGATGCAGAGATCAAGCCGGCAGAAATCAATCCACTCGTTTTCGATCACCTGGCGGAACTCCCACTTGGTCGAGTACTGCTCGCCCATCGCAATCGGCACACCAGTCTGGGACCGCAGGCGGGCCAGTACCCCGGGATTCTCCGAGCGGACCGGATCCTCGACAAAGAAGAGGTTTAGCGGCTCCACCTGGCGGCAGAATGTCATCGCGTCGTGGGGATCCAGGCGGGTGTGGACATCGATGATCAGCTCGATCTCGTCTCCCACCGCATCGCGGACCGCCGTGACATGCTCGATCCCGTCCCGAACGGCCTGTCGTGGCTCCAGCACGTTACCCCGCTCGGGAAAGTTGAAGCGGATGAACTTCCAGCCCTCGGCCACGAGCTCCCGAGCGTGGTCGGCAAGTTCGGCAGCCGTCTCCCCAACGGCATGGGGATAGCAGACCACCCGGTCCCTGACCTTGCCCCCCAGTAGCTGGTAAAGGGGCACGTCGAGGGATCGCGCCTTGATATCCCAGAGCGCGATATCGATGGCACTGATGGCGGCCGTACCAATCCGGTTGGCCGGAAAGAACCCGCATCGCAGCATCACCTGCCAGAGGTGCTCGGTCCGCATTGGATCCTCGCCGATTAAGACGGGCCTCAGAGCCTCGATGAAACCGGCCACGGCGTCTTCCCGCCAGGTGATGCCGGCCTCTCCCACGCCAATGATCCCATCATCGGTCTCCACGACGACGAACAGGAAGTTGCGTTTCTCGGCAACAACGTGGGTACGGATATCCTGGATCTTCACGGGATGCTGATTCCTCTCAGAGAGGGACGTATTCTATCACCTGCAGAATCGGTCATGTTATAGTGACCGCGATCACACGATTCAACGACCCCCCCACTTCCCCACCGAGAGCCATCGTCGATGAAAACAGTAGCGCCCCCTGGTGAACGGCCTACCAATCGCCGCTGGGTGATGTTCTCGCTGGCCTGTGGGACGTCCTGGTTTCTCTACCTGCATCGATACACCTGGAACATTGTCCGGGTCGCACTCCGGGATGACTACGACTTTTCCAATACCACGCTGGGGACTCTTGAAGCCTGTTTCAACTTCACCTACACCGTTGGCCAGATTCCCAGCGGTATTCTCGGCGATCTGTTCGGCACCTTCCTGTTACTGGGCATCATCATTCTGGCCTGGTCACTGGTATTGCCGCTGTTTGGGCTGACCGGAAGTGTCTATGGCCTGGGAGCGTTGAGGATGTTCTTTGGTGCCAGCCAGGCGGGTTGTTATCCTAACCTGGCAAAGGTCACCAAGAACTGGATCCCGCTCTCTTCACGGACCACCTGCCAGGGAATTATTGCCAGTTTCTTCGGCCGTTTTGGTGGTGCCATGTCATCGATCATCATGGCCACCCTGCTGATGGGGATCTGTGGACTTTCCTGGCGCTGGGCGCTGGTCGTGATGTCAGCAGCGGGAGTTCTTTTTGCCGTCACCTTCCTCCTGTTTTTCCGTAATTCCCCCGAAGAAGATCCCAAGGTGAATCAAGCAGAACTGGATCTGATCCGTGAAGGGGAAGAAGAGGAGGAGGAGGAAAGCGGGGCAATACTGCATTTTGGCCAGGCAATCCGGAACCGGAGCATGGCCGTTTTCATCTTTCAACAATTCATGAACGCCGGTGCCGACTTTATTTATGTCGCCTTGATGGGAAGCTACTTTATTGATCGCGGTTTCGGTTATGCCGCCGTTGGAATTCTCGCCAGCCTGCCACTGTTCGGTGGAGCCATCGGGGGACTGGTCGGAGGCGTGCTCAACGATGTCCTGATCGCCAGGACCGGTAGCCGCCGGTGGTCCCGCACTGCCGTCGGGTTTACCGGGAAGTTTGTTGCTGCCGGAATGATGCTGGTTGCCATCAGCCAGTCCAACGGCTACATGGCAGCAGGCGGCTTTTTCATGGTCAAGTTCTTCAGTGACTGGAGCCAGCCGACCGTCTGGGGAACCTGTACCGATATGGGTGGTCGCTGCTCAGCATCCGTCTTCAGCATCATTAACACGGCAGGGGGGATCGGTGGTATTACGATGGTCCTGATTGCCGGTCCGGTCCTGGATTATTTCACCGAATGGCAGATTATCGGCTGGTTTGTCAAACGCGTGACCGACTACAACCCGCTGTTCATGATTGTCGCCGGGATGTACGTGCTGAGTGCCCTCAGCTGGTTCTTTATCGACTGTACGAACCGGCTCGACGGTGCACGATCCAGCGATGAGGAAAACAGGGACGACCTGGAGGATTAACGGCGGTGGCCGCTTGTCGGAGAAGACCACCGGGACGCCTGATCAGACAGATCAGTCTGCCGGCACCTGGACCGGGCCCTGCTGGGCCTGCTGTTGCAGCTCACGCCACTCGTCGGATCCGTCGTCCTCTACCATCACCATGTCCACTCCCTTGACGAATGCCGGCAACTCACCAGCTCGCCAGGTATCCCACATCTGCTGGGCATGGGTGAAGTAGGTTTTGGCTCCGCTGGGCCACTTCACGCGGATCAACAGTCCCGGGTGCGGGTACGGTTTCTCCATCGGCTCGATGCGGTGCTTCTCGATCACGTCCCAGTCAATCGTCACGCCAATTCCTGGCCGATCCGGAATCTCCACCATCCCGTTGGAGACCACCCAGGGCTCGGTGACATACTGTGCCTGGTACATGTGGTTACAGTGAATCGCAGGCCAGCGGGCATGGGAGAGAGCCGCCTGCACGTGCAGGCAGTAGTTCGCCGCAAGGTTCGAGCCCACCCACTGCATCCAGAACGGCTTGTTGAATTCCTCGCAAATGCGGCCCTTCTCGTGAGCATTGGCAGCTCCCCCGTCCATCACAAATCCATCGCAGATATCCTGTGTGAGCTGGGTCCGGAATGCCGGACGGTCCGTGTGATGGGCAATCGGCACGGACAGGTGGGCTCGCAGGTGCTTGTTCCCCTCCACGTCTTCCTGCTGGATGGGACTTTCCCAGATTGCTACCTTCTCGTACTTCTCCAGCCGCTTGCAAAGGGACTTGGCAATGCTCGGATCGGCACCAAAGTCGTTAAAGTCCATGTCGATCAGGAAGTAATCAGGGATGGCGTCGCTGAGCCGGCGGACCTGGTCCTCCAGGTCAAACCAGGGACGGGCCTTGGTCTTGAAGGTGGTGTAGCCGTTGGCCTCTGCCTCTTCGCATTCCAGGATCCAGTCCTCTACCGGCATATCGATGGCCCACCAGCCCACGTGCGCATGGCTCCGCCGCTTGATCCCCATCAGGGCCCAGGCGGGAGTCTCGAGTAACTTTCCCACGGCATCGAAGATCGCCATCTGCAGGCCGGCGCCAAGCGTGTCATCCCACATGATCGTTACCGGGTCGACCCCCTCGGCCCTCGCCACCGCCTCGTCGGTCACCTCTCCCCAGGTGTAATAGGGCATCGTCTCCCCGACACCGACATGCCCTGTATCGAGCTCCACGCGGCAGACTTCGAAAAGCCGCCAGTGGGCAATTTCACGGACCATGTTTCGCCAGGGGACTTCCTTGAGTGGAAGCTCAACCCAGGTACGTTCAATCGAGGTAATCGTGGCCATGCTGGTGTGCCCGGAAGAGAACAGTTCTAATGGTGCGGAAACGAAGCCGGCCCGTTTCATTCGCCTGCATCGTACAAGCTCATCTCGCGTGATGGTAGTTGATGGCTACGACGATCCAGAAAATCCGCTGCGTCCTTACCGCGCCGGCCGGAATCCGGCTGGTCGTCGTCAAGCTGGAAACCAGCGAGCCGGGACTTTATGGACTCGGCTGTGCCACCTTCACCCAGCGGCCGCTGGCCGTGGTGGAAGCGGTGGAGAAATACCTCGACCCGTTTCTGAGGGGCCGCAACGTTGCTGAAATCGAGGACATCTTCCTGGCCTCCCAGGTGAGCTCCTACTGGCGACAGGGGCCGGTGCTGAACAACGCACTATCCGGAGTCGACATGGCACTCTGGGACATCAAGGGGAAGCAAGCCGGCATGCCGGTGCATGATCTCGTGGGGGGCAAGTGCCGCCAGAGTGCGGATGTCTACGTGCATGCCAGTGGCACCACGATCGAGGAGACGATCAAGAAGGCCCAATCGTGGATGGACCAGGGATACCGGTTCGTGCGGCTGCAGTCGGCGGTTGCCGGGCAGGCAACTTACGGAACCACGTCGGACCTGCAGACCCATGAGGAGGTGGATGGACCCGCTTCCCCCCAGAATATATTCGAGCCGGAAGACTATGCCCGGCAGGCGGTCGAGCTGTTTCGCCAGGCCCGGCAGGCACTGGGAGACGAGGTGGAACTGCTTCACGACATCCACGAGCGGGTCCCCCCGTCGCTGGCCGTGCAACTGGCAAAGAACCTGGAACCATTCCGCCTGTTTTTCCTGGAGGATGCCCTGCCGCCGGAGGAGAACGACCATTTCCGGCTGATCCGCCAGCAGAGCTCGATCCCGATCGCGATGGGAGAGCTTTACACGAACGTGCAGGAATACGTCCCCTTGATCCGGGAGCGACTGATCGATTTTATCCGTGTCCATCTCTCGATGATCGGCGGGTTCACGCCCGCCAGAAAACTGGCGGCACTCTGTGAGTTCTTTGGTGTCCGAACTGCCTGGCATGGCCCTGGCGACACCTCGCCGGTAGGACAGGCTGCCAACCTGGCACTGGACCTCTGTTGTCCGAATTTCGGTATCCAGGAATTCACGCTTCCTAACGATGCCACGCGGGAGGTCTTTCCCGGCTGTCACGAGGTGCGTGATGGTTCGCTCTGGCCCAACGACCAGCCCGGCTGGGGCGTCGACCTGGATGAAGAGCAGGCAGCCCGCCATCCCTATCCTGATCATCCCTTTAACGGTGCCTGGCCCGCGATCCGTCGCCGGGACGGAAGCATCGTGAGGCCATGATCATTCCCCTTTCAAAACAACCTCCCCAGGACACTTTCATGAAACGACTAGTAACAAACCTCCTACTCCTGTTGCTCCTGGTCTTCTCACGACCTCTCCTGGCCCAGTCGACACTGCCCGACCAACTGGAAACACTGATCGTCGAGGAGATGGACAAGCAGCAGCTGGTCGGAGTTGCCGTGGGATTGATCCAGAATGGGAAAGTCACTTACCTCCGGGGTTTTGGTTATGCAGACCGTGAAAACGCGGTCCCGGTCGACACCGACACCATGTTTCGCTGGGCGTCGATCTCCAAGACGATGACAGCGATCACGGCCCTGCAGCTCTGGGAGCAAGGCAAGCTGGACCTGGACGCGGACATTCGCAGCCTGGTCCCCAGTTTTCCGGCTCAAGAATACGACGGCAAGGACGTCGTGGTCACACCCCGGATGCTGCTCTGCCACCAGGGAGGCATCGTACATTACACCAACGGCACGGTGATCCCGCGCCAGCAGGAATACCGGCGTGAGTACCCTTTCCGCAACGTGCGGCTGGCGGTCAACGACTTCAGCCTCTCCCCGCTGGTCAATGGACCGGGCGAAAAGTACTCCTACACGACGCGCGGCTATATCCTGCTCAGCGCTGCGGTCCAGCAGGCGGGTGGCCAGAAATTTGCCACCCAGGTACAGCGCCGGATCGCCCGGCCGTGCGGGATGGTAACGCTTCAGCCGGACTACCAGTGGAAGGAGATCTCCAACCGGGCGGTAGGATACAGGAAAGTGGATGGGGACATCGTCCCCTCCACCAACACCGACGTGAGCTGGAAGCTGGCGGGCGGCGGTTTTATCTCGACCATCGGGGACATCGCCCGTTACGGGGTCGGGCTGCTGGAAGGCAAGCTGGTTTCGGCGGACACGGAGAAACTGATGTGGACGTCCCAGTCCACGTCCGATGGGACTCAGAACACCTACGGCCTGGGTTTCCAGGTCTTCAACCCGGAAAACCCGCGGATCCTCGGCCACGGCGGGGCACAGGAAAAGACCAGGACCGTACTGGTTCTCAGCCCGGAGAGAGAGACCGGCGTGGTGGTCATGTCCAACAGCGAGTATGCCAACCCAACTCGGTTCGCCCAGATCCTGCTGCCGCTGCTTACTCCTGCCCAGTAGCTTTCGTAGGCCGGTAAATCCAGCGGGGCCGGTGAGGCGGCTTGCCGGCCACCGGCCGGAAATCGCTGTTCGCATCATCGCCCGGGAAAAGGTCTACCTCCTGCTGGTAGGAACCTGCCATCTCGTCAGGAAACCAGTTCCTCACACTCATCAGGATCATGCTGTAATGCTGGTCCTCGATCACTTTTAGATACTGGGCCTTGAGCTTTTCCCAGCGTGCCTTGTCGCTGCCCCGCTCCACATCCGCCATGGCCATGTGGTGGGCACTCCCACGCTTGCCGGCCATCCCGGCCAGGTATCCATGGTAGGGAACAAGCACCTCTCCCTCCGCCTCGCGCAGTTGCTCGACGATCCGGTCGCCGGCCAGCCGATCCTGCTCGCCGGGAATGTGGCCGACAGGCAGGTAGGCAAGCAGGCCAAGTTGCAGGCAAGCTGCCGCCGGCATCGTCCATCGCCAGAAGCACTTGTCCCGATCGGCAAGGGCAATGCCCAGGCCCGAGAGCAGGGAAATGCCGAGATAGGCGGGAAGAAGGACATTGTCATAGCCCCCGGAATGGAGCCGGGAGAACCAGCTGGCCGAGAGCAAGCCGCCCAGCAGGGCCAGGAAAAATCCGCTGCGATAATACCTCTCCTTGTGGTCCTTCTCTCGCCACAGGAGCGCCAGCCCGGTAATCGCCAGCAGCACCAGCAGCGTGAGGGGAACAAGCAGATCCCTCCACCAGAATCCCAGCAGGTACTCTTTGGCAATGGCATGCTGCCGGGGCAGTTCCAGGGTGTAGTAGCTATACCAGCCATCACTGGCGAGGTTCATCAGCAACGTGGAGATAACCAGCAGACCGGCAAAGGTCGCCAGGCAGGCCACGCCCAGGCGCCTCCGCAGAAGCAGTTGCCAGCCAAGCACCGGCAGGACGGCGACCAGTACCGTCTGCTTGGTAAAGAAACCGAGTGCCAGGATGACGCCGGCCAGGATTGCCTGCCGGGTGGTGCTGGCATGGCGCAGCAGCAGGCAGCCAGCCAGTAGCAGCGCCACCATCAGGCTGTCGACCCGTCCCAGGTCAAGCCAGGCCCCGCCCAGTTCAAACGTAGCAGCATAAAAACCGGCGGCGATGATACCAGACTGGTGACTTCCTCCCTCGCGACGAACGACCTGGTGGATCAACAGCAGTGTTGCCAGGGTTGCCAGCAGTGAGAGCAGCCGGAGTGCCGTGAAACCATCGCCCAGGAGCCACAACAGGGGAGCTGCCAGGTAGTAGTAAAGCGGGGTATAGAGGAAGGGAATAAACTCGATGGACGGTTCCACGTAAATCGACTCGCCATTGGCAACACGCTGGACGTTCTGGAGCGACCCCCCCTCCATCCATTCAAGCTCGTACGGATATCCCATTCGAGAAATGGCAACAATGGCGAGCAGGGCGACAAAAAAGAGGGCCAGGCCGGCAAGGAGTGACTGGATCGCAACAGGCAGCTTCTCGCGCATCACGCTGGCTCACCCGGCAAACAGTTAAAGAAGGCCCTCGATGGGCTCATCATGATAAACCTGGTGGGGCCGGTTGAACTTGTCATACCAGGCCACCGTGGAAGGCAGGCCCAGCGCCCGGTAAATCGTTGCTCCCAGGTTTTCCGGCGTTTGTGGATCTGCGATCGGATAACCCCCGATCCGATCCGAGGCACCGATCACGTTCCCACCCTTGACGCCTCCACCGGCAAAAAAGACAGACTGGACCGCTCCCCAGTGATCACGCCCGGGAAGACCGGACTTGGCACCCTTGAAAGTAAATATCTTCGGCGTGCGTCCAAACTCCCCTGCCATCACGATCAGCGTATCGTCGAGCATGCCCCGCTCATCCAGGTCATCGATCAAAGCGGAAACGGCCCGGTCGGTCGGTGGCAGCAGGTAGTTCTTGAGGTTCCCGAAGGCCGCCTCATGGGTATCCCAGGACTCATCATTCCCGAGATTGACCTGGATCATGCTGACTCCCGCCTCGATCAGTTGCCGGGCCATCAGCAGCGACCAGCCGAACGAGTTACGGCCATACTTTTCCTGGACCTTGTCATCCACCTGGTGCACATCCAGTGCACGGTGCACACCATCCCCGACTAGCATCGAGACCGCCTCCTGCCGGAAACGGTCAAATCCCTCTACTTGGGCAGCCTGCTCCAGCTGGCGACGTTGCCTGTCGAGTCGGCCCAGCAGTTTCACTCGCTCCTGCAAGCGGTCCTTGAGCATTCCTTGCTGAAGTTCCAGGCGTGGAGCCTCGAACTTGTACCCTTCAGGATTGTTCGGTCCTTCCCAGCGCTGGAAACCATACTCGGGAAACGCCCCGTGAATATAATCGCTCGTGCGGAACTGGCTGGCCTCGATAAACCAGGGATCGTACTCGGGCCCCATCACGCCGGCAAATTGCCCGGGGATCGTCCTGCCACTGACATGGATCAGTTTCTCCGGCAGCACCGCCGCGGGGGGCAGGTTATTACGACGCGGCACAATGCCATTGACGACCGACGCGATACAGGGCCAGTCACTGGGACCGGGACGGCTGCCACTAAAACCACGTGGAAGTTCCGACCGGCCGGTCAACATGATGTGATGACCCTGGGAGTGCTCGTTCCAGGGGTGTGTCAGGCTGCGAACCAGCGCCCACTTGTCGCTTTGCTGGGCAAGCATCGGCAGGTACTCGGAAACCTGGATTCCGGGAGTACGTGTCTGGATTGGCTGGAATTCACCCCGCACTTCCTCGGGGGCATCCGGCTTCATGTCAAAACTCTCGTGCTGGGCAAGGCCACCCGAGAGGAATATGTAAATGACTGCCTTGGCCGTCTGCCGCGGTGCCGTTTCCCCGGCCATCGCCCGCAGTCCCTCGAGATGGTTCATCCCCAGGCCCAGCAAGCCCACACTCCCGACCTGGATCGCCGTACGGCGGGATAACCGTGGGTGGTGAGGAATTCCAGGTTGGTTGTGAGGGTGTTTCATTGATCGTGGCCGGCAGAGGCAGTCATCCTGTCCGTTCAGTTGTGCTATCGGCTTTCAGTCGATAGTACAACAACCAATTCCATGCTCACTTGAGAGTATAAACCATCCCACTTGTGGAATGAACAGAAATGGCCCGGTGGTCTTTACCAGGCCAGTACGGGGGGCAAAAACTCGTCGATTAACTCGCTGTAGAATGGCTTTAACCTTTCTACATCTGGTGGAGAATCTGACTTGGAGTAGAGATCATAAGGCTGAAATTTCTGCACCCACGATAGCATCTGGTGGTCCTCCTCCTTCATTAAGTGCTGGTAAGCCCCCTCATGATGCCAGGGGTAAAAGGAGTGATACCGGATCATCGCCAGTCCCTCCCGGGGCAGGTAATCTCGCATCACCTGGTACGTGTATTCATCATGCCCCCAGGACATGATCACGTTCTGCAGCCCGATCCCCTGCTTGTAGATCCCGGTTTCTGATTGGTAGTCAGGGTTTTCACTATCCGGATTATCCCGGAAGAACTCCGGGTAGACAATTTTCTCGGAAAAGGCACAACCGACCGGGTAGGTGTCCCCGGTAACCGCCCATTGGGGTTCATCCCAAAGGCAGAGAATTTTTCCCAGGTCATGAATCAGTCCCACCAGGATAAACCAGCGTGGATGCCCGTCGGCCCGGATCGCCTCGGCCGTCTGCAGGCAATGCTGGATCTGCGACAACTCCGTATCCGGATCACTCTCGTCGACCAGGGTATTCAAGAACTCAAGTGCTTCCCAGGCACTCATTCTCGCCTGGGAAAGTGAAAGGTACTTGTCACGCTTTTGACGGCCAAACTCCACCGTCTGGTAACGGTGATTCAGACGATAAAATTCTCGTACATGGTCAGGAGCGGCATTGCCATAATCGCGAAACTCCTCCTCCGCTCCGTCCTCCCCGGGTTCCGGGTAGCGACGCAGGAGGTCATCTTCCCAATCGTCGATGCTGCCGAGAGGTTGTTGATGGTCCATAACGGGCAACCTGTTGTGAGCCGGCACTTATCGGTTTAGAGTTTCCAATTATGCATTGTAGCAACCTCGCCACCACTCCTGGCATACCTTTGTTCCGGCCTTCCTGGAAGATACTCCTTCTCTTCAGTTGCTTGATCCCAATCGGCCAGCTCCCAGCTGACGAGGTGATCCCCCGGCCACGTGCCCACGCCCATAATGACTACTACCACAAGCGACCACTGCTGGATGCCCTCTCGCATGGATTCTGTAATGTCGAGGCGGATATCTACCTGGTTGACGGCAAGCTGCTAGTAGCCCACAGCCGTTTTGAATTGAAACCGGAAAAAACGCTGGAGAAGCTGTACCTCGACCCGCTGCTGAAGAGAGTTCGTGACAATACCGTCGCCGGCCTGGGGGGTGATCGCGTTTTTCCCTTGGGCCCGCCGTTCACCCTGCTGATCGACTTCAAGACCAACGGCGTCGAGATCTACAAACGCCTGCAGGAGGTGCTGCCACATTACCGGGAAATGCTGACTCGCGTTGAAAACGGACAACGCCTCCAGGGGGCAGTCACGATCGTGATTTCCGGGGACCGTCCCAGGGAACAGATCGCCAAGAGCACGATTCGCTATGTCGGTATCGACGGCCGGCTGGGGGATCTCTCCTCCAAAGAGCCAGCCCACCTGCTGCCGCTGATCAGCGACCGCTGGACATCCCACTTCCGCTGGCGGGGAGACGGGCCGATGCCGGCCGAGGAGAAGCTCAAGCTGAAGAACATCGTCGAGCAGGCTCATGCCCGGGGTCGGCGAGTGCGTTTCTGGGCCACGCCGGAAAACCCGGCACTCTGGCAGGAGCTTTACGATGCCAATGTGGACCTGATCAACACGGACAAGCTGGCGGAGCTGGAGAAGTTCCTGGCCGGCCAGAATCCAGCCCCTGAAAAACCCTGAGAGATTCACCTCCCGGCAGCCGGGCTGAAAGGGCCACCATGCAACGAATGACCTGTCGAATGTTCCTTGTTGTCCCACTGTTCTGCCTTGTCTGCAGCCTGCCAGTCGCGGGCGCCGAACCGGCAAAGCCGAACATCCTGCTGATCCTGGCCGACGATATGGGCTTCTCCGATGTCGGCTGTTTCGGCGGCGAAATCCCCACACCTCACCTTGATCAACTGGCCGCCCGAGGCATGCGGTTTACGCAGATGTACAACACCTCCAAGTGTTTTCCCTCACGTGCCTGCCTGCTTACCGGTGCCTACGCCCAGCAGGTGAACATGGCACGGGGCCCTGGCGCGATCCAGAATGCGGTCACGCTGGGGGAAGTGCTACGGGGGGCCGGTTACCGCACGCTGATGACCGGCAAGCACCACGGCACCCAGAACCCCTTCGACCGTGGTTTTGACCGTTACTTCGGTCTCCGCGATGGTGCCTGCAATTACTTCAACCCGGGGATGCAGCGGCCTGGGGAACCGAAGCCCGCCCAGAAGCGTCCAAACCGCGCCTGGTGTATCGACGGCGAATTGTTCCGGCCCTACACACCACCGGCCAAGGACTTCTACACAACTGACGCATTCACCCAGTACGCCCTCGAGTACCTGGAAGAGTACAAGGATGAAGAGAAACCGTTCTTCCTCTACGTCGCCTACAACGCGCCGCATGATCCCCTCATGGCCTGGCCGGAAGACATCGCCCGCCACCGGGGTAAATACCTGGCGGGCTGGCAAGCGACCCGCCAGTCACGGTTCAATCGCCAGATCGAGATGGGGCTGTTCCCCGCAGACCTGCAACTTTCGGATCCCGAGTTCGGTGACTGGGATTCGCTGGGTGAAGCGCAAAAGCAGCAGGAGGATTTGCGAATGGCGGTCTACGCGGCCATGGTTGACAGGCTGGACCAGAACATTGGCAAACTGATCGACAAGCTGACCGAACTTGGAGAACTGGATAACACGCTGATCCTGTTTGCTTCCGACAACGGCGGGTCGGCCGAGGTCGTTCGCATCGGCGAGGGGGAGATCGGCAGCACGACTCGCTGGTCCTCCGTAAAAAAAGACTGGGCCAATGTAAGCAACACGCCCTTCCGGAAGTACAAGAACTTTAGCCACGAGGGGGGCATCTGCACGCCGTTTATCGCCTGCTGGCCGGGGATGATAAAGAAGCAGGGCAGCATCGTCCGCCAGCCCCTTCATTTCATTGATATCATGGCCACCTTCGTTGAGATCGCGAATGCCCCCTATCCTCAAGAGTGGAAAGGGGAAACGGTGGTGCCACTGCAGGGGACCAGCTTCCTGCCGTTGCTGACCGGCGCGGACGTGCTCCAGCGTCCTGATCCGCTTTTCTGGCAGTGGTCCAGGGGCCGGGCCATCCGTGATGGCCAGTGGAAAGCGGTCAGCCATTCTGACCAGTGGCAGCTCTACGACATCAACGATGATCGGACGGAGCTCAACGACCTGGCAGGGACCTACCCGGAACGGACCGCCACGATGGCGGCCAGGTGGCAGGCCTGGTTTGATGGGACAAAAAAGAAAAAAGACCCATGATGGTGGATTTCTCATGAAACAGAAGAAAAAAACTCCGGCCAGCCGCACGATCACTCCCGAGGACCTCCGCAACTTCAAGCTCGTCGGAGATCCCCAGTTGTCCGTCGATGGTGCACGGGTCTGCTTTGTCGTCAAGAAGGTCGGTAAAAAAAATGACTACCAGACCAGCCTCTGGATGGGAGATGTCGAGAAGGGACGGCCACGGCAGTTTACCCAGGGGACGAAAGACAGCCAGCCACGCTGGTCGCCTGACGGGAGCGAACTGGCGTTTATCAGCAGTCGTGACGAAACTTCACCCCAGGTTTTCCTGATTTCCAGCGAGGGAGGGGAAGCACGCTCATTGACCGATTTTCCCGAGGGGACCATCGCCGAGATGCGCTGGTCTCCCACCGGCAAGCAGATCGGAGTTCTCTTTCGGGAGACCGCCACACCGTTCACCAAGCAGGCCACGGAAGATCGCACCAGGTCCGGAGAGAGTACACCGCCCCGGGAAACGGACAACCTCTGGTACCGGATGGACGGGGATGGATACTTCCTTGACGCCCGCTTCAAGCTTTTCCTCGTCGACGTGGCAAGCGGGGAACACGAACTACTTTATGACCGTGACACGCTGGGTGAAATTTCCTTTGATTTTTCACCCGACGGGCGGAGGATCGTGGTCTCCACGAACCGGGACAAGCAGGCCCTGCTAAAACCCTGGAAAGACGAGCTGAGGATTATTGACCTCAAAAGTCGCCACAGCAGGGCCATTTCCGGCTTACCAGCCGGCCCCAAGTCCCATGTAGCCTGGTCTCCGGATGGTCGCTGGATCGCCTACGCTGGCCGGGAAGGGACCGACGGTTCTTATAGCGTGGAGAACCTGGAACTCTTTATCTGTGATCCGCGCCGTGGGAGATCTCGCAGCCTCAGCACAGGCGAGGACTACTGCCTGCTGGCGGTGACCATTGCCGATGCCGGGGAAGCAGCGTTTGCTCCCTGGTTTGCCTTCACCCCGGACAGTTCGCGGCTGATGATGCGGGTCGGTCATCACGGATCGATGCAGCTTGCCTCCGTGCCAGTCGATGGGGGCGAGTGGACCTTTCATACCAGCGGAGAATACGACCAGGCGTTCGGCAATCTCTCGGACAACGGGCGAATCTCGATCACTCGCAGCAGCACCACATCGCTGGCAGAAGTACTGGTGGGACAGCTTGATGGTGATCGGCTCAAATGCCGCCAGCTGACGCGGCTTAACCAGCGACGGTTTGCCAGCCTTGAGATTTCCAGGCCCAGCACCCACTGGATCACGTCAGAAGACGGACATCGATTCCAGGCCTGGGTGATGATGCCTCCCCGCGCACGCGCAGGCCGAAAGTACCCGGCAGTGATCCAGGTGCATGGAGGCCCCCACGCCCAGTACGGCTGCGGTTTCTTTCACGAGTTCCAGGTCCTGGCAGCCGCTGGATATGTCGTGATCTACTCGAACCCGCGAGGGAGCAAGGGATATGGGAGAGACCACTGTGCGGCAATTCGCGGCTGCTGGGGAACCGCCGACTGGGTCGACGTCCAGGCACTGACCAGCTTCATCAAACAGCAGAAATTTGTGGATGCAGAGCGTGTGGGGATCATGGGAGGAAGTTACGGCGGCTACATGACCAACTGGGCCATCGGTCACTCGGATGAGTACGCAGGGGCCATCAGCGATCGCTGCGTGAGCAACCTGGTGAGTATGTCCGGTAACAGTGATTTCCCACTTCAGCCAGATATCTACTTTCCCGGCAACGGCTGGGACCGACCGGAAAAACGCTGGGAACAAAGTCCGATCGCTTATTTCGGAAACGCGACCACACCGACGCTCGTGATCCACTCCGAGGGTGACCTGCGCTGTAATATCGAGCAATCGGAACAGGTCTTCACTGCCCTGCAGTTGCAGGGAGTTCCTTCCCGGCTGGTACGCTACCCCTCATCGACCAGCCACGGTATGAGTCGCAAGGGACCTCCAGATCTGCGCATTCACCGGCTGGGAGAAATTCTCCGCTGGTGGAAGAAGTGGCTGGCGTGATCCGGCCCCGCGTCACTCTGACACGCAGATTAACTTGCTGCGTGTGCGGATGAAGATCCTGCCGTCGCTGATGGCAGGTGTGGCCAGGATGGCATCGCCCATATCATTCCTGGCCAGGATGTTCATCTTGCGACTATCGGCTAATACCACGACGGTGCCGTTTTCACCGCCGATATATATCTTCCCATCACCCATGATCGGGGAGGCAAAGTACTCACAGGTATTCTGAATGCGCTGGGGCCGGCCAAGTGACCTCCCCTTCTGGATATCAAAACTCGTGGAGATCCCCCCTCCCTTGACCAGGAGCATGCGTTCATCCGTCACCAGGGGTGAAACAATATGGTCCGTGTACTTGGTGGG
>Ga0310125_10000266_pt1 | contig 23813 bp, 22 predicted proteins | sample CB11b_Tmax_Bot8__FD_203508 | JGI IMG/M metagenome (GOLD analysis project Ga0310125, IMG submission 203508) | Marine microbial communities from Western Arctic Ocean, Canada - CB11b_Tmax_Bot8 | ecosystem: Environmental > Aquatic > Marine > Oceanic | place: Canada: Western Arctic Ocean | collected... | reverse complement strand
GTGTGTGACCGACGCCGATGAATATCGGGATCTGGCCGTCCGCCGCCTCGACGGCCGCTTCGGCCACCTCCCGGCGCTCATCGTCATCGAGGTGCATCGCCTCGCCGCCGGCCCCGAGCACCGTGCACACGCAGTTACCGTTCCTCAGGCCCGCCTCGCGGTAGTAATGGATCAGCTCGGTCAGGCGCGGCAGATCGAGCGATTCGTCGTCGTGCATCGGCGTCGGTGCCGCGATGAAGACGCCCTGGTACTTCTGTTTGCTTTCCTCGTGACGCATGTCAGATTCCTTATTCTCTCCAAGGATTCACATCTCGATATCGGTTGAGCCAATCCCATTCGCGGAGGAAGTCTATCGTCAGTGGGTGGGGTTGTCTACCGTTTTCGCGACGATCGCGACGATCCGTTCGACGTTGATCCGCATGGCGTCCACGGCCGAGCCTCCGGGGGGTCGAAAATGCGTGGCCACCGCCAGGTACAACTCGCGGTCGTGCTCGATGAGTCTGCGGGCCATCCTCGGGTAATCGACCTCACCCTCGCCCAGGGCGCACCACTGCGTGTCTCCCCGCGGACCGTCGGTCACGCGAGCGTCTTTGAGGTGAAGGCTGTGCAGGCAGGGTTCGATGCGCGAGAACCCGGAATCGGCGACATCCACTTCGTTCGACATCACCGAATCGGCCGGGGACCACATTGCTCGGATTCGCCTCGAACCCACGCGATCGGCGAGCAGTCGGAAGTTGTTCGTCGTCGTCAGAAAATGGAATGGTCGTGTCCCCAGGACGAGATCGACATCGTGTTTCTCGGCCTGTTCCGCGAGCAACGAGAAAATGTCAACAAGCCCGTCCAGATCGCACTCGGAGATGATGCCGCCGTGCGTCGCCCAGCGCATGGCCCAGGTGGGCGACTTCCTCCAGGTCCGGTGCCTCGGGTACCACTCACCGGGCCACGACAGACCGTACGCGAGCACCGCCCCCACCCCCAGTCTTGATGCGATCTGCATCGAGCGCACCAGCGCGTCGAAGTCGTGACGAAATTTCGGGTGATCCATTTCCTTGCCCGCATCCAGATCGCAAAGGCGAATATTGTGAAAGGGGTGATCGGCGCAGATCTGAAACAGCTTCAGGCCGTGGCGGCGCACCTGTTCGGCCATGTCGTCGATCTGGGTATCGCTCAACTCCGCGATCGGAGGCTGGTCGGGGATCGTGGCGAACCAGACGTATTCGGCCCCGAATTCTGCGGCCCTGGCCAACCCTTCTTCGAAGGGAAGCGACATTTCGTCGATCCAGATCGCCAGTTTGAGATGAGACGGCAGATTCATGAGATAAAACTCAGTCTTCCAGCTCCCACTGGGCGCCGCCACGGGCAGGTTCCTTTTTCCGCCGTTTCGCTTCGGCGACGAGGTCGGGCAGGTGGTCGCCGTTCGCCAGACGCTGTTCGAGGTGAACCATGCGCCCGGGGCCGGCGGTCCTGATCATCGCGTCGCCGTAGGGCTTCTCGGCCCAGAACGCCGCCAGACCCCCAATGTCGCGCCGAAGCAGATCCAGATCGTCCTCGCGATATTTCTGGTGAAAGTTCATCGTGAACATGCGCCGCCGCTTACCGCCGCCCCAAGCACTGTGCTTGAGACCCTGATCGAACAGGACGACGTCTCCGGGATTCGACTCGATCGCGAAGGCCGGGACCTCGCAGCCGTCGACGCCCCACGCGTCGCGGGTCCGGTCAACGCCCGTGCCGGGTAACACGACTTCCAACGCGTCGGCGAACCGGTCGCCGCGGCGATGGCTGCCCGGAATGACGCGCAGACAACCCGAATCCGCGGTGACGGGGTCGAGGTAGAAAGCCAGCTTCACTCTGCGATACGTCGCCTTGTAGCTGTCCGAGTGCCAGCGGGTGTCGTCGACGTAGAAGTTGCCGTCGCTGCTCTCGTAATCGAAGTCGTCACCGAGTATCGAAGCCACCGGCTCCTCGATGCGGGCGTCGTCCAGCAACCCCGAGAGGGTTTCACTCTGATCGACGAAGGGGATGATCGTCGATCTGTGCTTCGCGTCGTGCGGCTGGCCGTGGTGGCCGCCGCCGTGCTCGCGCCAGACCTGTTCGAAGGCATCGATGATTCGCGGCGCCTCGTTTCGAAACAGCTGCGGAAATATCAGAAATCCGAACACGTCGAAGTGGGCCAACTGTGCAGGTGTCAGTCGCCGGATTCGTGGCGTATCGGTCATCCGCATTCTCAGGCTGGGTCGTCTGTCCCGTTGTTGTTTGCGGTGTGCTCTATTTCAACATCAGAGTAGCAGCTGCCCTCCCGGCTCGACGCGTTCGGGCAGGGCGACGCCCTCGAGATCGTCGGGCTCGATCGCCGTCAGGGCGCCGATTTCGATTTCGGCGCCGATGGTGCCGCCGCCGTCGCGCGGTAGGCGCACGCCGCGCGCTTCCAGCCAGCGGCCTGCGCGCTCGATCTGAATTGCCCGGCTCGTTCCGGGGCTGTCGACGGAATCGTCGAGGTTCGGCGCATCGGCGTTTTTGATCGGCGCGAACTCGTCGATCCGGTCGGTTTCGTAGACGATCGACCGGTCGCACAACCCAAGCCCGTCAAAGACGAACATCTCCAGCTTGACCGCGTTCGGTTCCGATGGGCTAACGGTCTTGCCGGAATCGAGATCAAGATGATTCACCTTCTTCAGGGCGCGGTGAACGGGAAGGCCGGCATCGCCCGAGGCGTTGACCGTTTCCGCGAAGTCGCGGCGGATCACGTGGATCGCGATCGATCCGGCCGCAAAGCGCAGGCGGCCGTCCTCGCCTCTCTGTCCGGCCAACTCCGCGGGCAGATCGGAGTATTCGATCACGCCGATTTTCCCGTTGACCAGGCAAAGGACGCCGACTTTCTCCTCGGGATCCGTCTTGGCCACCGCCTTGGATGACATCTGGCAGTCGTCCGCCGCATGCAGACCGATGAACAGCGGATCAACCACGCGCACGATCGGGTTGTCCACCTGTGTGTAGCTGATCTGTTCGATCCCGCGCCGTTTCATGTCCTCCAGGGCGCCGCTTTCTCCCAGGGCGCGCAGGGATCCGCCGTGGCCGCTGGGCGGATCGAATGCGGGCATCATGCCCTGCGGAAAGATCATGACGTTGCCCGGATCGAGGCCGAAGCACTGCTGCTGCTCGAAGTAGCGCCGTGTGTCGCCGTCATTCACCGGGCTGGTCATCACGTACCAGGGTACGACGGACCGGTACTTCGTCTGTATCTTGCGAATGAATTCGGCCAGGCAGCGGAATAGCGGCAGGCGGCGCAGCGGCGTTGCCGGATACATGCCTTTCGGTTGATCGGACCCCAGGCGCGTGCCCTGGCCGCCGGCGACGGTGAACGCCGCGACGCGCCCGTCGCGCACGAGCTGTTCACCATGGCGCCGCGCCTCAGCATATTTCGGTGCCAGATTGGCCGGCGCAACGTTGGGGTACCAGGGCGCCGGTTCGATCTGCGCAGGCACCCCTTCCTGCGGGGTTCGCAGGACGTGAGATTCGATGAGCCGCCCGATCTGCGCCCAGTCGATCGCCTCTACTTGTTGCAGCAGACGCTCGCGACCCGCGGCGTCCAAGTCGTCATAAAAATGAAGCACGTGCTCCTGGCCGACCTCGGCAAGAGCCCGCCGCGCCGCGGTAAAGCGGTCAGAGATGTTTCGGGTCTCAGGCAAGCTTGTTCTCGCTTCACATCACGCGCGTTGAGTCGCAGGAGTTTAGGCGACGAAGTCCGCCATGCAAGCCGGGGATCTCGCCACAGCGGCCCAAGAAATGCGTCGACGTTGCTGGAGCATACGTGGTCGGCACGTATGAAGCGCCACTTTCATTGCACAGGATTGGCTGGGTTGAGAGGGTTCTGAATCGTGGCTGTCCGGACAGGCGCATGTTGATATTCAACATACCCCTGATCGGATCCCGTAAATCCTGAAGATTCTGTGATCCTGTCAACTCTTCGACGCCAGATACCGCACGATCGCCACCGCCGCGGTGCAGGCGGTCTCGATGCGCATGACGTGCGTGCCGAACGACCATGGCGTACAGCCGCCGGCCACGGCGGCGGCCTGTTCCTGGTCGGTCAAGCCGCCTTCGGGGCCGATCAGGATCAGCACCTTCTCGGCGCCGCGCAGTAGATGGGCCAGGTTGTCCCCGTTGGCATGCGTGTCCGCGATCGGCGACCCCAGCAGTCGCACGTCGTGGGTTTGCCGGATCAACTCATCGATTGTGGCCGGTTGATCGACCTTAAGAAGGTGCGCCCGGCCGCACTGTCTGGCCGATTCGATCGCGGTCTTTTCGAATCGTCTTCGGTTGATACGGCCAGGATCGACGGCGGCGAGCCGGCAGCGCAGAGGCACGAGTTGGTCGGCGCCGACCTGGCTCAACGCCGCGGCCATCGCGGTGCCGCGCGGTCCCTTGGGAATGGCGCACGCGGCGTCGATGGTCGTCGCCGGTGGCGGAACGGACTGCACGGAAGTCAACCGCAGCATCGCCGGCTGATGAGCGCCTCTCGCCCATTGTTCGACGCGGGCAACTCCGACGCCGCCGCATCCATCGAACACCTCGACGTGATCGCCCACGCCCAGGCGCAGCACGGTCTGCGCGTGGTGCGCCTGGGCCGAGTCGAGGGCAACCGCATCGTCCGATAACGGTTTGTGGCGGTTCAGATGCGGTGTGTAGAAGCGATGCACGGGTATGTCCGCGTCGGGGTCGGGAAGTTCAGGACGGGTGATAACGTGTCGATACTAGGCCTGACGGCGTCTTTGATCTGCGCTCATCATCGCAGAGGTTGCCGGCGCCGGCCAACTGCGGACGCGACTTGTCCGCTATGGGATCGGCCTTCCCATGCCCGACCAGATCCTTCAAACACCGAACGGCGGTGACGATCCTCAAGAGGACGCGGATCTCGTCTCGCAACTCGAGACGTTGCTTTCTGAAGACGGTGATTCGGATGCATCGGCCGAGGTCCGGGCGGCCGTCATCTCCAACGACAGGCCGGACGCCGACGCCGACGACTTCGAGACGCTGTCCAAGGAAGTCGAATCGCTGCTGGGTGGACCGGTAGACCGTGCGGTCGATCGGATCGGTGAGCCCGATGTGGTCGGGTCAGGCGAAACGTTGGCCGTTGACCATGCCGCCGAGCGTCGAGAATCTTCCGAAGCCGTCGATTCCACCGCGCGCGATACGACCGACCCTGTCACCGCCGATCAACACGATCAGTCCGACATCGCCGTCGTGCCCGCCGAGGTCGTGACCGAATCTGTCACGCCGACCCGCATCGACGCGCCGGTCGCTGCTGAGGCCCCGCTCGAAGCGTCGAACGAACAGCCTGAAGACGACTCCGCAGCACAGGCGAAGGAGCAGGTCGCCGAAGCGGCGCCGACACTGGAGCAGGTCGACGCGATGCTCGCGGAGGGAGCGGACGCCGCCGTCGGCGACGACTTCGAGACCGTCGGCGACACGAATGGTGAGGCGCCGGCCCGACACGTCGACGCCCACAGCGCCGCGGATGCCGTGGACCCAACACCGGCGCCCGCGCCGAAGCCGCAGCAAGCCCGTCCGATCGAGGGCCGGTACCTGACGCCCGAGCAGATCCTGTCGGGCAACGTCAGTGAAGAAAACCCTGATGAATCGGCCGCCGCTGTAGAACCGCCTGTGCCGGAGCAGCAGATCGGAGCCAATACGGAACCGCAGCCCGTCGCGGCCGCGGCCCCGTCACTTCTGCAACGCCTGCTCACTTTCCTGCGACCCCGCGCGGTAGGCCTTCCCGCAAGGCTTCGACGCCTTTGCGCGTGGATCAATCGCCCGGTGAATCGCATGACACCGGTCAGGCGAACCGCCGTCGGCTACGTCGCCCTGGTGACGACGTTCAACGCGTCGGTGCTTCTGATAGGCAAGCTGATCGGCGTCGTGCTCGGCTACTGATCACCGTGCGAACTCATCCGCAAATTTCTTTTCGCGCAGCATCTGATCGCTGGGCAGCATCGTGATGCAATCCCACGGGCAGACCTGGGCGCACAGCGTGCAGCCGATGCAGCGGGGCAGGTCGATCGTGCACAACTGCATCACGAGAGCGTGGTCGGGCCCCGGGAGTGTGTCGATGCAGTCCACCGGGCAGACCGACACGCACGCCTCGCAGCCGGTGCACAAGTCTTCGTCGAGAAGGGCCAGTTGTTTGGGAATCTTCTTCGGCATGTGGGTCGCATTGTAGCGTGATATATTGCCCGCATGCGGTACGCGGTGATCATAGCCGGCGGATCGGGCACGCGTCTCTGGCCGATGAGCCGGGCGCGTCTGCCCAAGCAGCTCATTCCGTTCATCAAGGGCCAGAGTCTTCTCCAGATCGCTCTGGACAGGATGGAAGGGTTGCTCGACGCGTCGCGCATCTACATCTGCGCCGGCGAAACACATCGCGACGCGATCCTCTCCGGCGTGCGCGGGGCCGCGTCAGAACTTTACCTGGGTGAGCCGACCGGACGCGACACGCTCAACGCCGTCGGTTACACCGCGGCCATCATCAACCGACTGGACCCGGAGGCAGTCATCGGCGTTTTCACCGCCGACCATCTTATTAAAGAGGTAGATCGCTTTCAGCAGGTGGTGACCCGCGGCTACGAGTTGTGCGAATCGAAGCCCGACACGCTGGTGACGTTCGGGATCAAGCCGACCGGGCCGGCGACGGGCTACGGCTACCTCAACCTCGGCGACACCATCGATTCGGCCCACGGCCCGTCGGCGCCTCGCGTTGTTGACCAGTTCAAGGAAAAGCCGGTGGCGGCCGACGCCAGAGCATACATCGACGCGGGCCCGGAAAAGTACCTCTGGAACAGCGGCATGTTTGTCTGGCGTGCCACGACGCTGCTGGACTGCATTCGCCGCTACGAGCCGCAGAACTACGCGCTGCTGGAACGGATCGCCGACGCCTGGGGAGGTTCGGATCGAAGCGAGGTGTTGGCGGACGTCTATCCGACGCTGAAGAAGATCAGCATCGACTACGCCGTGATGGAACCGGCATCGCGCGATGACGCAGTGACCGTCGCTGCCTTTGCCATGCCCCTGACCTGGCTCGACGTCGGCAGCTGGCCCGCCTTTCGCGGCGCGTGCGACCAGGACGACAAAGGCAACGCCCTCGCCGCCGAGCGCCGAGTCCTGCTCGACTCCAGCGGCACCCTGGTGGCGTCGAACGACCCCGATCACCTGATCGCCGCCGTCGGTTGCGAGGATCTTTTGATCGTGCACACACCCGACGCGACGCTCGTCTGCCGCGCCGACCGCGCCGAAGACATCAAGAAGCTGCACGAAATCGTGGGGAAGAAATTCGGGGAGCAGATGCTGTGAAAGGAGGGCGAGACGCGGGTGAGCGCCCTGCAACCACGGGGGCAATGCAAGGGCGATGATTGAGGGACGGTCGTCGCGTGCGGTCTAACCCCTTGGCTGCAACGCAACGCGTTGCAGTTCATTGGTACAAGCGTCATGTTTGCACGGACTGCAGGGCGTTGCCCTGCAGCGACGGGGTTAAGTTTCAGGCGGCGATCAACGACAACTCACCGCAACTGAGCCAAGCCTGTGGCTGCATTACAACGCGTTGCGGTTCATGTGAGCAGGCTTCGTCCATCCCAAAGTGGAAACGGCGATTTGCCAATGACCAATAACCTGGTCTTTGCCACTTCCCAGCAAAACTCTTGACATAAAGACCGTCCACCGCTAAGCACAATACTTCCGGCCATGTCGCGAGACGAAAGAGAATGACCGGGGCACCATTTCTTCATGAGACGGCAAAAATCGCTACGGCGCACCAAGGCGCAGCGTGCGCGAGAGCTGCGGCGGCGCAGGGCTCGCACGTTCGCCACCGAACCGGTCGTTCTGGAATCGCTTGAGCGGCGACTGCTATTTACCGCCGCGGTGATTGCGAGCGTCAGCCCGCTCGAGAACAGCCACGCGGCGGCCATCTCCACGGACATCACGGCGACCTACGACCAGAACATCGACGGCGCGACGGTGAATGATCAAACGTTCGCCGTGCACGCGATGCAGACGGGTCGGATCGTCAACCCGCCGCACGGCAGCGCGATCAGCGTCGTCGGCGACACGATCACGTTCAACCCGGACAATGACTTCAAGCCGGGCGAGACGATCCAGGTGATCGCGACGGACGGTATCGACAACCTGCTGGCCGAGCCGTCCCCGCCGCGCGTGTGGACGTTTCGTGCGGCAACGTCGGGGGGCGGTGATTTCGTGGACAGCGCGCAGGAACTGGGCGATCACAACAGCCGCGGCGCGGTGCTTGGGGACCTGGACGGCGACGGCGACCTGGATGCGTTCGTCGCCAACACCGGGCAGGGCAATCGCGTCTGGATCAATGACGGCAAGGATCACGGTGACGCGCCGGACACGTTCGGCACGCTTCTGTCGAGCGACGGGGCGCGCCATCTGGCCTCGGTCCCGAGGCTGGGTTCTTCGCGCGACGTCGACACGGACGGCCAGCCCACCGCCGGCGCCGACGGCGACGACAACGCGGCGGTGGATGATGAGGACGGCGTCGCATTCGCCCCAACGATCATCGCCGGGGATCTGTCCGCCAACGTGACGGTCAACTCGAGCGGCGCCGCCCTGCTCGATGCGTGGATCGACTTCAACGGCGACGGCACTTTCGCGGGTGCCAGCGAACGGATATTCGCTTCGCAACCGGTGGTCGCGGGCAACAACAATCTGACGTTCATCGTGCCGGCCGACGCGCGGCAGGGATCGACGTTCGGTCGATTTCGCATCAGCACAACCGGCAATCTGGGGCCGCGCGGGCCGGCGACCGACGGCGAGGTGGAGGACTACCTGATGACGATCGCGAATTCCCCGGGGATCGGACAGTTCATCGACAATGGCCAGAACCTGGGCACGCAGCAGAGCCGCGGCTCGGCGCTGGGCGACCTGGACGGCGACGGCGACCTCGACGCGTACGTCGCAACTACTTTTCTCCGGGACGCGTCTGGCTCAACGACGGCAGCGCCAACTTCACCGACAGCGGACAGAGCCTGGGCAATCACGATAGCCGCGGCGGTGTGGAGCTCGGCGATGTGGACGGCGACGGCGATCTGGATGTCTTCGTAACCAACTCCCTCCAGGGCAATCGCGTCTGGCTAAATCGGGACCCGCCCAAGGTCATTGAGGTCCTCGTCCGCGGCAGCGCATGGACGCAGCCGTTTCTCGACGAGCTGGACAACCTCGGCCTGGGCGAAGACGGCTACTCGATTCCCGTCGGCAACGCCGATCAGCTCGACGCGCTGCCCTGGTTGAACATCGATCAGATCCTGATCCGCTTTGACGGGGTAGGTCAGCGTCGACCTGACCGACCTGACGCTCACCGGCGTCAACGTCGCCACTTACAGCTTCTCCGGCCTCACTACGGGAACGGGCGTCACCGGAGACTTCGAAGCCGTATGGACGCTGACCGCGCCGCCGGTGGCTGACAAGCTGCGCATCCAGCTCGACGGCACGGGCGGCGCCGCCGTGACCGGAACGGCCGGTAATGTTCTCGACGGCGAGTGGACCGACACCGTCAGCACCTATTCCTTCGGGCGACCACGTCGCCGGTGGCGACTTCGCCTTCCGCTTCAACGTCCTGCCCGCGGACTTCAACGGCGACGGCCAGGTCACGCTCAACCCAGACGTGCAGAATATGCTCAGCGGTCTGGGCTCGACCATCGGTGCAGGAGACTACTAGCCTTTTATCGACTACAACGGTGACGCCTTCATCACGCTGAACCCCGATGCGCAGACGCTGCTGGCCCAAGCGGGTGCCACCCTGCCCGCGGGCGAACCTAGTGGATCGGGTGTCGTATCCGCGGGATCGTCAGCGCCCGGCGGCACGACCGCGGCCGCGCCGTCGTTGGCCACTGCGATACCGAATGCGATAACCGCGGCCGTCGAGCGCGTCATCCCGATCCCACAACGGGCTCACGCAATGCAGCGCCATCTCAATGCCGTGAGATTCGGCCGCGGGCGCGGCGCCATCGAGCCGAGAACCGTTGACGTGCTTGGCGCGTTTCGCAGCAGAACGATCACCGCTCGTGGGGTCTCCGATTCGGCCGATGTGGAGACAGCAGACTCTATTGATTTGCTTGCGGAGGTCGGATCGATCTTCTGACATCCCCGTTGTGGGGTGGTCTCCCGACCAACCCATCACTGCGCTTGCGGCTTGTACCACCACCCAGGCGCGCGAACGTAACTGCCGGGACGACTTCGGAATCGACGATAACTGGGTCAACCACATACCCATACGCTGCGCGCGTTCTGCCAACCGAGCACGTTCACTTTTGATGTGAGAATCAGCCCGCTTGACTGGATATGATCCGGACTGGTGCGGGAGAAATTCGGGTTAGGCACGCGAGCATCGCGTCATTCTGTGTCGTACTCAAAGGAGTCTGAGAAACTGCTCGACGGTCATCCCAGCGTCGCGAACAATGCCGGACATGGTAAACGCGTTCACCGGATTGTGCCTGGGTATCGTAATGATCCGCGTATCGTCAGTCATGACAATGTGTTTGACTTCTCTGGCGATTCGAAAACCAGCCTTTTCGAGTGCCCGTACTGCGTTCCGGTGATTGATGCCCGGAAGCTTCGGCATGACTACACGGAGACTTCGATTTCCCGGACATCAGCGCCTTGAAGCTGCTCGGCGGCTACCGTGAGATACTCGCGGATGGCATCTCGGATGTTCGCCAACGCTTCATCTTCGGTGGCGCCCTGAGACCAGCAACCCGGCAGTCCAGGGACGCAGATGCTGTAACCTTCTTCAGTTTTGCGAAGGGCAATTTTGTATTTCATTTGATCCTTGCTGCAGCGATTGAACCGGACAATTATACACCGCAGAACCGGGATGATTCATTAATCATTCAGGTTCAGGCCCTTGCCTGTGTTTCTCCTCCGCATCCAGCCGCAGAAAGTCGCGCAGGATCGCCGCGGCGGCGACGGCGTCACGGCGCGACTTGGTTTTGCGGCTGCTCAAACCCGTCTCGCGCAAGGCGCTTTCGGCCTCGTGGCTTGTGAGCCGCTCGTCGACCAGATGCACCGGCAGGCCGAACGCATTTTCCAGCTGCTGCGAGAATTGCCGCGCCCCCTTTGACGCGGGGCCCTCGCTGCCGTCCATGTTCAGGGGAAGGCCGAGCACCAGTGCGTCGGCGCCATGATCCTCAATCGCGTCGGCGATGCGCCGAAGCCTTTCTTTGGCCTTCGAAGTTTCGATGACCTGCAGCGGCAGGGGAATCCGCGTCCGGTCGTCCGCCACGGCGAGACCCGTGCGCTTCAAACCGTAATCGATGGCAATGTATTTCATCAACGGGCTTGGATTGGCAACACTATTTCCCTGCGACACGCCTTCACCGCTCGACCATTGGACAAGGCATTCGGTCACGCGACAGGGAGACAAGGAATTCCGTTGCTCGCTATTCACTCGCAACGGCCCGTTCGTCGCTTCGTCGCTCCGTCGTTCAGTCGCTCTCTTCCGGCAACACCACCATCGCCACTTTCTTGATTCCCGGCTGTCGGCGCAGGCTTTCCAGCATCGCCTCGGGCGGAGCGACATCGACCCTGAGCACCATCAGGGCGGTGTCGTCGCGCCGGCTGATCGCCATGTCGGCGATGTTGATTTCGGCGCTGCCGAACTGCGAGCCGACCAGGCCCACCATGCCGGGCCGGTCGTCGTTCTGGATCAGCACCATGCATCCGACGGGGATCATATCCATGTGGTAGCCGTTGATCTCGACGACGCGGGGCCGCATGTCGTCGAAGACGCGGCCGGCGATGCGGTGCGGTACGTCGCCGCGCCGGCCGTCCGCGGCCAGTTCGATGGCCAGATCGGGTCCGCGTGACGATCCCGTGTCGGTGGTGATCGTGCGCAGGGTAATCCCGCGCTGTTCGGCGATGTGACCGACGTTCACAAGATTCACCGGAACGTCGAGGTGGCGCTGCAGCAGACCGATGAGGCTGATTCGCTCGATCGTCGTGGCCGCCGATGCCAGATCCGCCCGGGAGATCTCCAGCGTCACGGCGCTGACGCGTTCAGTGATCATCGGGTCGATCAGGCGCGACATTCGGTTGGCCAGGTCGACGAAGCAGGCTTGCATCGGGTCGAGGTCGAGGTCGAGGCGCAGACCGGTCACGTTGACCGCGCCGCGGACCGAGCGACCCCTCAGGAATTCCAGAACCGACGAGGCGGCATCGATGCTTACGGCCTGCTGGGCTTCGACCGTGCTGGCTCCCAGGTGCGGCGTCAGGAGGACCCTGGCGTGTTTTCGCAGCGGATGTTCGTGGGGCAGAGGTTCGTTTTCGAAAACGTCCAGGGCCGCGCCGCCCACCTTGCCGGAATCCAGCGCGATGACCAGATCGGCCTCGTCGACGACGCCGCCGCGCGAGGCATTGATGATCATGACGTCGTCGCGACACAGCGCCAGCGTCTGCTGGTTGAGCTGCCCGCGAGTCTGATCGTTCAGCGGCACGTGAAAGGTGAGAATGTCAGCCAGGGGAAGGATGTCGGTGAACTTCTCGACCATGCGCACCTGGCCGTCCATCATCGTCGAGGCGTTGATGAAGGGGTCATAGCCGACGACCGTCATGTCGAACGCCAGGGCGCGCTGGGCGATAGTCCGGCCAATGCGGCCGAAGCCCACGATGCCCAGTGTTTTGCCCGCGAGCTGCCGGCCGTCGAAGGCGCTGCGGTCCCATTGGCCACCGACCATCGAATGGTGGGCGGCGCCGATGTGGCGGGCCAGGCCGAGCATCAGGGCAAAGGTGTGCTCGGCGGTGGTGATCGTGCTGGCTTCCGCGGAATTGAGTACGAGAATGCCGGCCGCCGTGGCCGCGTCCAGATCGATGTTGTCCACGCCGACCCCGGCCCGCGCGATCACCTTGAGGCGGCCGGGCTTCGTCAGCACCTTCGCGGTGACCTGCGCGCCGCTGCGGACGATCATGCCGTCGTAGTCCCCGACGATCGCTGCCAGTTCCTCAGCGTTTTGGCCCGGTTTGCTGTCCACGGTGGCGTCGGTCTGGGCGCGGATAAAGGCCAGCCCCTCGGCCGCCAGCTCGTCGGCGGCCAGGATGCGGAACGTGGTTGATTTCGACGCCGGGCGTGTCGGGGTTCGTGTCGTCATGCGACGGTCGATTCGGTTTGGTGGGCCGACGCCACCACTTTAAACGCTTCGTACGCGGCTGCGACGGTCTGTTCGACGCACACCTTGTCATGGGAGGTGCTGATGAACCAGGTCTCGAACTGGCTGGGCGGCAGCAGGACGCCGCGCTCCAGCATGGCATTGAAAAACAGCGCAAACGCGCCGGTGTCGCAAGCCGCGGCCTGTTCGTAGTTGACCACGGTTCCCTGGCGTTCGTCGCCCGTAAAGAAGCAGCCGATCATCGACCCGACGCGCGTCACGTACACCGGAACATCGGCGTCCGCCGCGCCCCGGTTGAGGCCCGCCGCCAGGGCCGCGCCGGTCTGCTCGAGCCGGGCATACGCCTGCCCGTCGCGGAGCGCTTCCAATGTCGCGATGCCGGCCGCCATCGCCAGCGGGTTGCCGCTGAGTGTACCGGCCTGATAAGTGGTGCCATCCGGGGCGAGCAGTCTCATGATCTCTTCCCGGCCGCCGTACGCGGCGCACGGCAGTCCGCCACCGAGGATCTTCCCGAGGCAGGTCAGATCGGGCAGCACGGTGTAGAGCTCCTGCGCGCCGCCGTACGCGACGCGGAACCCGGTCATCACCTCGTCAAAAACAAGAAGCGCTCCGCTGTGATCACACAACTCGCGCAAGCGTTCGAGGTACCTCACCTGCGGCGGAACACAGCCCATGTTGCCCGCGACCGGTTCGATGATCATGCAGGCGATCGTGTCGCCGTGTTCGTCGAACAGGCGGGCGGCGGCATCGGCATCGTTGAATGGCAATATCAGTGTGTCCGCCGTCACCCCTTGCGGCACACCGGGCGAACTGGGAACGCCCAGCGTGGCCGCTCCGCTGCCGGCCTCGACCAGCAGGGCATCGGCGTGCCCGTGATAGCCCCCGGTGCACTTGATCAGCTTCGATCGCCCCGTCGCGGAGCGTGCCAGGCGGATGGCGCTGAGGGTCGCCTCGGTGCCGCTGTTGACGAACCGCACCACGTCGATCGACGGTACGGCTTGCGTCACCATTTCGGCCAGACGGGTCTCGGCCTCCGTCGGCAGGCCGAAGCTGGTGCCCACGGCCGCGGCCTCCTGGATGGCACGCAGTACCGGTGGCGCCGCGTGGCCGTGGATCAGGGGTCCGAAGCTGCAGACGTAGTCGATGTAGCGGTTGCCGTCGAGGTCGGTCAGGTATGGGCCGCGGCCGGTGGCCGCGAAAACCGGTTCACTTCCGACAGCGCCATACGCGCGAACCGGCGAACTGACCCCGCCGGGCATGACGCGGCGTGATCGCCGGAAGGCTTTGGCCGACCTGGAGTAACGGTTCGACGTGTCGATGGGCGATGCCATGATGCTAGTGTACACGGCCGATCCGAGGCCCGGCCCGCCGATCGCCCACCTTGCCTGCCGGCGGGCGTTGTGCTACAGTTTGTCGCTTGCGCAGAAGTCTCCATGCGTCCGGCAAAGGCCGTATCGTGGATTCCGACGCCACGGCATCGCGGTATGACGCCGCGACCTGGCAGCCCGCGAGGAAAACGCCCGCCGATGGCACTGACGGCCGAAAAAACCCAGGAATTATGTGAATCCTACCGGCGCAGCGATGTCGACTCCGGCTCGCCCGAGGTGCAGGTGGCGCTGCTAACCGAGCGAATCACCCAATTGACAAACCACCTTCGGCAGAATCGGCACGACTATGCGTCGCGTCGCGGTCTGCTCAAGATGGTCAGTACGCGCAACCGGATGCTGCGATTTCTGGCCCGGACAGACCGGCCGAAATACCTTGAACTTATCGGACGGCTCGGTTTGCGCAAGTAAACGTGGAGTCGATGGCAGAATGAGCCGTCGCCCCGAAGTCGAGCGAGGACAAGCCGGGCAAGGCGGCCGAAGCCGACTGAAGGCAGGGGCATTCTGCCAGGGACTCCAATAAGGCCCAACGCTTCCGGCGACGAAGATGGAATCTGGCGAGACGTAGACGGCAGTGGACCCGATGCACCGGCCATCGCGGAATGTGCATCCGGTCTCCTGTCTTCTGCTTCTTCCCACGCGAGTCGGTCGGTAGCGTTGCGGTTGGGTCGGCGCCGCGGTTTCTCCGCACACCGTGCGGCACGGCAAGGTTCACTCGCAGACGCATCAAGCGCAAAGGAACAGAAGCATGACTTTTTCCAGAGTCGAATTGGAACTGGGCGGACGCACGCTCAGCATCGAGACGGGCAAGCTCGCCAAGCAGGCCGACGGTGCCGCCGTCGTGCAGTTCGGAGAGTCGGTGGTGCTGGGCACGGCCGTTCGCTCCAAGCCGCGTGAGGGGATCGATTTCTTTCCCCTGACCGTGGACTACCGCGAGAAGATGAATGCTGCTGGAAAGTTTCCCGGTGGGTTCCGCAAGCGCGAAGGCGCTCCGAACACCAAAGAAATCCTGACCATGCGGAACATCGACCGGCCCATCCGGCCGCTGTTTCCTAAGGGTTATATCGATGAAGTTCAAGTTCAATGCTGGGTTCTGGCCGCCGACGGCCAAAACGAGACCGACGTGCTCGCGGCCCTCGCGGCGCAGGCGGCGCTGAGCGTCAGCACGATCCCGTTCCAGGGGCCGGCGGCGTCGGTGCGTGTCGGCCGTGTCGACGGGCAATTCGTGATCATGCCCACCGAGGCCCAGGCCGAGTATTCCGACCTCGACTTGTTGCTGTCCGGTCACAAGGACGGCATGAACATGATCGAGGTCGGCGCCGGTGTGCTGACCGAGGACGTCGTCGCCCAGGCGATCGAGTTCGGCTATGACCACGTCAAACAGATTGTTGCAAAGCTCGATCAACTCGTCGCCGAGGCGGGCAAGCCCAAGGTGTCCAACCCGGACCTGCCGCCGGACGAGATCACCGAGAAGGTTCGCACGGGCCTCGGCGAAAGCCTGCGATCGGCCAAGACGCACGAGGGCACCAAGCTGCAGCGCCAGGAGGCGGTGAAGCAGGCGATCGGCACGTTTATGGAAAACGCATTTCCCCCGCCGTCGGACGACGCCGGCTACGGCAGCCACGAAAAGTGGCGCACGAGCCTCAAGCACGCCAAGGTCGCGGTGCACGATCTGGAAGAACAGGTGACGCGCGACGTCATCCGATCTGGGCAGCGCACGGACGGCCGGGCCCGTGGCGACCTTCGCCAGATCACCTGTGAGGCCGGCATTCTGCCGCGCGTGCACGGTTCGGCCCTCTTTACGCGCGGGGAAACCCAGGCGCTGGTCACGGTCACGCTGGGGACCGGCAAGAACGAGCAGGTCGTCGAGGGATTGGGCCAGGAATACGCCGAAAAGTTCTACCTGCACTACAACTTCCCGCCGTTTTCGGTCGGTGAAGCCAAACGGATCACGGGTCCGAGCCGTCGCGACATCGGGCACGGCAAACTGGCCGAGCGGGCCCTGATGGGTGTCCTGCCTTCGGTCGAGAAGTTTCCCTACACGGTGCGCGTCGTCAGCGACATTCTGGAGTCGAACGGTTCGTCCAGCATGGCGTCGGCGTGCGGCGGATCGCTGGCTCTCATGGACGCCGGCGTGCCGATCGTCGGGACGGTGGCCGGGATCAGCATCGGCATGATCAGCGCGGACGAGTCGGGCCAGGAAGATATCTATCTCACGGACATCCAGGGCGAGGAGGACCATTTCGGCGACATGGATTTCAAAGTCACCGGAACGCGTGAGGGCATCACCGGGATCCAGCTGGACCTGAAGATCCGCGGCCTGAACATGGACCAGGTTCGAAAGTCGTTTGCCGAAGCGAAGTCGGCACGGCTGAAGATCATCGACATCATGGAGCAGGAGATCGCCACGGCGCGCGCCCAGCTGAGCAAGCATGCCCCGCGGCTGCTGTCGATGTCGATTCACCCGGATAAGATCGGCCGCCTGATCGGACCCGGCGGCAAGACCATTCGGGAACTGGAATCCACCACCGGCGCGACGATCGAGGTCGCCGAGGACGGCACGGTGCAGGTGTCGGCGGTGGGCGCGGGTATGGCCGAAGCGGCCCTGGAGCAGATCGAGAAGCTGTTCGCGGAGGCCAAGGTGGGCCAAGTTTACGATGGTAAGGTTAGTTCAATAAAGGACTTTGGTGCATTCATCGAAATATTCCCAGGCCAGGACGGTCTGTGCCACATCTCCGAACTTGCCGACGGTTACGTCGAGAAGGTCACGGACGTGGTCAAGATCGGAGAACGGATCAAGGTCAAGGTCATCCTGGTAGACGATCAGGGACGCGTGAAGCTGTCGCGGCGGGCCGTGCTCGAAGACGAGCAGAAGCAGAAGGGCGAGACTTCCGTGGCGGCGTCTTAGGCCGTATCCGACAAGTCTGCCTGGCGTCGGCCGGCTGCAAAACCCGAGGACGGCGTCGGCCTGCATCGGCGACCCGCTGCGGGATCGCCTGCTTCGGTCTCCTTGCCCACGTGCTTTTCGCGCGGCCTTGGGCCGAAGGCATACTTGCCGGACACGTCCCATGGCCTACAATAAATAGAGGTTACAGCAAGCGAGGTAGATCAATACGTCAGCATCTATCGAGTCATATGATAACGTCTGGGACCGATCGTCGGTCCCAGGCAGAAACTTTGGCAGGGGTCGATTAAGTCTGCAGGCCATTCCCTGGGCGGTTGTCGCATGGCCGGATTATCTGTTCGCAGCCGGTTCGTTGCCGCACGATATGTCACGAATCCGGATCGCGCGGGTGTGTGGGCACACTCATCTCCTGTGTGCGATTCTCAGCCTGCAGCGCGGTTTCTCCCTGAACCTGGTGTTATGAGCTGGCTGCACCTGCGCCAGGCTTGGTTCGCCGACGCTCAAGAACGCTATGTGCAGGGCGAAAACGCTCTGGTCAGCCCCAATCCGTGTTTCCGTACCGTCTGTATATTTTAATCAGGAGTTGGGCCATGCCAACACGAAGCCGGGTCAAGTGGTTCGACCCCAAGAAAGGGTTTGGCTTTATCGAGGGACCCTCAGGGCAGGACGTCTTCGTCCACTACACGCAGATCAAAGGTGAGGGTTTCCGGTCACTGAAGGACGGTGAGGAAGTGGATTATGAACTGGTCGAGAGTGAGAAGGGCCTTCAGGCCCGCGACGTGCAGCGCGTCACGGACGGCGTCGAAGTGCCCGATCAGGAGGCAGCGGGTGAAAGTGCGGCCGGCGATGAAGCCGCTGATTCAGAATAACGACCCATGGTGTTCTGGATCGGCCTTGCAATTGGTGTCGTCCTGACGATTCCCGTGGCTGCGGTGGCCGCACGGCGCGTCGAGCGGCGCGTTCGCCGGCTGGAGCAACGGGCGCGTTCCACCGAGCGGCTCGCCGAATTGGGCACGCTCACCGGTGGGCTGGCGCACGAAATCAAGAACCCACTTTCCACGATCGGGCTCAATGTTCAATTGATCGAGGAGGATCTCGACACGCTGGCAGCGGCGCAGTCCGAAGCCGTCGGTGCTCCGGCCGCCCTGCCCCAGGACGGTTTGGCGCGGATCCACAGGAGGTTCGAGTCCCTCTCTCGCGAGACGACACGTTTACGCGAGATTCTGGATGATTTCCTGCGCTTCGCCGGTCGGGTGAAACTCGACCGCGTGGCGACAGACGTCAACGTCCTTCTGGACGAACTCGTCGATTTCTTCGAACCGCAGGCGGCAGCCGTAGGCGTGCAGATCCGCACGCAGCTGGCGGCGGACCCGGCGACGGTCATGGCCGATTCGTCGATGCTCAAACAGGCCGTTCTCAACCTGATGATCAACGCGACCGAGGCGATGCGCCAGGCACGGGCTTCCGGGCCCGGGGGGTCGGCCCACGGCGGGTCTGACGAGTTGATCATCCGTTCCGAACGGAAGCGCAGTGACGGACGGCAAATGGTGATCGTTCACGTGACCGATACGGGGCCGGGTCTCGCCACGGACAGCGACGACAAAATCTTCCGGCCGTACTTCTCGACCAAGAGTGGCGGGACCGGCCTTGGCCTGCCCACGGCGCGCCGGATCATCGAGGAACACGGCGCCACGATCCACGTCCACAGCGAGACGGGGCGCGGTTGTGACTTCGTCATCGGCCTGCCGGCGGCGGAAGGGGAAGGCAGAAGTTCAGATTAGACAGGATCACGGGATCGACAGGATTTACAGGATCCGATCGGGGGTGTTGAATATTGTCAGGCGTCCGTCCGGACCACCATGGTTCCGGAATCCTATCGAACCTGTCAACCCGTAGTTGGACGGCTCTCCAAGCGCTGCATCAGATGTTCAATTTCGGATCCGACAGGATCAACAGGACATGGAATGGCGCTGGCAAGGTCTCGCGCCTGATCGTATTCGGTACACAGTCGGATCAGATCCTGTAGATCCTGCCGATCCTGTCAACTCTTGTAGGTTTCTTAAACGATCTCGAAAATCGATTGCGTGCGCAGCACCGTATTCATGCCGCCCTGCAGGTGGTAGCTTTGTATGTGAAACTCTTTCTTGTATTTCTGAGAGTCAAGCATCGTCAGGCAGGTGGAACCGTCCTCGTCTTTCCACTCGTAAAGCATCGCGTCGGATTCGGTGGCGAACGTGCGCAACTCGTCATACGTGGCTGCGTAGAGGTTGTCGATCAGCGATTCAGTCTGCAGCGTGGTCACGTAGCCCAGATCGTTCTCGGGAGGCATTTCGAAGTCTTTTTCGCCCATGCAGGGCAAGGCATGGACCAGGCCCGTCTCGGGCAGGTGGTCGCCATCCACGACCACGGATTCGGTCAGGCAGTTTTCATCCGGCTGGAAGCGGACAACATGACCGGACGAGGTGATCCATGCTTCGATCTCGTACACGCCGTGTCTAAAACTACGCCGGCGCCGCACTTCGAACAGCTCAGGGTGCAACGCCCGACTGTAGATCATCAGTCGGAATACACCAGTATTGCTTGACTTATGGCTTATGCTCATGATTTACCACAAAAAACCCTGATCGTACTGAGTCCACCATTATAACTGCGAAGGCGTATTTGTGAAGCCCCTTGTCGAAAAATCCAAGTTTTATTTCTCTCAGAGGGCCTATGTAGTGTCCAGGCCCGGGTCGCCGATAACTTCTGCGTTATCGCGACGTCGCACGCTCCAGGGTGAAGCCGCAATCTGCTATGGGGTCCTTTAACGACATCTATGTCCGATTGGGACGGATCGCCGACCCGATTGTCGACCAGTCCATGGCCGCCGCCTTGGCCACGGCCTCGCCCGGCGCGGTGAGCCGAATCGCAGGGGTTCTTGTCAAGCGCGGTCGACGCGTTGGCCTCGCTGGCCTGGTCCGTCAGTACCATCGCTTGTCGTACGACGTGCAGGCGCTTCTCGTTCATCGTCTCGATGAACTGGACGGCCCGATGCGGGATGTGGCCGGTCGTCATTCCAGCCGGCAGTCGGCGGAAAACGTCATCGCCCTGTTGCGCCATGGCATGGCGGCCGGCCACGTGTACATCCTGGTCGAACTGATTCGCCACCAGGAAGACGATGTTAGAAAGAAAGCCGCGCAGTGCCTGCTCGATTTCGCCCTGCGGGTGTCGTGTCGCGACAGGACCGCCGAGGCCTGTTCGTGGACGGTGGGTGAGGCACAGTACGTTGATCAGGCGGTCCGCCACGCCGTCGTTCACTACGGCGGGTTGGGCAGGGCAGAGATCCTCGAGGCGTTCATGGTCCTGTCCGGTCGCGGCATGGGCGACGCGGCGGCGGCATTGTCCGACCCGCGTCATCCCGCAGTGGGGCCGATGCGACATGCGCTCGCGGCCTGGCGCGGCCCCGAGATGAATCGTTGCCTGTTGACGATGATCTGCTTGCCCCCCTTGGCCGACTCGGTTCACGAGGCCCTTCGCACCGCGGCGGACCACGGTTCGCTCGGCACGGTCGTGGCCCGTTCTCACCTGCTGCATCACGAACCGACGGCGAAGGCGCTGCGTCGGGCCCATGGCGCCCGGCACCTGGTGCCCGGTGTCGAGACCATTCGGCGCTGGTCACCGTCGCAGACACGGGGATTGCCACGATGGCTTGAGTCGATCGGTCTGTCACCCGCAGTCCAGGTGCTGCGACTGGCCGCGATGAGCCAGGTGGACGATGCGGCGAGCCGTCTGTCGACACTGCGACGGCTCGTCACGCTGGCTCGCGGTCCGGACGACACGGGGGCTGATGACGCGATCGAAACGTTCTGTGATGATCAAGACTCGCGCATCGCGTGCATTGCCTTGCGCTACCTGATTCGGTGCAACTGGCCCGGATTGGCTCACCTTCTGGCCCGACTGGTCAACTGCGACCACCCTGCGGTTCGCCGGATCGCCGCCGCGCGGTTGGGCCCCATCGCATTCGATCGCTTCTGGGCGTCCTGGCCCCGGCTCAATGGCCCGAAACGACTTGCGACGGGCCGCGCCCTGATAAAGATCGATCCGCACTTTCACCGCCTGTTGGGAAGCCGACTTGACTGTGGCAACCAGCCACAGGTGTTGCGCGCCCTGTCAATCATTCACACCCTGAACCAGGGCGGCCTGTTCGAACCGGCCCTGGTCGCGCTGGCCCGTGATCGTGATGCCGTGATTGTCTCCGCGGCAGTCATGGCACTTGGATCAGCGGACGGACACGACGCTCAAACCGTCCTGGACAACGCGTTGGATCACGAGGACAGCCGCGTCCGCGCCAACGCCGTAGAGGCGTTGCAGCGCCGCAGTTCCGCTCGACACATGCCACGGCTGACCGACATGGCGCAGTGCGACGAGAACCGACCGCGTGCCAACGCGATTGGCGCTCTGCGGCATCTGCGCCATCCGGACGCGAATGCTGCACTGATCACGATGCTGCAGGATGCACGGCGCATGCATCGGGTCAGCGCCATGTGGCTGGTGGATTCGATGGGAATTGTCGAGGTGGCCGGCAGTGTGGGGCGGTTGTCGATGTGTGATCCGGACGCTGCCGTTCAGGAGCGTGCCGCGGATGTCGTACACAACCTGATCCGATTGCTCGGCGGCAGTCCATCGCGTGACGAAAGCGCCGCCGAGCCGCACGCCGCTGGATCGGTGCCCGCGACACGGGGGAGCATGGTGCAATGACCACGCTCGCGGATCTAGCGAACAACGAACGATTGAGGACCGTCGTTCATCCGATGATGGACCATTGGCACGACCGTTTGATGTCGCTCGGATTCGTCTCGGTCGGCCTGCTGCTCGTCGTGACCGCGCTCCTGGGATGGCACTCGTGGCGCCGGCACCTCACGCGCCACCAGCGGACACGGCCGATCGCAACGTTCCTGGAATTGGCCCGGTCGCTGCGGCTGGCGTGGTATGACCAGATCGTGCTGCTGTTCATCGCGCGACAGCAGGGTCTTCCTTCCGCTTTGACCCTGCTGCTGTCCGGTGCCACGCTGCGGCACCACGCACGACGCTACACCGCCGGATTCGGCCACCTGCGCCGCGCCGCGGTGATGGGCCGCGTGGCCGCGATTCGACGCGTCCTGCAAGCGGACCAAGCGACGACTGTCCAGGCCATCCATGCCCCTTGAGATCGAACTCAAAATGCGGCTGGAATACCCCGAGGCCCTTGAGGCGAGGCTCAAGGCTCTGGGAGCGAATCGCCGCGGCCCGGTGATGGAGCAGAACACCTATTACGACACATCGGCGGCAGATCTTCGCCGCGCCGGCCAGGGGTTGCGCCTGCGGATCGAGCATCCAACCGAAGGTGGGCCGCCGCGGGCGATCGTGACCCACAAGGGGCCGCGGGCCCCGGGGCCGCTCAAGACGCGGCAGGAAACACAGGTGCAGGTGTCGGATTCCGGGCAGGCCGCGGAACTTCTAGAAGCGCTCGGTTACCGACCGGTGCTTTTTTTTGAGAAACGCCGCCGCCGCTGGCAGCTGGACGATTGCAGCGTTGAAATCGACAGCCTTCCGTACATCGAAGACTACGTGGAGATCGAGGGTCCGAACGAGCAGGCGGTCCTCGCCGCGCGGGTCCGGATCGAGATGGACAAGGTGCCCCTGGTCAAGAAGAGCTATCTCGGACTGCTGCGGGAGTACCTCGAGAAGCAGGGCATGTCAGTGACGCGCGTCACGTTTGCAGACGCCAAACAGGAACGGGAGTAATATGCGAGATCAGGAAAGCGAAAGAGTAGGAAAGCAGGAAAAATGAGTCGGACCATTTTCTGCTCTTCCGCTTTTCTGCTTTTCCCTACGCCCAGACGACGATTTCGCGATCCAGCATCACGCCAAAGCGATCAGAGACCGTCTGTTGGACGTGTTCGAGCAGCGCCAGGACGTCGGACGCCGTGCACCGTTCGCTGTTCGTGACCACGAAATTGGCGTGTTTGATGGACACCTCGGCGCCGCCGACGCGGTAGCCTTTGAGCCCGGCACGGTCGATCAAGGCGCCGGCCGAAGTCGACTGGCCGTCTTCATCCGCCGGCGGATTCTTGAACGCACACCCGGCCGACTGGGCGGCCAGCGGTTGACTGTTCCTCTTGAATAGAAATATCTCCTTGAATTCCTGCACGAGCGCCTGCGGATCGTCGGCGGTGAGGTCGAACTCCACATCTAGAATGTACGGCGCCGTGATATTGGTTTTCCGATAGGAGAATGCCAGATCGTCGCGGTGTCGGTAGTAGACGTGGCCGGTGGCGTCCATGACCTGTAGACGTCGAACCGTTTTTCCTATGTCGCCGAACGATCCACCGGCGTTCA
>Ga0310125_10000264_pt1 | contig 23926 bp, 11 predicted proteins | sample CB11b_Tmax_Bot8__FD_203508 | JGI IMG/M metagenome (GOLD analysis project Ga0310125, IMG submission 203508) | Marine microbial communities from Western Arctic Ocean, Canada - CB11b_Tmax_Bot8 | ecosystem: Environmental > Aquatic > Marine > Oceanic | place: Canada: Western Arctic Ocean | collected... | reverse complement strand
CGGCTGCGAAGAAACCGGCTGCGAAGAAACCGGCTGCGAAGAAACCGGCTGCGAAGAAACCGGCTGCGAAGAAACCGGCTGCGAAGAAACCGGCTGCGAAGAAACCGGCCACGAAGAAGCCAGCTGCAAAGAAGCCGGCCACGAAGAAGAAGTTGGGCGAATGAGTCAGCCGGGTGGGGGGTCACCGATCCGGGTGACCGTCGAGGCTCGTGCCCATGGCTGGCGGCTGGACCATTATCTCGTCCGGCTCTACCCCAACTTCAGCCGCACCCAGTTCCAGGCCTCGATCGCCTCCGGCTCGGTCGCCGTCAACGGTCTCTCGGCCAAGTCGTCTCGTCGGCTGCGGGTCAATGACGTGATCGAGTTGAGTTTGCCCGAGGAATCGGAGCCCCGGGTCCAGGCCGAGGACTTGCCGCTGTCGGTGTTGTACGAGGACGAGCACCTGGTGGCGATCGACAAGTCGGCCAACATGATCGTCCATCCCGGCCGTGGCCAGTCCAGCGGCACCCTGGTTGCCGCCCTGCAGTTCCATTTCGATTCACTCAGCGACATCGGCGGCACGTTGCGTCCGGGCATCGTGCATCGTCTTGATCGAGACACCACGGGTGTGATCGTGGTGGCCAAGAACAACCAGGTCCACCACAAGCTCTCGCGACAGTTCGAACTCCGCGAGGTCACCAAGCGGTACCATGCCATTTGCTGGGGCAGTCCCGAGTTGGACAGCGACTACATAGAGACTCACGTGGCGGCCAGTCGTCGCAATCGCGAGAAGATGAAGGTGGTTCCCGAGGGAGGATCGGCCCGTCACGCGGTGACGTTCTACGAGGTGCTCGAGCGATTCGAGCGAACCTCCTACCTCCAGCTCTCGCCTCGCACCGGACGCACCCACCAGTTGCGGGTCCACATGAGTTACCTGGGCCACCCGGTGCTCGCCGATCGGCTCTACGGAGGCGTCCGGTCCGAGAGTCTCGGGTGGCCGATCCGTCGCCAGGCCCTGCACGCCCGATCGCTCGAACTGACCCACCCTGCCACCGGCCGTACGATCCGCTTCGAGGCTCCGTTGCCCGAGGACTTTCAGCAGACGCTGGAGTGCTTGCGTCCGGGTGGCACTGAGGTAGGATCGTGACATCCTGCCGCCAACGGGCGGCTTGCCCATGTGTAGGCACCCGTAGGATAGTTCGACAACCTGCCAGAGAACGGGACGACCGATGAGGCTAGCCAGGGTGTGCACCAGCGAGGGATCCGCCGGAGTCGCGGTGCTGGCCGGGGATGGCTCGGCACGGCTGCTGGATCTTTCGGGTTCCGAGAGCATCAATTCTCTGGCCGAGCTGCTGCATTCGGCCGATCCCGCGGCGGGTGTCAGTCGGCTGCTGGAAGCGGGTGCCAGCGACCTGGCTGCCGGCAGCTACTCGTGCCTGGCCCCGATCGATTTCCAGGAAGTCTGGGCGGCGGGGGTGACCTACAAGCGGAGCCAGGTGGCTCGGATGGAAGAATCCGAGAGTGCGGCGACTCATTACGACAAGGTCTACACCGCCGATCGTCCCGAGTTGTTTCTCAAGGCGACCCCTCACCGGGTTGCCGGTCCCGGGGACCCGGTGCGAGTGCGGTCCGACAGCGACTGGACGGTGCCCGAGCCGGAACTGGCGTTGGTGATCAGCCCCGACCTGAGGCTGGTGGGGTATTCGATCGGCAACGACGTGTCGGCTCGAGACATCGAGGGCGAGAACCCGCTGTACCTGCCCCAGGCGAAGTGTTATCGCGAGTCGGCGGGGCTGGGTCCCTGTGTCCTGCTGGCCGACTTTCCGCTGGATCGGCCGGGGACCGAGATCGGGATCGAGATCGACCGGGGGGGCGAGGTGGTCTTCGAGGGCACGACCAACGTCGATCGGATGGCTCGGAGCTTCGAAGACCTGATCGAGTGGCTGGGTCGCGAAAATGTCTTCCCCGATGGAGTGGTCCTGATGACCGGCACCGGCGTGGTGCCGCCCGATGAGTTCACCCTGGAAGACGGCGATACCGTCTCGATTTCGATCACCGGCATCGGTACGCTGACCAACCCGGTGGTCAAGGACCCCGCCTAGGGGGTCGTGTTTGCTGGACCGTGTACAGGCAGGAGGCCGATGTCGCGATGGATGCCGTGGTGATCCCCGACGAACTGCTCGGACAGGTCCACGCCCGGGATTGTCTCGAGGGCCTCGCCGAATTGCCCGACGGTTCAGTCGACCTGGTGTTCGCCGATCCGCCGTTCAATATCGGGTACGAGTACGACGAGTACGACGACCGGCGTGATGGGGATGACTACCTGGCCTGGAGTCGTCGATGGACGGCGGAGGTCATCCGGGTGCTGAAGCCGACCGGGACGTTCTGGCTGGCGATCGGCGACGAGTACGCCGCCGAGTTGTCGGTGATGCAGAAGCACGACCACCAGCTGGTGCTCCGCAACTGGGTGATCTGGTACTACACCTTCGGGGTCAACTGCACCCGGAAATTCAGCCGTTCGCACGCTCACCTGTTCTACTTCTCCAAGCACGCGGCCGACTTCACCTTCAACGCCGCCGACCCCTCGATCCGGGTCCCCTCGGCCAGGCAGCTGGTCTACGGCGACAAGCGGGCCAACCCGCGGGGTCGTCTGCCGGATGATACCTGGGTGCTGCGGCCCCAGGACATTCCCGAGTCATTCGGGGCCGACGAGGATACGTGGTACTTCCCCAGGATCAACGGGACCTTCAAGGAGCGAGCCGGTTGGCACGGGTGCCAGATGCCCGAGCAGCTGCTGGGGCGGATCGTACGAGCGTGTTCGAACCCCGGCGATGTGGTGCTCGACCCCTTCGCCGGCAGCGGCACCACGCTGGCCGTGGCCCGCAAGCTCGACCGGCTCGCGATCGGTTTCGAGCTCTCCACGGAATACGCCTCGCGGGCCAACGAGCGTCTGGCGTCGGTCGCCGCTGGAGATCCGTTGGAGGGTGCCGAGAACCCGCTGACCAGTGCCCCGAGCACCTCAAAGGGTGTCAAGCTCACCGACCGGGCCACGAAGCCCGCGCACGACGACCGCCAGCTCGAGCTCTTGTAGCGGCGGTCGGGGGCGGTCGGGACGTCGACGGGCTGGATTCAGCCGGCGGTCACCGGTTCGTACTGGCCGGCGAGTCGGTCGATTGCGGCGTGGGGGTCCATATTGAACATCGCGCGGCCTCCGGTACCCCAGCGGCCGTATTCGCAGTGGAAGATCGCCGTGGCGTCTCGGATCAGGCCCACCGCCTCCACATCCTCCATGTCGCCCCCCTCGATCGCCTCGAACCGGATGTTCACTCCGACAAACGCCGTCAGCATGCCGTTCTCAACCGCCCGGCCAAAGGTGACCTCATCGAGCCACTCGCACTCCACCCACCGCAGGTCCCTGGGGATCCCGCGGCCGCGGGCCAGGTCGAAGAACTTCGCCTCCAACTGCTCACGCTGCATCCGGAACCCGTCCACCGCCGAGTTCTCGAGGTGGGTACGCCAGCGGCGGGCCAGGGTCGGTGCCGAGAGGATGAACCCCACCAGCAGCACGATCGGGGTCGCGATCAGGATCAGCGTCAGGTTGGACATCGACGGGGAACCGGATTCGTCAGAACTGGGGCTACAGTGGTGTGGCCTGCCGGGATTCTCGCGGATTTTACCACCGGGTCGATACTAGGGAGCGTGGTTGAGTCTCCACAAGTCCTGCTCTCTTGCATCGTTGAGAACCGCCGATAGGCTCACACAGGATCCGATCTTCTCACGCCGTGTCCCCACTAAACCGCCCGCCAAAAATGCCCCTGCTCGGTGCTCACATGTCCGTCGCCGGTGGGTTCCACCTTGCCGTGGACTCCGCGGCCGAGCACGGGATGCAGTGCGTGCAGATTTTCACCAAGAACAACAACCAGTGGCAGGCGCGGCCGATGGACCCCGAGTCGATCGAGCTGTTTCGCCGACGCATCGAAGAGACCGGGATCCGGCGGCCCTGCTCCCACTCCAGCTACCTGATCAACCTCGCCAGCCCCAAGGACGACCTGAGGCAGAAGTCGGTCGAGGGGATGGTGATCGAGATGGAACGGGCCGAGTTCCTGGGGCTGGCCGGAGTCGTGCTGCACCCGGGCAGCTTCACGACGTCGAGCGAGGAGGAGGGGATCGAGCGGATCGCCGAATCACTCGACGCAGTCCTGCTGCTCACCGACGGACTCGAAATCGAGGTCTGGCTGGAAAACACCGCCGGGCAGGGCACCAATCTCGGACACCGCTTCGAACAACTCCAGGCCATCATCTCGCGGATCCCCGAATCGACTCGGGTCGGCGTCTGCCTGGACAGCTGCCACCTGTTTGCCGCCGGATACCCGCTGGGCACTTCCGAGGAATACGCCGAGACGATGGCGGCCTTCGATGAAATCGTCGGTCGGGACCGGCTGAGGGCCTGGCATCTGAACGACAGCAAGAAGGAACTGGGCAGCCGGGTGGATCGGCACGAGACGATTGGCGAGGGTCATATGGGGCTGGAACCGTTCCGCCACATCCTGGGCGACCCGCTCTCGGAGGAGCTTCCCATGTACCTGGAAACTCCCAAGGGTGAGCGGGATCAGCGGACTCTGGACTCGATCAATCTCGAGACCCTGCGTTCGCTGATGGCGTAAAACCGCCCCGGGGACAGGCACCTCCGCCCCTGGCGGGGCTCCGGAGCCAGTCCCTGGGTGATCGGCAAAACCCGCAATTCCGGCTCATGCCCAACGGCCCACTCCGCCGATCCCTTTTGAAGTAGGGGGTTGGCGGACTATCAGGCGATAGGCGAGAGGATCTCGCGTGGATTTCCACATTCAGAAGCACCCCCGGCCCACACGGGCCGCGGCAGGACTGCTGCTTGCGACCGCGTTGTTCTGCGTTTCAGGTTGCGCCACACCCTGGCCCGTGGTGGGCCAACTCGAGGCTCCTCCCCTGGCAGAGAACACGGCCTCGGCGGTCACACTCAGCGACTCACCGGCTCGTGTCCGGGCCAATTCGGCCGGTGACGTGGTCCCCGTTGATGCGCCCGCCGCCGTGGCCGGAACGGTCCAGCTCAAGGACTCGACCACCACGGCAGCCCAGACGCAACGCCTGGCACCGGGGGCCTCGGCATTGGATCCGAATCGCCCCGCCCGGCTCGAATCAGGCCAGGTCTTCCGTCGCCTCGAGGCTGCTCTGGACGGCAGCGACTCCAACCCATCACCTCCTCCTCCTCCGTTGGCTCGCATCATCCGCCCATTCGTGAAGTCGCCCGGGTCGGTGACCGGACCGATCGAACCGGCCGGCGGCAGCGATTCGCTGATCCCCTCACCAAGCGGGACGCTTCCCCGGCTGGTGATCGAAGCCACATCGCCCACGACATCTCCCTCGTCCCCAGAATTCCCAGCATTCCCAGAATTCCCAGCATTCCCAGCATTTCCAGCATCGCCAAGCAGGCCTCGCGACCTGGATCCGGCACCGGCTGTCGCGGCGGTGGTCCAGTTGCCCGATGTGACCGACTGGTCGGGCAACGAGGCTCAAGGCAGCAAGTCACTCCTGGCGGCCACGACCGCCCCCACCGCCCCCACCGCAGCGGCAGGCGGCTCGGCCGGCGTCCTCACCCGCACGGCTCCCTGGTGGATCACCGTGATCGGGCTGGTGGCCATGGTGGGATTGATCGGGTTGTCACGGCGTTTCGGCTGGCCATCGGTCTCACCATTGGACTAACCGGCCCCCGGCCCCCGGCCCCTGCGACCGGCATCCGGTGGTGTCACTGGTACCGGTCGTCTGCCCCGGCCGCGCGGGGCTGCTCTTGCGGGGCACGAGGTGGCTGATTCGGGTCACGGCGATTCTGCCGTCGATTCGATAACCAGTAGAAGCCGCTGGTGGTGGTCGACCTGCCCCCGCCCCCCGTGGCGATTGCCTCATCGATTGACTTCCCTGACTGCTTTTCGGGACATCGTGCCATGTTGCCCGAGTTCTTTGGTCGCCACAGCCGACTTGTGCTGGGACTGCTGGTCCTGAGCTTTCCCTACCTGTTCATCACCGCCGAGTCTCTGACGTCGAACAACGACATCGAGACGTGGTTGCCCAAGGAGGCACCGGCGCGTCGGATCTATGACGGGTTCAAGGAGCGATTTGGGGCCGAGGAGCTGGTGCTGGTGGGGTTGCCTGGCGAGGAGTCTGCCGAGCCGGTCGACGAGGAACTGGTCGAGGCGGTCTGCGAGCGGATCGAGGCATTGCCCGGTATCCGGGTCTGCTGGAGTCCCTACCGGCTGATGTCGATCATGCAGGACCTGGGTGTCGAGCGTGACGAGGCCCGCCGCCGTCTCGAAGGTCTCTCGGCCACCACCGGCCCCGACGGCCTGATCGGCATCGCCGCATTGCTGTCTCCCGAGGGCCTTGCCGACCGGGTCGGCACGGTGGCCGCGGTCCGAGAAGAACTGGCCTACACGCAGCTCGAGGATTCCCAGCTGGCCGGCGCCCCGGTGATCGTCTCCGAACTCGATCGCCTCGGCAGCCGCGAGAACAACAAGCAGTTCTTCCTGGTCACGCTGGCCGTCTGCCTGGTGCTGCTGTACGCGACTCTGCGCGACTGGAAGCTGACCGGCGGGATCCTGGGCCTGACCATCTGGTCGATCAACCTGACTCTGACGGTGCTGTCGTGGAGTGGCACCGAGATGAACTTCATCCTGGGCGCGTTGCCGGTGATGGTGATGGTCTTCACCCTGGCCATCTCGGTGCACCTGGTCCATTACTACCGCCACGCGATGGACGGTCCCGACCCGCTGGGGACCATGTTGCGGATGGCGTGGAAGCCGTGCTGCCTGGCCACGCTGACCACCTCGATCGGACTCGCCTCGCTGCAGGTCAGCGACATCGGCCCGGTCCGCCAGTTCGGACTGGCCGGGGCCCTGGGTTCGATCGTGGCCCTGGTCACCGGGTTGGGTGCCGTACCGGCGTTGTTGACGCTGTTCCCGCCCAGGCCCCTGGCAGCGGCGACCGGTCCGGTGAGAACCGGCAAGGGCCATGGGCTGGCTGGCTGGATCGTCGGCCGCAGTGGAGTGCTGTCTGCCCTGAGCCTGCTGGTGATCGTGGCCGCCGCAGTTGGCGTCCCGCGGCTGCAGGCTCGCATGGACCCGGTCGACTTCCTGCCCGCGGGAGGACGCGTCCGCCAGGACGCTCGGCAAATCGAGCAACAGCTGACCAGCGCCACGACTCTCGAGGCGGTGATCGATTTCGGCACTGAGCCCCTGCCGTTCGTTTCGAAGCTCGACAAAGTCCGGCACATCGAAGGCCAGATCCGCAAGCACGACGGCGTGCGGCACACGATGTCGCTGGCACAGCTGTTCCCCATTCAAATGCCCGACGACGCCTTCGAAACCCTCTCGCTACTCAAACGGGCCCGTGGGCATCGAGGGGGAAGCGATTACATTGCCGAGGGCGAGAGACTGTGGCGGATCAGCGTGAGACTGGATGACGGCTCGGTCGAAGGTCGACGACGGCTGCACGACGAACTGGTCGTGGCCACCGCGGGGATGCCGATCGAGTGGACCGGGATCAGCCCGCTGCTGGACCATGCCCAAGGCCAGATCTTTACCGGGTTCTGGGAGAGTTTCCTGACGGCGTTTGTGATCATCACCCTCGTGATGATCGTCTCGCTCAGATCACTCGCGACCGGCGTGGTGGCGATGATCCCCAACCTGACGCCGATTCTGCTGGTCTTTGGAGTGCTGGGCTGGGCCGGCTGGTACGTCGACATCGGGATGATGATGTCGGGCAGCATCGCGCTGGGAATCGCCGTGGACGGCACGTTCCACTTCCTGGTCCGCTACCACGAGCAACGCCGACAGGGCGGCACTCGACACGATTCCTCTCGAGAAGCACTCGGGCGGACCGGGCTGCCGATCCTGCTGGCTGCCATCATTGCCGCCGCCGGAATGCTCGCACTGTCGCTCTCACCGTTCCTGCCCACTATGAGATTCGGGCTGCTGACGGCTGCGATGCTGGTCACCGCGCTGCTGGGTGACCTGGTCCTGCTGCCGGCACTGCTGGCGCTGGGCAGCCGAGGTGAACACGAGCAGGACTCGAATCGAGATGACTCCGAGTCGGGGTCTCGCCTGAGAACTCCGCACGGACTCCAGAGACCTCACTTTGTGGCGATCCAGGAGCATCGGGCCGGTGCGAAGTCGCCGAGACGGTCGGGTCGAGCCCGAGGGCGGGGCCGGACGGCACCGAATGAGTCGATTCCGGCCTGAATGGCAGGTTGTGTGAGCGTTGTGGGCGGTGTGGGCAATTCGGGGGCTTCTTTTCTGTGCGCGAGGCCCCGTCGATCGTGCTGGTTCGGTTGTGAAACGCCTCGCAGGTCCTAGAATGGTCCGGTTGGGTAGGATCCGCTAATTCGCACAGGACGGCAATGTCGGACTACGTGTTGCTGACCGGTGGCACCGGGCTGCTGGGTCGCTACCTGATTCGCGATCTGACCGATCGCGGCGTCCGCTTGGCGCTGCTGGTTCGGCCGACCCGGAAAATGTCGGCTGAACAGCGAGTTGATGCGCTGATGGCCACCTGGGAAGCCCAACTCCGACGTTCGCTGGCCCGGCCGCACGTCATCGATGCCGATCTCACCAAACCCGACCTCGGTCTCGATGACCTCGATCGCGACTGGATTTCCGAGAATTGTGACCTGGTGCTGCACAACGCCGCCAGCCTGACTTTTCACGGTACCGATCCCGATGGCGAGCCGTGGCGGAGCAACGTTGAAGGCACTCGCGCAATTCTCGAATTGTGCCGCCGCACGGGAATTGTCGATCTGCACCAGGTCTCAACCGCGTACGTCTGCGGGCTGAGGACCGATCGCGTCCTCGAATCACAGCTGGATGTCGGCCAGGAGCCGGGCAACGACTACGAGCGGAGCAAGATGGCGGCCGAGGTGCTGGTTCGGGAGGCTGAATTCCTGAGCCCACCCACCATTTACCGGCCCTCGATCATCGTCGGCGACTCGCAAAACGGGTTCTCGACCACGTTTCACGGGTTCTACGCCGCACTGCACTTGGCTCATACGCTCTGGCAAACCGCCACATCCGATCCTCGGGGCGCGGTCCAGTCCGAGCAGGCACCCACTCGATTGACTCTGGATGGCAACGAACGCAAGAACTTTGTCACCGTCGATTGGGTTTCGCGTGCGATATCCGAGATCCTGGTCCGGCCCGACTGCCACGGGCAGACCTTCCACCTGACATCGCCCGATCCGGTGACCACGGGCGTGCTGTCCGATGTGCTCGAGCAGGTGATCGAGAACTGTCACAACAGCTTTGTCGGTCCCGGACCGCTCAAGGACCCTTCGAACATCGAGAAGCTGTTCTACGAGCAGATGCAGATCTACTCGTCGTACTGGCGGGACGATCCGGAGTTCGACACGGGGAACACGTTGAGGATCCTGCCCGATTTGCGGCCGCCGACGGTCGATCACGCGTTGCTGGTGAGGCTTTCGGAAGCGGCCATCGAGATGGGTTTCCGCTGGCGAGACCGCCTGGTCGTCTCCCCCGAACCAGTCACCCGCTAAATCCCCCCAGGGACTGGCTGTGGAGCCCCCCCAGGGGCGGAAGTGCCTGTCCCTGATGCAGCAAAACACCCTTCGTAGTTGCAATGGTTTATGGGTTGTGAGACCATCGATAGCGGTACCGGTTGCCGATAGTAAGGCTGTAGTAGCGGCAACCGAAGTTTCGAGCCCCTACCGGGCCATCGGTGTTTGGATTTTTTGCCACGGAGTCGCCATGATGTCGCGGTTTCTGCCGGCTGTGCTGTTGTTTTCCGTCCTCGTCACTCAGGCCACCGCCGCCGATCCGCTCGGCAAGGTGCTCGACCAGGAAAACCAGTCTCGAGGCGTCACCCATAAGGCTCTGCCTGCGATCGACGACCTGACGTACCTGCGTCGGGTGACGATCGACCTGGTGGGTCGGATTCCCACGACCGAAGAAATCAGGCAATTCGAGGCGTTGCCGGCCTCTTCCCGGCGTCAGCAGTCGGTGGACCGACTTCTGGCCGACGAGCGATTTGCCGACCGCTGGACGATCTTCTTTGCCGACATGCTGCGATTGCGGAGCAACGCCGAGGGTGGCGGCGCTTCGATCGCGTTCGTGCACCGTGCGGTGCAGCAGGGGATGGGTTGGGATGAGATGGCCCGGCGGATGATTGCCGCCAGCGGCAAGGCCGGAGCCACTCCCGAACTCGGCTACATTCTTGGAGACAACGTCGACCCGATGGCCCTGGCCGGATCCACCGCCCAGGTCTTCCTGGGAGTCCGCGTCGCCTGTGCCCAGTGCCACGATCACCCGTTTGATGTCTGGACGCGGAAGGACTTCTACGGCCTGGCCGCCTACTTCGGCAAGACCCGCCGCGTCGAGTCGCAGTTCACCAACACCGTCTACACGACCGAATCCGACCAGACGACCGTGCTGTGGCCTCCCGAGGGTGTCGAGGACGCCGGGGACCGAAAGCCGATGATCCCGGCCTTCCCCTTCACGTTGGACAAGTCCGATCGTCCCAGCCGCCCGATCGCTCGACTCAGAATACTCAGGAAACGCCAGGCCAATCTGCTGGCCGCCAAGACCAAGGGTGCCGAGAAGGGTGATGCGGGCCTGGAGTCGTTGCTGGCGGCCGCCGGCAAGAAGGCCGACCGAACCAGTTCCCAGCGCAAGAAGAACGGCCTGGGCGTGGCCGACGAGGCCAAACGCGACGCCAGGAATCTCAAGATCGCACAGGCCCGTTACCGGGCCAGCAAGCTGAGATCCGACCTCGCCGCCATCGTCACCAACCCCCGCAATCGGCTGTTCTCTCAGAGCTTCGTCAACCGCGTCTGGGGCGAGTTGATGGGCCGAGGTTTCGTCGATCCGGTCGACAACTTCTCGAAAGAGAACCCCGCCAGCCATCCCCTGACGATGGACTTCCTGGCCGACGAGTTCATTGCCAACGGCTACGAGTTGAAGGGGCTGGTCCGCACGATCGTCAACAGCGAGCCCTATCGGCGGGGTCATGCCGTGGAGGTCGCTGACCCGCTGCGGATCGAACTCGAAACGGCTTTCCTGGCCACTCCGATGAGGCGCATGCTCGGCGAGGTGCTCTACGACAGCGTCGTCACCGCCGGACACCTCTTCGACGTCAAGCACGAAAAGGGCAAGAACCTGAAGGTCGTCTGGTCGCGTTCGCGGATTGCCAAGCCGCTGGCCACAGAAGAGGGCTCGGCCCTGAAGACTCAACTGCTGGCCAACGCCACCAAGGGCAAGGTGATGAAGAAGCCGGCGACGAAGACGACCCCCGGTCCCTCGCCCTATGACGTCGAGAAGGCCATCGAACTCGACTTCGAGGCTCTACTGACTGAGTCGAAGGAGGAGGTGAAGATCGAGCGGATGACGGTGATGTCCAAGGAGGAGATCGAGGCGATGCGGATGCAGCAGGAAGCCTCGGCACGCCGACCCAACGTCGAGTTCTTCGATCGGTTCATCCGCAGCGTCTTCGACGACAACCCCCGGTTCTCCACCTCGATGCGGATGGCCTCACCGGCGGCACCCGAGCACTTCCTGAGAATCTTCGGGCAGCCCAGCCGAGCCACCCTCGACGAAAAACGCGATCATACCCCCTCGATGAGACAGGCCCTGATGCTGCTCAACGGGCGGCTGACTCACGAAGCCTCGCGAGTCGGTGAACTCGAACCGATCCACAAGTTGCTGGTCGGTCCCAGTCCCAAAATCGACGCGGCCATCAGGTTGGCCTACCGCGAGATCTTCACCCGGAACCCCTCGGCCAGGGAAACCGCCGAGGCCAGGCAGATCCTTTCCGGAGGTGGCTCGCCGCTTTTGGGCATGGCCGACCTCCGCTGGGTCATGCTCAATTCCAACGAATTTCGTTTCCTGCCGTGACCCGTTGACGACGTTCACGACACAACGCAGACACTCACAATCGCGTAGAATCACACAGCACCAGACATCCTTTCTGATCCGAAGGAGTTATTGATGACATCCAAGACACGATCCTGCAGCGACTACAAGCTGTCGCGGCGACGCATGCTCGCCGCCTCGGCTGCCACCGGAGCCTCGATGCTCGGCATGAGCGTCCCGCACCTGCTTGCGGCCCAGGGCACCAGCCACGCGGCCACCGCCGAACACGTGATCCTGTTCTGGAACGGCGGCGGCATGACTCACCTGGACACCTGGGATCCCAAGCCCGGTCGTCCGACCCAGGGCGAATTCGAGCCGATTGAGACTTCGGCCCAGGGCGTGCAGATCTCGGAGATCTTCCCGCAGCTGGCCAAGCAGATGCACCACTGTGCTCTGGTCCGTTCGATCGCCGGCACCCAGGGTGCTCATGGACAGGCCACCTACAACGTTCAGACCAGCTACCGCCAGACGGCCAACATCCGTCACCCTGGTTTCGGTTCGGTGGTGGTGCACGAACGCAACCGGATGGGCGACCTGCCCGGTTACATCTCGATCTCCGGCCGGGCTCCTCGAGCCTACTACCTCGGTCAGAAGTGCGAAGCGTACTTCGTGGCCAACCCCGGCGACCGGGACCCTTACCTGGCCTTCCCCGAGGGGATTGGGCAAGTTCGAGGCAACAAGCGGCTGGACGTTTTGGCCCGGTTCAACAGCCGGTTCAACACGGGCAGTGGCGACAAGAAGCTGGCCAGCAACCAGACGGCCGTCAAGGAAGCGGTCAAGCTGATGCGGAGCCCGGCTCTGAAGGCCTTCGAACTCGACAAGGTCCCCACCACCACGATCGATCGCTACGGTGATACGGCGTTTGGTCGCGGGGCGTTGCTGGCCAAGCGACTGGTCGAAACCGGTGTCCGGTTCGTCCAGATCAACCGCGGTGGCTTCGACACTCACAGCAACAACTTCCCCGCTCTGAGGAACCACGGGGACGTGATGGACCCGGCGCTTTCGAGTCTGATCGAGGACTTGGCCAAGACCGGGATGCTCAAGAAGACCATGGTCATCATGCTCAGCGAGTTTGGCCGCACACCGCGGATCAACCCCAACGCCGGGCGAGACCACTGGCCCAACGTCTTCAGCGGTTTTGTGGCCGGTGGCGGCATCAAGGGCGGCACCATCGTCGGGTCCTCGGACAAGGACGGCATGGAGCCGGACCAGAGACCCGTGCCGGTCGCTGATATGCACGCCAGCTTCTGCCACGCACTGGGGATCGACCCCAACCGCGAAGTGCAGACCCCGCTGGGTCGGCCGATGAAGCTCGTCGACAATGGCAAGCCGGTGACCGAACTGTTCGGTTAGACCGACTGCCGCTTCGGATCAGGCAACGGCCGAGTCGCCCGTCACGGGTGGCTCGGCCGTTGTTCTTTGATCCTCTGCCGATAATCCCCCGGGTTTGCCCAGCTCACCCATCAACATCCTCTCACCCATCAACATTCACCTTTGGGTTTGAATAGGGTCGCTCGAGATGTGACAATGAAGCATTCCCGTGTCGGTCGATCGGCTGAGCCGACCGCACGCACCCTCTTCGCTGCGCAAGGAACCTCGCCATGCGACGTCTGCTGGCTATCGCTGTTTCGTTCTGTTTTCTGCTGGCGCTGGTCGTCGGTGAAGCCACTCCGCAGGACGCTGCCAAGAAGGCGAGCAAGGGGAAGAAGAGCCGACAGAGAGGCTCGCTGGTTGAGGATCGGGCGGCCAAGAAGCTGGTCGAGGCCGGTGACGCGCGGCTCGAGGCCGGAGAACTCAAGAAGGCGGTCGAAGTCTGGCAGAGCGTGATCGAGAGATATCCTCGTAGCCGCTTGCGGTACGAGGCTCACATGCGGCTGGGCAAGTTCTTCCTGGAACGCGACCGGGCCTACGACAAGGCCCGGGTCCATTTCGAGGCGATCGCGAGCGAGGACAATCGGGACGAGGACCAGCGGGCCGAGTCGACTCTGAAGATCGGGGTCTGCTTCTACCAGGCTCGCAACTTCGGCAAGTGCTTCTCGGTGATGCGGGACGTGATCGAGCACTTCCCGGTCAGCAAGCAGGTCAATCAGGCCTACTACTACATCGGGCTGGGCCACTTCCAGCTCGGACACTACAGCCGCGCGATCGCAGCCCTGGAAAAAGTCGGCACCAACATATCCGGCGAAGACGACCAGGTGGCGAAGGTCGAAGCGGGCAAGCGGTTCTTCGTCCGCATCGATGACGCGGATCTGGCGGCCCTGGAACCGGGCAAGCCGGTCAAGGTCACCGTGGCGGTCACCAGCGGCGACAGCGAAACCGTCGAATGCTTTACCGTGGGACGTAACGTCAGAATCGCGTTGGGCAGCATTCCCACCCGGCTGGGACGACCCCGAAAGGGCAACGGCAGGCTGGAGGTCAAGGGCGACGACACGGTCACCGTGACCTATACCGACTCGCACACCGCCGATAAGAAAACCGACCAGAAAGTACTCAATACCGTCACCGTCGTCGGCGACGGAGTGGCCGCGATCACCGACGGGGCCTTCGAGGAAACTCTGCAGGGCGCCGTGCTCGGAAAAGCCATCAACCTGCAGATCTCAGACCCCGACCGTGACCTGACCGATGGCTCGGACAAGATCGCCGCCGTGGTCGAGGTCTACCGCAGGAAGACCGACGAGGAAATCGAATCCGAACTGCTCAAGAAGGCCACCGACGCCGATTCGGAAGTCACGAAGGACCGTAAGAACGCCACCAACAAGAACGCCGCCGATGTGGGGGATGACGACGCCACGGACGAGGAGGAAATCGATCGGTTCAAGAAGATCGATGAGGTCAAGGTCACGCTGATTGAGGCCCGTATCAAACGCAAGGTCAGGGCACTCGACGGGAAACTGCCCGATGTGCAGAAAGCCGGTGACGACCCGGCTGAGAAACCAGCCGCAAAACCAGCAGCAAAACCAGCAGCTGACAAGAAGGATGCTGCGAAAAAGGACGCTGGCAAGAAGGATGCTGGCAAGAAGGATGCTCCGAAACCGGCTCCCGAGCCGGTCGTCGACAACTCGATTCACACCGGGGTCTTCCGCACCACGGTCACGTTGGCCAAGGTCGAGGAGATTGTTGCCGGGGATGCGATCCTGCAGGCGATGCCCGGCGACAAGGTTCGGCTGGTGTATCTCGACGAACGCAACAGCAGCGATGGTGTTTACCAGGTGCAGTCGGAGGCTCGTTGCATCGAGGGCAATCTTGGGGGAGTCCGCGTCACACGAGCGGTCATCTCGGACCTCGAGCTGCGATTGCAGACCGAATTGAAGACGGCCGGCGCGTTGACCAACATCGCCAGCCGGTACAAGGAGTTTGGGCTCAAGTCCAACGCCAACGACAAGTACATGCAGGCGCTTGCGGTCTGCGAGAAGGTAGCCCGTTCGGCCTCGAAACTCGGTGGCCGGTTGCTCGAAGAGACCTACGTGCAGTTGTGGCAGATCTACTTCGAGATGGACCGGCTCGAGTTGGCTGCTGCGATGGCCCAGCGGCTGCAGCGTGAGTTCCCCAACAGCGGGTTCGTTGACGACGCCCTGCTGCAGTTGGCCGATGTCGCCCGCAAGCGGGGCAACCTGCAAAGGGCGATCGGGATCTACAGCCGGCTGGTCAGCATGAAGACCAGCCAGTTGCGGGGTGAGGCTCAGTTCGGGATCGCCCAGTGTTACGAGCAGATGGCCACGGGATCCACGGGGACCGGATCGGCCCAGCTGCGTGACCGCGCCTTCCAGGAATACAAGAAGGTCTTCGACCAGTTCCCCGACAGCGGCCGGGTGGGCGAGGCGGTCTCGAGAATGGCCAACTACTACTACCAGCAACGCGATTTCGCTCGAGCCATCGACACCTTCGAAACGGTGCTCAGCGACTACCCCGACGCCAAGTTTCTCGACGTGATCCTGTTCAACTACGGCCGCTGCCTGTACCGCATGAACCGCCGCCCCGAGGCGGGACGCCGGTTCGACCAGTTGATCCAGGAATTCCCCGAGAGCCCCCTGGCGACCGATGCCAAGAAAATCTCCGATGCGCTCTCGCGACTCAACCGGCCCAAACCCACACCCGCTCCCGCCGACGGAGCGACCAAGGGAGCGACCAAGGGGACGGGAGCCGGAAGCTAGCCTGCGAGAACTCACGCGGCCGATAGCTGTTGGCTGCTGATGCGGAACACGAAACTGATCCAACGAGCCCAACGGGCACGAAACACGACGAGGTGGGGACGATGACCAGTACACGCAAGACGCGGTGGACCAATCGGCTGTTGGAGTGGGCTCGTGGGCACCGGGCCACATGGCCGGTGATCCTGATCGCGGTGGGCCTGGCCGGCGTGCTGGTCGCCCAGGATGCCAAGCCGCCTGCCCGGGATGCTGAGAAGGCCCAGGGCGAGATCGACGCGATCAGCCTACAGGCGACCCGGCTCGAAGGAGAACTCGGCAAGTTCAAGGACACCTCCAGCGAAGCTGCCGACGCGATGGTCAAGCTGGTCGACCTGTACCACCAGCACGGACGTCTGTTCGGCCTGATCCGGGTCGCCGGCCGTTTCGTCGCCTCGCACCCCACCGACACGCGTCACAACGGCGTGCTGCTGAAGCTCATCGACGGGCTCGACGCCGCCAGCCGTCACAGCGATTTCATCGCCTCGGCTCGCCAGTGGCTGGAGCGCTATCCCAAGGACCCCGCTGCCGCCGACGTGGAGATCCGTCTTGCCGCGGTGCTCGACCGCAAGACCGACCGCCGCGTCTCGGGGGCCGCTCACGAAACGGTCTACCGTCGCAGCCCCGCCTCGGCACTCGGACGACGCCACGCCGTGACCGCCGTCACACAGTACGCAGCGGTCAACAACAAGGTGGTCTACAGCCAGGCCGCCACGCTCGCCGAAGAACTGCTCGCCGCATTCCCCAAGGGGATCTCGGCCGAGGAGTCCGGTTGGCAAGCGGTGGCCCAGTGGCGACGGGGCAACGAGTGGGCCAAGAGCAACACGGCGGCGACGAAGTTGCTGGCCAAGGGCCTGCCCACCACGCCGACCCGCAAGCGGCAGCTCTACCTGATGATGGGTGAGAACTACGGTCGACTGGGCCAGTGGGCCAACGCCACCGACAGCTACGCCAAGGCCCGTGCCCTCAGCGACAGCCAGGACGTGCACTACCTGGCCATCACCGCACTCTCGAACAACCAGGCCGCCAAGCCGGCCCAGATGGCACCCGTCGTCAACGACTACCTCCGCAAGTACCCCGCTCGCCCCGACCGCTTCGATCGGCTCGGGTTGCTCGCCAACAAGTACGTGCAGGCCAAGGACCTGCCCAACGCCAACCGCATCTACGCCCAGCTGCTGCCCCTCTCGGCCCGCTCGCACGGGGCCGCCTCGGCCTACCTCCGCACGCGAGCGCCTGTGCCGGCCGCCGCATCCGCCCCAGCCGCCCTGGCCGTCCTACTAGCCCATCATGCCGCCAGCGAAAAGGTGTTGCTGGATGCGATCACTCGAAATCCCAGCCACCCCGACAAGGCCTACCTCGGCTATGTCCTCGCTTTTGAAGTCCAACGCGATCGGATGAAGCAGGTCGAAAAGACCCGCGCCACGCTGCGACAGATCGTCTCGAGTTGGCCGAGCAACGAGAGTTACACCTCCAACGCCGCCAGCTGGCTGTTCTCGAATGCGACCTCCGACGCCGAATTCAACGCCGAGGTCGGACGCTACCTCGCCGCCCGCAAACGCGTGCCTGAACTGACCAGCTTCCGAGGTGTCCTGGCCGGGTGGATCGACTCGGCCCGTCGCAACAAGGACACCAAGAACCGGGCCGCCTCGGCCCGCGCACTGCTGCGGACCGCCGATGCCGATCCGCTGCTGCGGAGCTGGATCGCCGGCGAGCCGGCCAACCGCAAGGGTGACACCGCGCGAGAAGCGATGATCAAAGGACCCCTCTTCAAACAGCTTTCCGTCGCATCAGTCCGCAACCTGCTTACGCGCCACGCCTACTACCTCCGACACCAGGCCCCCGGCAACCAGCGGTCACGATCGACGGGCGCCTACGGGATGCTCTCCAAGCGGTTCCCCAAGGAGTACTCCCTGGCCCTGCAATGGCTGGCCGCGGCGACCGACTACGGCCCGGCCGAAGCGGCCGCCGAGGCGAGTCGGCACCTGATGACGCTCACGGCCACCTCGAGCAACAGCGATACCTACCGCCGCTTGATGGTCGCAGCCGATATGAACAAGTCGCCCGAGCAGGCCCGAGCGGCTCATACCTGGATCGTCGCAACCGAGAAGGCTCACGGTGCGGCATTCACCTACGCCTACCAGGTCGGCGATACGCTCAAGAAGTACATGCTCGACGATCTGGCCGTCTCCTACTGGCGGTCTCATGTCAGCGTCCAGCGCAACCACTACGACTCGATCTACTGTGCCGGCCGCGTGCTGGCCACTCTCGAGGAGGCTCAGAAACCGGCCTTCCTGCAGGAATTGATCACTCACGAATCCGACTACCGCGGCTCGTACGAGGCCCAGTTGGCCAACTGGTACTTCCGCCAGGAGAAGCCGAACCTGGTCGAGTGGGAAAAGACGGTGCGGGCCAGCCGCACCCGGCAGGACACTCGAGCGTTCCGGACCTGGGGCTTCGACGAGAACCTGGCACAGGGCTGGGTCGACACGGCTCGCGGGAACAAGGAGGCCACCGAACCGCTGAAGCGGCAGGTCTACACCGTCGTCCGCGATCTCCGCCTGCACCGTCCCAGTGCCGCCGCCAGCCTGGCGTTGCTCGAATTGCCGACCGCCAAGCCGCTGACACCCACCGCCAGGCTGCTGGCCTACCAGAGAATTACGACCACCGTGGGCAACAGCACGACCGACTGGGACCGGCTGATGCCCTACGTGCAGAGTGCGTTGACGCGCGAGGACTACATGGCGGCGGCCTCGGTGGCCAGCGGTATGCTCGCCAATATCACCTCAGTCGACGAAGGACGTCGCAAGAGCGGCCGCAACGTGGTCGCCCAGAGCTACTCGCGGGTCGGAGCCGTTGGGCTGACCATCGATGAGGACAGCCCGCTGGCTCCGCTGCTGCAGGCGGCCCTGTCGCTGAGGCTCGGTGACCAGGAAATGGCGATCGAGACCTACAACGCCAACCAGGCACTGTTCGATCAGCACCGAGACGAAGTGCCCGCAGACCTGGTGCTGTTTGTCTGCCGACGACACATCGCGGCCGGGGGAGACGAGAACCACGAGCGGGTCGAGGACATCCTCAGGGGCTGGGTCGTCAAGCACAGCGAGAGCAAGCAGTTCGATAACCAGACCAAGGCCAAGGTCCAGCTGCTGTTGGCCAACAACTTCGCCAAGTCCCAGAGATACGACCTGGCCCGCAACGAATATACCACCGTCAAGAACCGCTATCCCAAGACGCCGCAGGCGATCGAGGCCGAGTTCGGGATCGGTGAGACGTTCCTGGCCCAGAAGGTCTACGACCAGGCCGAGCTGGTCTTTGAAAAACTGGCCAACAGCCGCGAGCTCGACGTGGTCATCCGCGCCGAATTCCTCCGCGGCGTGCTGTCTCATCGTCGAGGCGATCGGGACGAGGCCCGGGCGATCTTCCGGGGAGTGCTCGATCGAGTCCCCTCGATCGAACTCGCCAACCAGGCCCTCTATAGCCTCTCGGAAGTCTACCGCGATGAGGAACGCTACATCGACCAGCTGAACCTGCTGCGGACCGTCGGACGACTGGGCCGCAACAGCAAGCGGACTCACACACCCGGCCTGCCGCTCTCGATCGTGGTCCAGGACAGCGACCTGGGCATCAGCCGTGGCCACAACCGGATTCCGGTGATCGTGACCACCGAGCCCGGTGGCGATGTCGAGAAGGTGTTCCTGATCAGTGGTGGAGCCGGCAAGGGACTGTTCCGCGTCGATCTGCCGACCATGCTGGGTCCGGTCCAGAAGGGCGACCGCAAGCTGCAGGTCACCGGCAAGGACAAGATCCGCTGTGACTATCCCGACGCCTTCAAGCGAGAATTCAAGAAAGTCCCGCTTTCGGATGTCGACATCATCATCGCGGCCGATGGTGAGTTTTCGATTTCGAGCAGCCTGATTATCGATGCGAAGGAAGAGACGTTCAGCGAGCGGCTCGAGCGTGAGGCTCGGGAACGCGACGAGGCCGATCAGCGGGTGTCGCAGCAGCGGCCGGCCAGCCAGATCAAGCCGGGCAACCCGATCTACCTGAGGGTCAAGGACAAGGACCGGGACTTCGGCGACGAGTTCGACCAGGTGGTGATCAAGCTGACCGCCGAGAGCGGAGACCAGGTCCAGGCCACGCTCAAGGAAACCTCACCCCACTCGGGCATCTTCGAAGGCACCGCCACCACCGGCGAACTGCCCGCCGGAGCCCAGGCCAGCGACACCGCGATCGAGCACAGCCCGCTGATGGCCATCGATCGCGATCCGATGACGTTCTGGCAGAGTGAACCCGACGGGGCGACTCCCAAGCAGCTGACCGTCGACATGAAGGACCTGAAGCTGGTCTCCCGCGTGAGGCTCACCTCGCCTGATCCCGAGACCCAGGTGCCGGTCCGGGGCGTGTTGTACGGCAGCAACGACGGGCGGTTCTGGTTCCGCCTGGCCGGCAACCCCCCGCAGGCCGTCGCCGCCGTCGTCTTCCCGCCTCCGATGGCAGCGGCCCAGGGAGCGGCAGCAGCGAAGAAGGCCGCACCCAAGCAGAAGGCCGCGGCGAACCCGCCGGCCCAGCCCGCCGTCAATCCCGACCGGATGCAGCTGCGACTCTACGACGGCAACTTCACCGGCTACACGAACTGGGGCCAGGTCGTCAGCCTCGGTCGCAACAGCAAGTCGTTCGAGACGTCGGTGGTGGACGAGTTGAAGTGGTCGCGGCCCGAGGATCCCGAGGACGAGAAGGCCCAGGCCCGGCCGTTTGCAGCGATCTGGTCGGGACTGCTGGTGCAGGAACGCGACGGGGCTGCCCGGATCGCGGTCTCCGGACAGCGGTCCGCCATCGCCATCGATGGTCGACTCGAACTGCCGCTGGGACCCGCCAACCGCACCGTCGATGTCTGGCTCGAACAGGGCACTCACCAACTGACCGTCTTCGCCGCCACCACCGTGGGAGCCACCGGGGTGCAGGCCACGATCGCTCGAGCCGATCACAACAGCGCCGCGGTCACCATGCTCGGGTTCCGCAAGCCCGACTTCGATCTCGAACAGAAATTCGCCCGCCCGGCACTGGCCCGTGAAGAGGTGCAGGCCGACTTCAGCGACGGCGAATGGACCATGCAGTTCGAGCCTCGTGAACTTCGCTACGTCCGCTTCGATATTCTCGAGTACCGTGGCGAGGCGGTGGCGATCAGCAATATCGAGGTCTCCGGTGACGAGGCCAACCAGAAGTACATCCCCACCCAGGCCGACGTGCTCGCACTCTCTAACAACTCGACTCTCGAAATCGCCGGCGGCGATGTGGTCACCGCCACCTACACCGATGAACTCACCGAACGAGACAACGCCACCAGCCGATTGCTGACCGGATCGCTGACGGCCACCTACTACAACGGAGCCGTGACGCCGATCGACTACGACCTGGTTCGAGCCAACAACGGAGGCGTCAACGAGATCCGCAAGAGACTGATGCGGGTCGATCCCGGTGAAAAGGTGATCATTGAAATCGTCGACTACGACCGCGATGCCTCGGGTGAGCAGGACACGGTCGCCTTCGACGTGATTCTCAATGACGGCGACGCCGTCGAGTTCACCGCCACAGAGACCCAGCCGTACTCGGGGATCTTTACCAAGGAGATCTTCACCGGGGATAAGCCTGGCGAAAAAATCGACTTCGTGATCAAGCCCGGTGACCGGCTGTATGTCCGCTACATCGACACGCAGAACACATTCCCCGGCCACGCCGTGCCGCGCGAAACCGTGGTGCTGGTCAACCAGCCCAGCGAGGCACAACTGACGATTATCGAGAGCCGCCTGGTGCCGCCGCCCGCAGGCAGCGAGGCTGCTGATCGGCCGGTGTACTCGTATCGGCCCGAAGATCGAGACGTCAGCCGGGTGGCGTTTGAAACGCCCCTGACCGTCGAGGTGATCGACCCGGACCGGGCCAAGGACAGCCGCAGCAGCCTCGTCGTCAAGCTCAAGACCACCGACGGAGCCACTGTCGATGTCCGCTGCGTGGTTTCAGGTGCCTACGGCAACCTGCCGCCGGGTGCGCCGGGTTCGGATGTGGCCCTCGAAGAAGGCCGGTTCATCGGACAGGTGATCCTGCAACTGGGCAGCTCGGGCAGCCCCGCCGTCGTGCCGGTCACTGCCGAGATGCCCCGCAGCCTGATCGGCGGACCCGTGGTCGCCCTGGACGAGGGTGACGAGGAGATCCAGGCGCTGGACAGTAGCCTGGTCACCCGAGTGCTCAACCTCACGGGCAAGGACCGCATCATTGCCAACTACAACGATGAGTCGCGGCCCGATGGAGTCGCCCAACTGCTCGATTCCAGCGGACGACTGATCTCAAATGGCACCCTGGCCGTCACCGACCGCGACTACAAGGACCCGGTCACGCGGCTGCATGTCGGAGAACGGATGTTCCTGATGGTCCAGGATGCCGACCAGGATACCTCGGATCAACGCGATGCGATCACCGTCGAGATCACCGGTGAGTTCGGTGAACAGGAAACGCTGGAACTCCAGGAGACCCTGGTGCACAGCGGTATCTTCACCGGATCCCTGGCACTGAGGTCCAACGAGAAGCCCGTCGTCGGGAATCTCAACCCCGAGATGCCCGTCGTCGAATGCTACTTCGGTGACACGCTGCACATGAAGTACACCGACCCGGTCGCCGGCTCCGAGGACGGCAAGCTGGTCGCAACCATCGATGTCCCCGTGGTGATCGGCACCGATGGGCTGGTCGCAGCGTTCAGCAAGACGTTCAACGATGAGAACCTGGCCGTGGAGACCAAGTTCCACATCGCCGAGAGTTACTTCGAGCTGTTCAAGAGCCACAAGAGCCTGGGCCGGGACGAGCAGAAGATCGCCGACCTGCAGAACGGACGCAGGGTGCTGCGAGAGGTGATGGAGGACTACCCCGACCCGAAGTACGTCCCGCGGATCAGCTACCTGCTGGGACAGTTCTCCCAGGAACTCGAGCAGTGGGCCGAGGCGATCGAGTCGTATGAACTGATCGTCAAGCAGTACGCCGAGCACTCGCTGGCACCCGATGCCCAGTACAAGCTCGCCCAGTGCTACGAACTCTCCGGCGACTTCGACCAGGCGCTGGAAGGATACGTCACCCTGGCGGCGACCTATCCCAAGAACCCGCTGATCGCCAACGTGATGATTCGCATCTGCGATCACTTCTACAAGAAGGAAACCTACGACATCGCGGCCCAGGTTGGTGAGAAGTTCCTCGAGAAGTTCTCGGAGCACGAGCACACGGCCCGCATCGCATTCCGCATCGGCCAGTGCCACTACAAGGCCGAGAAGTTTGCTGACGCCGGAGGTGCCTTTGACCGGTTCGCCAAGCGGTTCCCCGACGATGAACTCTGTGCCGATTCGCTGTTCTGGGCGGGCGAGAGTTACCGGATGGGAAGCGACAACCGGGTGGCCTTCCGCCGCTACAACAACTGCCGCTGGGATTTCCCGGCCAGCGACGCCGCCAAGTACGCACGCGGTCGACTGGCCTTGCCCGAGATGCTGCAGCAGTTCGAGGCCGAGGCTGCTGCCCTGGAGAATGACCAGTAGGACGTCGATCGGTCCCCCCCGCCTCCCGCCTCCCGACCGTCCCCGGTCGGGTTCTTTCCCCGTTGTTGCCCACCCACCACGCAAGACACGCCGATGAGACTCCCGCTAGCTGCCTGCCTCGTGTCGCTGTCCTTCCTGGCACTGGGCCTCGATGGCGCCGTGGCCCAGGACAAGAAATCAGCACCTGCGGCCGGTGACAAGAAGACGGCCGACGGCAAGAAGACGGCCGACGGCAAGAAGACGGCTGACG
>Ga0310125_10000263_pt1 | contig 23938 bp, 18 predicted proteins | sample CB11b_Tmax_Bot8__FD_203508 | JGI IMG/M metagenome (GOLD analysis project Ga0310125, IMG submission 203508) | Marine microbial communities from Western Arctic Ocean, Canada - CB11b_Tmax_Bot8 | ecosystem: Environmental > Aquatic > Marine > Oceanic | place: Canada: Western Arctic Ocean | collected... | reverse complement strand
TTGCAATCGCCAGCACCTCACCCACATGTTCAGTCATGATCATCACCTTTCCGAATCCTACATACTTGAGCCCTCACCCACTAGTGTGATAATGTGCCACCTGCCAACAGGTGCCCTAGGCCATGCAAGGGAATCGGCTTGTGAACAAGGTTTTGATCATCGGTGCAGGCGGCGTCGGCAACGTTGTTGTCCGCAAATGCGATCAGCTTCCCGACGTGTTTGGCGACATCTGCCTGGCCTCGCGCACCAAAGACAAGTGCGATCGCATCGCTGCCGGCCTTAGCCAGCAGATTCGCACCGCGCAGGTCGACGCCGACAATACTCCCCAACTCATCAAACTGATCCAAGAGGTACGGCCTCAGCTCGTGATCCATGTCGCCCTGCCCTACCAGGACCTGACCATCATGGAAGCCTGCTTGCAGACGGGCGTCAACTACCTCGACACGGCCAACTACGAGCCGCCCGACGAGGCTAAATTCGAGTACAAACGGCAATGGGATTACCACGATCGATTCCGGCAAGCCGGCATCATGGCGCTATTGGGCTGTGGCTTTGACCCCGGGGTCACCAATGTATTCTGCGCTTATGCGCAAAAGCACCTGTTCGACGAAATCCACCATATCGACATCGTCGATTGCAATGGCGGCGACCATGGGAAGCCGTTTGCCACCAACTTCAACCCCGAAATCAACATCCGCGAAATTACCCGGACCGCCGAACACTGGGAAGATGGCAACTGGCAAAGCAGCGAGGCCCTTTCTACGTGCCGCACCTTCGATTTTCCCTGGATCGGACCGCGCAAGATGTACATGATGTATCACGAGGAAATGGAATCGCTGGCCAAACACCTGCCCCACCTCAAACGCATCCGCTTCTGGATGACCTTCGGTGATGAATACCTGACCCATCTGCGTGTGCTGCAAAACGTGGGCATGACCCGCATCGACGAAGTTGAATTTCAGGGCCGAAAAATCGTTCCGCTCAAGTTCCTAAAGGCAGTCCTGCCCGACCCTTCCAGCCTTGCTGAAGGTTACACCGGCAAAACCTGCATCGGCTGCGTTATCGAAGGTATCAAGAACGGCAAACCCTCGCGACAATTCATCTACAACATCTGCGACCACGGCCAAAGCTACAAGGAGGTCGCTGCCCAGGCCGTCTCCTACACCACCGGTGTGCCCGCCATGATCGGCGCCATGATGATGCTCACCGGTCAATGGCGTGGACGCGGCGTGTTTAACATGGAGCAACTGGACCCCGACCCGTTCATGGACGCACTAAATCAATACGGACTGCCCTGGACGATCAATCCATGCACCACCTCGATCTAGACTCCATCATCAGCCCCTGTTATGTCATCGACCGCGCGATGATCGAGGCCAATTTGCAATTGATCAACAGGGTCCGCAGCCAGACGGGCGCCCGCGTCTTGCTTGCCCTCAAGGGTTTTGCGCTCTGGCGGCTGTTTGACCTGGTCGGCAAATACCTCGACGGCACTGCCGCCAGTTCATTGCATGAAGCGCAACTGGCCAGGGAAACTTTCGGACCTCACGTACACCTGTATGCGCCCGCTTACCGAGAAGACCAGTTTGGGCAATTGATGCAACTGGTCGATCACATCAACTTCAATTCCCTCTCGCAATGGAAACAGTTCCGGGGCCGGGTCACCACCGTTGAATCGGGAATCCGCATCAACCCGGAAATTTCCCGGGTCAAGGCGCCCCTGTACGATCCGACCGGCCCATGCAGCCACATGGGCGTAACCAGCGAACAATTGAAAAAAGGTGAACCGGAACTGGACGGGATCACCGGCCTGCATTTTCACGCCCTTTGCCAATCCGGAGCAGATGACCTTGAAGAAATACTCTATACCGTCGAGCAGAAGTTCGGCCGATTCCTCGATCGATTCAACTGGATCAACTTCGGTGGTGGCCACCTCATCACCGACCAAGGCTACGACATTCAACGACTGGTTGAGCTAATCAGCCGCTTTCAAGATCGCCACAACTTGGCGGTCTACCTTGAACCCAGTGAGGCCGTGGTGCTTAATGCCGGCGTCCTCGTAGCCACGGTGTTGGACCTGGTCCACAACGAGATCGATATCGCGATTCTTGATACCTCCGCAACCGCCCACATGCCCGACGTACTGGAAATGCCCTACCGGCCCCGCGTCACCGCCGCCGCCGGACCGGGCCAAAAGCCCCATACGTACCGCCTGGCCGGATTGACCTGTCTCGCCGGCGATGTCATCGGCGACTATTCATTCGACCACCACCTGCGCGTGGGCGATCGTCTCGTCTTCGAGGACATGGCCCAATACACCATGGTTAAAAACACCAATTTCAACGGTGTCAATCTGCCATCAATCGCCATTCACGATTCCATCACAGGCCAAACGCAAGTAGTGCGCCAATTCGGATATGAAGACTATAAAAACCGCTTGTCGTAGTGGTAGCCAAACATCTGCGGCAGGTTCAGCTCAGATGGGCAGGTAAAGCCACCCGGTCAATTCAGGCGTTACCGGCTGTCAGCATATCCCCCAAGCACATCAAGGGGCAAAAGATGGCCCAGTGTTAAAATACCCATGGCTCATCTAATTAACTACTGAACGAGGAAGGCGTCATCAGGCTGATCGGGCACCTCATTGCCTTTATAGGTACGCATGCGCTTGATTGTCCAGATATTGTCCCCATTGGGCATGACCGGCCTGTCCCGCCACTGGACCACGCCATCGCCTGTCAGGATATTCTGCCCTGCCATGCCATGCAGCACACTGTTGACAGATTTAAGGTCAATGCCAGAACGCATGACCAGAGACCGGTCCTGCCGGACTAGAAAAAGCGGATTGCGGTCGGCCAAAATAGGCATCCCCGGCCACTGGTCAAGCCGCAAGGGGTTAGCGGTGAATTGGTTCTGATAGCTGTAGGAAAGTTCGTCGTGACTACGCCAGTCACGAGCATCTCGACTGGGATTTTGCGGCGCCCTGGCATTGTCCGGACAGGAAAGAAGGCGAGGTTTTACATAGCCTCTGCGAATCAGCAGGTACAGGTGGCTGGAATTAGACTGAAAGGCCCCTTTTGCGTCCGGCCCAGCGCCTGTACGAAACCAGACGGCATCCTTACCCACCGGACCGCGGGGCACGATGCCCTGGTAATCAGCGGCGTATCCACGCATGGCCCCTGCCGTCGTCTGCATCTGATTGGCACAGGCCAGTCGCCTGGCATTGCCCTGGCTCTTGGAGAGCATGGGGACAGCCAACGCTGCAAATATCAGCAATGAAGCAGCGAGGGCGCCTAGTTCGTACCACCCGAACCCGAGTGAAGGACCCTGTGAAAGAGTGGAGATTTGCTGGGTAAACTGCTGTCGCTGCTTAGCCTGAAGAATTGCATCCATCGTGCGCTGAGCCAGGTCGCTTGGCGGCTCTGTGGCCGGGTGATGGTCCAGCAGTGACATCAGATGCTCGACCTTGGCCACACGTACATCCTGTCCAACAGCATCCGTCTGACTATCACCGCTACGGGCGGCAAACACCACATCCACAGCATGCCCATCTGGCGGGCTGACGCTGACAATCTGGTTTTGCGATTGTTCCGGTTGAGGCATTTTTGCCAACTCACACAGCCTTTCACGCCGGTCCACTTACTCGTGTGCACCCATCTGTTTCTTCCAGGACTGGGCAAATGTGCCGACGGCCGAGTGTAGCCGGCTTTTTACCGTGCCCAGCGGGATTTCAAGCATGTCAGCAATCTGTTGGTATGGGAACTGGTGAAAATAGGCCAATAACAATATCTCACGCAAATGGTCTGGCAAACCCTGGACAACCTCGCTAACCCGCTGCTGGATCTCCTTGCGAGCCGCTTCATCCTCCGGCAGGGGCAAGTCGGCCTCCATCAGGTCCAGAAACTGCTTATCCTGATCATTTGGACCCGACTGCACGGGTGCTGACAGGGGAACCGTAGAACGACGCTTACTTCTACGTAAGTGGTCCCGTGCTTTGTTCGCCGCAATTGTAAAAAGCCAAGGTTTAAACCGCCTGCTGGTCTCAAAAGAGTCAATAGATCGGTAAACCTGGAGGAAAGTTTCCTGAAAAACGTCTTCTGCGGCGGCCCGGTTACTGGTGAATCTGACCAGAAAGTGGAATAATTCCTGCTGGTATCGGTTAACCAGGACCGAAAAGACCTCTTCCTGCCCGTCACGGTACATCTCGATCAGGCGTTCATCAGCGGCGGAGTCCGGGGATTTTTCAGCGTGTATATCCATGTCATATCGTAAAATTACGCTATCCGGACTAGTGGGCAGGGGTCACTAACTTATCGGATTTATCACTAAGCCGGTAGCAAGCTTGGGGTAGAAAAAAGTGCTCTTTGGTGGCATCAGTTCACCTGCTTCGCTGACTTTCCTGACTGATTCGAGCGGGGTAGGCTGAACAATGATCCCTACCTGAAAGTCCAGGTGATCAGCAGTTGCCTTCAGTTGCCCCAGTGTGTGGGGATACCGCCATTGCACGCCGGCCGCTTGCTGGTCAGGCTTACAGAATGTCGGCTGACAAATCTGCTCTACGATCAGGTGTTGGACAATGACTACATCGAGCTCCCGCCAGACGGCTGCCCTGCGGGAAAAACCGTCAGCCAGAGGGTCTTGCTCGACGGTCGTGGCAATATGCAGCGGAGCCTCTGGACGTGCAGGGTCGTACAGGCCAATGGCGTGATACCCACTTGCCGGTAGCGCCGCTTCCAGTGCCATAAGGTCCGTACCGGCAAACGGCTTGATGTGCAGCAGGCCTTCCGAAGCTGTAGCTAACCGCTTCATGGAAAACTCCAGCATACCGCCCAAAACCCGGTGAGTGGGCAAAACGATCATCCCCGGGTCCTGCATGGACACCAGCACAAACAGGCAGAACCGTGCGGGGTGATCCGCGGCAAGCGGGCCCTTCACTTTTTCCAGCCCGTTGATGTAGTTGATTGCCGTGTTGAAACGATGGTGGCCATCGGCGATAAAAATATGCTTGTTTTCAAAGGCACTGGTCAGGGCACTTATCAGCTTGGCGTCCTCGATAGTCCAGACTTCATGGAGAACGCCGTCATGAGCTGTCGTGCCGTGGAAAGATGGGCAACGGGCCAGTATCGGTGCAAGCAGCCCATCAACATAACCCTGCGGGTCGCTGTGCAACCCGAAAATGGGCGACAGCTGGGCGCCGGTGGCCTGCATGAGATTCAGCCGGTCGAGCTTGGCCGGACCGAAGGTCTGTTCATGCTCGTAAACACCGCCTGCCGCATCGCCGTCTGAACCACTGCGACCCTCGGCTGCAGTGACCTGCACATTGGCGAAGAAACCCGAGCGTTTGAATATCCTTACCACCCCGTCCGGCTGTGGGGCGGTATACGTTTGCCTGTAGGCAAACAATGCCGGCGTATCCCGCCTCTGCAAAACCCCGGTCGCCAGCCAATGGCCAAACGTCTGCCCGGCTTTTACATATACCTCGTCTGGCCCCACAGTCTTGGCCGGCAGATGCGGCAGATCAACGACGGCAATATTCTCGTCACTCTGGTCCAGGAGCTGGGCTTTGCCTGACTCGTCCAGCACGTCGTAAGGAGGAGCAATGCGGCTGGATAAATCGCCATCGGTTGGCACCGGATAGCCTATAGCCGTGATCGGTTTTAACTGGGGCATTGAACTTTATTGGCTGTCGCACGTATTTATATGTGACTGCCATAGCGTACCGTAGTGATTGGGCTTAAGCCAGTTTCGCAGTTCAATGACCACAAGTGAACCGACAGACCCGCTGGGATGAAATAGCCCCCGAACTTGAGCGTTGTGCAGGGGACCAGAAGGTTAACCGAGGGATGACTTGAGTAACTATGCTGGACAAACATCTCATGAAAGACAATCAAGGATTATCTGAGAGATTACGTCGGGTTGACAGCATGATCGCAAGGATTCGTCGCCGGCAGCTGGAGTCGGCGTTGCGAGGCCAGTTTGAGCAATCAGCTCGTTACGCCAACCGTGTCAGACGTATCACGTCGGTTGCGCAGCGGTCAAGTTCGCCAGCGACTAGCGACTAACTTTCGCTGTCCATTCTGCAGGCGGTGCGTTACGCTAGTGGTTTATGACCCATCTGGCCGTCGTCATCATGGTGCACAACTTGGACCAGGCCTTGGCTGCGTCGGCGCGGGCCGCCGAGCAGGGCGCTGACCTTGTCGAGTTCCGCATCGACCGGTTTACCGATGACCGGGACGCCGTTCGGCAACTGGTCGAACAGGCCTCGCTGCCGTGCATCCTTACGTGCCGCCCCAATTGGGAAGGCGGCTATTACGACGGCGACGACCAATCACGCATCAGCCTGTTGGAATACGTCGGTTTGGGCGTTTGCCAACCGACATACATGGATGTGGAGTTGGCCACATATCAGCGGTCGGCGAATTTACGCCAAAAGATCGGTCTGGTCGTGGATCATCCAAACCAGTTACGCCCCACGCGCACGGGTTTGATCCTGTCCAGTCACGACTTCGACGGCCGCCCCATCGACCTGCACCAACGCATAGAGGCCATGACGGCGGCAGTTGCCTGCCGGGTGATCAAGGTCGTGTGGATGGCCCGGTCATTGCGAGACAACTTGGAAGCATTTGAAATTCTAACGCAGCATCACAAACCGACTATCGCCCTGTGCATGGGGGAGGCGGGGCTTGCTTCACGGGTACTGGCCAAGAAATTCGGGGCCCTATTGACGTTCGCCTCGCTGGAATCCGACAGCGGCACAGCAGCAGGACAGATCACTGTCAAACAGCTCAAATCACTCTATCGCTGGGATGTGCTCGACGGCGAAACACGGGTTTACGGCGTGATCGGTCATCCTGTAAGCCATTCCAAGGGCCCGGCAATCCATAACGGTGGCTTCGACACTACCGGCCACAATGGGGTGTACCTGCCCATGCCCATCGCTCCCGGCTACGAACCTTTCAAGGCAACCGTTTCATCCTGGCTGGCGATGGCGGCCCTGCACTTTCACGGCGCGTCAGTCACGCTGCCCCACAAGCAGAACCTGCTGCGGTTCGTGCGTGAGTCGGGAGGAGAGGTTGAACCACTGGCCGAGCGTATCGGTGCTGCCAATACGCTGACCGTCCGTGAAGACGGGGCCACGTATGCCTCGAACACTGATTACGCGGCGGCCTTGGAAGCGGTTTGCGCAACGCTCGACTGTGACCGCGATGACTTGAAAGGCCAGCATGTGGCGGTCATCGGTGCCGGCGGCGTAGCGCGGGCCGTCGTGGCAGGGTTCGCTCAACACGGCGCCAACATTACGATTTACAACCGTACCCCGGAGAACGCCGCCGCCCTTGCCGCATCATTGGAGGATATCCCCGGCAAGGTAACGACAGCCCGGCTTGAAGACTTGCGCAACGCGAGGTGTCAGATTTACATCAATTGCACGCCGCTAGGCATGCATCCCCACTCCGATGCGTCGCCTATCAACGGCAATAAACCCACTAACGGGTGGGGGCCGGGCACGATTGTATTCGACACGATCTATAATCCGGTCCATACACGCCTATTGCGCCAGGCCCGCGACGATGGATGTGTGACGATCAGTGGTATTGAAATGTTCGTACGTCAAGCCGCCGCACAATTTCGACAGTGGACTCAACAGGACGCGCCGCTCGACGTGTTTCGACGCATCATGGCCACAACCGACAATACCGATTGACCCGCGACGTTCGCACGTGTCACCGCAATGTGGCCTAAGTCTTGTGATCCCCTGCACCGTTGGCAGATGCAATCCTGCGGATGATATTGGTAGTGCTTTTGTTCTTGACCAAGTCTACCAACACGACCTTCCCGCCATTTCGTTCGACGCAGTCGCCGCCAACGACTTCGCTGCGCTTGTAGTCGCGGCCCTTGACCAGCACATCGGGCTTGATCGCGCGGATCAGGCTTATCGGCGTGTTTTGATCAAACATGATTAGATAGTCGATGCTTTCCAGTTCGCTTAGCACCATAAGGCGATCCGCCTGGCGATTTACAGGACGGCCTTTACCCTTGATACGGCCTATGGAGGCATCACTGTTGACAGCCACGATAAGCAGGTCACCTTGGCCAGCCGCTTGGCGTAGAAAGCTGATATGCCCGGCGTGGAGGATATCGAAACAACCGTTGGTAAATACGACAGTTTTACCCTCTTTGCGGTGGGCCGATAGCTCAACCCGTAACTGGTCGAGGCTGCGCAGCTTACCGAGTTCCTGATGCCGCTGTTTTAACAGGGCAAGGACAATCTCGTCTATGTCAATAGGCACGACGCCGAAGTGTTGAACCTCCAACCCCGCAGCCGTATTGGCCAGCTGCACCGCCTGTTTCCAATCAGCGCCGTTGGCCATGGCGGCGGCGATCGTGGCCACGACCACGTCGCCGGCACCGGTGACGTCATAAACCGACTTTGCCTGTACGGATATTTTTTGCGGCTGCTGTCGCTGCCGGGTCAACATCATGCCATGTCTATCCAGCGTCATTACGACCGTGTTGAGCTTAAGTTTACGCAGTAACTGTCGGCACAGGCCCGGCCACGCAGCCTCATCGTCAACTGCGGCACGTCTGCCGCATGCCAAGGCGGCCTCAAACCGGTTGGGGGTCATGCAGGTGGCGCCCCGATATCTACCGTAATCCTCTATGGCGGCCGGATCGACCACGACTGGAATCTTGCGCTGCCGGGCCAAGGCGATCAGCTTTTGGCACATTTCATCTGCCAGAACGCCCTTGTCATGATCTTCCATGCAAAGCAGGTCCGCATTGGCCAATAACTTTCGAGCACGAGCAAGCAGTTGCCGGCTGATCTGCGCAGGCGGCGGCGTGCAAAGCTCATCGTCAACCCGAAACATCTTCTGTGGGTGACGGTGCTGTGCCAAGCCCACGAAATTGTGCTTGACCGTCGTCGGCCGATCTGGGGCCACCAGCAACCCACTGGTGTCACAACCCGCCTGGCGCAGCATCTTGCGCAATACAGCTGCGTTGTCATCTCTACCAACGATGCCGAGACAAGCCACGTGGCAGCGTAGGGCACGCAGGGCCAAACACACATTGGCCGCCCCGCCCAGCTTGGATTCTTCATTGCGGCTAGCCAGTACGGGCACTGGCGCGTCGGGGCTGAGACGGTCGGCCTGCCCGTACACGTAACGGTCGAGCATGAAGTCCCCGACCACCATCACCCGACTACTACCCCAGCCGTCCACCAGCCGAATCAAATCGTCGCTACCGTTGGTCGCGGTATGTGCCATACAATTAGCATATGCTGCCGCGGCTTAAATGAACACCGCCGCCGAGAGCCTCAGGACATCAAGCTGACTGCTCTCTCGATGCTGCTAGGCAGTTACGCAACAATGCATCGACTTGGCACCCATCTTCACGGAAACTCACTTCCAGGGCAGGACGGTACAAGGCCAGCGGTTGCAGCTGACAATTCCATTGCCGGCGCAGCTTCATCCAATCCTTTTCCGTGGTGACCAATGCCTCGGCACCGGCCTTTTTTGCCTCGACTGCCAGTCGTTTCAAAAGCCCCGGATCGTCGTATCGATAATGGTCCGCAAAGATGTATTTACCCACCACGGCGGCAACCTGCTCAGTTAGCATGGCCTCAAACACCGAGGGGTTGGCGATACCGCAGAAGGCAAATACCCGTGACTTGCTCAATTCGCCCATCGGCAATATTCCAGTGTCATTGGTGCGCCATCCGGTCCAATGAAAATCACATATACTTACCGCAGAGGCCTTCACACTGGCCCTTGAGGCAAGACTCTGGATCAGATTTTGCAGTATGTGCGGCTCGATGCGATCGGCCCGGGTAATAATCACCGTATCTGCCCGTTTCAAGCTGCGCATCGACTCACGAAGCAGCCCACGCGGCAACAGGTGGCCATATCCAAACGGATCAGTCGCATCGACCAACACAATATCCAGGTCGCGATGGGTCTGACGGCGTTGAAATCCGTCATCGAGCAAAAATACGTCAGTATGGTCATGTTCCTGTAGTACCCGCCTGGCGGCCACGGCTCGGTCCGGGTGGGCTTGGACCGGTACTCGGCCATCGAATGCTTGCCGGTGCAGTTCGACCTCATCACTGATGGGCTGGCCATGATCTGCCGAACTGTCCGCCGAGCCATAGCCTCGTAACAGTATTGCCGGATTGGCGCCCATCCGAAGCAGCCGTGCAGACAGTTCCATCACCATGGGCGTTTTGCCCGTACCACCGGCGGACAGATTACCCACACTGATCACCGGCCGGCCCAGGTGCCGCGGCTTTCTCAGGCCGTAGTCGAACATGGCGTTGCGCAAACCGACACCGGTGCCATAGAGCGGCTCGAGCAGCGAGAGTCCTGCCCGCGCAGCAACAGCAGTTATCGAGCAATTGGCGCCGCTTATAATCCGCTGCCAATGCAATCCACTCATTGGTCTGCCATTCCAGATATCGCCGTTGGCAACACCCCACACTGAGCCAGCAATGGTCGCAGTTTTTCCATAGGCAGGCCCACGACAGTCGTTGGATCGCCGTCCACCGTGATCGGCCAACCGTGGTCAAGTCGCTCGAACAGGTTGTATCCTCCCGCCTTGCCACGCCAGTCGCCGGCCACAATGTAGGCCTTGATATCAGCAACCCCGATCGGGCCGAACCTGACGGTGGCCGCATCGAACATCTTCACCGGATTGGACCAACCAGCACCTACAAGGGCCACCGCGGTGATGACCTGATGTGACGTATTTACAAACGAAGCAATCATCTGTCGGGCATGATCACTGTCGCTCGGCTGGCCGACCAAGCGGCCTGCCGGGTCAATACAGATCGTGTCGCCGGCAAGTATAACCGCTTGGGGTGACAGGCTTAAGTCTAATGTTTCCAACAGGCTAAGAGCCTTTTTTTCTGCCAGGTTGACCGCGAGAGTTTCCACCTTATCCCCGGCGGTCTCATCTGGCCAAACAGGGTCATTAAAAGGTGGCAGCAGTTGGTCAAACTCGTACCCACCCTCGCGCAGGAGCTGGCCACGGCTGTCCGACCGGCTAGCCATAATCAGCTTTACAGGCGCCATGACAGACCCATTCTATCGCTGCCCGAGTTCAGCGGTATCGGCTCGAGAAGGCTTAAAAAAACCGCACTGCCAATACTGATATTCAAGATACACCTAGGTTGACTCCGATAAAAATCTACACTGGCTGGTTCACAACGCCACCTTTGGTGTTGTACTACCATTTACCTGTTCGCTACTCCTATGTAACGAGTAGGCCGGTTGATGGGGTAATGCGCCCAAGAATGTGCTCAAGTAATCCGACCCGACCTTTCACGGAAGAAAGGCTAACCCGTTGCGGACGATCGCGGTCATCAATCAAAAAGGCGGTTGTGGCAAAACCACTTTGTCTATCAACCTCGCTGCCGTCCTTGCAGGCAAAGGACAAAAAACGCTTCTCGTAGACATGGATCCCCAGGCGCACTGCGCTTTGGGACTGGCCGTACCAGAAGCACAACTCGATCATACGATCAGCGACTTGCTGCGGGCCGGCCTGGACGGATCTCTGCAGTTCAGTGACATCGTCTGGCAAATCTCCAAGCATCTTGACCTGGCTCCCAGCACGATGGCACTGGCCGGGATCGAACAGGAACTCTCTACGACGCCCGACAAGGACCGGCGGTTGTCGCAGGTACTCAACACTGTCGCGGATCAATACGATTTCTGCATCATTGACTGTCCGCCTTCTATTGGGTTGCTGACGTTTAACGCGTTACTCGCAGCCAACGAGGTGCTCGTTCCGGTCGAGACCGGTTATTTCGCCATGCAGGGGGCGGTAAAACAGCAAGCGACCATCGAGATGTTGGCGCATCGCGTTTCACACCGGGTGAAATACCGTGTCTTGGCAACCATGTACGACGTGCGTACGAAGCTGGCACGGGAAATTTTGGCTGAACTTCGCCGCCATTTCGGTGACAAGCTGTTGCCGATAGTGGTCCATTTTAACAGCAAGTTGAAGGAAGCGGCCAGTTTCGGCCAGCCGATTACTGAGTTTGACCCGGCCAGCCGTGGTATGGAGGACTTCGGAAAATTGGCCGCATGGCTCCTGGATAATCCAACAGAACCAGCCCAGGCACTAGCCGAAACGCCACAGGCGAGCAACCCCGCCATGAACCGTGCCGCGGAACTGGTTGAACGGGCCCGGGCTCTAAACGACCGCACAGCCAACCTGTCGGACAAACTTGCCAACGACCCCGATATCGCGACCGAGGAAACTCTGCAAATAAAAAGCAAGTCTACGCCTAATGCCAATCTGACGGACAAGTTGGCCAAGCTCTACGGCGTGCGCAATACTTCGCAGGGGGTGCTTTTTGTTCACCCGGCCAACGCAGCGACCGAACAGGCAAGCGTGGCGGGTGATTTCAACAACTGGTCCAGCACAGCCACACCTATGAATCGCGACGAAAAACTTGGCATATTCCAGACCTGCGTACCATTGCAGCCGGGAACGTACCGCTACCGACTGGTTATCGATGGCAAATGGATCAACGACCCGTACAACAGTTACGTCGAGTCCAATCCATACGGTGAATTGAACAACGTCATTGAAGCAGATACCAAGTAAGACTGGCTCTTAAGACGGCACGCAGACCATCATGCCCTAGCAACGCTTGCATTTGTAAGAAACCCAATGGTCGACGAACATACGCGAAAAACGCTTGACGCGATGGCGGATTTGTTCCTGACCGACACGGCAGGCTCAGATGAAGGCCAGCACTCTGCCCCGCAGCAAGAGCAAAACGCCAGTCTGATCAACAAGCACCTAGACGGCCCGGTTCCCATTCGCCTGCGCCCCAAACCGGCACATGTTACTGCCCCGCTGCCACCTGAATCATCAGACGACCGTGACGTGGTGGCGGGTGTTATTGGCATTGATGATACACGCGCAGTACTGGATAAAGTCCATTCCCAGTCACAATCACAGCAGGTTGAGGCTGTGCTCATGGGCCATTTGCCTGGATACGCCGCTCCATGGCTAACGCAATACGCACATCGCTTGGCGCAGCGCCAAGGGCCGGTCGGCATCCTGCACGTCGACGAGGATCAAATTGAGGTTGAATTGATCAGCACCGTTGGCCAGGTGGACTCAACGGCCAGCAGCGACTACCCGTTGCAACGCGACCCAGCAACATACAACGAGCCATTGCTCGATTGCCTGCACGATCTTTCACAGTTGACGCCTTCACCGGTCAAGACATGGCTGGTGCATTTACCGACGACCCCGACGCCTGTGATGCTCGCAAGAGTTCTTCAACTGCCACAATGGACCCTTCTATGCGGAGCCAACGAGGCGGCCATAAGCGCGGCCGGCCAGTTGCTTGATCGGTTACTTGCTCGTGACCCACACAGGGAACAGCGACGAGTTGCGCTATGGATCATGGGCAGCGGCGAGTCAGTCGGACTTGCCGCTTCACGCAAGCTCAATGCAGCCGCCGAGAGTTTTCTTGCCAATCCCATAGTGATGGGCGGCAATCTCAAGCAGATGGTGCCGGTCAACCGCAGGTGCATCGGCAATTTTGCCGGCACGGACAAACTGTGGCCAAGCGTGCAAGCGTTGTTTGAAACCATACATGGCCAAATGTTGCCTTTAGATGCAATAACCGAAGCGCAGCAGAACAATAGCGACAATGCTATTGAGTTGGATGAGCCTGAAGATTTTCAAAAAATGGTTAAGGGTACACCAGTGCAGTCGCCGACAACAGCTAGTGATCCTTTTTATCGGGAAGTTGAGGTCCAGACCGAAAGTTCTGACCAGGCACAACTGGGGCCAAACGTGTACGCCGAGGCCGTATCTACCGGCTTGCACGAACAAACGGATTCCATTTCCACAGACTTACCCGCCAGCGAGCCGACATCATCACGCAACCAGACCATCCGGGAAAATCAGCGTAATGACAGTGACCTTGGCCAACACCTGCCGGGGATCATTGCGTTGCCGGTGCGGTGCCCACGACACCGCCATATTCAGATTGTCCTAGATGAGAGCGGCCAGTTGCATTTGCTGCGGCGTTGCGTGGAAAGCGACAACGGCCCCAAAACAGTCCAGAGCGCAGTGGTCGACCTGATTGAAACACGGGCGTGGGCCAGCGAACATATCGAACTGCTGCAACAGACTCAACGCCAGTGCCGGTTTGACCCGCAGGCCCAGCCAGTACTGCACCTGTTTACCGATCAGGCGAAGGCTGCGGTGCAGCTGGCGGGCAGGACAGAGCGTTTCTTGCGCCTGCATTTGCTCCAAGAGATCGCCACAGGCGGGGACCGGAAATGGATCAGCACGGAACTGAATTGACAACAACCTCTCTCTGCTGAACCGCCTTACTAAAACAACGGCATAACACCCCGCATGCCATAATGGCATCCATAGATCCCCGATTGTTTACACAAATCCTTTTAATTTAGTATGTTATATCTTAGTACAATGGCATTGTATTTGCGATGAGTATTAGCAATGGCGATCAAATACAAGGATTATTACCAAGTTCTGGGCGTGAAGCGGGATGCCGAACAAGAGCAGATCCAGCGTGCCTATCGCCGTCAGGCCCGAAAATACCATCCTGACGTGAGCAAGGAATCCCACGCCGCAGAACAATTCAGCGAGGCCGGCGAGGCCTACGAAGTATTACGCGATCCGGAAAAGCGCAAACGCTACGACGAACTCGGTGCCAACTGGAAAGCCGGACAGGATTTTCGCCCGCCACCAGGTTATGAAAACTTCAATTTTGAGTTTCGTACCGGTGGCGGCAATGGTGGTGGATTCAAGTTCAACCCAAGCGAATTCAGTAATTTTTTCGAGTCGGCTTTCGGCGGTAAAGGGGCACGGGGACATGGCTCCATGGACCAGATGCTCCACGGCATGGGCGACGGCCCAGCAATGCAGGAAGCGACTGTCACTGTCACTGTCAGCCTCGCAGACGCCTACCACGGTGCGACACACACACTGAAATTGCAAGGGCCAAACGGCACCAAGACCGTTGACGTCAAGATTCCACCCGGGGTTACCAACGGGTCAAAGATTCGCCTCGGCGGCGAAGGGTTGCTGCTGAAGATCATCGTTACACCCGATTCCCGGTACGAAATTGAAGGGCACGATCTTGTCACGGAACTGCGTGTCGCGCCATGGGAAGCGGCACTGGGGGCAAAGGTTCCGCTGCAAACGCTGGACGGACAGGTCACGATTACGGTCCCGCCCGGCACGCCCAGTGGCAGTCAACTGAGGCTTGCAAACAAAGGGCTGGCCAAGCAGAAAAACAGCAAGGGAAACCTGTACGCGACACTCAAGATCGTGATGCCTCCAACCTTGACTCAAGAGGAAAAAGAACTTTTCGAAAAGTTGCAAAAGACTTCAAAATTCGACCCTAGGGGATGACCAAACTCCGCAGAGAGGACCGGCCATGGACACCAACAAACTGACGCAAAAGAGCCAGCAAGGATTGCAGGAAGCCCAGAATATCGCCGCAGAGCGTAGCCACGGGCAGGTAGACGTTGAGCATTTATTGCTGGCGCTGTGCCTTCAGCCAGACGGCCTGGTGCCGCGGTTGCTATCACGGCTAAACCGGCCGGCGGACGTGGTGGCGGCGGAACTGGAACGCCAATTGAACCACCGCCCCAGCGTGTCCGGGCCCGGGGTTGAACCTGGCAAGGTCATGATCACGCCGCAACTCAATCAACTGCTGGTCGCCGCAGAGAGAGAGGCTGCCCGGCTCAAGGACGAATATGTCTCTGTCGAGCACCTGATGCTGGCGATCATTGAAACGGGTGACAGAACGGCGGCAGGTAAGATTCTCAATACGCTCGGGGTCACACACGATGCCCTCCTGGCTGAACTGACACAGGTGCGTGGCAACCAACGCGTGCAGAGTGCAAATCCGGAATCAACCTACGAGGCGCTGCAACGATTCGGCCGCGATCTCGTCGAGCAAGCACAAAGCGGCGAGATGGACCCGGTGATAGGCCGGGATGAGGAAATTCGCCGCACTATTCGCATCCTCTCACGAAAAACCAAGAACAATCCCGTACTGATCGGTGAGCCTGGAGTGGGCAAAACCGCGATCGTTGAAGGCCTAGCCCAACGTATCGTGCGCGGCGACGTACCCGAAGGCCTGAAAAACAAGACGATTTTCGCACTCGACATGGGCGCCCTCGTGGCGGGCGCCAAGTACCGCGGTGAATTTGAAGAACGTCTCAAAGCCGTACTTACCGAGATCAAGCAGGCCCAGGGCCGGATCATTCTGTTTATCGATGAATTACATACCATTGTCAGCGCAGGCAAAGCTGAAGGGGCGATGGACGCCGGGAACATGCTCAAGCCCATGCTGGCGCGCGGCGAACTGCACTGCATCGGCGCTACGACCCTAGATGAATACCGCCAACACATGGAAAAGGACGCGGCCCTGGAGCGCCGCTTTCAGCCCATCCTTGTCGATCCACCAAGCGTGGAAGATACGATTTCCATTCTGCGCGGACTACGTGAACGGTACGAGGTACACCACGGTGTGAACATTCTAGACGGCGCACTCGTGGCAGCCTCAACCCTTTCTGACCGTTACATCAGCGATCGGTTCCTGCCAGACAAGGCCATCGACCTCGTCGATGAGGCATGTGCCATGATTCGCACTGAGATCGACTCAATGCCCGCTGAACTCGACGCGGCAACCCGCCGGGTCATGCAACTGGAGATCGAAGAGGCGGCGCTGAAAAACGAAAACAACGTTCCGAGCCAGCAGCGACTGGAAACTTTGCGAAAGGAGCTGGCTGACCTCAAGCACCAGGCAGACACCATGCGGGCGCAGTGGCAAGCGGAAAAGCAGGCGATTGGCGACGTTCAGGCGCTGCGTGAAGAGATAGAACCGTTGCGCCAGCAGATCGAGCGGGCCGAACGCGAATACGACCTGGAAAAGGCAGCCGAGTTGAAGCACGGCAAGCTACCCCAAGTTATGCGGCAGTTAGCAGACCTAGAAGCTAAAGCCGCACAGGCGACGGCTGGTTCAGCCGAAGGCAACAGCAAAGTCCAACGCCTTTTACATGAGCAGGTAACCGAAGAGCAGATCGCGCAGATCGTTTCTCGCTGGACGGGCATTCCTGTAACACGGCTGATAGAAAGCGAGCGAGAGAAACTGCTGCACCTGGACGAACTGCTGCACCAGCAGGTCATCGGACAGGATGAAGCGGTGCAACTCGTGGCCGACGCGGTCATCCGCGCCCGGGCTGGGGTCAAGGATCCGAAACGGCCGATCGGCTCGTTTATTTTTCTTGGCCCCACCGGTGTAGGAAAAACGGAACTGGCAAGGGCGCTGGCTGGAGCTTTGTTCGACAGTGAGGAAAACATTGTGCGATTCGACATGAGCGAGTACATGGAGAAGCACACCATATCTCGCCTGATCGGCGCGCCACCGGGCTATATTGGGCATGATCAGGGAGGGCAACTCACCGAAGCAGTGCGGCGCAAGCCTTACAGCGTGATCCTGTTCGATGAAATCGAAAAGGCGCATCACGATGTGTTCAATGTTCTGCTGCAGATACTCGAGGACGGTCACGTCACCGATGCACGGGGGCGAACTGTTAACTTCAAGAACACTGTCATCATCATGACTAGCAACATCGGCTCGCAATACCTGCTTGACGACCCAATGACCTCAGGCCAGCTGAGTGAATCCGTGCGCAACAGCGTCATGGCAGAATTGCGTAGCCACTTTCGGCCTGAATTCCTCAACCGCGTGGATGACACCGTGCTGTTCAAACCGCTGACCCTTGACGAGATCAGCCGGATTGTTGAACTGCAAGCCCAGTTGATCAGCCAACGCCTAGCCGAGCGACATATCACCCTTGAGTTGAGCGACGAGGCCAAGCAGCACGTGGCACACGCCGGGTACGATCCGCTGTACGGGGCCCGGCCCTTAAAGCGTTACCTGCAACATGAAATCGAGACGAGGATCGGCCGCAAGATCATCGCCGGCCAGGTCAGCGAGGGATCGCACATACTGGTAACCGTCAAGGACGAGCAATTATCCATAGACGTCACTTCACAGCAGGAGCAGTTAGCTGCCGCTACGTAAATGGCATGCGATTAGAACAAACACACATAAACACAATCTGCAAAGAACGATATATTAATTTTTTAGGTAATTGCAAAAGCAAATCCCATGAGTCGACAATCGATTGAACTTTTCCCTCATTTCTGGTATTGTGGTTATAACTTTATTTTTAATAGTTAGTTATTTTATTTATTGCTATGGTGTCATTAATGTACAGACAAGTTCGTGGGTTGATAGATCACAATAGCCGTAAGAATCTGGGTGTTGGCCAGTGCGGTTGAGTACAACCTCTCGATAACCGGATGGATGGCGAGAAAAGGTGGGCGAGATTGTGGTGGGAGAAGGATGTGGGGAAGGCCTCATTTGGGCGGCCTATTTTAGGTCGCCCTTTTTCTATACGTTACCTTCGGCAAGAATTCGTTGTCTACAGAAACATCCAGTCACCGCAAACCATCACGTAAGCCCATAGCAGACCGTTGGTCATGGCGTGCGACCAGATGACCGGCCCTAGGCCTTTACCGCGCGTGGCCCCCAGCAGTAAACACCAAACGATGCCGCATACTACACACCCTGCCCAGTCAGCGGGGTGGTGAACCGACATGTACACCAGGGTTGAAACGGCGATACCGAATAGGCTCAGCCGCCCCAGACCATTACGCTCGAATTCAGGGGTAAATATAGGCCCGTATGAACTGGCCCATCCGCCAACTTTCGTCTGGATCAGCCACTCGCCAATGACGGGAAGGTCGACTATCACCTGTAACAGGCCTATCGCGGTCTCGCGTGGCCGGTGAAATGTCCGCATAATCAGCGAACGGTTAAACATTTCCTCGACCATCGGTACGGCTATGAGCATGCTCGGCAGGTGCGAGATACTGGCCAGCCAGAAAACCATCGGGCCCAGCCTTGTATTGGCCCAGACCGGCCTGTCTGACTCGGCTCCCAGTGACTTGAACTGACCTTGCGATAAAGCGTCCATGCGCAGGTCGAACACACCCACGGATAACCAATGCAGCATGATCCAGGCCACGAAAAGAAACACGCTGCTCGGTATCGCCAGCCAGTGGAACTTCCAGTTCAACTCCGGCGTAAGTTTACGCCAACGCCAAATAAAATAGACAACGATGGTAAATTGCGCCAGTTTCAACGGAGCGTAGCTGTAGGCGGAAAGGTCCTGCACAAACAGGATGACCATCAGGCAAATCATGTACAACGCAAAGGGCGTGATACGCGGATGTGACGAGTGCGATCGTGCCCAACCGTCAAGCCATTGGCGGCATCCGGCCCATGGCCCGGTACCCGTCGGTGTCGGGCCTTCACCAGGTGGTGCAGGTCTAGAATCAGTCAACATGCGGTCCCGAGCAAAGATATTTCAACCTCAAAATTTATCGGTCGAGTACGCCTATTGCTGCAATAGTATGGCGAATCGAAAGCAAGAAGCATCCCTTGGATCCTGTCCCGTCAGCATACGTGTTTGGATCACTTGAAAAACAGGTCGCATGCTGCATGCGCTTATCGACACCCACAAATCCGGTGGTAGAATTGATCCCTACGAGGTGTACGGCCGCGTGCCCAAGTGGACTAAGGGGACGGATTGCAAATCCGTTATTCGTGGGTTCGAATCCCACCGCGGCCTGTTGCGGTTCTGAGCCAAGAGGGGCGATATTCAACACTTGTGATTATTTCGGTTGAAGAGCGGTGCGTTGTCTGTCGAGACATGTGCGGACAAATAGGGACATATGGGGACCAATCGACCTCACATTTTACCTCACACTGGGAATGTGATTAACGATCGTGCGTGAGGGCGGGTGGAGCGAGAGAAGAGTGGGGTGAAGAGCGCAGAGGTAGCCACCACGAATGATTCGCCTCACAGACATCAACACACGGGATATCAATGCCGCCATTGAACTGGGCTGTCGCACCATGGGCAGCGTGTTCAATGCCGACGATCCGCATGAAGTCCCGTTCTTTTACTCGCAGATTACACCAAATCCGCATATAGGTTGGAGCACCTGCGTCTCTGAATCGCATGTCCCTGGCCGCCATCTACTGGCATTGCTCAGTGCCGAGGATGCAGGTGGAATCGAAATCCCTGATGGCGTCATCGAAAAACAGACTCGCGCTTTGTTTCTGGCATTCAGTGGGCAAGTGGCCCTTCCGTTAAACCGAATTGACCTGCATGGTCCCGTTGTCAGATTCAACCCGCACAATCTGCGAGAGGGCATGCATGGTTTGTATGCCTTGGTGAAGTACCGACAGCCGCAACAGGCTCGTAACATGGCCGATCGCATGATCGCCGATATGCTCGAGTACTGGAATCTCGATAGCGGATTCGATCTGGAGCGTCTTAAAAAACAGAATGTGATCGGCGAAAAGCGAATCTTTATTGGCCATGAATCCAGACTGATCGGTGCCCTCGTCCGATACTACCGCGCCACAGGCTATGGTCCTGCGCTGCAGTTAGCGCTAATTCTCAAAGACAAAGCTGTCCGCCTGTACAATCGAGCATTGGTAGAGGAACAGTTCAGGCGCATGTATCGCGAAACGGTACGAGACGGATGAGGATAGTCATTTGGACAAGCCCACTTCACCCCGTCGCGTGAGACGGCCAGAAGCAGGGCACAGTCCATGTACTTGGCCTCGCCCCACTTTTCCCAGTCCCAGTCCTCCTACCAGCACTGGCTGACGATCGGACTGGTTGGCGGGATATTTGATCACGGTCTAAGCCTCGCGGGTCAGGATTAGCACCCAATCATGAAAGTACGGCGTCCAGAATACGGGAAATTTCCAGTCACCGTTGGCATCAGGTTCGACCGGGCCCACGTCGTAGTCGTCGTCCTTGATTGGACTGGACAAGACCGCGTGATACTTGACGCCCGGTTCGAGTTTTTTGACCACCGCTTCGCGATTGGTGCGGTGCGGCATGTAGATCACGCGCACTTCGGCGGGGATGCCCGCCGCGTACGGCAGGTACCAGTTGTCCTCGTTCGAGTGTGGTTCGACCCAATCAGGCCGCGGCGTGAACCGCCACCATTCGTACTTTTCCAAAATCCGCTTGGCACGGCCCAGGTGAGCCGAACCGGGTAACTGGTACGCGTCGTCCCAGGGTTCATCGCCCCAGTTCATGCCGTGTGGCGACGGGCCGTATGGATCATCGCGGCGATTGACCTGCCAGACGCCGTTGGCCCCATAGGTGTGACCGGCTGCACCGGACAACATGCACGACCAAAACAGGTGCCGCTGTAGGTTCGCGTAGGAAGAAGCGCCCAGCCCTTCGTAACACACCTCGGCGTTGATCACCGGTTTGGGCGGCTGCATCTCGAAGGAGCGGCGCACCAGGCGAATCGTATCAGGCATCGTCTGGTGGTCGTTATGTCCGGTCTGCAGCATGTCCATGTCGATGACCGACGCGTCTTCGATCTGGTCGTACCCTGAATGGGGCGCCGCGGGATGGATCGTCACCGGCCGGCCGAACCCGTCGGTGCTGCGGATGTAGCGCACCAGTTGCGTCCAGCCTTTCTTCTGAATCGCGATGTCCTTTTCTCGCTGTTTGGTCAGATAGAAAGGCATGGCCCCCTCACCGGCGGCACACCAGACGACTGGGTAGGCCCCCCAGCGAGCGACCAGGTTGCGCCAATGGCGCTGCATGCCTTCAATGCCCAGCCAGTGCAGGTGATAACCCCAGCAGCCGACGATGCACGGCACGAGCCCCGCGTCCACGAGCCGGCCGATGCGCAGGTCCGCCAAATTGAAGTACGCCGGATTGATGCGGGCATAGTCCTTTTCCCAGGGAAAGCCTGCTTCATTGGCGCCGCGCGGATCGAACGCGGGCATGTCGGGATACAACCCGGCCACAATCTGAATCACCGTAAAACCCTTGGCCACGCGATCAGCCAGCAGCGTGTGAAAATCGTTCGGCCAGCCCAGCCGCTTGCACAGGCCCAGCCACCATGTGTCGCCCAGCCAGAAGAAAGGCGTGCCGTCGGTGTGTTCCAGGTAGCGAGCGTCGCGGCGGATCTGAAGCGGGCCGTGCTTGTACAGCAGGTTGTTACCTTCGTAGGGCGCGATGTCGATCTCGCGTTCATGACCGTGCAGGTCTGGGTTGGACGTGTCGCTGCAGATGGTGCGGCATGTATGGCGACCGACCATGTCCGACGCATAGCGCACGCCCCAGGACTGATCGCCGGCCCAATACGCGGGCACCTGCACAGTCTGCCCGTCCGGGTCGGTGAACTGGACATCTAGCTCGCAATCGTTGAAAGGATCAGCATACGACTTGCCGGACGTGTACGACCACTGGGTTACGCAATTCTGCATGGCGTTGACGATGGGCACGTGGATTGCATCTCCTCGGCGACGGGTCATGCCTTGGCAGCAGAAAAGGTTAGCGAATTGAGTAGGCAGAGTATATTACTGGCATAGACGCTGATCGGTCCATCCTGCACCACGACCTTATATTGCACCATACGCGGATCACACATCTTTCAAGATACGATCCTCTTCGTCATCATCACTTGATAATTCGATAAGGCTATTTTCGTTGAGCCACTGCATGGTCAACGCAACGCCTGTATCATGATCGGTCTGGCAGCGAAAGCCGGTATTCTGCAGGGCGCTGGTATCGAAAGCGCTTTCGTAGTTAACCCAGTTGAAACCAAAATCGAATTTTCGCCGCCAGTTAGCCCATAGCGTGGCCTTGTCCTTAAATAATTCTGCAGGTAGCTTGTGAGCGACTAGAGCAACACCTAGAACCCGTGCTATCGAACTAAAATACTCATCAAAGGTGAGAATCTGATCGCCTGACAGATTATAAATTTGCCCCATACACTCAGATCGTCCCAGCACATGTGAGAACGACCTAGCGGCATCTTGTACAAAGACAGGATGAATCCGCGTCTTCCCGTTACCTGGGATGATGATCGTTCGGCCTCTGCTCATACGGTCGAGAAACAGTGACTCACGCCCGGTGGTGTACAGCATTTGATCCCGCGGTCCGTACGGATGAGCCAGTCGCAGTATAGTCGCCGGGAATCCGCTTGCGCGGCATTTATCCATCAGCCATTGTTCACAGTCGACCTTGCCATACGTATAAGGGCTGTCGGGACTGACCGCTTCTGATTCGTTAGGTGTGCTGGTGCCGATATGGCCATAGACTGCGGTTGTACTACAGAACACATAGTGTTGCAGGTTGGGCAGGGCTGAATACACCTCCTGCACCTCATGAAGTGCATAACCGATCATGTCAATCACGGCTTCAGGCCGATGTTCGCGCAGCGACTGACCGAGTTGCCCCGGTTCGCGACGGTCAATCACGACTCGCCGCACACCCGTGGGTAGCAGTGCATTCGTTTTTCCGCGGTTATACACGCTGACCTTGTGGCCCAGTTCGACGAGTTGTCCAACAATCGCATGCCCCACGTGGCGGGTGCCACCGATGATTGCCACCTGCATTTTGACCCTTTCATGCTTGCCCATGGGCGGGGTAAATGACTGATTATTACATCAGACAACGGCCAGAACGAATAGTTGAACCATCTGCGGTAAGTGGAGCCTTCTGGAACTGATAACCTGCAAGTTACAGGCACTAACTCTTGGAGGCCTTTACAACTGGAAACTCTGTAACGCGAAGACGCGTGCAACCATAGGGAATCAACTGCAGATCTGTCACCGGTTCGGCGGATTCAACAGGGCTCTGAGGCGGATCGCCTGCCGAGTTGTTGACCATCTTCCATTGGGGCAGGGCCTTGCCTTTGACTTCCAAGGTCACCGGCGCATTTTTCTGCTGCCAGGGAATTTTTCCGACTCGCTTGGCCGGCTGTGCCGCAATAAATTCTTCAGGATTCTTTGGATCAAGTACAAGTCCGTAAT
>Ga0310125_10000261_pt1 | contig 23966 bp, 22 predicted proteins | sample CB11b_Tmax_Bot8__FD_203508 | JGI IMG/M metagenome (GOLD analysis project Ga0310125, IMG submission 203508) | Marine microbial communities from Western Arctic Ocean, Canada - CB11b_Tmax_Bot8 | ecosystem: Environmental > Aquatic > Marine > Oceanic | place: Canada: Western Arctic Ocean | collected... | reverse complement strand
GTTGATGGGCCGTTGTGTCTTGGTCGCTTGCTGTCGCATGGAATTGCACTGATTCGCGCTCTGACTGCTGGGGGTCAGCAGGTGACACTACGTTGACCTACAGGTTATCGAAGTGGAATGAGTACAGCTTCACTTTCCCGTAGAATCGGAATCGAAGACGGATCCGGTCACACTTCACGCCTGCGAGTGTCTGCTGTGCCTTCCACTGAACGCCAACGGAAAGGCCATCTTCGATTATTTCTGTGCTGTCATCACCAGCCGAGTTATTCTAGCGTGCAGGTCGATGTTTGTTTATGTACACGGTGGTGCCAGACGCATTGCTCCGCGCTTGGCAGCGCGGCATGAGGGGTTGTATGACGCACTCAACTGAAGGAGAGCCGCTTTGAGTTCCAAGATTGCCGCCGGCGAGCTCTGGATTGTAGCACCACCCCAAATGCCGCAGCAGCTGCGCGCTGCAGTTGGGTATCTGGTCCATGCGGGCGTGGACCTGGCCTTCGGGCCAGGTGATGTTTTGCCCACACAGCCCCCCGAGACGCTCGACGGTATCAAGATGATCTTGGCGGTCTACGATGACATTGAGCGCATCCAGAAAAAGTTGAAGGGTTTCCGAGGCTTTCATCTGGAGGCACCAGATTTTTACTCCCGTTCTGATGGGCCCCGCTCCGGTCCCGATACTGAACGCGGGAGCAACTCCTTCGTCATGACATTCTTGCATGACAACGAGCGCACATGGCTCGCGGTGTATGGCGCCGCGGCGCTCGGTTCACACAAGCTCCTGGAATCCCCGCTGCTCTTGACCGGCGACCTCACCCTGGCGAGCCCACGCATGCGCGAACGGATGCTAGCCCGAAGCGATGGCAAGATCCGTGAGTCATTCATGGAAACGGTCCGCTCCTCCCACCGCACCGAATGGAGCGACATCAGCTTCAACATGGGCAAAGCGATGTTGGATGACTATGAAGCCACCGGCGACCGCGCCTCGCTCGACGGGGCAATCCAGTTCACTGACCGCGTCCTCGCCCGGCAGCCCCGATCGTTGCGTGAACACCATCTCGGGCCGCTCGTGACCGTCGCACGTCTCCATGACATCACGGGGGACGCAAAGTACCGCGACATCGTCCGTCTGGCGCTGAAGGATGTCACCGATTGGCCCCCGTTCCGAATATCCCGTGCCGGCTACTGCCACGCGTACCGTGCGATGTCACCGGAGACACGGGCGGTGGTCTCAGCCCGGGAAGGGGAGATGGGTTCCTACGGCGAGCTAATGGTGAGAACCTATCTTCCCGTCATGGCATCGGCGAAGCTGGCGAACCGCGAAAGCGAGATGGCCGATCTCATCGCACGCTGCATCATTGAGCAGCGAAAGAACCTGCGGGACCCGGGGACCGGGCTCTACTGGCACGGCATCCCCAGCCGCCGCGAGGGGCAGCAGGGCTTCATGGGCCACGGCCACGGGTGGAGTACGTTCGGGTTGTCACAGATTCTGGACTTCTTCCCGCCGCACCACCCCGAACGGGCGCGCATCCTCGACATCCACCGGGAGCAGGTGGAAGACGTCGCACGATTCCAGGACGACGACGGCTCGTTTCATACCATGATCAACTGGCCTTGGACGCACGTGAACTTGCACTACACGGCTTGGCTTGGGTACGCGTTTTTGCACGGGGCGAGGATGGGCTGGCTCAATGGGTCGTATCGAGAGCGCGGGCTGGCAGCTTGGCATGCGCTAAAGAGTCGGACCTTCTGGGGCAACGTCGCGGCCGCCGTTGGCGGTAACCCCGTATCGCGGCAGGTGACCTTTTATCTTGAGCACAACTGTCAACTGCACGACGAACGATTTAGCGGTAGCGGGCGCGCCGCGCAGGCTGTCTTCACTCTGCACGAAGTGCTGCGGCTAACCAGTTGATATAACACGTATGATGTCCCCACGGGGGGCTCTGGGATCTTTGCCAAGATTGGCGTGGACATGCGTTGATCAGTAGCACGTCCACGGCATCAGTTAGATGCGGACTCGCCTGAAGCACCTGTTTATCTGGCTTTATGTCGAGATGATCGGGGTGTCTCGTTCCTTGAGGAAGGGGTCACCAGCGTCGCGGTTTGAACCGGCAGTGCAAACCGGATAAAACCGATCGCCACGGACTGCGAATACGGCGACCTCAAAGGAAAGGACATGACCCGATGCAACCCGCCCGGTCAATGCAGAAAAAACTGGAAAAAGGTGAGGTCGCGGTCGGCGCGTTGGTGACCAGCCACCTCTGGCACGATTTGATCGAGGTGGCGATCGACGCAGGTCTGGACTACTTGGTCGTGGACCTTGAACACGGGGCGCACGATGTTTCGATGGTAGCACAAGTGTGCCAATTGGGGCGGGTCGCCGGTTTTGCCGTGCTGATACGCACGGCGACCAACGATTTCCGCGGAGTGGGGTTCGCGATGGATCTGGGCCCGTGCGGCTTGGTGCTGGCATCGGTCGAGACAGCAGCCCAACTCGACGAGGTGCGTGACGCGATTTACCTGCCGCCTCGCGGTCGGCGTCGGCCTGGCGGAGCGGGCAACCGGTGGGTCGATGACTACCATCTGCGAATATGGCAGAAGCAGGTCGAGAACGACGTGATCATCATTCCACAGATTGAGACATGTACCGGGCTCGAGCACGTTGATGCATTGGCCGCGCACGAAATTGTCACCGCGATCGGCATCGGGCCGTATGACCTGTCCATGGCGATAGGTGCAGACATGGACAAGGATCATGTCGGCTTCGTCGATGCTGTGGACAAAATCAGTCGTGCTGCCGATGCCGCAGGCAAGCCAATGTGGCGAGTCGGTGATGCGGCCCCACTGGTAAAGCAAGGCTGCCGATTTGTTTGCCTCGGTGACGTCAGCGTGCTGTTGACCGAAGTGTTGGGCCAAAAAGTATGCTCGGCACACGCAACGGACTGAATTATAGACATGCTCGACCATCCGAACGCACTTTTAATATGTGTGGTGCCGGTTTTTACTTTGCCAGGTGGATATCGCTGTGGTGTTGATGGTATCCGACGGTGTCCGTCAGTTGTCAGAGGATTTACCGGCGTTGGAACCGTGGCAGGGAATCGAGCAGCAGCAACTCATCGAGATTTTTCACCATGGTGATTACATGGCGGTATGATGTCTCCGACTCGTAAAACAAGATAATGCGTCCAGAAATCACAAACAGAGGAATCTCCGATGAGCATTTGGCGATGGGCGGAATATTTCTCTGAAACCCCGCCCCCGCATCAGATCACGCTTGGGGAAGGGAACACCCCCCTGCTCCACTCCCGGAATTTCGGTTCCTCCCATGGGCTTAAAAACCTTTATTTCAAGTTGGAAAGCACCAATCCAACCGGTTCTTACAAGGATCGGTTTGCTGCGGCCGCCATTTCAAACATGGTTGCCCGGGGCATGCATCAATCGATTGGAACATCGAGCGGCAATACTGGATCTGCGGTGGCTGCCTATTGTGCTGCAGCCCAGATCGACTGCCATATCGCCATCGTTGAAACTGCGCCTGCAGGTAAGTTGAAACAGATGTTGGCTTACGGCGCTCATCTTTACCGTGTACGGGGTATGGGAAGCGACCCGAAGATCTCAGATGGCGTGATCACGATTCTTCGCCAGAAGGCCGATGCGGCCAGTACCCAGTTGCAAATCAGTGCATTCCGATTCTGTCGGGTCGGCATGGAAGGCGTCAAGACGATCAGTTACGAATTGAATGAGCAGTGTCACGGCGGTGGAGCCATCGACCACGTTTTCGTTCAAGCCGGAGGTGGTGGATTAACCCTCGCCATCGCTGAAGGGTTTGAGGATCTTGTTGGTCGGAGCCTTTTACAACGTTCACCCGCCGTGCATTGTGTTCAACCAGAGGGAAACGACACCATGGCAGGCCCGCTTCGGAACGGCTTGGCCAAGGGGCGGGCGTGCCAGTGCACATCAGAAGTCAGCGGATTGCAGGTTCCCTGGGTGATCGATGCCGATGAAGTGATTCCGGCATGTCGTGCCACCGGGGGTACCGGGCACCTCGTCAGTGATACTTCAGTGTGGGCGGTACAGAAGCAGTTGGCCTTGGAGGAGGGGATTTTCTGCGAACCGGCTGGAGCGACGGCCTTGGCCGGTGCGGTCAAGGCTCTTCAACATGGGGACATCAAGGCCGACGACATGGTCGTCTGTATCATCACGGGCATCGGGTTCAAGGATGACGCGGCTGTGGATCGCATGATCGCCGACCGTGACTGCCCGCTAGTCGAACTTGGCGATCTGGCATCACTGTGAAAGAGGCCATTTAATAGTAATTATGTTCGACAGCTTCCCAAGCTGAATGTCGAGGGTTCGAATCCCATCACCCGCTTTTTCGCATGTCGTCGCATCAGCTCGCACTTCGTCGCTAGCTCTCGCAGATTCCAAGTGATTAGAGTCTTCTGATTGTTGATGGGCCGTTGTGTCTTGGTCGCTTGCTGTCGCATGGAATTGCACTGATTCGCGCTCTGACTGCTGGGGAATCTGCTGGGGGTCTGGGGGGCACTTCGACCGTAGCGATGCGGCTCTGCTGTGCCGTTCGACGCGTTGGCAGATCACAGATGAAGACCGGGGAAAGATCAAGCGCAAGCTGATTGACACCCTGGCAACTGCAACTAGACCGCGCGATATCGCATCACTGTCTAAAGCATTGATTGCCTGTGAAGCTCAGAACCAGCGTGACGATCTTCTGCTAGTAAAACAAGACAGTAGAAACCCAGAAGAACAAGAGTTGAAAATCATCGTGAAGCACGTAGAGAGGGATCGTATTGGTGGCGGGTGATTGCTGTATTTGCAAATCTTGTGAGCCACGGGGAACTTCTCCCGCGAGGCTATCGATATCGCACTCATGATTTAAAATGTAAAATATTCCTGTCATATCTCCGGTATTGGCGGAGGTTCATCTGGAACCAACTTTCGTGTCAGGAATTCAAAGATCTTGCCTCAAACTGCCTTCTCCAAACTGCTCGCAGAACTCAACGATGTAAGTGGTCGGCGTTTTGAGCAACTCTGCCGTTGGTTTCTGTTGCATGACCCAATCTACGGCGGACTACTGAAAGAGGTCTGGCTTTGGGACGACTGGCCAGGCCGCTGGGGACGTGACAAGGGAATTGACCTAATTGCAGAGGCTAAAGATGGACAACTGTGGGCCATCCAAGCGAAACAGTACGCCCCTGACTACTCAGTCAAGAAAGCCGATATTGACACGTTCTTGTCCGAATCAAACCGACCACAGATCGACTTTAGACTTCTAATCGCTACGACCAACAACTTGGGAGGAAACGCGCGGGAGGTCATGGACGGGCAGGAAAAGCCTGTGTCCCTCCTCTTGCGTTCAGATCTTGAGGGGCAAGAAATTCAGTGGTCTGCATTCCTCGCGGAACTGGCCCCGACAAGACCTTCCCCGAAGACCCCGGAGCCACACCAAGACGAGGCAATAAAAGGTGTCTTGGCTGGATTCAAAGCAGGAGAAGACCGCGGCCAACTCATCATGGCCTGTGGTACTGGCAAGACCCTGGTATCGCTATGGCTGCACGAGAAGTTGCATTCGCAAAAGACGCTGGTACTCGTTCCATCGCTTTCCCTGTTAAAGCAAACACTCGGTGAATGGCGTGCCAACGCCTTGGAGCAATTCGAATTTCTACCGGTTTGTTCTGACAAAAGTGTTTCGGGTAAAGACAACTACGATGCCGCAATAGACCATGTCGGGACACTTGGATTCCCCGTGACCAACTCTGTAGTTGAGGTCGCCGCCTTCCTCCGCAAGCAAGGGCCACGCGTTGTCTTCTCGACCTACCAGTCAAGCCCCCTTGTTGCTGAAGCCCTTCATGATTGTCCGGGGTTCGATTTTATCGTTGCCGACGAAGCACACCGGTGCGCCGGGCCTGGTGCCAAGAAGTTCGCCACGGTCCTGGACAATAACAAGATTCCAGGTCGTCGCCGGCTTTTTGCCACAGCGACACCTCGTTTTTACACGGATAGAGTCCAGAAGGAAGCAAACGAGGAGGACTATGAGATCGCCTCGATGGACGATACGCAGTCCTTTGGTCCGGTCTTCCACCGCCTTTCGTTCGGCGAGGCTATCGAACGCGATTTACTCGCGGACTATCGTGTCCTGGTCATCGGGGTTGACGATCCCATGTGCAGAGAACTCGCGGAGGCTGGAAGCTTGGTCACAGTGGACGGAAGCACTATTACTGATGCCAGGTCTCTGTCTTCTCAGATCGGCCTGGCAAAAGCAGTCCGCGATTGCGACCTTCACAGAATTATCACATTCCACAGCCGCGTAGAGAGTGCCCGCAAGTTTGCGAGCACCTTCCTGGATGTAATCAGGTGGATTCCCGAGCACAACCGACCCAGCGGTGAAATTTGGACTGAGCACGTCAGCGGTAATATGAACGCCGGGCAACGCGCCCAGCGGATCGACAAACTCAAACATCTTGGCAGTAACGAGCGGGGATTACTTTCGAATGCCAGGTGCCTTGCAGAGGGCGTCGATGTTCCCACCTTGGATGGTGTCGCTTTCATCGACCCGAAACGAAGTGCTATCGATATCGCCCAGGCCGTGGGGCGTGCGATTCGAAAAGTTCGAGGTGCTAAGACCCAGAAGGTTGGAACTATCGTGATCCCGGTCTATGTCGCGAGCACTGAATCTCCCGAAACCATGCTTGAAGGGTCGGCCTTTGAACCCGTTTGGTCGGTCGTTCGTGCTTTACGTGAACATGATGAGCATATCGCGGAAAAGTTGGATGAATTACGGAGAGAGCTTGGTCGGCATAACAAAGCGAGAATTGAACTACCCACAAAACTGATATTTGATCTGCCCAAAGAAGTGGGTCTGGACTTTGCGCACGCTTTCAATGTCCGACTTGTCGAACGAACAACTGCGAACTGGGAGTTTATGTTTGGGTTACTCGAAACCTTTACCAAACGTGAGGGGGACGCACTCGTGTCCCAAGGTTACAAGGAAGGCGAATTCAAACTGGGGCAGTGGGTCAGTGTTCAACGAAGGGCCAAGAAAAAAGAACAGCTCAGCAAGGACAAAATACAGTGTCTTGAAGCACTGCCTAAGTGGAGTTGGGATCCCTTGGAGGACGACTGGGAAGAAGCCTTCGCCCTGTTAAAGACATACGTCGCGCGCGAGGGGGACGCACTCGTGCCCCAAGGTTACAAGGAAGGCAAATTCAACTTGGGGACTTGGGTCAGCAATCAACGAAGGGCCAAGAACAAGGGAAAGCTCAGCAAGGACCGCATACAGCGTCTTGAAGCACTGCCTAAGTGGAGTTGGGATCGCTTGGAGGACGACTGGGAAGAAGCCTTCGCCCTGTTAAAGACATACGTCGCGCGCGAGGGGGACGCACGCGTGTCCGCAGCTTGCAAGGAAGGCGAATTCAAACTGGGGCAGTGGGTCCGTATTCAACGGTATAACAAGAAACAAGGAAAGCTCAGCAAGGATAAAATACAGCGTCTTGAAGCACTGCCGGGGTGGAAGTGGGATTTTCGAAAGAAATGATCTGCGGGGAAGTATTGATAAGGCTCGTTATTTTTCTGTGGCTACAACTAATCCTGTAGCAACAGAAGTAGGGTTCGAATCGTGCCACGCAAACAGACCCATGATGAATATGTCCATGCCCTCGCCGCTGTGCGATCTGATGCAATACCGATTGGGCAATACGTCGATAGTACGACACCAATCAAGCATCTTTATAAGCCAACGGGTGAAGAATGGTTATGCAGTCCGGCCAATGCAAAAAAAGGGAGACGGCCAAAGAGTGCAGGCTACGCTGCGAGTAGCCAAAAACGAAAAATACCAACAGGGGTTTATTTACATCGCCTGAAACTTGTGCGTGATGACGTTGAATTGATCGGACCCCTAAAGGGGATGGGGGAACCCACCCGGCATCGGTATATCCCGAAAGACTATGACACTTGGTATCCACGGCCTGCGGATGTACTTAAGGGATGTGTTCCAAAGAAGTTTATGGGCGCAAAAATTGCAACCGCACTGTTGCTCACGGAGACCGAATATGTTGAGCGATTAGCGTTAGTAAACCCTAACGCAAAACTCATTGGCAAATATAAAGGAATGCATGAAAAAGTTCTTCACGAATTTAAAGGCATTGACTGGTATGTTGCGCCCGTTCATGCACTAAGAGGACAATGGCCTCGTGAATTTCGGGCCGAACGGATTTCGGAAGCTCGCAAGATTCCAGAGTCCGTTTTTCTTCTAAGGCTTGCAGGAAAACATCCCCGAATTGCGCTCGTCGGGGGCTACGACTCAATTTCAACACCAGCTCGCTTCCGTGACCTGGATAACGGTGAAGAATGGACGGCATGTCCTTGTGATGTCCTCGCAGCTCAAGGCTCCCGACCAACTCGATATGAAAGGGTCAGTGCATCGCAACGTTTTTCGGCGGATGAGTTCCAGAAACAAATGAAGATCAAGAATCCGGGCGTTACTCCATTGGAGCCATACCAGGGCTATCGCGTCCCTATTTGGTTCCATAACACGCAACTCAATGTTGAATATAGACAGAAACCATCCAACGCTCTTAGGGGGTATTTACCTGAAGAGTTCAAGGGCAAACGTATTTCAGATAGCAAGCGGTGGAGCAACGAAGAATACCGCCGACAGCTCAGGGGTAGAAGGCCAGACATAATCGTACTGGACCCTTATGAGGGGAATATGGTGCCGATCCTACACCAGCATGTTCCCTCTGGTAGAAAATGGAAGGTGTCCCCTAATAATGCCCTCATGGGAAGCTGCCCGGCTGAAGTGAGAGGGAGCTACTCAGAAGGAATCTGTCGGTACTTTTTTGAATTCCTCTTTGGTCACGAGTTCCCTTGCAAACATTGGAATAGTAAGGAATTCCCTAAATTACATGGGTATGAACTCGATGGGTACTGTCCCGATCTTTCACTTGCTTTTGAACATCACGGAACACAGCATTACGAATATATCCCCGGCGTATTTCACGATTCACAAGAGGCCTTTGACAAACAGGTTGAACGGGATATTGGACGTAGGAATCTCTGCGGAAAAGAAGGCATCACACTCATCGAGATTCCAGACCTTGCATATCGACTTAGTGGAGGGCGGTCAGGGTCTTTGCCTGTGGTGGTTGATACACTGCTTAAGAAATACATCCTGGAAACACTTGAGGAATTAGGGTGGGCAAATACAAATGAATACTGGGAACTAAAAGGTCCCACGTATTTTGACTACTGCAGCCGACTGGACTCAAGTAACAAAGGTTACTTCTGGGGCAATAAATGGCCTCAGATAAAACCGTCTGAATTCGCAAAGCAGCAAAGGCGATCGCGATCAGGCTAATCGCTAACGCCAAAACGAACATGTCGTCATCTAAATTCTGATGCCATCTAGGTCAATGCTAACGATGTACAACTCGCCGCTGGCCTGATCCTTGGCGCTTATCCTGCAGGCTTCAATGTCGATGTCATAACCAAGCCATTTGATTTGGTCTAGGAGATATTTAGTTAACGAGCTGGACATGATGCCTGTTTTATAATCGTGGCGATTTGGAACGTCAATAGATTTCTATGAAAGTCGGCGTTAAGGGCCGTCAAACAGTATGAAAGTATTAAAATGAAAAATTGAAATACTTGTGCCGAATACGTATTTGACGAGAAATTAGCATTGCCTCCTTGGATCTATTTTGAAAGATGATTAACTAAATCTGGGAAACGGACATGATTCAGTGTGCCGAATAATTCATGCGAGGTTAGCTTCAGCCTGACTAGGAGTGGTGAAGTAATCCCGCACAACAGGCGTGCGACTACGATTGGATCCGCCAGTTCATCGGCATACTCGTTTTGAAGAGTTTTAGACTGACGGATGATGCCCTTGTCGATAGCTGGTTGCGACCGTTCGGCAACATCAGCACGGCGTCCATTAATGCACCATGAACAGTGCCCACAATCGTTTATCAGCGTCTCTCCAAAGTACCCACATAGAGAAGAAACTTGACAGCCGTCGTGTTTCGCAAGTTCCAGCACTTCGGCTAACCGTAATGTTTCACGTTTTTCGTGGTCAAGAGAATAGGCGTGTAGGTTTTTAGCTAATACTGCTTCGTCATCGCACGGCTTGAGTACCCGATATCGGTGGCGAGCTCCCTTGGCCTGAACTTCTATCATTTGCTGTTCACCTAAGTAATCTAGGGCTTCTATGACACGCCCACGAGTTGAACCGATGGATGAAGCTGTGTTATCCACATCAATACTGAACCACGTTCTTGCTTTGACCGAACTCGCCAGTACCGCAGTAATAAATGCACGACGTGTGTCGTCGAAATTCGATAGGATTTCCTGTGACGACATCAAAGGCTTGAACTGGTACTTCGAGTAAAACGGTGTGCCGCCTTCAAGGTAGCCCTGTAGCTCCAAGTAGGTCATTAGAGTCCGTACGACGAGGTTGCGGATGTCATGGACACTCGACAGTGCATAATAACTAACATTAAACGTGTTGCCCATGGAAAACACATCGTGAATCAGTTCACGTACGGCGTTATACGTCGGAGTATCGCCCCAGGCGAAATTTTCAAGCATGTTTAGGTCGTCGATACACACTAGGGATTCACAAATTGATGGTTGGCCATCGCGACCTGCACGGCCAATTTCCTGGCTGAAGTTTTCTAGACTCTTTGGTAGGTTGTAGTGATAGATGTAGCGGATGTTTGATTTGTCGATCCCCATACCAAATGCAATGGTGGCAACGATAATGCCGGTTTGGGACAACAAAAACCAGTCTTGGATGCTAGTCCGGTCTTCGCTGGACATGCCTGCGTGATATGCCTTTGCTTCGATATTCTTACCCCTAGCAATATTGGCACACAACCGGGCAGCAACCTGTTCAGCGGTCTTTTGCAGTGTGACGTAAACAATCGTTGGGCCGGCCTCGCGTTCTCGCAGTCTCGCAATTAGTTGTTCATCTCGTTCGTGTGATGCGACTGGTGTAGTCAATAAGGTTAGGTTGTTACGATAAACCCCGGTGCATGTTGCACAGTCTTTGGCAATGCGAAATGATTGACACATGTCGTCAAGCACTTTTGATGTTGCCGTTGCAGTGAGTGCGAGGATCCTTTCGGCGTTGGCCTGACGTGCGAACTCAGCCAGTTTTAGATAGTCCGGTCGAAAATTGTTCCCCCACTCTGAAATACAGTGGGCCTCATCAATGGCAAATAGCGACACATGTGTGCGCATGATTATTTCGCGAAATCTCTCATTATTGAACCGTTCGGGCGCAACATACAGCATGCGTAGTTGGCCCGATCGTAGGTCGGTCATTACGTCTTGGTATTCGTCAGCCGTCATAGTTGAATCGATCCGACGCGCTATAACGCCAGTCTTCTGTTGCAGCCCATCAATCTGGTCCTTCATCAGCGCAATCAGCGGCGAAACGATTAGTGTCATGCCGTTAAGTAAAATCGCAGGCAACTGATAGCACAGTGATTTGCCGCTGCCTGTCGGAAACACTGCAGCGGCCGATCGTCCTGCTAGCAGGTTTTCGATCACCTCGCGTTGGCCTGGATGAAATTCTTCGAAACCAAAATGATTTTTAAGTGTCACTTTGACATCTGGGATATGTGTTTCCATGTTTTTTCCATCTTGTGACAAAGTTTTTCGTCACCTATAAGTATCCTGGATTAACAATTCACGCCGAAGCCGCAAGTGATTGTGGATCTGCCGTTAAATTATATCCCCCACGGTGATATGGACTATCCGGCACTTCGCAATGCGTCAACGGAATGCTGATGCTGCCGTGTTATGGAAGATGTTATTCGTGCTGAAGTTCAATGAGCTTTTGGTACACCGCGGTCTTGTAAATATCCACGTTGTTTTTCGCGTGATCTACTGCGGTATTCCCGTACTTGTCCTTCGCGCCAGCATTCAGAAGGACTTGAATCTCATCGGGGTTGGAGTTGTCCCGAGTAGCCCGCAGCAACGGGGTCAAACCATACTTGCTTCTCGCCTCGATATCCGCACCAGCCTTCAGCAAGGCTTCAATAGCTTTGGGCGTTGCCTCCGGGTCCTTACATAAAACCAGCAACCTCTGATCATTTGTTTTAACTTTGGCCTCTTCGCCGAAGCTGACACCGCATATCAAAGCAGCCAGCATCGCTGCAGCAAGCCAATGGTTTCGGGTGATCATCGATGGTGTCCTGGGTGTGGTCATAAGCATGGTTACCTAACACCTACGACGCTGATTTTAGCTTGGCCAGGACTTCGTCCTTTCCAGAACTTCCAATACGTCTTTACTGATAAGGTTCGTCGGGTGCTTCGCAAAATCTGCCACGGTACGCCCTTTCTGGTCCTTTTTCTTGGCGTTTGCACCAGCCTTCAGAAGTGCTTCGATCACCCGGAGCGTGGAACTCCACCCTACAGCGAGCATCAATGGGGTCCTGCCACCCCCGTCTCTCGCCTCAATATCCGAACCGGCCTTCAGAAGAGTTTCAATGACCTCGGGATTGGAGTTGTACTCTGAAGCTTCCATCAGCGGAGTGTTGCCAAGATTATCTCTAGCCTCGAGATCAGCCCCAGCTTCTAGAAGTGTTTCAATAATTTTCGGGTTGGAGTTCCTCTTTGCAGCGTTTCCTAGTGGGGTCGAACCAGAAATATCTCTGTACCCTATATCCGCACCGGCCTTCAGCAGTATTTGGATGACCCTAGGGTTAGAGTTTCCGAACGCGGCTTCGCCCAGTGGGGTATTGCCATGCTTATTCCTCGCCATAGAATCCGCACCAGCCGCCAGTAGTGTTTCAATGGCCTCTGGGCGGGCATTCTTCCCCGCTGCCCACATCAATGGTGTCTTGCCGGACGATCTGCCCCAGCCTCCCGTGTCGATCTTAGCTCCAATATCGGCGCCAGACTTTAAAAGTGTATTTGTGGATTGGGCCTGACTATCGAGCAAGTGGTGTACTAACACTTCAAACAATTTCCGAGTCGCCCTGCGTCTCTTCCATGAACACAAAGTACGAATGCGGTCAATGTTGTCGGCAGACTCGCACGTAGGGAAGGTTTGCTAAATCGAATGAGAGACGCGTTCTCGTCTTTATTCCACAACGACTCCCAAGTGGGTTTGATACCAGTCAACCCTAGAGCAAAAGCTACAACGCCCCCAATAATAGAAAAAACACCTCCCTCGCTAATTAGCTGCAGGCCTCCGATAATAAAGAGAAATGTGATACCCCCGCCTACGACCAGAATTGTTAACTTTTGTACTAATAATGTAGCGATATTTTTCACTTGAATTGTCTCGATACTTCAAGGAACAGCTTTCGCGATCTCACGTAATCATCTCTAGCTTTCTCCTGGTCACCTTCAGCCAACGTCATGGCCTTGGCCCAGAGGGCAGGGTCCTGTGTACCGCTATCCACTTCCTGCGTGGCGTCGAGATAGAGTTGTTTGTCGTTCGGGGTTGGCATGGAGCCTTCCTGGGTAGTCGCTTGATCCATCACATCGCCGCTTGTCGGGCATACAGGTGCTTTTGGAAGCCGATGAACGTTTCCCTAATTTTCGCGACGCTGCCGAGTACTGAAACGGCATCGTCAACACCATGGTATTTCAGTTCAATCAGATCGGGCAGCTTGCTGTCGTCGAGGTACTTGAGGAACAGCATCCAGGACGTCTGCTCGGTGTAGTCGAGTTCCGTACCACAGCCGGTCTCCTGCCGAAGCACGTCGTCGATGTTCTTGAAGATCTGTTCAAACATGGTGGAACTCAACTTGTGACCCAGAGTGGGTGGCCTAAAAATTACACTCGCTTATGTTCAACCACTTTGTGGGGCGGAGCCAATGGTTGATCATCCTGGATGGGGCTGGGCTCTCGGTCCCCTTTGTGTTCTAATAAAGCCTGCACCAATCGGCGTCGCCCAGCATCGTCCAGTCCGTTCAATTTGGCCTTCTCTTCGGGTTTAGCCTGCTCGATCAATCGTCGCATCTCATGGTCGATTTCTTCATCGGTCAGGACATTCGACGGATCGCTCTCATTAGTCTGAGCAGTGCTGTCAATAACAGCATCAGTCAGGCTGCTTGCACGTAGCCTCCGGTTGTGGGGCTTGGCCTGATCGCGCCATACTCGCAATGTCTCTGACTCTTTGATTGCGTTGCGGACCGTTGACGTGGAACCGCAGCCAGTGCGTTTCTGCAAGTCACGAAGACTTGTATAACGTTCACCGGCGTCGCAAATCTCCAACAAGCGCCGTCTGACCTCCTGTCTATCCATGGAAGATGGGGTCGCGGTCTTCTTTTCTGTCGGACGATCTACCCTGAGGCGAGCGGCTCGTACACGGCCCTCAGCAGTCAGCCGAATGTGTGGCCGGATTCGTTCATCACCAGTGAAGCTGAATGCTTCGGCAAGGAACTGATCCATCGGCTTGCAGTTTGGGCCGGTAATGCTGCGGAAAATCCAGCCGTTCTCTACGACTATTTCTTGCTTGGGACCCTTACCGATGTGATTGCGGGTGCCGAACTCGATCAGCTTGTCAGCGTCACAGACCGTCAACATATCGGCGTTCAGAAGTTTCTTCGGTAACTCGATGAGGGCTGACATTTTGTCTGGCTGGTCGGCGAGGTAGCACAGAAGTTCATCTGAGCTCCCCTTCGCCAATGTGGTAGATGATGTAATTCCGTCAACAGATTTCCGTTCAGGTAAGGCACCTATTTCTTTCAATCGCGCCACCTCTGCTTTACCACGTTCCGAGATTCGAATCTCACTGGGTGGACGGTCAGTTCGTGTCGCCATGATCGAATCCCAACCGCCAGCTATGTGCGGTTGATTGATTGGCGAGAACCACGGTGAGTATGCGGGCTTTGGTGGAGTCGGATCGCGGGGATACTTTTGCTGATTGTCCATCCGGCCAGTACGCGCTTCGATTAACCCTAACGCATCAAGTCGTCTTAGGATATCGATATCCACGCCGCCAACTGGCAGTACATCAACCGACCAAAGGTCACGCTCGGCCAGTTGCAATAGTGCCCGTGATTCCGATTGATCCATGGCTCACCTATGACCGCCATGATCACATTGTTGGGAACGTGAATCAAGAAAGAATTGTCTGTTCGTCCGCCTTGCCTGAATCTGCCAGACTTGACATTCTGGCATTGCATCTGGAGTTTACCTGATTGAAGAGTTTGGCATCGATGACCGCGCCCCTGAACTCGCTAATATATAATTTCTCGCGAGGCCGCCCGTTTGTCTGACCGGGGAACAAGTATGGGTGGCGCCATCGCATCATTGATTGGCGAACCCCCCTTAGGGGGGTTAGGGGGGTGATTATCCATGCCCTGCCTTGTCCACCATCTGTACGATGTTCTGCTTTGTCGCAGTGGGCAGGCTCTCCCAATGGTCCACCAAACGTACAAGATTGGGGTCGGAGAGCACGCGCAATTGCTGGCGCGTCAGCTCGGCGAGCAAACGATCCAGATCGCGTCTATCCCCCAATTTAGCTAGTAAGCGATCCAGCTTTGGATCATTCGCCAGCTTCGCTAAGTCGGCGTCAGACTGAGCGTCGTCGGTATCGCTGGCCAGGTCCGTCATCGCGCCTCACCTGTCGCACCTTCGATCATCCCCATGATCCGAGCCTTGAGTATTTCAGGTAGCACTGGCCAGGCGCCGATCAGGGCCACTAAATCGGCGTCCTGGCGCAAGCCTGGCGCAAGCACATCAGGGACGTTGGCGTCGAGTTCTGTATTGACAAGGGTTTGCGCGCCTTCCGGGGCAGACTGTAAATCTGCTGGCTTATGCCTCCGCTGGTTCGAATCCAGCCGCCCCCATTCTTCGCATCGTCTCGCACAGGTTCGCTATCTGTCGCGATTTGCAATGGTTTATGTTCGTTTTGGGAATCGTCGTCGGTGTCGCAATGGTCGCACGCGGTGGCACCGTGCTGCACTGAATTGCGTGGTGACTGCTGGGGAATCTGCGGGGGTTTTGTGGTGTCTCCGCAAGTGCCCGTAGCTCGCTTGGTAGCGGGCCTGTCTCGCATTACTTGGCTGAGCCGAGCGGCAGTATCAGCCTCTTGTCCGGAAATCAGATGGCCATACGTGTCCATTGTTATAGAGATGCTGGAATGCGGCGGAGGCTAGGGTTTGAGTTTGTTTTCCCTATTGAGATCACCGGCTAAGCCATTGGCTTTACTGCAGAGGTATCGCAAGTACAAACAAGATGTGTTGCCAGCGCCGGTAAATACCTGGCATGGGCTACAGCAACTTGAGCCACGCCTCCTTCGTCGGATCAGCGATGATTCGCGAGGCGGCGATTAGGTCGAGCTCTTGACGCTTTCCTGGGCAAGAGGCGAAGAAGTGACGTTTAATCGCCATGCGATTTGGATCACTCAGTTCATGGGCAGACGCTTGAAGTCGAGGTGAAAGTTAGCGGGCCGGTCCATCATGGGCATGCCCGCATCCTTATAGCAGATCGTGACGGCGCGGCGACGGTTGGGCGTGGGATTGGGGCCGGATCGATGCAGCGCGTAGTTGTTGAGCAGATAGGCCTCGCCCGGCTTGGCCGCAAGTGCCACGTGTTCGCGCACGCGCTGGTCCGCATCTGCTCTTACCCGTCGAAGATTCTCTTCGCTGCGATCCAGCAATCCCTTCTTGTGACTTCCTAGCAGTATTTCAAGACCTCCGTTTTCGAACTGTGCCTCATCGATGGCGGTCCAAACGGTGCAAAAGTGGTTCGGTCCGAGCGGATGGCCGGGTCCCGCATCTTGATGCCAGGCGAGGGGCGAACCATCAAAGGCTGGCTTGAGCAGCGCGTAGGCGCGCGAGATCGAGACATCCGGACCGATCAGCTGGCGGAGGATGCTACGAAAGATGGGATGGGAGAAATACGCCTTGAAGAGCGGGTCTTCTTCAAGGTGCATCAGTTTGCGATAGCTCTTGGATGGGCCAATGTAGATATACTTTTCTTGGACACCTAACTTCTCTTTTAATTTCCGCTCGATCTGATACGTGATGCGCTCGTTGTGAAGTGATCCGAGCGTGAGGTCGTCAAGTCTCTGCTGCAGCTGACTCAGTTGTGCATCCGACGCTATCTGACCCAAGGCCAGGTAACCCTGGTCCTCGAATTCTTGTAGTTGTGCCTCGGTAAGCATTAGCGCGTTTGCTCCTAATTATGTCGTGCTTGATTCGACCGTACAAATGACAACAGTCATATCAGATTGCGACCAAAATTATAAGCAATGCCCAGGATGGACAGCAAGATGCGCGAGCATAATTGGCATAACAGATAACTAGTATTTAACCGGCCTAAGTAATGCGCTGATTCGCGCGGTTTTCTGCAGGCTAACACGCCTGCTCCCATTAGCCTTTAATATCGGTGCACAAGTACATTATACCCAAGAATGGCCCTCAATTTCCGCGTGCATACCTGCGGGATTCTGCGGGATTACGCGCACCAGCCGGTCACTCAGCCAGAACGTGGTCCATCGGCGGCGCAGCCGTCTTCGGTCGTGTCCGGGTCGCCGGAGAACAGTACTTTGAGGCCCGGTTCGTTGTCGTCGAGCGTGGGCACCGGTGGAGCGGCTAAGACCGCCGTCGTACAACCACAAATGAGAAAGGCTCGAAAGAGGATTTGACGGCTTAGCATTAGCTTCTCCCTCAGCAACGCGGCGGCTTAGGTAATCGACCGTGTGGGGTTGACATACTAACGTCGAACTACTTCAAAATCAAGAAAAAAACCACGTAACCTCCATAAAACAAACGCCTTACGGCATCACCCCGCCAACAACTTCTGTGCTCGCCGGTTAATTGCGGCGTGAATTTCCTTGTGAACCGAGGTACCCCGTCGCTACGATGGGGACACAAGTCGTCGCTTGTCCGCCAAGTCATCATGCCGAAGTGCTGAAACAAGCTAAGCGTCGTGATGTCGTGTCTTTGCACGGGAGATGATCATGCCAATCGAGATTCGTTTGACTGCAGTGGCCGTTCTTTCAATCTGCACGATGGCTTTCGTGACCACCTCACGAACCAGTGCCGACACCCTCACCTTGCAGCAAGGCGTCAACGGCTATGAACGGGCGCGGGACACATCGATCCGTTGGGCCTATACCACGCGGTTTGGTGACACCGGTGAGATGGACCTGGACCATCAGGGTGATGCCGGAGCATATGAAATGTGGTCCACCGGTGCCGGGCGTGCGTCCGTCTTAGAGGTGGGCAACTTTTTCCAGCGGGTGCTGGGAACGATTCGCGGAGGCAACTCAACCATGGAGGCTGGGCCGACCTATCGCTACTCTCGGATGTACATTCGCTTCCGCGATGTCTATGGCACCGGCGTCAATCAAGTTCCACTCGAAGCCGAGATTACCAGCGCTACCCTCAAGCTCTACAACACCTTCGACCTTGGAGCGGAAGTGTCCGCAGGAGGTGCGTTTCTCGGCGACACCGTGCTTGACGCAGACAACAACCCCATCGCGAACCCGCACGCCGCTCCCAAGATGAATGCCGGCACCATCGCCATCTATCCTTCACTGATCCCCATTGTTTACGGTTTCGATGATGGAACCGCCAAAAAGGGCGTCGTCACCGGCAGAAACCGTCGAAGGGACAAAGAGGCCTGGTCGCTAGGCGTGATCGAGGGTCCCACTTGTCAGGATCGCTTCTCCAACGGCGGTGTTCCCAACGATGCCTTCGAAATCGCGTTTAATTGTGGACCCGGCGATTCATACCATACCACCATCCCCCCTGGCTCCCACGAGATCGATTCCGCCCACCCCGGCGTGGTCGAGGTTTTTCAGGATGCATCAGAAGGGTTTAAGGAGTTTGACGTCTCGGGCCTGATGGAGTTTATCACGGGAAACGGTGTCTTCATCACGGCGTTGAGCCCGCCCGGCGAGCTGCCCACGATGGACCTCAACTACGGTAACGCCTATCACTCCAGCGAGTTCGGCAACACCTACGACCGAGACGGCAACTTGATTACCGGCGCATCTGCCGAACAGATCGCAACACGTCCAATACTTATGATCGAGCTTGGAGGCTCGACGGTACCTGGTGATGCCAACGGGGATGGTGTGGTTGATGTGGCAGATCTTGGCATCATGGGTGCAAACTTTGGCAGCACCAACGCGGTAACGGCAGATGGCGACTTCAGCGGCGACAGTATTGTTGATGTAGCGGATCTTGGCATCATGGGTGCAAACTGGTCTGCATCACAATCAACGGGCAACGCGACAGCCTTGGTTCCTGAACCTGCAACGCTATCCCTTCTTGCAATGAGTGTGTTAGTTGTTGGGCGAAGGCGGCGTTAAGGGCTGTTAAGTTGTACCAGTTTTCATGTTAGTTAAACGAGGTGGTTGGGGGCCACGGGGGAAACGGCTCGTTCGGAGACTATTGATAAGGCTCACAGACTTTTGTGGCAAAATATTCCCGGGCTATCTGGGGGCTTCATCCGGATCACCACCAACGCTTTTGACGAATGCTGGGTTGGAGGTGAAGGACTATACTCCAGAGATGGGTATCGGTGAAGATCTCAAATTCAGAGTGGCAAGGGAGAAACGGCTCAACAAGAGACGTAGTTGGCTGCGGAACGCCTGGGATGCGGGGATCGTTGGTATCGTTTGTCTTTCCTCCTGGACTTCGAGTGATGGAGACGCCGTGGGGTTTGCTGTCCTTGTTGTATTGTTCTCTGTTGCTTTTTGTTTTTATTGTCTCTACCAGAGAAGCACGATGCTTCCATCGTTGAAGGCTGTTCCATCCGGAGATCTGAGTTCTTCACTCCTTGGCGTGGGTCGAATTTGGCGCCAAGGGCGTTCAAACCTGGAGAACCTGCTCAGAGAATCCGGGCTGGAAGTGGAGGCATGATGGGGAAAACCTGGAAATGGGCGCTGCTGCATCCAGACCAGGAGCATGGCGAGGAGGTACCCTGTCGGCGGGCAGCCTTCGGCGGGATGCTGAGCTATGATGGATGCGTCTACCTGTTCGGGGGGATAAAAGTGATGTACGGCCGGCCAAAAGGGGCTGGAGATCTTTCCGTACAGGGCTCATTGAACGACCTGTGGCGATACAATCCGAGTCGATGCCGGTGGACGCGGTTGGAAGGCCACGACGGGCGCATCGGGTTCAGACCATCCGATGCCAGGCCGTGTACCCGGAAGCTCACGGCCTGGCTGCCTGTGAACGGTAGGCTTTATCTCTTCGGCGGATCCTCAGTCCAGGGGCCCGGCAAGAGGGAGATCAAGCTGAACGATCTCTGGACCTGCGATCCAAAGACTGCCACCTGGGAACTGATTGAGCCCGACGATGGGCGTGCATCCGGGATAGCAGTGGATGGGCATCGTCCCGCCGGGTCGGGCGGGATGGGCGCGGCCGTTCTGGGCGATTGTCTGTATCTGATGGGGGGACATGGCGCGATGACGCACGCACAGCTGTGGACCTACAAGGTGGCGGTCGGGGAATGGGAGCACTTGGGGTCGGCATCCGATGGACGTACCGGTTGGCCACCGAAACGATACTGTTCCGTGCTGGCCGGCTGGAACGGCAGGCTCTACCTGTGGGGCGGTCGGGACAGTCAGGATCGAGCCCCGGAGTTCTACAACGATCTGTGGGAATACGATCCCGACGGTGGCGCCTGGACCTGCATTCAGGAGAACCAGGCCGATGATGTTGCACGGCCTTCCCCTCGTTACGGGCTGGGACACGCTGTGATCGGAGATCACCTGTACCTGTTCGGGGGATTCGCAGGGGGGACGGGGGAGCACCCCCAGCTGAACGATCTGTGGCGGTACGATCTTCGCACCGGCCGGTGGGACTGTCTCTATCCCCACAACGGTGCGAAGGATTACTCTCCTGGCGCCGAGCGTCCCGGTGTCAAGCGAATTCCGGTTATGACGCCGGTGGGCGGGTCCGTCTATCTCTTCGGGGGGCTGGACTTGGCTACCGGGCCGCGTGGTGACGGGCCGCTGGCGGCGTACAACGATTTCTGGCGTGGAACACCGGCCTGATAGGGCATTTCTTTGAGGAGGTTTTTATATGCAGGCGAAGACCGAAGTCGATCTGATCCAGTTCGAAGTGATCCGTAACGCGCTGCTGGTGTGCCCGGCGAACTTTAATTGTGATGGCGTGGTTGATGTGGCGGACCTTGGCATCCTCGGTGCGAACTTCAACGCCGATGACATGCAGTGGAACACGGGCAACTTTAATCTCGACGGCATGACGGACGTCGCCGATCTGGGCATCCTCGGTGCCAACTGGTCTGCGTCGCAAGCAACAGGCAATACATCGGCATTGGTCCCGGAACCGACAACTCTATCCCTTATTGCAATGAGTGTGTTGATGGTTGGGCAAAGGCGGCGTTGAGGGCTGTTAAGCAGTATAAAACTCTTCAATTATCCAGCCTCCGCTGGTATAATGCCCCACGTCTAAAACGTGTGTTCTTCACATTTGTGAAACGTAGTGGAGGCAAGGGAATGAGCATCTTGAGATCTTCTATCACATCCCTGGTATTACTGACGGCGATCACCATTCTTGGTGGTTCAAGTGTCCTGGGCGCCCCACCGGTCCCGTTTTTGGATGACAACGAACCGGGAATTCAATACCTTTTTTCGGGTGATCCCGACACCACAGAATCAACCGATGGCGTTCTGGACTGTGCACAGGATGCTGAGCGTGCAGGAACCGGTGGTGTGAGTGGGAAATTGCACAATGATTTTCTCAACTGCGATAACTGGGATTTTCAACCTAAGGATTGGGGGCAAGCCAGCTTTCTCCAAGGTGCCTTTGTTTTAGGTCACTCGCCATTTTCGAGTGATGGCGGCTGGTTATGCGACGGGAACGAAGGGCCGGGGGGGGGCAATCCCTGCGTCAACTCTACCGTACGTGTTGAGGTTACCGCAAAAAATACGCGAGGTGAGGTCGGGATGGATACCTCAAAGGATTGGGTATTTTCTTTTGAATTCACGATGTCGGTCGCTGCGGGGGATACGTATGGTAACGACAAGCTTTTCAGTTTTACGCAAGCCAACGATAGTGGGGATATCGTGTCGCTTGAGGGCTCAGGGTCTGAAGGTGGTTTTTTCGTTAACGGGGTGCCAGGTTACTACAGCCTTCATAGTCGTCGTGGGGTCACACCCATTCCCGTCCCGATCATGGAAGGGAAAGTCACCGTTCACTATAAGGCTGTCAATCACAAGATGGACTTGTGGTTTGATGACGAACTTGTAGTGGCGGACTTTGAATCTAGATCCGGAGATACACCTGAGGAATACGCGATCTCGAATATCCAAACGGGCGGCGGCGGCATCTCCTTTGAAAATTCACTTTACGACAATATTCTCGTTGGCGTGCTGGCCGATGCAGGACCCTGTGGCCCACAGGGTCCAGGCACGTCCGTTCCCGGCGACTTCAATTGTGATGGCATCGTCGATGTGGCTGACCTGGGCATCGTAGGCGCCAACTTCAACACGACAGAAGTGACCTATGTCGATGGTGATGCTAATTTAGACGGTGGTGTCGATGTGGCTGATCTGGGCATCCTCGGTGCCAACTGGTCTGCGTCGCAAGCAACAGGCAATACATCGGCTTTAGTTCCTGAACCGACAACTCTATCCCTTATTGCAATGAGTGTGTTGTTGGTTGGGCGCAGGCGGTGCGGTTGATACAGGGCTGATGGCAGTTCTTGTTCCTTGTGTGCAAGGACGATCGGTCGTGGTTTGTGAGACATCGTGGCCAGCATGTTCATGTATTGGCCAAAACTTTGGTCGGATCGAGGTGACCGTCACCGATGCCGGCTTTTATTTGAAAGGGATGGAGCATGATTCGGATTATTGTGTTCAGCGTGCTCGCCCTGGCAATGATCTTTTCCGCTTCAAAGGTTCAAGCGGAGGTGATCACCGTCTTCGCCACCCGTGACACGTGGTTTGATATAGAAGACCCGAACACGCCCAAGGGCTTCGATGAGACCATGACCACGATCCAATCGGTCGAGGGCGAAGGTCCTATTTTTATGTTGAAACAGCATATCGTCCTTAAGTTTGATTGGGATGCGGTCCCCGGTTTCTATGGCTCAACCATCAATTCGGCCGTGCTGAGAATGCAGTACGCAGGGGACTTTAATGGCCTGGTGGCGCACTCGGGCGTGATCCACAACGTCCAAGCCGATTGGGACGAGGCAACGGCTACGTATAACCTTGGTGGCCCCGCGGGGCCAGGGCACGGTATTTTGGTTGCCAATGACAACGGGCTCAACTTCTACGGCACTGGCGGCTTTTTCAACATTGGTGGAGAGGCCGACACCATCCTGGAATGGAATCTCGAGAGTGAAGACGGCGCCGATCTCGATGCAAACGGAGGTCAGATGAGCGACGATCGACTTGGTCTGATCTCCATGTATGCCTCGGGTGACTATCGTGGTTCGGGTTCTTGGCCAGCGCAAGGCACTGATATTGTAAATCCCAATTACGGCATCCTGATCCGCACAGGGAACAACTTCCAGACTTTTTATACCAAGGAAAATACGGTCGATGCTCTCAAGCCGCAGATCGTCCTGGATTATGAACCATTCGATCCGAATGCGCAGATCCCTGGCGATGCTAACGGTGATGGCATGGTGGACGTGGCGGACCTTGGTGTTTTGGGTGCCAATTTCAATCAGTCGGACATGACCCTTTCTGACGGCGATTTCAATGATGACGGCATTGTTGACGTGGCCGACCTTGGCATTCTCGGTGCCAACTGGAGCGCGTCGCAAGCAACAGGTAACACGTCGGCCTTGGTTCCCGAACCGACAACACTATCCCTTCTTGCAATGAGTGTGTTGGTGGTTGGGCGCAGACGGCGAGCCTGACGCAGAGCCAATTACGTCTCTTCTTCGGTCAGCGTGAGGATGGCGTGTCGTCGTTTCTTGGACATCGTGGCTAGTGCGATGACGTGCCTGGTCATCGCATCACGATCAACATCTGCCAACTTGGCCAGTTCCCG
>Ga0310125_10000260_pt1 | contig 24033 bp, 50 predicted proteins | sample CB11b_Tmax_Bot8__FD_203508 | JGI IMG/M metagenome (GOLD analysis project Ga0310125, IMG submission 203508) | Marine microbial communities from Western Arctic Ocean, Canada - CB11b_Tmax_Bot8 | ecosystem: Environmental > Aquatic > Marine > Oceanic | place: Canada: Western Arctic Ocean | collected... | reverse complement strand
CTAGTCGTTAGTAAAGTAAATTGTGAACAATTAGTTAAGAGTAGTCCTGCAACCAATATAAGGCAGGACTTCCCTAAGCAGGTACGTCCTGCCTTTACTTGTTTGTGGAATGAGCGGATTGACCTACTCAACGTAGATATAAAATCCTTGCATTTCAGTTGCTCGCTCTCCACTATTCTATTTATTTTTTGCATTTTGTCTAGCTCTATGCTTTTTAAGTACTTCTTGTGTCTTAATCTCTTTAGTTGATCTAGTCCCCATTTCTTTTGCAAGAGGAGATGTTGGGTGTTTTTCTGCAACACGTGATAACGCTTCTTTCCAACCCTGGTCTTGCCTATAACTCATTCCTGACACACCAGCAACAATATTAACTTTAGATATTACTTGCCTAATATGTGTATTATTCTTTAAATACTCTTCCTTTTTAGCTATCGTCAAAAACAAATCAAATTCTTTACCACTTTTGATATCTTCAAATGTATATTGTGGCATTATCAATTACTTAATTCTTTTTAATGTAACTAATTTACCTTTTACACTAGACAATTTATCTAATTCCTTTTCAACTGTTCCAACATAATCAATATGATCTGCTATTGTTGAAATAGGACTAGTTAAATAAGTAGCAATATTCGCTTCATATTTGGCGACTTCACCTTCTAGTTTCTTTATTAGTGCTTCTCTTATCATAATTCTATTTATTCTTTATTGCAATCTCCGTTTCCATTCAGTTTCACCTTTATATTTAATAACTAACGTTTTATATATGTTAAACCATAAAATTTTAAACATATCACTATTAGCACTCTTACACATACGTTCAGCATTACTAATTAATCTATCCATTATTATTTACCTCCTAAAATCATCCATTCTTTTTAATCGCTCTTTTTCTAGTCTTTCAAACTCTTTTTTTTGTAACCATTTCATAAAAATCCAATCAGCCCAAACAAAGTTTATTGTATAACCTAAGGTTGTATAAGTTATACTAAATAAAAATGGAATAGCAACAAAAACTCCTAATATTATAAGGAGATAGTGTTTAATATACTCTACTGGTACTGTATAAAATGGCCAACTATACTCCTCCACCATCTATATTCTCTTTCTTTTTTTCATTTTCATTCCAATCCATAATCTGATCTAATTTCAACCTGATTTCATCTGGATCTAGTTCTGATAATTCTTTTGCCCCTAATTTTTCTACAAAAGTTTTATAATCTCTTTCCTTCGTTCTTAATTTGTTAATTCTTATTCGTTGTCTTTCAATTCTGTCTAATAAATTTTCTTCTTTTTCTAATTTTGTTAAAGACTTATGCATCTGCCTTTGTTTAAATGAAATATTAGCAGCAACTAACATCAATACTGCAAATGGATCAAACACAAAAATTAAAACTATAATGATTATTCTTACTGCTTCGTCAAAATGGTCTTTTGCTTCATCACCATATATTAATTCTGCAACATATTTTAAAGGTCCTACGTCTGCTTCTATTTTTAATTGTTCTAATTCTATACTACTCTTATCTAAAGTCAATTTAGCAATCACATCCATTGCTATTCTAATTTCATCATTTAAAAAATCACGTTCTTCCTTTTGTTTCTTACGTTCTTTTAAACCTCTAGTTACATATTCTTTATCAATATAAACCTCTAATCCTTTATCTAATAAATTTAATGTCTTTTCTGACCTTACAATAATTGTTTCTTGTTGATTTATCTGTTTATCTATTAATGCTATTTGTACTGAATTGTCCTGAATAGGTCTAACTTGGTCTAGGTGTGCCTTTGATAAAAATCCAAAGATACCCATACTTGTTACAAACACTAATACTATTATAGCAATTGTTAAATACCATTTTATTAACCTAGGCAATAAATTACTATTCCAATTACGGTACAACCAAGAAGCTGCAATTAACTTTCCTACCTCTAATACTGATCCCATTGCAATAATAGCCACCTTTGCTCCTGCAAATAATGTTGCTAATCCTATAATTGAATAACCTGCGGCTACTACGGATATAGAAATTGCTGATAATAAGGTTAATATTGCTAATAACATACTATTATTTATTATTAAGATATCTCTTTTTGTACCATTTTTTAAAGTCAGGATCTGACTCAAAATGGTCATTTACTTGCTTTGCGGATAACTGATCTGACCTTATACAATCTGCAAGTAATTGGTATTTTTCTTCTTTTTGATTGACTTTCATATTTTTCCTAATGTAATGTCTTCTTATCATCAAATGGTTTTACTTCATCCATCGAATCTCTAATTGTATTCATCATACCTTTAAATTCATCATCTTTTAAAACACTCTTATAAATTTTCAAACCAACAGCAACTAAAGTAGCAGCAATTATTTGCCAATTATATCTAACACCCATTAAAATTGAATGCTTATAAACATCATTAAAAGCTTCCTGTAATAATCTATCTTCAGGTTTTTTATTATTTTTATTTTTTGTCATCTTTTTCTTCAAGGTTTTGTAATTCAGAATTTTGTCCTAACAACTTCCAAAAATTATCAAGTGCTTTTAATTCTATATTTGGGTTCTTTCCATTTGAACAACCAGACATTAACAAAATAAGTAATACTAATATTTTAATCATTGTTTATATTTTTATCGCTTGCGTAAGTATCTTCTAATTTTCTAACTTTTTTAATTATTAGAGCAACTCTTTTATCATAATCTTCGGTTGTAGAAAACTTATCAATAAATTTAATCAATATCAAAGGATCCATATTATCACGTTCTAATTGTTTTGCTCTAATCTCTCTAAATTCTTTATAAGCAGAATGCTCATTTAACAATCTAACATATTCTTTTACACTATCACATTTACTACCAAATATTCTTACACCCCAACCTGGCCAATTAGACAAACCTAAAGGTAATAAGTTAGGAACATCTTTACTCCAAGTTCTAATACCAAATAAATTATTACCTTCAATAGCAAATCTACTTGTACCCCAACCACTTTCCAATGCAGCTTGAGCAATAATCATTTCATAAGGCACTCTACTTTTATATTCTAAACTAAAATTAATATAATCAATACACTTATGCATAGCCCGAACAAATTGAATATCATTATGATACGTAAATTCAGGCTCTCTTAAATCCAAAGATTTTATTTTAATTATGTAATAATTTTCTAAATTATGATTAACTCGCTTAACTGCTAATTTATTTGGATAAAATCTACCTAAACTAAATGCAACAGATAAAAGTATTAAAATAAGTAATAGTATTTTAGTCCATTTCCACGTTACATTAACTATTTTATCAATTTTTTCTTTTGTTTTTTTATGCACATGCACCTGCTTTTAATACTTGTTTAATATCTTTTAAAGTCTTTTTTCTATCAATAGTAATTATATACCATTTATATCTAACCAAATGCTCATTTGATGGACCTATTGTCCCTATATCATATTCTCTTTGAAAACTTAATAATCCTTTTAGATATAATTTAACAATATCATCTATAATATTTTCATTTTTTTCTTTTGAAGTTGTAGGTGTCTTAAAATAGCCTTTACCTTTTACTAAATTCTTTAATATTTCTTTTTGTTTTTTATTTAATTTTAACATATCTCACCTTTTCTACATAATAATCATATCCACTATCTTCAAACTTTTTTTGTGTGAATATCAATCTCTCGTTATTTAAAAATTCTCTATAACCTCTAAATATTTTTTTACTAGTTCTTCCAGGAAAATTATCTAATATATCTTTATGCAAATATCCAGTATAATAACACATCCTTTTACCTGGATGTGAACCTTGTAATGTATGATATACGATTTTAATACCTTTTTCAATATTGTCTTTTATGAAAGTATCTATGTAATTTTTTTCTTCTTCACTGGACATAATATAATTAAATTTTATAATCTTAAACCTATGTATTCAACCTTATCTTGAAATGACCAGAACATATCATTATGTCTGCCACTATCTCCTTTATTTTGCATTTGGAATAGATGTACCATTTCGTGAACTAAAGTATCTAAAAAATCTTTCCTGCTTTTATATGATGGTTCCATTTCCAATTTATAAAGTCTAGTACCTTTTCTTTTCCATTCCAAGGTAACTACTTGTCCGATACACTTTTGTCTATCCAAATCTTTGATTTCAACTTGACCAAATGGAGATAATTCTCGGTCAAATATAACTGCATTAAAAGCTTTAAAATATTTCTTAATATCTTTATATGTAGTTTTATATTGTCTTCCAAGACAGAATTGTCTTTTAAGTTTTCTTTTTAGTTTAATGACTCTTTGTCTTTTTCTCATTTCTTTCCTTAAATGATTGATAAATTCCTACAATTATAATACCTAAAATAATTATAAACAATTCTTTAGGTATAATAGCATAAATTATTTGTAGTGCCTCGTAGATTAAATTAAATACATCCATTTGGACTACCTTTCAACAATTCACATTTATATTTTCTATCTGCTTCTAATCTCATTTCAGCAGCAATACCTTCTAAAATTCTAGGTAGATTTGCTTCTAATACTGAAATCATTTCAATAGCAAAAATATGAGCAACGGCCTGAAGTTCATTCTCCATAACCTCTACCATACCTTCAACATTATCCTCCAAAATTACTTGGGTTATAATGTGACCTATTGTTTGGTCATTTGCTTTTGCATTTACAGAAAATAATGTAAATACTAAAGATAATATAATCAATATTTTTTTCATTATTTAATTGCCTCCTCAATCACTTCATCAATATTAAGTTCATCAATACTGCATAAACCTACATTGTCAACTTTTAATATTTCACTTTTAGCAGTTTCAACATTAATAACTTTATTATTTAATTTATCAATAACTGTATCAACTGCTTTTTCAGCTTTATCCCAAGCCCATTGTTTAACTTTACTCATAATGTATATCCTTTCATCAATATATGTCTATATTATATCAAATTGGGCATATAAATCAAGCATTATTCCATTTTTTTTGTATGTTTTTTATGTTGTAAATCAACAAAAAATAGGGTGTGTTGTACAAATGTTCTACTTTTGTTCACACCCTATAGTTGTATATTATAGAATCAATATATTATTATTTATACTATGCTGTTTTGTAATCTTCATTCCACCCAAAAGCATCTTTTACAACAGCATCTGTTAAACCTTTATATACCTTATTCAGTTCTTTATTAACAACTGCTATTAAAAGTTTTGCTTCATCAGCGTGTAAACCTTCTAATATTTGAATAAACATAGTTTCTTTTTTAGTTTTTGATAAACGGTCATCACCACCTCTTACAAAGTGCCATAATCTTTTAGCTTCATTTGATAAAAGGGTATGTTCTGTACCTGCTGGAGCATCATTTTCTTTATATGGTGGTGTACCATCTGGTAAATCCCAGATTATTGAAGGATCAAATGCACCTTTTAAAACTTGTCTTAAAGGCTGACTATCATACGTTTTTAATACTTCTACTTTTTTAGGTTTGTCTTTTGCGTTGTTTACTTTTGTTAAAATTTCACTTATTAAAAGAGTTCCACTGGCGGAACCTGCATAATCTACTCCACTTGTTGTTGTTGGCATTGTTATTTTCTCCTCATTTTGTTATATAATTTCTGTATTATTTAAGGGGGCGGTATCGCCGCTAGGTCTCCTCCGCCCCACAAAATTATTTATACGTAATAATTACGCATTGTTATAAGCATAACTTGTACCATACAATTTATTGATACCAGCAGCAATAATTGCTCTGCTTGGTGTACCAAGTCTATATGATGTTCCTTTAGCATTTTTATTAATATAGATCATATTACCTTCTGATCTTAATGTATCAACTAATGCTCTAGGAGAAGTAAGATCAAATCTAGACCTCATTGCTTTCCAAGTTACAGATTCTCCTTTAGATAAAAGGTTCATAACCTTTACTCTTTTAGATAATCTTTTTCTACCTCTAGTAGATGCTTTCTTTTTTGTTTTCTTAATAACTTTTAATTCGTCATTATCAAACATTTTTGTAAATAATTTAAACATTATTCACTCCTTTTTATGCCTCAATTTAATAAATTGTATAGTGGCATATACTATACAAATATTCCAAAGTGCTTTATGGAATTCATGTAATACTATTAAACGTTTTTTTGTAAATTGATTGCAGAAAACCCTTTTTCAGTATTTTCAACTTCAAATATAACATCATCGCCTTCATTTAAATCTTGCAATCCAGCAGTTCTAACAGCTGAAGAATGGACGAATACGTCTTTTTCTTTGTCTTCTCTTTCAATGAAACCGTATCCTTTTGTTCCATTGAACCATTTTATTTTTCCTTTTATACTCATTTTTTCTTTTTCTTTCCTTTTCTTTTCTTTTCTTGTCTTACTTATTTATAATTATATACTGTCTAATACTTTCTGTGGATAAGTTTCTCCAAACGGATCGTTATCACTTCCCTGGTCATTAATTCCTGGTTCTTCAAACCAAGAACCGATTTTATTATCTCTAACCACAAATGCATATCTCCAAGACCTCATACCCATACCTAGGTGAGTTTTATTAATTAACTGACCCATACGTCTGGAAAAATGACCATTACCATCTGGTATCGCCTTAACGTTTTTAATGCCAAGACTATCAAACCAAGCGTTCATTACAAACGAATCGTTTACTGATAAACAATAAACCTCATCCATACCTTTATTTTTAAACTCATCATAGAGTCTTTCAATTTCTGGTAATTGTTCGCTAGAACACGTAGGTGTAAATGCACCTGGTAATGCAAATACTAAAATCGTTTTATCTTCAAAGATGTCTTGTGTAGTTATAGTCTTCCATTCTCCAGCGACTCGTTCTTTAAATGCCACAAATGGTACACTAAAACCAGCTATATCAACTTCACTCATATTTTTTTCCTTTTCTTTTCTTTTCTTGTCTTACTTATTTATAATTTGTTGTAATCAATCATTATACCAAAAATACTTTGACCTTTTTTAGTAGTTTTAACTGCCTTATCAACCTTTGCTTGTAGTGGATGTCCTTGTTTTAACGACCTTAATAATAAAGATTTAAGAGATTCTGCTAAGAGCTTATAATCTTTTAAAAATGTATCTTTGGTTACGTCTATATTTTCACTATGAAATGAAACTAATAATTTTGATGTTATTTCATCACAAAAATTTTGAGCATAAATTTTATTATGCTCTTTTTTAATTGATTCTTTAACAATAGGAGTATTTACTCCTGTTCTTTTAATTCTTTCTGAAGGAAAAAATATAATATTATCCCTTTTGCCAATATCTTTTTTCTTAACCATTTTTAGCAATCTTTTCGCCTTTATAATTCACTAAACCTAAATCTGTAAAATGCTCAACTAATTGATTATAGCCACCAATAACTTTATCATCTATTTTAATTTGTGGCATTGTTCTGACTTGTTTACCTATCTCTTTGAATAATTCTTTTGGTGTTTTAAAATCAACACCATACATTTTTTCTTCATACTTGAAGCCAAGGCCTTTTATCAAGGCCTTCGCCTTTTCGCAATACATACAATTATTTTTGCTGTAAACAATTATATTAATTTGTTGCGACATCTTTTTCTTCCACCACTACAACTTCAACGTCATTGTAAGATTTTTGAGCCATTTTCTTTAACTCAAAAGCATCTACAACTGTAGCAATAGAATAATTGTACATTTTATTAAACTCACCTAATGGTAATCTTAACCCAATCCACGCTCTGTAGTAACCACTTTTTGTTAGAGTTACTTCTTGAGCAAAGATTTCATAACCTCTTACCTGAGTCTTTTTGATCGTATTAACAAGAGTACTTTCAACATCTGTTATAATTGATTTTTGTTGGGTCTTACCCAATTCAGTTATAAAGATTTTCATTTTCTTATTCATTTCACCCTTGATGATATCAGCAAGTTCTGCTTTTGCTACCATTTTAGCCTTGTCTATCGCAAGTTCTAAAGATGGAGATACAGCAGTACCTGTACCAAAAATACACTCTTTATTTTTGGTCTTACCAAATCGTTTTATGCCACACGCTTTTTTCTCAGCGATATCAGCCATGTACCAAGATGGAACTTTAGTAGCGGATTTATTTCCTTCTTTTTTGATTTTATATGTACTTTGAGCACAATTAGTCAATAAAAGACCTAAAGCAGCGATCATTATATACTTCACGTACTTATTCATTATTTTTTACTCTCCTTTTTCACCTTATTGTATATATCATATACTAATTGCTTTGTTTTGTCAACAAGCTGAGTCTTCTCAATTGTTGTTGTAATAGGAATATATGAAAAAGCAATTAAAATCCATACAACTCCTATAGTAAATAGTGTTTTTATCATACTAAACATTATTACATTACCTCCCATTTGCCTGTCGGCGTTAAACACACAGTTCCTGTCTTACTAAAAAGACCTTTAGGTTTTGCATACTTTCTGCAATATAGAGGTGCGTTAATATCTCTATAATAGAACTCAGCAAAAAGTTCCCAATAACCTGGTTTTCTTGCCTTTTCTAATTCTATTTGTTTTTCTAATTCTTTAATTTTTTCATTTTTAGTAATACCGTGTTTAGTATCTGCACAATGTAATACTTCCTTTTTAGTAATAGTATCACCTTCTTGTTTTATCACTACAGTTACAAAACACCATTGTCCATCAGGTGTTAACCATCTTTCTTTAATATCACTTTTCAAAACACCTTCTTCATCATTTAATTTAATTTTTACTGCATCATAAGTTTCATTACCTGTTTCAACTTTAATAACTCCTTTATCTTCCCATAAATCTGTATTCAAATCATCATATAAACCTTCTACCTCCGCATGGCCTTTTGAAAACCAAACCATTAAAAGTATTGCTGTTATAGATATTGTCATTAAAAATTTTATATAATTATTAAATCTCATTGTTGTATCTCCACTCTACCATCTGGTAATATACACGCCACACCAAAATTAGTTCTTCGTATAGGTGAACCTGCAAAATTTACAGGCCATGATGGTGTTATATCAATTGTACTTTCATAACTTCTGCATTTGATTGGACCTTCATACCAAGTTCTAGTAGTTTTAATAATACCAGAATTTTTAGTTTTAGGATTATACCAATTTGTTATATTAGGTTTATTTGGTGCCCCTAATAAATGATCCACAAAATATTTCTTATGTTCATTAAAATCATCATTCCAAACTTGGTCTACAGCAACTACTGCTCCAGCAGCAGCACAAGCAGCAATAACAGCAGGATCATTAACTATTCCTGCACACGTCATTCCTATATTTGAACCCCCTAATAAAATAGGTGTATTATTTCGCACACTACTACAATTTGTGAGTAACAAAAAACTAATGAATAGTATTAGATTTTTTTTCATCTTTTTGTCTTTGTGCTTCACGTTGTTGTTGTATATGCCAAGGTACAATACCTAAAGTATCCCAATTATATTGGTCAGGATCACCACTTTCATACATTTTAATTAAATTTTTAAAGTTTATCTTCAAATGTCTATACACACTTGAATTAAGACTCTTTGCTTCAGCATGTGATTGTAAATAAGCAATTCTATTCTTAAATACTTCTTTATTATCTTTTGTTTTTTTTGATAATTTTAAGTCTTTTTTTCTCTCAATATCAAATTCCTTGAAAATATCTTCTTTACTTGTCATAATTTGTCCCTTCATAATATAAGTTTATACAGCTATGCTATCAGTTTCATCAAGAAAGTCAAGCGTTAAAAAGCATAGTAAATTCAACGTTTTTCCTTGTTTTCTTTATCTTCTATCATATCATTTTCATACAATTTATAAGATTTTTCACCGTTCCAGTAATATCCTGTAACTTTACCCTTACTTTTTTTTATTTTTTTCTTATTTTTCTTCTTTTTTAATTTCATTTTAACTTTTTATCCAAATATTTCTGATACTTTTGCTGATGTTAATTCTTTACTTAATATATGTAATTTTACCGTATCTTTATGTTTTATTAAATATTCAGCAGAATCATAATCAAGGCCTTCAACAGACAATTTATGTTGAGCGGGAACATCACTACCACAATGTTTACAAATTGATTTTTTAACTATATCAAAATGATATAAAAATTTATATTTTTCATATTTAATAACACGTTTCCCGCTCATAATTCTATAGTCGTTATTTGACTAATCCTATTTTTTTAAGCAAATCACTTAATTGTAATTTAGCACTTGCCCAACTTTTCTTTTGGTACTCTTTTGTTTTATCTATTTCAAAATTAACAAAATCAGTTACCACAACCACAGCACCATTAATTTTTTCAGAAATAATGTTACTTTTTGGTTCTGCATTAGCAATACCCATAGATAGTAAAAATATTACAACTATCCAAATCGTTGCTTCTTTTCTCACTTTATACATAAGTTATTCTCCTCCATTATGTTTTTTATTAAATTTGACCCCAGGTCATTGTACGTAGCTGGTCCACCATACATATGGGAGGGTCTTCCGCGCTGAGTCACCTCTCGGTTCCGAAATCCAGTCTTTTGGGTACAATGACCTGGGCTCAAATTTTGAATAGTAATACCATCTGATATACTCATAATTTTTTCTCCTTAAATGGAATCCATTTAACTTTGCCTTGTAAATAATCCATTTCAGCTTGTACATTTTGTTTATAAGATGGTCTTTTAAACATTGTCTTTGCGTCACCAGGTTTAAAATCTTTCTTATGTGATATTGTAATATGTGCTGGTCCTTTATCAATTCTTTTTAATTTTTTATATGTTTCAGCTAAATACATATCACTTACCCAAAATGCCTCTATGTTCTTATTTGCTCTTTTTTCTTTAATATAAACATCAACTTTTTTACCACACAATTTAGTTAACTTTTTACAAGTTTCATTGTTTGGTTTATATGCAAGTGTAATGTGGTCTCCATTTACAACATCCATTGTTGCATTTTGTTTTACAGCATCATAGGATTTTTTATCTAATGCAACTGCATAGTATCCGTTATTCATATATTTTTTATTTCTTTTTGAAATTTAAGTTTTTGATCAGCAGTCATTGAATGGACTGCCTTATATAACAAAGTAGATTCATCAACAAATTCTTTAGCATTTGGCCTACTTTCTGCGGCCATTACATCATAACAAGTATTAATAACATCTTCCGTTAAATTTACTTTTTCTTCTTTTTGTTCTTTTAACTGGTCGTTCATATTAAAATATCTTTATCAAAATTATTGTTTGCATAACCAACAACACAATTGGAATTATAGTTCTAATTAACTCCATAATATGGTTGTATTCATCTAATTTTTTTTCTAACTTATTTCTATTAGATTGCTTCTTTATATATTCACTATAAAAATCTTTCATTACTTCCCTACTGACATTTCATTTTCTAATTCTAACATAGTATCAATTTTAGAATCTTCAGGTTCTTCTAAAGGTAATTCCATTTGTGTAGGTTCTTCTACTAATTTATATTTACCTAAAGGATTTAAAGCTTCTGCAACTTCTTCCTGTGTTCTTAATTGAAATAACATATCTTTAGCGTTATCTAATTTACCATCGTCAATATTATCAACTATTGAATTAATGACATCAACTTTATTTGTGAAGCCATTTATATCTATTTTATCGTTCATAGTGTTCCTCCTTTTACCATTGAAAAATATTAGCCATTATTATTAATATTAAAAAAGTTGGTGTTACTATACTTAATGGCCAAAAGTCTAATAACTCTCTCCAACCTAATTTTGTTAATTTATTATTTCGTTTAATACTTCTTTTAATTTCCATAACTAAATCGTAAAGTGGTTCTCCTTTTTGAAAATTAGGAAAATCCAAATCACTCAATAGTTTCACTTGATTATATGCCTCTAATACAGTTGTCTTTTTTAGTTCAACGTTTACAGTTTTCATTATCTGTAACCTTTCATCTTACGAGTTAATATTCTCATTACTAATGCTTCAATTTGTCTAACTCTTTCAGCCGTTTTTATATTTAAAATACTAGCCACTTCTTTTAGAGTTTTATCGCCACATATTCTTTCTTTTAAAACTATTAACATTCTTGCTTTATAAAATTCATCTGATATTTTAGTGGCATGTGAACTAACCTTATAGCTTTGAATAGCCTCAATGGCGTCTTTTATAGGACTTTTTATATCACTATCAAAATTCATTAGTTTATCCTTCTATACCTGGTTTCTCTTTAGTTCCATAAACAACTTTTTCAAAATCGCCTAATGGATCCATTTCTTCTTGTTTTGCAACAACTTCACCTTTGTCATTAATGACATCGGTTTCTAAAGCGTAAGTGTCTATTTCAACATCTCCGTTTTCTTTAGCATTTTCTAAGCCGTCATATTCATCATAAACAACTTTACCAAGAAATTTAGTATCACCTGAATCTGTATAGTTAGCGTCTACCATATAAGTTTCAACACCGTTATTAGCGTCTGTTAAATCTTTATTGATTTTATCGTGGTTAATTCCACCGTTATCTGAAAAGATTTTATCTGCTTCATCTTTATTTGTAGCAAGACAATCTTGTTCAATACAAAGTGTGTAGTAAGTTTTGTTTCTGTAAAGATTCTTACCTAAATCTTCTTTATTTACATATACGTCTGTTAATTGACTCATAGTGTTTTTTCTCCTTTTTTATATTTGTTTGTTAATTCTGTATTATAGTCCTTTTTAAAAAATTGTCTTCCATTGAATAATTGTCCATAATCATTATATAAATCCATATAATCTTCTTCATCTGAATTTAAAGAATATCTGTCTCCAAATGTTTCATAATATTCATCTCCGAATATTATTTCCATTTTTGTATTACCTGTAAAATTTGAAACTTCTTTAGCGTCTTTTTCACCACCAACTGTATTGATATAATTCTTATCAAAATAAGCTTTCATTTTAGGGAATTTAGCTTCTAATTTTGCCTTTTTATTAAGGTCAATATCCATATTTCTATAGACAGTAGAATATGAATAAAAATATGGTTCTGAAATAGATTCATCATCCTCATATTCTCTTCCATAAACAAGATTCATAGTATTTTTAGATTGTTCTTTTAACAATTTCTTATCTGGATCTTCGTATTTTTTCATAATTTTCATAGTGTTTTTTTCAATTTCTACTGCTATATTATCAAAAAAAAACGTTATAGTCAAGCACTAAAAAGCGTTGATTTTACTGGGTTTTTAAGGAATTTAAGTACATTTTGTCGCACTTTTTATTGTTTATTTGGGAATTTTAGTTTCAAATTACTATAAAACCATTCTCTACCATTATAACCTATTATTCTAGCTAATTCTTTTCTACCATTCCATATAATAAATGTTGGTGTTCCTCTAATAGGTTTAATTCTATTTTCTTTGTATGCTTCTTTAAACCAATCAGGTTGATTATGTGCATCAATAATAATCAATGGTAATTCTTTGTTATCATAATCAAATGCCACCTCTTTCATAAAAGCACTACAATAAGAGCAATATTTACTATGAAACATTAATAACTCTAAAGCATAAATTTTAGTAGTAAAGAACAGAACAAGAACAAATGCTAATAAAAATCTAATCATATTCTCATTTAATCTCCAAATCCATCTATTGCTCTTGGATGAAATGCCTCTTTCTTTTCTTCTTCGTTCAATTCATCATATTTCTTTTTCTTTTTTTTATATTCTTCTTCTGTTAAACTATGCCATCCAATACAAAGATTTGTTGGTGACCTACCACATTGACATGCACTCATAAGTTTAGATAACCCGCTTTCACAATATAATATGAATCTACAATATCAGTAACAGGATTATTTAATTTAATTTGCTCAAATGCTTTCATTAAATCAACACCTGTATCTTTAACAAATTGTTCATACATTTTTAATTTATCTGCATTACCCTTACCTGTTGCTTTTTTCTTTATCACACCTGGAACTATTACTTCAAATTTCTTTTTCTTTTTAAAAAGTTTATGTTTTAATATTCCCATATTCTCTGCTAAATTAAAAACAAGACCTTTACTTCCATAACTATAACCTTCTATAAAAATATTATTATCAGTATCACCAATATGATCAATCGCCCAATTTGAAATTTGGTCATGCCGTTCTGTCTGGGAGGTATAGGGTAAATGTAATCCACCTAGTATCTTTCCATTCTCATAAACATTATTATATTTCTTTACACTTGTTAAATAATATATAGTACAATTTTTCCAATCAAACTTTCCATCACATACACAAATAGCAGGACTAGTTAAACTATAATCAATTCCAATTAGTGTCTTCTTCATCTTCACTATCATATATTGCTTCATCCTCATCTATCCCAGAAGCACCTCCACAGAACGGACAAGTATCAGGTTCCACTTCTATATCTTCCCATTTTATCCAATATTTTGCTTCACAATGCGAACAAGTAAATTTTGTATTATTGGCCATTAGAGTTTAAATGTTTTGAATTGGTCTCTTTTTACATCTTGTTTTATACCACCAACAACATAACTTTCTATTTCAGTTTCCTGTGGTGCATTTTGCATTGACCTACTATTAAACCAATGTTTAGTCCAAGGTAAAGGATTCATTGTAATAGATTGTTCATACTTAACATTTAATCCTATTGCTCTCATACGTCTATTAGCAATATACTCTACATAATTATGTAATAATTTTTCTGATAATCCTATCATAGAACCTTTTGAAAATAAATGTGTTGCCCACCGTTTTTCTTCTTGTACAGCTTCATCATATAATTGATATAATTCTTGCTCTGTATCTTTTATAACTTTACTCATTACCCTATCATTTTCAGGACCTCTATAATTATTAATAATTCTTTGAGATATAGCAAGGTGTTGGTTTTCATCCCTAGCAATTAATGATAATATTTTAGCACTACCTTCCATTAATTTAAGTTCACCAAATGCAAACGAACAAGCAAACGATACATAAAATCTTAAACCTTCTAATATGTTTACAGTTATCAATGCTAACCATAATTTCTTCTTTAGTTCATACTCATCAATATCTTTAGAATCCATCTTGTAGGCGTATCCTAATGCGATTAAATCATCATATTTTTGAGTTACAGACTTAGCTCTCTTTTGTATTTTCTCATCTTCTATAATTGTGTCAAATACATCACTAGGGTCTGGATATAGATTTTTAATGATATATGTATAACTTCTACTATGAATTGTCTCCATAAAATCCCAAGTAACAATACAACCTTCTAATTCTGGTAAACTTACAAAAGGTAAAAACGCAAGACATGGTCCCCTACCTTGCACACTATCAAGCATTGTTTGATATTTTAAATTAGATGTAAAAATAAACTTTTGGCTTTCAGATAATTCATTATAATCATTTCTATCTTTTTGTAAAGATATTTCTTCTGGCCTCCAAAAATAACCCAACTGTTGTTGTGTTAATTTATCAAAGAAAGGATATTTAAATGTATCATATCTTTGTACAGCCAAGTCTTCACCAAAAAACATTGGTTGTTTTGTAGAATCTATACCCTTTGTTTTATTAAAAACTGTTTTCATTATTGTATCGGTTTCTCATATTTAATCTTACTCAGCTTCTCACAAGCAGAGCAATCACATTTCTTACAAATCTTATCACCAGTTTTATCATAAAACGGCTCAGGACAATGTGCTTCATTATTACAATTTTTGCATTTCTCCATTACTTTCTTTCCTTATCTTCATAAAAATAATCATCCGTATCTCCAAATGACCATCTAGCTTCTTGCTCACAATGAAAATATCTTGTAGATACTTTAAAGTCAGGTTTCTTTAATTCTTTAGGTGTCAAAGATTGTTCGTACCACAACATACGATTATTAGGTTGAGCAAAAAATTGCCCATTTTCAAGTTTACCAAAGTTAAACTGTTTATGTTCAGACGGCACCTCAGCAACTCCACTATTTATCATATTTGGATTACTATGACAACTATCTATAGTAAACATATAATTTCCTTTCATTCTTTGTCCACCTTTTAACCATATCTCAACATCACAATTCTTTAATAATTGCTTATACCAAATTTGTATATCATAACTAAAACAATCCCATAATTCTATTGTATCTAAAGGTAATTGCTCTTCTTTTTTAATATCTTTTTTCCATACCAATGCACTTAAAGGAAGCTTATCAAAACAAGCTCCATATTCAGGTAAATATGCTTCAAAATATAATGCTCTACCTTGTAAAGATTTTACAGCAATTAAAACACATTCAACCAAATCACCATACCCTTTTCCTAAATCATAAAGATATTCCTTTTTAATCCAACATTGTATATATGGTATATTTGCTACAAAATTCATTTAAATTTTACAAGGATCGCAATCCTCATCCTCTACCTTCTTTGGTTCTTCCTCATAAGTCATTGGATGTGCAGGTTCATCTTCATCTTTTTTACTATCATATGTATTTTGATAATAAGAAGTTTTCCATCCCAATCTATAAGTATTTAATAAGTCATTAGCCATTACTGACAATGGCACTTTACCATCTTCATAATGTTCAGGATTATATGACCAATTAGCTGAAATAGCTTGGTCAAAATATTTTTGCATTACTGCTACAATATTAATATATCCTTCGTTAGATTTCATATCCCATAATAATGTATAATTATTTTTTAATTTATTGTACTCTGGTACTATTTGTTTTAAAGGGCCTTTTTTAGATTTTTTAACAGTTAAGTAATCTCTAGGAGGTTCAATACCATTTGTTTCATTTGATACAACCGATGAAGATTCTGATGGCATTTGTGCTGATAATGTACTATGTCTTAACCCATATTTCTTTATTTCTTTTCTCAATTCTTCCCAATCATATGCCAATTTTCTATCTACAATTTGGTCTACTTCTTTTTTATATGTATCAATAGGTAAAATACCGTCTGCATATTTTGTTTTATCAAAATATTCACATTTATTTTTTTCTTTTGCTAACTCAATACTAGTTTTTAAAAGATAATATTGAAATGCTTCCGTTAATTTATCTATTTCTTTCCAAGCCTGTTTTTGCTCATAACTATAACCTTTTTTAGCAAGATAATGAGCAAGACCTATATAACCAATTCCTAAACTTCTTCTTGCCTTTGTAGATTTTTCTGCTGATTTAATAGGATATGCTTGATGTTCTATAATCTCATCTAAAGACCTAACCGCTAAATCACACAATGGTTCCAGTTCTTCTGGCCTGTTTATCTTTCCAATATTAATAGCAGATAAAATACATAAAGCAATTTCTCCTTCTCCATCAATATGTTGTATAGGGTCTGTTGGAAGTGTAATTTCTTGACATAAATTTGACATCCAAATTCTATCTTTAAAAGAAGAATGGTCATTACAATGGTCTATATTCATAATGTAAATACGACCTGTTTCAGCTCTCTCTTTCAATATATCCATAAAAAGTTCTTGAGCTGCTATTTTCTTTTTCCATATAGATGTTTTTCTTTCCGCTATTTCATAGAGTTTATCAAATTCTTTTGACCCCCATGCTTTATATAATTCAGGAACTTCATGTGGTGAAAATAAAGTTATATCTTCATCTTTAATAAATCGTTCATAAAATAATTTTGATAATTGAATTGAATAATCTAATTTTCTTACTCGGTTGTCTTCCGATCCTTTATTGTTTTTAAGTACGATAATATCTTCAATTTCCTTGTGCCATATAGGGAAGTGAACCGTTGCACTACCACCTCTAACACCATTTTGGGTGCAACATTTGACTGTTGCTTCAAACTTTTTAAGGAATGGAATAACTCCTGTATGTTGGACCTCACCGCCCCTAATCCTTGAATTAATCCCACGGATTCTACCTGCATTAATCCCAATGCCAGCCCTTTGAGCAATATACCTGCCAACGGCCATATCACTAGAAAAAATAGAAGGTAAAGTATCGTCAATATCAACCAAAACACAGCTAGCGTACTGGCGCATAGGAGTCCTAACACCAGCCATAACGGGAGTAGGAATATTGATTTTAAATTGTGAAATAGCATCGTAGTATTTTTTAACATAGCTCATCCTTTTGTTTTTTGGATATTTTGAAAATAGCACAGCTGAAATCATCATGTACATAAATTGTGGTGTTTCGTACAACACACCTGTTGACCTATCTTGTACCAAATATTTGTCTATCACCTGTCTTAATCCTGCATAAGTAAAATCGTAATCTCTATCATGCTTAATCCAGTATTCCATCCTATCAAATTCACTACGGTTATAATCCGCCATAATTTCTTTATCATATAAACCTATATTTACTATTCTTTTTAGATGGTCATAAAAATGTGGATGGTCCCATAATTTATGAAATATACCTTTTCGCAAACTAAACAATAAAAGACGTGAAGCAACATAAGTATAATTTGGATTATCTAATGATATTAAATCTGAAGCAGATTTTATTAATATTTTTTGGATTTCATCTGTAGAGATATTGTCATAAAATTGTAAATCTGCGTTCATTTCAACCTGTGATGAGGATACACCAGAAATATCTTCACAAGCATATTCTACCATACTATGTATTTTATCAATATTTAATACTTCACTTTCCCTACTATTACGTTTGGAAACATTTATAGACTTATTGCTTGATACCATTAATTCTCCTAATTAACAACGCTTGTATGTATTTAAATTTGTGAGTGCTGATAAACCTGAATAGGTATTATCAAAAATATTTTCTTGGATTTGTTGTTTTGTCTTACCTTTAATAATCATTTCGTTAATATCCTTTTCCTTTACATTCTCTGGCCATATAACTATCATATAGCCATTATCAATTATTTTATACATCCTATCAATAATTTGTTTATTTCTAGGTTCATTATCAAAAACAAAAACAACATCTTTTGTTTCTACTGGTAATATCAAATCAGCCCCAGCGGATGCTATACAATTATCTATAAACAAACTATCTAAAGGACCTTCTACTATATGTAATCTTTTATGAAAATTAACACGTTCAAGTCCATAAATTTTTTGTTTATTCTCCTGTAACTTAATTGTTATGTATTTTGGTTGTTCTTTTCCAAATGCTCTACCTTGAATTGCAAAAACCTCATTATCAACATCATAAAAAGGTATAATCAATCTTGGGTGTTCATACTCCTTATTTAGTTTAACAAACGTCCCTGGTCGTATCGTATTTACATACTCTTGGAACTTATCACATAAAAACAGTTTTGAAAAATATTCTTCAGGTATTTTTCTATTTCTTAAATATTGTCTAGCAGGATGATTTATACTTATCTCACTAAACGGTGTTAGCTTTTGTAAAGGCGAAGATTTTAATTTCTTTTTTGTATCATTTTTAAATTTTTTAAATATATCTAATTCAACCGATGGTTTATTGCCTTTATATTTTTGTAAAATGTATTGGTCATATAAATTTGGGTCTACTATTTTTATTAAATTAGCTAAATTGTGGGATGCCCCACAATTATGACACTTAAAGAACATATCTACTTTTACCCTATACAAATATGCTCTTGCTTTTGTTTTACTCTTTTTAGAATCCCCACATACAGGACATCTAAAATTAAATAAGTAATCTCTTTTCTTTTTAAACTGCTGTAATCTTGGTTGAATTTTGCTAATGTAATCTAAATCAATATAACTCATTTTAAATACTTTTTATACTATTATATCAAATTGTATAAGTTTGTCAAGCTTTTACAAGTGGCACAAACCGAACTCCAATTAATGATTTTGTATCATACATTTTTGTGCCTGTTTTTGTAATCAATTCTAATTTACCATTATAAGGTATAAGCATTTGTCCCCCAACTTTTAATTGGTCAACTAACAATTGTGGAATTTCATTTGCCATTGCTGTAACAATAATTTTATCAAAGGGGCCTTTTTCATCCCAACCTTTATAACCATCACCAACTTTTAATTGTATATGTCCATAACCTAATTGTAATAATAACTTTTGTGTTCTTTGTGATAATTTAAAAATTCTTTCTACTGAATATATATCTTTTGCTAATTCTGCTAATATGGCTGCTTGATAACCTGAACCAGTACCTATTTCTAATACTTTATCTAAAGGTTTTATATTAAGTTTATCAGTCATATATGCCACAATAAAAGGTTGTGAAATAGTTTGCCCATAACCTATTTCTAAAGGTGTATCTGCATAAGGATAATCTTTAACAAACTTATGACGTGGTACTTGACGCAATGCATATACTACTCTCCTACTAATAGACTTATCATACATTAAAATAGTCTTAATCATTTGATCCACTGCTCTAGTTTTATATACCATATACCATCTTTTCTATAGGTCGCTTTGCTCTTTTCATTATATCATTTGCTATTTTCACTTCATACATATTCAACATTAATGATTGTAATATTCCTGGTAATGTAATTCTTTTCATATGTGGACACAAATTACAAGGTCTAACAAATTCTACATTTGGATTTTCTATTGAAACATTATCACTCATTGAACACTCCGTAACCATTAATACTTTACGTGGTTGTTTTTCTTTAACATAATTGCTCATTTTAGATGTTGAACCTGTAAAGTCCACTTCAGCAATTACTTCAGGTGGACACTCTGGATGAGCTAAAATAGTTATGCCTGGATTATCTTCTCTATATTCTCTAATTTCTTTAGCAGTAAATTTTTCGTGTACCATACAAGTGCCGTGCCAAGATATAATTTTAACCTTTGTTTCTTTAGCAACATTTTTAGCAAGGTATTCATCTGGAAGAAATATCACTCTATCAGTACCTAATGATTCAATTATCTCAACTGCATTGGAAGATGTACAGCAAATATCTGTTTCTGCTTTAACTTCAGCAGACGTATTTACATAAGTTACAACTGGCACACCTGGGTATTTTTCTTTTAATAATCTTACGTCTTTACCTGTAATAGATTCTGATAATGAACAACCTGCTTTAGGGTCTGGAATTAAAACTGTTTTATCTGGACTCATTAACTTAGCTGTTTCAGCCATAAAATAAACACCACACATCAAAATAGTATCTGCTGTTGTTTTCGCTGCTTCTTTTGCTAATTTTAAAGAGTCTCCTACTATGTCAGCAACACAATGATATATCTCTGGCGTCTGATAATTATGAGCAAGAATAACTACATTTTTTTCTTTTTTTAATTTATTAATACTCTCAATATAAGGAGAAAAAAACGGCCATTCTATTTCAGGAATAACTCTTTTTACTTTTTCATATGTATTCATTTGTATACTATTATATCATATTATACAAGGTTGTCAATGTTAAATGAAAAAACTAATTACAAAATAGGCCATAATACCCAAAACCAAAGCAATAGATACAATACCAGCCCAATAATAAAGTTTATGCAAATATTTAATCATTCTTCCTCTTTTTCCACAGTTTTGAATCTTTCCTCCATGGTTTGAGGTCTAGTAATATATAAAGGATAAGTCCTCCTGTAAAAGACAATGCTAAAAACCCAAATATTGCTTTAATCATTAGTATCATATTATTTAAAATAAGATTATTTTTTCCTTATATCATATATCACCCACGCAATATAACAAACAACTATAATAATAAGTAATATTTCTGTCATCATTAACCAAATAATTTAACAATCATTCCAAAATTACCAGATAATACTAAACCTAATATAATACAGCCTCCTATAAGTATATATCTCCACTTCTCTAATACTCCAACACGCTCAGCAAACCCATTTTTCATTGAGCGTATTTCTATCATCAATTTTTGTTCTGTTAAATACAATAATTCTTTAAATTCTTTTGCTGTAGTATTAATCCTATTATGTACTTCTTTAATATTATTATCTGTTTCAGTCCGCCTATTTTCTACCAAATCAAATAAATTTCTATCAGTTATTTCTTGCTGTGCTATTTTTTCTTCATGCACAGCCAACATTTGTTTTACATAGGTTGAAACATCTGTAAGCTTTCCAATAGCAGTATCTAATCTACTGTGTATATCCTTAGCTTGTTTAACATCTTTTTTTAAAGAAGCTATGTCTACTTTTAATTCTGTATGGTTGGTATCTGACATTGGTATATCCTAATCCGTCTGTATAATTGTTATTTCTTCTTGGCCAGAACTACTGCCAATATCAAAATGTTGTGATTCCTTATCTTGTAAAATTTGAACATCTGCCTCCTCAGCTGTTTCAAGTTTTAAATATGTTCTATGATTATCATTATATCTATTTATGATTGAGTGGTTACTAACGGATGTATCAACATCAACGTTATAGGTATTGCTACCTGTTGTATATCTTCCTGTTAATGTTTCAGAAGTTTTTACACCATCAGTTGTTGTCGTTGTAGTTTGAGTAATATCTCCTGTGGTATAATTTAATATTTCACCACTAGTTGTTGTTGTTGTTTCTGATTTTGAATTGTCAACCCATTCTGTACCACAAGCAGAGTTAGCATTGTCCCAATAGTATCCCCAATTAACACAATCAGTTTCATTATCTATATCTGCTAACCATAATTCTAATTCAGCGTCTATATCGTAATCATCCTCATAATTATATTCATCTTCAAATGATGTAGAATCATCTCCTGAATCTTGGTATGAACCTGTTAACACCCAATTATATGTCCATTCAAAATAATTATTCCAATCTGTATTGGTCCATTCGGAAACATATTTGTCTTTTAATCCTTCCATCTTCCAAGGTTTAGGTTGTCCTGTACACCACTCTGGTTTATCCCAAGTACCACACCAACCATACCATTTTTTCCATATTTTTCTAGCACCCTTTTCCCAAGAATTATAATCCTTAAATAATGACCAATCATCTTCATACCAAGCGTTTAAATAATCTAACCATTTTTGGTCGCACCAAGATAAATCGTAACCATTATACTCACAATAGTTTTGTATTGTTAATTCAGGTGGCCCACCTGCCGCTATGTAATCTGCATTAGCATAATAACTTGTTGATAAATCAAAATCATCATAAGTGTATCCAACAACCGTTGATGTTGCTTCTTCTTCAACCTCTCCAGTTATATCTTCTTCTTCTGCTTTATAAGAAACTAATCCATAATCTTCTAATAAACTATTATATTCATCTTCATAAGCATCCCAATCAACCTCTTCCCAATTAACATCATCCCAATTAACATCATCCCAAGAACAACCTTCACAACCAATAGCTTCAAGGTATGCTTGATCCATTTCTGAATACATCTTTTTAGCTTCGTCCCAATCCATTTTCTGTTCACCTTCAGCATCCCATACTGATATTTGATTTTCTTCGTCAATATAACCCCAATCTTTTAAATCTTCTTCCCATTCATCATAATAAGAAGTATCAACTTCCGATTCTTTTACTGCTTGGTCTACTGCGGATTCTTCTACTGATTTTGAATCTAATATTGTTTCTGTTCCAGAAGTACCTAAATCTTTAGTAGTATCATATGTGTCTGCTGTTTCTGTAATTGTAGCTTCTTCAGAAATAATAGCTTCTTCAATTTTTTGTAATTCTTCATTGTTTTCTTTTCTATTAAATTGTTGGTTGTGCTTATCTTTTATATCATCATCAACACTATCAATATCAAATAAATTCTTTTTCTGGTTATGATCCAATGCCGATGGAGTTTTAATCATAATATCAGAACCAACTACGGTTACGGAAGTATATACATTTGTTAATGTTTGAGAACCTGCTTCATTGGTTACGGTTACTGCACCTACTTGACCTTCACTATCTGGAAGTAATGTAATTGTTGTTTGACCTGAAGTATCTACCATACCTGAAAAAGCAGTACCTTGTACGGTGATAACTGCTGTTGGGGTAATCATATTAACTTCACCACCTAATGATTTTATTGAACCTGATTCGTATGTAAATGTACCAACGTTAATTGATATGTTCATAGCAATTTCTATTGGTATAACAGACGTGTCAAAAGCAAATTCATCAATAATTAATTCTGTATTAGGACCCATTGTAAATTTAGTGTCATCTTTATAATGTA
>Ga0310125_10000259_pt1 | contig 24040 bp, 11 predicted proteins | sample CB11b_Tmax_Bot8__FD_203508 | JGI IMG/M metagenome (GOLD analysis project Ga0310125, IMG submission 203508) | Marine microbial communities from Western Arctic Ocean, Canada - CB11b_Tmax_Bot8 | ecosystem: Environmental > Aquatic > Marine > Oceanic | place: Canada: Western Arctic Ocean | collected... | reverse complement strand
AATCCGAATCACCCCACCCCACACCCACCCCCACCGCAGCAATACCCGCCCTCAGCGGCGATTCCCACTCAGCCCAGCGGCACACGGCCATGAGTCTCACAGACGTCGTCATCCTGATCCCCAGCCACAGCCTCGAGGACTTCCCCACCGAATTGGGCGAAGACGAGGCGGCCAGCCTGCTCAATGCCTTCGCCGTCGCCTGGCACCCTCGACTGCTGGCAACCACCGGAGTGATCCCCAACTGGCAGCGAGCCGACGAGCCAACCGATCCCACCCCCGGTCAGCTGTTCCTGGTACCCACCGCCAGCACCGACTGGCTTGGACACGATTGGGCCTCACGAGCTCGAGAATCCGGCTGCGGAGTGATCACCGACATCTGTGACCGAGACGAAATGATCGCCGCGGCCCTGGCCGTTCTCGACCAAGACTCAACGACCACACAACCCTCTTCCGAGACACCAGCCCCCGAAGCTCCGACGCTCGATCCCGATCTCACCGCCGACTTCCTGGCCCTGGGCAGCTGCTACCTGCAGATGGAACTGCTGACCCGGCACATGCACCACTTCGGAAACCTCGACGAGGTCTTCCTGCAGCGTGAGGCGGTGATGGCGGCCGAGGCGGTTGTGGCCGGAGACTCCGAGACGGCTCGAGCTCACCTGAAGACCTGCTTCGAGTCGTTGCACGAGGCCCGCGAGAGGTTCTACCCGGTCGACTGCTATCTGGTCGATCTCTGCCTGATCGTCCCCGAGGTGGCCGACGAGCACTTCCGCAGGCTGCTGCTGGGCGACTCACCCGTCAACCTGCTGCTGCGGGTCGCCGACGCGGTGACGATCGTCGACGAGCATCCCGAGTTGGCCGAGTTGATCCGCGAGGCTTGGGCTCGTGAGGTGATTGACGTGGTGGGAGGTGACCACGAGGAGATCCCGGTGCCGCTGGTGCCGCTGGAATCGTTACTGTGGGACCTGCAGCGAGGCCGCCAGACTCTCAAGCAACTCTTCGGCCGCGAACCGACCACCTGGGCCCGCCGCCGCTTCGGCCTGGCCCCTCAACTGCCCCAGCTGCTCTCACGAAGCGGATACCACTCAGCACTCCACTTCCTGCTCGACGATGGACTCTACCCCGACACCGAGCAGAGCAAGTTGAGGTGGGAGGGCTGTGACGGGACGGTGCTGGATGCGATGTCGAGAATCCCGCTGGCGGCCGAGGCGGCGACCAGCTTCCTGAGGTTCCCGATGCGGATGGCCGAGTCGATGGAGGAGGATCAGGCGGCGGCACTGATCCTCGCACGCTGGCCCGAAATCGAATCGCCCTGGTTCCTCGACCTCGTCCGCATGCACGCCTACGCACCCTGCCTGGGCCGCTTCGTTACGCTCGATGACTACTTCCAGAATACCGATACCCCCGGCCGAATCTCCTCCTACAACGCCAGCGAATACCTCGCACCCTTCCTGACCCAGTCGGTCGCCGCACGAGACAGCAACCCCGTCACCCGCTACCTCGAACACTTCACCCGCCGCGGCCGATTCGACGCCGCCGCCTGGTGCAGCAGCCTCGCTCAACTGCTCACCGGAAAAACACTCGACTCCGACAGCCTCAAAAACCTCGAAGCCACCGTCGAAACGGCCGGGTGCGAAGCAGAGGCCGAAGTCCGCCAGGCGGCCGACGAGGCGGTGGAGGAGTTGGTCGAAGAGGCAACCGGCAGCCTGGCCCGACTGGTCACCGGCGGAACCGACGCCGATACCTCGACCAACGGTCAACTGATCATCAATCCCCTCTCGTTCAACCGCACCGTCGCCGTGGACCTCGACTCCCACCTCACCGTCCCCCCCGATACGCCGGGACTCCGAGGCGTCCAAGACACCTCGACAGGTCGCCAGGCCATCGTCGACCTGCCCGCCTCAGGCTACCTCTGGCTGCCCCACTCCCAAGGCACCCTCAATGCCACTGAAGACCAGACGGCTCTCGCCGAAGACCTGGTGCTGAGGAACGAGTTCTTCGAAGTGCACGTCAATCCCGACACCGGAGGGATCGAACGGATCAAGGGCTACGGACGACAACCCAACCTGCTCAGCCAACAACTCGCCTTCCGGTTCCCCAGGGAACGAAACGCAGGCCCCCAACAAGACGACTCCGACGAGGCCGCCACCGCCACCACCTTCTACTCGGAAATGATCGGGCACGGCGTCGAGGTCATCTCGGCCGGACCGCACGTCGGAGAAATCCAGGCACACGGCGAACTCATCGACCCGCAGACCCGCGAACGCGTCGCCAGCTTTCGGCAGACGTTTCGGACACTCAGGTACCAGCCCCGCGTCGAGATCCAGATCGAAATCGAACTCGACAAGACGCCCGAGGGAGATCCCTGGAGTAACTACCTGGCGGCACGCTTCGCCTACGGCGACGCCACCGCAGCCATCACCCGCAGCCAACTCGGCAGCGCACAACCGGCCGGGAACGACCGGTTCGAGAGTCCCTACTACGTCGAGATCGCCAACGAGTCGAACCGGGTGACCCTCGTCGCACCCGGACTGCCCTTCTACCGCAAGACCGGAGACCGCATGCTCGATGCGATCCTGGTCCCCGAAGGAGAACTGCAACGGACGTTCTCGATGAGCATCTCCGTCGACCAGGCCTACCCCATGCAGGAAGCACTCGACCGACTGGTGCCACCGCTGATCCGCCAACAGGTGCCCGGACCACCGGCTCACGGGAACCACGGCTGGTTCCTGAACCTCGACAGCCGAAACGTCCAGATCACACGCGTGCTCGGACTCGCCGAATTGCCCGGCTGGACTGAAGATGAGGCCGGAGATGAGGCCGGAGATGAGGCCGGAGATGAGGCCGGAGATGGGCTGGCGGGAGTCTCCGACGATGAACGACTCGCCGGAGACGGTCTTGACCTTGAGCCGAACTTCGAAGAGACCGTCGCCGAAGATGCGTACGACCGACCGACTCTCCCCGACGCATTCGGTTTCGCCGTGAGGTTGCAGGAGACCGAGGGCCGACACCGCAGCACAACGCTCCGCTGCTGGCGGACCCCCACGATGGCCCGGCAACGAGACTTCCAGGGACGCACGCTCGCGGAACTGCCGATCGAGGGCGACGGGGTCCGGGTCGACCTGACCGCACACGAAATCGCCGACATCGAGCTGAGGTTCGAGGATGGGGACGCCGTCGAGGGTGAGGAGGCCTGAGGAGGTGATTGTCACGATCGACGGACCGGCCGGGTCGGGCAAGAGCACCGCGGCTCGAGGACTGGCCAGGCGGCTGGGCTTCGACTACATCGACACCGGGGCGATGTACCGCGCCGTGGCTCACAGCTGCCAGCAGGCCGGCATCGACACCACCGACCCGCTGAAGGTCACCGAGCACGCCTGCGGGTTGCAGATTCGCTTCGACGGCCAGAACGTGCTGCTCGATGAAGTCGACATCACCGCGTCGCTGAGATCCCCGACCGTCTCCGAAGCCGCCTCACAGGTCGCCCAACACCCCGGTGTGCGAGCCGAGATGGTCCAGCAGCAGCAGGCCATGGTCTCGGATCGTAACCTGGTCACCGAGGGACGGGACCAGGGGACGGAGGTCTTTCCCGAGGCACAGTGCAAGTTCTTTCTCGAGGCGTCCGCTGAGGTGCGAGCACAACGGAGGCAGGAAGAACTGCTGTTGCGAGGCGTCGACGTGCCGCTCGATGAGACGCTCCGGCAAATCCGGGAACGCGACCACCGAGACCGCTCACGACCGATCAGCCCACTGAGACCCGCCGACGATGCCCTCATCATCGACTCCTCAAACCTCAACGCCGACCAGGTGCTCGAGCAACTCGAAGGCCACGCCCGAGAACGACTCGCAGGATCCACCGGCGACTCCGACGGCCGCTAGTGAGCCGGAGCGTTGATGCCGTGACGCTTCATCTTCTTGTAAAGCGTCGTTCGGTTGATGCCCAGCGAACGAGCCGTCTGCTGGCGGTTCCAGCCATGGGCCTCAAGCGAATCGACGATCATGCGACGCTCGGGATCCACCAACGCCGACTTCAGCCGATTGCCCGCCAGGTCCGAACCGACCGCATCCTCACGCCTGAGCGTCTCGGGCAGGTCATCGGCACGAATCCACTCGCCACGGCACAACACCACCGCCCGCTCGATCACGTTGACCAGCTCACGGACATTGCCCGGCCAGTGATACTCGCCCAGGTACTCCATCGCCTCGTCGTCGACCCCAACGATGTTCCGTCCCAGTTCACCCGCAAACCGCTCGCGAAACGACTCCACCAGCAACGGGATGTCTGCACGACGATCACGCAAGGGAGGCTGGGTCAGCGTGATCACGTTGATCCGGTAGTACAGGTCCTCGCGGAATGAACCCTCGCGGACCATCGACTCCAGTTCCTTGTTCGTCGCCACGATCAAACGCACGTCAACCCGCTCGGTCCGGCTCCCACCGACCGGCTCGAATTCCCGGTCCTGGATCGCTCGCAACAACCTGACCTGCATCGCCGGCGACGCGGTGTCGATCTCGTCCAGGAACAGCGTCCCACCGTCGGCCTGGTGGAAGCGACCCTCACGGGCGGCGACCGCTCCGGTGAAGGCACCCGCCACATGCCCAAACAACTCGCTCTCGAGCAACGTCTCACTCAAGGCCCCGCACGATACCTCGACAAACCGACGGCCGCGACGGTCGCTGTGGTCGTGGATCGCTCGCGCCGTCAACGTCTTGCCCGTGCCACTCTCGCCCTGGATCAACACCGTCGTCCGAGTCGCCGCCACCGTCTCGACCAACTCGAATAACTGCTCCATCCGAGGATCATGCCCGACAAACGCAGCACCCACCGCAGCACCCACCGCAGCATCACTCTCATCATCCTCCACAGCATCCCGAGTCGGCTGCTGGTGCGGGCCGTCGACCCGTCGTGCCATCGCCCGCGACAGAGATTCGGCGAGGTCATCGTCGAGGATCGGCTTGGTCAGGTAGTCGTCGGCACCGGCCCGCATTGCGGCGACCGCGCTGGAGATCGACCCGTAGCCGGTCAGCAGGATCACGACCGGAGGATCGGGCCGCTGCTGGCACCAGCGGAGCACGCTGAGCCCGTCGCCGTCGGGCAACTGCACGTCGCAGAGCACCACGTCGAATGACTGCTCACGCAATCGCCCGATCGCATCTCCACAACTGCCGCTCGTCTCGGTCCGAAATCCTCGCGCTCGCAAGTCGCCTGCGAGGAATTCGCGGACATCACCGTCGTCTTCGACGACCAACAGAGATCCAGGCTGTGCGATCATGGGCTCGGCAGGTTTTCGGGGTTGCAGGGATCGTAAGAGGCGATCGAGATCGAAGATGACGGACCTGATCCTCAACGATACGTCACGTCTGGGGTGTGGTCAAAAAACCACACGGCATGCACAAACTTGACCCCCCTTGGATAGCTCAACTAGACTCGGAGCTTGGCCCCGTTTTTCGATCGCTGGCCGTGTGTTTCACCAGTGTTCGAGCGGACCGCGTCCCGTTGAGCTTCTCTCGTGCGCAGAGCCCTGATCAGCGACATCCACGGCAACCTCGAAGCTCTCGAGGCGGTGCTCGAACACATCCAGACGCAATCGATCGAGGAGATCTATTGCCTGGGTGATATCGTCGGCTACGGACCCAACCCGCGTGAGTGCATCGACCGCGTGACCAGGTGCGCCATGTGCCTGCTGGGCAACCACGACCAGGGGGCACTGTTCGATCCCGAAGGATTCAATGCCGGAGCCGAACGGGCCATCTTCTGGACCCGCAAGATGCTCGAGTCCGGCGACCGACTCGGAAACGAAGAACGCTGGGAATTCCTCGGTGAACTCCCCCGTGTCCACCGCGAACCAGGACTGATGTTCGTCCACGGCTCGGCACGGAATCCGCTCAATGAATACGTCTTCCCCGAGGACATCTACAACCAGAGGAAGATGGAGCGGATCTTCGCGCTGGTCGAACGCTTCTGCTTTCAGGGACACACCCACATCCCCGGAGTGTTCACCGAGGGCCTGAATTTCGTATCGCCCGAAGAATGTGACTTCGTCTACCCGCTCGTCGACTCCAAGGCCCTCGTCAACGTCGGCTCGGTCGGACAACCCCGAAACGGCGACACCCGTGCCTCCTACGTGATCCTCACCGACGAAGCCGCAACCGAAGCCGCAACCGAAGCCGCAACCGAAGCCGCAACCGAAGCCGCAACCGAAGCCGGTGTGATTCGCGTCGAATTCCAACGGGTCGAATACGACCTGGAAACCACCGTCGAGAAGATCTACGCCATCCCCGATCTCGACAACTTCCTCGGAGATCGACTGCGGGACGGGCGGTGATCGATGGAAGAGTTTCGCCGACTGCTGCTGTTCATGGCGCTCTCGATTGGGCTGCTGATCGGCTGGTCCTGGCTGAATCGGCCCGATCCCCAACCCGAACAACCCCCGCAGAAGGCCGTCGATAAACCCGACGCCAAACCCGACGCCAAACCCGACGCCAAACCCGACGCCAAACCCGACGCCAAACCCGACGCCAAACCCGACGCCAAACCCGACGCCAAACCCGACGCCAAACCCGACGCCAAACCCGACACCAAGCCCCCGGCTCCCTCTGGCGTCTCGCTCCCCGAGCATCCCTTCGAGGTGGTGACGATCGGCAGCAGCGACCCGACTACGGGGTACGGTCTGCAGGTCCAACTGGTCACTCGCGGCGGCGCCGTGCTGATCTCCTCCTCCAACGACCCCCGTCACCTCGCATTGCCTAGCCCGGGTGTCGCCCAGGACCCTCCCCTGTCGTTCGTCGGCGACCACCTGCGTCGTCTCGACTCCGACGGCAAGGGCCTGACCGCCGAAGAGCTCGACGCCTGGAAACCGTCTCGGCTGGGTGCTCGCGACCTGCCACTGACGTTGCAGACTTCGATCGAAACCCTCGACAAGCAACTCGCGGCCATCGACGAGACCGCCAGCCTCAACCGGCTCAACTGGGAAATCACCGATCGCTCGAGCGACAACGACGTCACCAATGGTGTCACCTTCCGGCTGCAGGTGGGCGAGATCACCGTCACCAAGACCTATCGGCTCAAGCGACTTTCAGATGAAGACGTCGACCTGATCACCACCGGCAGCAGCCCCAGCAGCATGGTCGATCGCCTTCCCGAGGCCTACCAGCTCGAATTCGCGATCACGCTCAGCAACACCGGCAACCAAACCGCCTCGCTGGGCTACCGCCTGCAGGGTCCCGTCGGAGTCCCGATGGAGGATCTCGAGAACTCGCGCTACGCCAGCTCGATCAAGTGGGCCAGGCGGATTGGCAATCAGGTCGAGGTCGTCGACGCGATCTCGTCGGCTGATGTGGCCGAGGTCGAGGACGAGAACGAGCGGCAGCAGCAGCCCTCGGAGACCTGGCACTACGTCGGCATCGACGTACAGTACTTCGCCGCCCTGCTGTTTCCCTCGCCCGACCAGGTCCAGGAGAGTCTCGATCAGAATCTCGACCAGGACCCCCGCGGATACCTCGCCCGAGCCGAACCCCAGCTGGTGTATCGCGAATCTTCCTCGAGCCTCTACACCCAGGTCAGCGTCGTGCTCTCCTCGCATGACATCGAACTCGACCCCGGTGAGTCACTCACTCACAAGTACACGCTCTACACCGGCCCCAAGCGGCCCCAGCTGCTCACTCCGCTGCAAGCCCAGGACGTGCTCGACGTCACCAACATCTTCTGGATCGGCAAGCACATCTCCCGCGCGATGCTCTACTTCCTCGGAGTGATCCACTCGCTGGTCCCCGGCCTCGGCTACGGGTTCGCCATCATCGTGCTGACCATCAGCGTCCGGCTCGGCATGCACCCGCTGACCCGCAAGCAGGCACTCAGCGCCAAGATCATGAAGGACCTCAAGCCCGAAATCGAACTGCTCAAGGAAAAGCACGGAGACGACAAGCAGGCCTTCGGGCGGGCACAAATGGACCTGTTCCGCAAGAACAACTACAACCCGTTTTCCGGCTGCCTGCCGATCATCGTCCAGCTGCCGATCTTCATCGGCCTCTACCAGGCACTGGGCAGCTCGGTCGATCTCCGCCGGGCCGCCTTCCTTTATATAGACAACCTCGCCGGACCCGACCGACTGTTTCACCTCGGCTTCACAATCCCCTACCTCGGATCCGACTTCAACGTGCTGCCGATCATCACCGTCGTGCTGTACCTGATCAACAACCGCATGTTCATGCCGCCGCCGACAACCGACGAAGCGGCGATGCAGCAGAAAATGATGAACGTGATGATGATCGTCTTCGGATTCCTGTTCTATCGACTGCCCGCCGGACTGCTCGTCTACTTCATCGTCTCCACCCTCTGGGGCATGGGCGAACGCAAGCTGATGGACCTGCTGCCCACACCCAAGCGGAAACCGGTCGTCGAGGGCCAGGACAAGCCCCGACGTGGCATCATGGGCCGCTTCGGGAACTGGATGGACACGGCCCAACAGAAGATGGAACTGCAGAAACAGGACTACGAACGGCAACAGAAGCAACAGAAGAAGGACGGGTCCGGTAAGGGCGGTCGCAAGAACAAACGACGTCGCTAGCAATTCTCGGCCATGCTCCCCGATACACTCGACACCATCGCCGCGGTCGCCTCGCCTCACGGCGGAGCCGCTCGAGGAATCGTCCGCATCTGCGGACCGGATACCCCCGAACTCTGCCGACAACTCTTCTCGCCCGACCCGCCGCAAACCACGCAACCCGACTCGGCCTTCCGTCAGACCGGGGCCTGGCAGATGCGAGCCGGCCACGCAGCACCACGACTGCTGCCGATCCAACTGCACCTCTGGCCCAACAACTCAAGCTATACCGGGCAACCCTCCGCCGAAATCCACACCGTCGGCTCACCTCCCGTCCTCCAGAAACTGCTCGAAGAACTGCTCGCACACCAGGCACCACCCGTGCGAGCCGCCCGGCCCGGTGAATTTACACTCAGAGCCTTCCTGGCCGGGAGGATCGACCTGGTCCAGGCCGAAGCCGTGCTGGGGGTGATCGAAGCCGAAGACCACGCCGGACTGGAAATCGCACTCAGGCAACTCGCCGGAGGACTCTCTGAACCGCTGACACAACTCCGCAGACAACTCGTCGAACTGCTCGCCGACCTCGAAGCCGGACTCGACTTCGCCGATGAAGACATCGAGTTCGTCTCGGCAACTCAACGAAAACATCGTCTCGAGACTCTCGCCAAAACACTCGCCGAGATCCGACAGCAGGCCCGATCACGCATGACCTCAGGCCGACGACACCAGGTCGTGATCGCCGGACTGCCCAATGCCGGAAAAAGTACCCTGCTCAACGCCCTGGCCCAAAACGACTCCGCCATCACCTCGCCCCAGGCCGGAACCACCCGCGATGTCGTCACCGCCGACATCCGGCTCGAAGGACTCGATCTCAAACTGCTCGACACCGCCGGCTGGGAATCTACTCCCGACCCCGCCTCGCTCGACCAACTCGCACGACAACAACGACTCGAACAACTCGAACACGCCCAGCTGGTCCTGTGGTGCCGCTCGAACCCGGAACCGGGCACCTCAATCACAACTCACCTCGACCTCGACCGGCAGGCTCGACTCGAGATCCAGGCCCGTGGCACGCCGATGCTCGTGCTCCGCTCCCGCTGCGATCTCGAGGTCGACGGCAGCTCGAGGCCCGACGAAGAGACTCACCTGGCGGTCTCGGCGGTGACCGGACAGGGCATGACCGCACTGCGGCAGGCCCTCGTCAAGACCCTCGTGCAGGACGACTCGAGCCGAGCGGCACTCGTCGGTTCCACCGCCGCACGCACCGCCGGGGCATTGAGCCGTACCGAGAGTCGGCTGTCGGCCGCGGCGGACGTCGACGACGAATTGCTGGTGGCCGTGGAGATCCGCGAGGCGCTCGATGAACTGGGAGCCGTGATGGGAACCGTCTACTCCGACGAGATCCTCGACCAGGTCTTCTCGAAGTTCTGCATCGGCAAGTGAGGCCTGCTGGCGAGTGCACACTCGGCGGTGCTATCATGCCTCCCCTGCACCCCGGAACCCTCAACTGCGGAGTCCTTTCATGAGTTCCACGAATCTTGCGACCAAGTGGCCCATCGGCGTCTTCACCTCGATCGATGCCGGGCTGGGAGTCCACCTGGACGTCGCCGCCGAACTCGGAGTCCCCAGCGTTCAGATCCATGCCCCGCACCAGGACACCCGCAACCCCGAAACGGCCGCCGTATTCCTCGGCAAATGCTCAGACGCCGGGATCACCGTCACCGCCGTCTTTGGAGGATTCGAGGGCGAGAGTTACAACGACATCGCCACGACGGCAGCCACCGTGGGGCTGGTGCCCGAGGAGACTCGTGCGGCTCGAGTCGAGGAGATGAAGGAGATCAGCGACTTCACCACACAGTTGGGATGCGAGACCGTGGCCCTGCACATCGGGTTCGTCCCCGAGGACCGCGGCGGCGACAGCTACACCAGCCTGGTCGAGTGCACTCGAGACCTGCTCGATCACGTTGCCGCCAACGGGCAGCAGCTGAACCTCGAGACCGGACAGGAATCAGCCGAACACCTGCTCGAATTCATCGCCGACGTCGAGCGAGACAACCTGTTCATCAATTTCGATCCCGCCAACCTGATCCTCTACGGGACCGACCACCCGATCGATGCGCTGCTGAAGGTCGGACACCTCGTCCGCAGCGTCCACTGCAAGGACGCCACCTACGCGCCCGCACAGGGACGCGGCGTCGACTGGGGAGCCGAGGTGGCCCTAGGAGACGGTGACGTGGGCATGCTGACCTATCTCAAGGTGCTCGATGGCATCGGCTACACCGGACCGCTGACCATCGAACGGGAAATCGCCGAAGACCGCGAGAGGCAAAAGGCCGACATCGGAGCCGCCGTCGGGCTGCTCGAATCGCTCAGAGAACAGATCGGCTGAGCGGCCAACACGGGCCAGCAGGGGCGAACAGGGGCCTTCGAGTCGCCCGTTGACACCTCGCCACCGCTGCCGATCCCCGCACCGGGCCGATCGAGGACCCGGATCTCCAAGAGCACTTGAGAGTCGCGGGCGGATCGACTACACGAGTGCTACAGGGTGGTCGAGACGATTTGGCGAGAGTGATGACGACCGAGGCAGCGGGATCCGGCGACAGCCTGGGGATTCTGGGCGAGCACTACAAGGCGCTGGTCGGCGGCGGCGTGGTGGGATGGGAGACGTCACGCCCGTTCCTGAAGTGCCTGGGGATCGGTGGCCAGGGTGTGGTGTACCTGAGCGAACGTCGTGGAGTGGACGGGTTCACGATCCCGGTGGCCCTGAAGGTCTTTGCACCCGATCACTTCGCGACCCAGGACGACTACGCCGACGAGATGGCCCGACTGGCCACGGTCGCCTCGCGAGTGGCCCGCATCCAGCAGGACCACCTCGTCGACGTGCAAAACGTCGTCAGCGACGGTGGGATCCATGTGATGGAAATGGAGTGGGTCGATGGGTACGACCTGCGTCGGCTGCTGACGCCCGACGCGTATGGTCATGTCCGCGCTCATGTGACCGAGCGACGCTGGAAGTCGATCAACCAGGTGGTGATGACCGAGGGTCGTCAGCAGCCTCGCCTGAGACCGGGTACCGCGGCGTCGATCATCCGCGAGTGTCTCTCGGCGTTGGCTGCACTGCACCGGCACGGCATCGTCCACAACGACATCAAGCCCTCAAACGTGATGCTCAAACGCAGCGGCAACGCCAAGATCATCGACATCGGAGCCGCCTTCGAACTCGAAGACCGCCCCGCCATGCAGCCCTGCACCCCCATCTACGCCGCTCCCGAAGTGCTCGAGGGCAAACCGGGAACCCCGGCCTCGGACCTCGCCAGCGTCGGATACGTGCTGATCGAAATGCTCTCGGGTGAACAACCGTTTGCCGGAATGAGTTACGCCCAGATGCTGATCGCCAAACGCGGCGTCTTCGACTGGCTGCCCGGAGCGCTGCCGGTCGAGGAGTTTCCGATGACCGAACCGCTGTTGAAACTGCTACACGGATTGGTCGACCCCGACCCGCTGAAGCGATTCCCCTCGGCCGAAGAGGCCGAACTGGACTCAGGCGGAGTCGCCGAGTTCCAACGCGAACTGGTCCAGGCGGGGGTGACCAGCGAATACGAAGCCGAGATCCGGCACTGGATCGAGGAGGTGGAAGCCGAGTTCGAACTGCAGGACCCCTCGGACGAAGCCACCGGCGACTTCCTGCCGGCCACCCGGGTGTTCAACCCCGAGAACCCCAAAGACGGCTGAGAGCGTGATCGGCTCGACCCAATAACCGCGAAGCGGTTCCATCGCATAGCCCAGTGTTGCACGCCGCCAGGCGGGCTACGCTGGGTTCGCTACGCCCCACACGTTTGTGAAACCCCTTCGGGATTTTGTGGTGGTGCGGGTTGAGGAAAACCAGCGTGGCGCCCGTCTCGTCTCCCCAGAACAACTTACTCCCAACCTCCCAGCTTTCCGCGCCAGCGATCGATGATGACGTTGATCTGGTCGCGACGCGTCTTGTAATACATCGTGCCGCCGACCAGGCCGATTCCGATCACCAGCAGTACAACGCCGATGGCGGCCCGCTGAGTGGTCAGGTCGGCGACCCGGACAACCTTGAAGATGATCGAGGCGACGTCGACCAGCAGCCCGGCAAAGCCCAGGAACAGGTAGAGCCGGATCCGCAGGAAGCTGCCCAGCCCCATCGATACCAGGCAGAGCACGATCAGCGTCAGGTTGAACGCCACCGGATGATCGTCACTGACTAGCGGGTAATAGCCGGCACTGGTCAGCATGGCGAGCAGGCTCACCATCCGGACCCGGTTCCGAGTGTCGATATCGATTCGACCGCTGAAGAGCTGCAGCAGAACCAGGATCCCCAGCCCCACCGGGATCACGTACGCGTGCAACAGCTTCAGTTCCAATTGAGTCCAGAAAGTGATCAGGACGAATGCGACAAAACCGCCCACCGCCACGATGTTGTACGGCGACTCGCGGTCGTCCTTGCCCAGGAAGGTGAACATCAGGCTGTGCAACCCGACAACCAGCAGGGCCACGCCGCTGTCCATGTCGTTGGCTAGAACCCAGATCAGCGCCACGACCGGCAGACCCAGCAGCGTGCCCATCAACGGGATACGGATCTCGCGTGGCCGCACGTCAATCACCTGCTTGGCACCGCAGAGGCCGAACGAGACGACCAGGCTGGCCCAGACATCGTACTGAGGCGTCCAGAATTCGGTCGTGTTGATCAACTGCCGCCGCAACACCGTGAAGAAGCCCAGCACGCACAGTTGCAGCACGATGTAGGCCGACATCGTCCGTCTCTGCTGACCCTCGTAGAACCAGCCCACCGAGAAGCCCGCAAACAGCAGGCACAGCAGCACGACTTCGCGCGTCTGGAACGCCTCGCGGTAGTGCGTCAACTGCACGACGACCGCCACCGCGAAGCTGAGCCAGAGTGTGATCGAGTTGAGCGACCTGCCCGTCTTGCCGACAACCGCGAGTGTCTGGTCGAAGAGCCTCGGCTGCGGCCGTTCCCACGCGTCGTAACCGGGCAGCAGCCGCACCTGGAACCAGCGGCAGAGGCTGCCGGTCGTGAAGACCGCAGCCGTCGTCGCCAGCAACGGCCACGTTGACACAACACCACCGAAGCCGTCAGAAAGCCTCGCCTGGCTGAAGAAGACCAGCCACGTCGGGGCGACCAGCAGCAGGCCGGCGGCGACGGATTCTTCACCGCTGCGCGGCGAGTGGGTCGAACGCGGCGTCATTGCCGTCAGCACAACCAGTACGGCAAAGGCCCACAGTCCGACAGCTGTGTCGGGGTGGTGGTGTAACACGATGTGCAGCATCGTCAGCCCGGCCAGACCGGCACTGATCGTGCCGAGCTTCAAGGTCTGCATCTGCCGCGACGCGAATTCCCAGGCCACCAGGCCAGCCGCCCACAAGCCCAGGACCACCCAGACAACCTGGTCCGCAGGCAGGTAACTCTCGATACCAAGGAAGCCGGAATGCACGGCAAGCGCGATCTCGAACACCCCCACGCCGATATACACTACCGAATGACGGATGACCCCCATGTGGATCACCACGCTCGCGGCTCCCAGCAACAGCGGAGTTGCCAGCAGTTCCTTCGCCTCGCTCCGATCAAACCCGGCCACCCCAAACGACTCACACAATCCCCACAGGGTGGCCACGTGGGTTGCGATCAACAGGAAGACACCCCACGTGCGACGAAACCGGAACCAGTCGGGACCGTCGATACGGCCCAGCCGCAGCACAGCCGTCCGCAGCGGGGAACGCTGGTGGCTGACCAGCGTCCAGAAATGGGCCAGGCCAATGGCGCACCAGGCGGTGGCGATCGGGTGTTCCAGCGGCCTCAAGACCTCGATCCAGGTCAGAGTGAAGAAACTGCCGACCACCAGTGCCAGCCCGCCATACAGGCCCAGCCAACTGGTGCCCCCCAGGCCGTGCAGCCTCAGCATCACGATCGACAGCAACAGGATCAGCGGAGCGTTGGTGTGGTAGGTCTCGAAATCGAATTCCCGGCCAGGGAACATCAGCAGGTGAAACGCGACGCGGAAGACCCACAACCCGATGATCGCAAACGACAGGGCCGCGGCCGAATCGCGGTAGCGACGTGCCAGCGCGAATCCGCTGGCAAATCCCTGTTCGGCGCGGGCGTAGAAGTAGACGACCGGAATCGCCAGGGCGAATAACGCGGTCGTCGGCTCACGCAGCGCCGGGATCAGCAGCGCGGCACACCAGATCGCCAACGTGACCCCGAAGTGGTAGCCGGCCTCGCACGAGGCGACCAGCACTTTTTCGCCTTCACCGGGACGCCGGGCCGCTGAGCGGAAGTACAACGCAGCGATGTAGGCCATGATGCCCGAAACAACGAACCGCTCCCAGCGAATGTCAGCCAGCCCGGGATCGGTCACGTAGTTGAAACAGATCAGCACAAGCACCAGGCCCGCCAGCAACAGGCTTGCCCGATTGACGAACGCTGCCACCCGGTCGCGTCGCCACAACTCACGCATCACACTCAACTGCAGCAAGGTCGCCACCAGGCCCAGTGAGGCCAGGTGCATCTCCGAGAGTCCCTGCTCGATGAGCGTGTCGCCCGGGTAGAGCCGTATGCTGTGGATATTGCCCAGCGCCACCATCGCGGTTGCCAGCCAGGCCAGACTCTGGCTCCGCCACGACCAGGCGACGATGACCAGGCCGATCGTCGACAGGTACGGAGCCCACAGCTGCAGCGACTCGGCTCGCAACACCGGAACCGCCGTGTGGTACGCCGTGGCGAACAGCGAGAATCCCACGGCCGGGACAAACAGCCAGGCCACGCGAGGTGAACGGAAAACCGGTTGAGCGAATGGGCCGATCAGCAAACTCGAGCGATCACGGCCCAACAGTCGGCCCGCCTGGCCCAGGACCGCGGCCAACAGCCCCAGAGTCGCACAGCGCCACGGCTCGGCCAACGCCTCGATATTGCTGCCCGGCTCGAATCGCTCCAACTCGCCGGCCAGCACGTGAGTGTGCAGGTACGCCTGCAGCAGACCCAGCAATCCCAGCCAGCCGCTGCCGTGGTTCCTGGCCGCCAGCAGCGTCAACGACAGCAGCATCCATCGTTGCCCGGAGGTGACGACCTCGAGGTTGAGAACCGTTGAGAAGCAGTTCACCACAATCAGCACAACGGCCAACAGGCTCGAAGCGAGCAGAAACGGTGCCAGCAATGGCCTCAGTCGCTCGTGAGTCGAGCGAGCGAATTCCAGTCCGATATGCACGACATGCACGCCCAGCAACAGCCACAGCGTCGGAGCCAGGCTGTCGGCCAGCGACAGGCGACGCAGCAGGTGTCCCTCACCCACTGATGTCAGCGACAGCAGGCTGACCAGGGTCAGCACGAACAGGAAACCGCCGAAGACCGTGCGGCCGGTCACCAGGCCGAACCGGACCAGCTGAATGGCCACAAAGCCGATCAGGACGGCGAGGACCCGGAACTGGGAGGCGTCGTGGAGGATCAGCCCGATGACACAGACAGTCGACAGCACCAGGCTACCCATCGCCAGCACGCTTCGGGTCGGCGTGGTCAGGGAGGCTTCTATCCAGGATTGAGTGGTCTTCAGCCGCGAGTAGACCAGGTCGAGCAGCTGCAGGATCAGGCCGGTCACCAGCACGGGCCAGGACCAGTGCCAGGGTGTGTCGAGCAGATGATTGCCGAGCAACAGGCCGGCCAGGAGGGTGATCCAGCCCAGGTGCACTCCGATGACCGCGCCGCGGCGAGAGCGGTACAGGACGGCCAGCAGTGTCCAGGTGACTCCGCTCACGCAGACAGCGAAGGCCGTCTTGAGTGGGATCAGCGACGAGGTGATCTGAAGCAGGTTGCCGATGGACTGGCCCGGCAGGGCGTTCTGCAGGACGGCCCAGGTGTCGACGCGGACACTCAGAAAAACCGCCGATGCGGTCAGCGGCCATGTGAAGAGCGTGTGGTCATAGCGACGGAACGGGAAGGGGATGCGGCCAAAGAACCGGTCACCTTCCCCGAGATCTCGCAGCCAGCCCGCCCGCGCCAGCGGGAAACAGGCCAGCACAAGACCCAGTCCGCTGAGGGAACCGCCCAGGCCGCTGCCCCAGCCGATCGCCGTGAAGGACTCCTCGAACCTCGCACGCAACTCGGGAAACAGGATCACGGCGATCACGGCGGCCATCACCGCCGGCAACAGTGATCGCATGTGGTAAGTCGCGATCGCCAGCAGCACGGCCATCAGCAGGGGGCCCGAGTAGTCCATCAACTGCTGCCACGGTTGAAGAGTCGCCGGCGGGCCCCCCTCGAAGAGCACCCGCAACACCATCGCCGCTACGGCGATTGATCCGAACACCATCAGCACCGTCGAACGGGCCTGCCGCAGCAAGTTGGATTTCGTCAGCCAGACCAGTACCAGCCAGCCGCAGGAGGTGACGGCCAGGCCGAAGACCATCGTGTTCCCGTGCAACTGCCGTCCGAGCATGTCGACGCAGCCGAGGTAGGGCAGGGTGAGGCCGACGATGGCCATCGCCGAATGCACCCAGCGGAGTTCCTCGTCACGCCACGCCCGCCAGGCGAAAATGGCCACGACGGCCAGCAGCACGCCGGCCGTCAACAGGGGGGGCGAGCGGAACTGCCACTGCGCGAGGATCGCCACCACGGCGGTCAACAACGCCAGGGTCGGTTGCATGCCCACGGCGGCACGCGCCAGCAGTGGCTGGGAACGAGTTCGACCCAGCCAGTGCAGCCCGCCCATCAGCAATGACAGCAGCAACCCGACGATCGGCAGCCAGGGATCGCGCGGGAATCCTGTCAATAGCGCGACCGAAGCCCCGGAGAGTGACAGCAGCGTCAGCCCGATCCAGTGCTGCAACTCGTGGTTCCGCCGCATCGCCTGGTACAGCCAGACCACCCCCGCCAGCGCAAACACGGCGACCCGGACGTGCTCCTGGGCGGTGCCCATCAGGACACCCATCAGGACCAGCGCATAGCCCAGGAACGACTCACTGCCAAGCCGCCCTCTGCCTTCCTCCAACTCGATCGCCCGACGCTCGACAAACAGGATCAGCCAGCCGACCAGGACCATGAGCAGGGCATAGGTCGAAACGTGCGGCAGTTGGCCCAACTGAAAGTGGACCCACCCGAACACCTGCAGAAAGGCCGCCGCCAGTGTTCCGCCGACAAACCAGGGCACCCGTTTTTCGCGAGCCAGTTCCGGAGTGAGAATCCGGTTGGCGAATCGCACGACAATCCACGCCACCAGGGCGAAGCCCGCGTGAAAACCGATGGCGGTCGGCAGCTTCAGGCCATCCGGATCGCTTCCGGCCAGCGTCCTGGCCAGCGGTCCGATCATCACCAGGCCGTTGATCGCCAGCAGGGCGCCTGCCAGTGGCAGCCCCAGGGGTTCGTGCACCGCCCGGCACCACGACCTCAGCACCCAGCCAAAGAGAACCAGGTACACCAGGCCCATGACCGCCACGAGGACATTCCTGGACGCCAGGTCGGTGTCGGCCAGCAACGACACCACCATGAAGTTGAGCGGCAACAGCGCAACGGCCGCACCACGCAGTAACGCCGCGGTGCCACGGAACTGCTTGTCCTGTCGTTCGATCCACGAGCCGGCCGCCGCCACCGCGATCGTGAAACCGGCCAGCAAGGCCGGCAGCAGGGTGTACTTGACCTCCGGGGACCTGTCCCAGAAGTACACCGAGATCAACGAGGCACCGGCGACGACCATCACGACGCCGGCCACCAGGTACCAGTTCTCCGTCAGCCACGGCTGGATGTGATCTCGCCAGATGACCGACGAGGCGGTTGGTGGCTTGGGAGGCTCAACCGGAGCAACGGCCACCGGGGCAGGTGAAGGAGCCGGTACGGGAGCCGGTACGGGAGCCGGTGCTGGGGCAGGTCGGTCGGTCGGTGGAGAAGATGGCCGGGTCTCACGGGGTTTGTCTGCTGCGGCCGGCTGAGGTTCGATCGGAGTGACGGTCTCGAGTATCGGGCTGACATCCTCGATTTCGACCCCGAGCAGGGCATTGAATTCCGAGGCTGGCAGAAACTCGGTCCATCGTTCGACGAAATCTTCCTCGCCGATGGCCGCGATGCGATCCTGGCAATAGTGTTCCAGCGAACTGATGATCTTCGGATCGACACCTCCGATCCGTTTGACCCAAATCAACAGCAGTTCCGCGGGTGCTTCACCAACAAGTTGCCGCAGGTCGTGTTGACTCCGGCCGGTGGCCCGATTCAGTGCGTTCTCCCAACCGCTCCACCCGCTGACAAACTGCGAACCCAGGCGGCAGGTCAAAATCAGGCCAACCCGTTCGCACACTTCCGGGTTGGCCTCGACCAGTCGCTGGATGACCTCGAAACACTCAGCCCCCGGCCACACGCAGATGCGGTCCAGGGCCTGCTGGCGTTGGAGCGGGGTGGACGCTGCCTGGAATTGCCGTTCGAGAGATCTCAGCAGGTTGCTGCCGTGGTCCGAGTCTCGATCCGGCTCACGCGGCGAGATGGTCTCGGCTGCGATCTGGACCTGGTCGAGGTGGAGCCCGAGTGCCTGGAGGCTGTTCGCGGTCGTGGGATCGGGCTTCAGGTCCAGTCCCGCCTGCACCTGCCGACGAAGATCCTTGATGATCTCGAAAACCAGGCAACAATCCGCATTCTCGAGCACCGCAAATGACTCGACGGCGACCTCGTCGAATCGCCGGTCGAGTTCTGCCGCGGCCGTGGGTGCCAGATGACGACGGCTCGAGAGGAACTGGCGGTCGCGTGCGAGCGAGATTGCCGATTCGAGGACGCGGTTCGAGGGATCGTCAGCAACGGCTGCCAGTGATTCCTTCAGCGGCAGGTCGCCCAGGAGTGTCTCGAATTCAGCGAAATTAACCCGGTCCTGCCCGTGTTGCCCGTGAAAACCCTCCGCGGCAGAGAGCCTCAGTTGCTTGACGTGGCTGATCAGTGCATCGATGGCCGGCATCGGCGCCTGTGCCGAATCGCGATGCTCTGCGAGCGCGGCCAGCAGCGCCGCCGCACCGGGGTCCGGCCCGGCCTGCTCAGCCGACATCGAGCGGATGGCCGAGAGCACCTGGGGTGCCTCGAGGATTCCATCTGCCCCGTAGCGTGCCAGCAGAGCGATCAGGTCAGCTGGACTCGGATCGGCCATATCTGCCTGTTACCCTGTTACCACGTGGGACAACAACCCCGGCAACGCCGACGCAAGTCGCCGTCGACTGGGATCGCAATCTAACAGTTCTCCAAACGACGCTGGCGTTCAATAGTTCTCGATATAACACGAAAACGGTAACTTTTCTGACCAAGGTGATGACGTCCTGACCGGGCTCGAGAATCACCCGACTCTCCTCGTCGTCAGAACGACCTGACTCCGTCGGTGAGTTTCCGGATGCCCTGTCCCACTTTCTGCAGGACACCGAGAACTTCGGGGGGAATCGTCCCTTCAGAGGAGACCGGGACATCCAGCGTGACGACACCGCCCTGGGAATCGATGAGGTCAATCCGGCCCTTGAGCGTCTGGGCGTCAAACCTCGATTTCACTCCCGCTCCCCAGCCCTTGCTGACCGGCAACAGCAGGTGCCAGATCACACCATCGGGAGCAGGGAAGTTCTCTGGGGTCAGGAGTTTCCCCCTCCCTTTCTTCGTCTGCTGGTAGAAACCCCGGTTTTCGCCCGCCGTAAAGGTCTGGTGTGGGCACAGTCTCCCGCGGGTGCACAGCGAGAGAATCGGATGGGCGCCGGCGTTGAAGGCCAACTCGGCGTCCGGATTCCCGGAACGCACCGCCGTGAGCCATGTGTCGATGTTGAACTTGTGTTTTTTCAGCCCCTGGTAGGCGTCCTTCATTTCCGCCTTGTAACCGTCAAACCACCATCCGGAAACCAGCCCGCCGTAACGCATGGACCATTCGCCACAGACGGCCCCCCAGTTCTTGAGGAACGTCGGCGGCGGTGCCTGGTTCTCGCTGCGTCTGAAGCCCTTCACCTTGCGGGGGTGCGACATCGTGTTGACACCTGGCCCGGCCGGCTTCCCGTTGATCGTGGGAAGAGCATCACCGGTCGCCTTGATGATGCTGTAGTGCCGCATGGGTGCCCGGGCGGTCATGTAGAGAATCAGCCGGATGTTCCGCCGTTTGAGTTCCCTGGCGATCTCCATGATCAGGTCGCGTCTCGAAGTCCAGACGCCCGGACCGACGCCCAGCAGCCGTTCGTAGGCGGCGTTGGGTGAGCAGTATCTTCCCCAGTGCTGACCGACCGTAAAGATCACATAGCCCGCGTTGGTGCTCTCGACTGCATCGGCAAAACGGACCACTTTGAAGGACTCGACAGCCTTGTTGAACGACGCGGCCGTGTGATTCCTGAACACCTCGTAATGGAACATCAGCCCGAAACCGCTGTGTTCGAGCCAGCGTTTCTTTCCCCGGGCCTCGACACTCGAGACGAGGTTCTGTGTCGCCTGCCCGGCATCCACGGTCACCACCGGGTCAGCGTCACCGGGTTGATCCGCGGCAAGAGTCAGAGCCGGAATCACCGAGAGTAATACGCCAGTCACCACGGTCGAGAACTCAATGTTCTTCACGGTCCATCTCATTTTTCTGCGCCGCCTGGCTCATGATCATCAAACGCCATTGCACGGTTTGCCCCCAGTCTCTGCAAGCCCGTACCGGCGTCAACTCGCCGGGTCCAGACCGCGTCCAACTGTGGTGGATGAGGTTTGAGGTAGTGGTACAATCACGAGGGCTACCTTGTTTGGAGAATTTGGTTTTGACCGTCGTCCTGGTCACTCTATTCGTCGCGGGAATTGGCTTGGCTGCGGGCACCGCGGCACTACTTGTCCAATCACCCAGGCGGTCACTGATCTTGTCGTTAGCCGGGCACTTCTGTTTTTGCGCGGCGCTGGTAATTCTCACTACGGTGATTGGCCAACAGCTCAAGAAACCCGCCATGGCGCTCGACCTGGAACTCCCAGACAAGCTGATCTTGATATTGAACCTCAGTGGTTGGATCTCGAAGTACCTCTACGTGCTGATTCTCGCACTGGTCGTGGATGTCGGTGTCAGCATGGCGCTGTTCCGCGGCACATCGGTGTCTCGCCTGGCCAGAGGGGTTACTCTGCCGTTACCACGTGCTGCCTGGCTCTCGTCGTGGCGTTGGCAACGGCAGCCACGACAGCAGGTGTGATTGAAGTATTGGAAGTCATTCCACCGCGATCGTAAATGATCCATCAGAGGCTCTCGCATGATCTCTCACGATTCCCGAAATTTCTTCTCGCAGTCCTCGCGACGCCAGTTTCTTGCAGCATCAGGGACCGGCCTGTTGGGATTGCCGGGGAGCTTCGCGGCTCGACCGGCATGGTCCGCCGAGCTCGAATCTTCCAACTCCACGGGAACGGCCAGGTCAACGATCATGCTCGTACTGGCCGGTGGTGCGTCACATATCGACACCTGGGACATGAAGCCGGACGCTCCGGCAGAAATCCGTGGCGAATTTCAACCGATTGAAACCTCCGCGCCGGGAGTTCGATTGTGCGAGCACCTCCCGCTGACGGCTCGGCACGCCCATCGCCTGGCGGTCGTCAATTCCGTCGATGGAACCGATCCGACGAATTCGCACCTCGGCTACTACTATCATCTCACTGGACACAAGCTTGACCCCGGCACGATCGTCGTGCCGGCCGAGCGGCGGCAGCAGCGCGACGACTGGCCGTTTATCGGATCGGTGGTCTCGGCCAAGCTACCGCAGCGTGGCGCATTGCCAAACGCCATTTCGTACCCCTGGTCTCCCGATGGGCCAGCGGATCTTCGCGCCGGACAGTTTGCAGGGCGGCTGGGCATCGAACATGATCCGCTGTGCCTGTTGGGGAAGGTGGAAGAACCGCTGAACTTCCAGGCCCCGGCGCTGGTTCTCAAGCGAGGTATGACCGCCAAGACACTGCTGCATCGCCGCTCTCTGCTGGCCGAGCTCGATCAATCTCGACGCGAGTTCGAGCAGCACCGCGAAACACGGACCTGGCAGCGGCATCAGGACCGAGCATTCTCGCTGCTGTCATCCGCGGCGACGAGCCGCGCGTTTGATTTGACCCGCGAACCGGAAGAACTCCGCGAACGCTACGGACAGACAATCAACGGCATGGGGCTACTACTGGCGCGGCGGCTTGTCGAAGCGAAGGTGCCATTCGTGACGCTCTACTGGATGCCCGACCGAGCCCTCGCCAAAAAACTGAAATGTGCGAGTGCCGGTGGATGGGACACGCACGGCAACAATTTCCAGTGCCTCAGGGAGATGTTGCTCCCCGAGTTCGACCGGTGTTTTTCGGCATTGTTGGAAGACCTCAACGAGCGTGGCCTGCTCGATTCAACACTGGTGCTTGTCACCAGCGAAATGGGACGAAAACCGAAGATCGGCGACCCTCGATCGGGTGGCATCTCCGGAGCAGGACGAGACCACTGGACCTACTGTCTCACCGATTTGCTCGCCGGAGGAGGCATTCAGGGCGGTCAGACTTACGGCACCAGCGACAAGCACGGAGGCTACCCCGCCGACCGCCGTGTCACCCCCGCCGACATCGCCAAGACCGTTTATCACACAATGGGCATCCACGACCTCTCCGCAACCGATAACCAGGATCGCCCCTACAACCTGCAAGAGGACGGTCGTCCGCTGTTGGAATTGTTGTAGAGCAACACGGTACGAATCGGCGATCCAGGACTACGCCGAGGCTATTCGGCTGGATCCAAACGCACGATTCGCCAAGCCCTCTTGGGGACCGGCGGGGACGATCTCCAGGGCCGTTGACGCCGTGAGGATGCGGACCGCGCGCTGCGATTGTCAGCGCGCATCCTCAATTGGCCTGGCTTGTTGAAGAGCCTGGCTTGCCTTTGGCGTCCGCGTTTGGCTCCCAACCACCACCTGATTCCACTATGAGTTCTCAGAAATAGACATGTCCGGAGTTCCGCTGCTTACCTTTTTCATGCACCTCCCACTTCCGGTACATGACTCTCTGCGGTTCTTGGAGAGAATTGTAGTCCAGGTTCGCGCTAAGTCCTCCGCCCCCCGCAGTTACACGAAAGACCAACTGGCCTTTGGCACTTTGCTCCATTTCGGCAACAGTGAAGATATCAGACAGTTTTGCCGTGACATCCTCATCCAAACTCGCGTTCATCGACCCATTGGGAACTTCAATGTGTACCGAACCGCGTAATGAAAGCCTGGCAAAGTCCGAGTGATCGGTCACCTCAGCCGCATTCCAGGCGCCATGGCCACCACCGACCACCCGGCTCGGATGTCTAAAGAAGAGCACGCCCTGTCTGCCTACCGTTGTCCCGGGAGTATCTACAGAATATGACCCACCACGATCCCTGAACGAATCAGCGCAACGTCTTATCATTGCTTTTCCAACGGACACTTCGTGGATCACTGCACCATCGCGATAGATCCGCAGACGAAAAATGACCGGGGTGCGAATGGAAAACCGCATGATCTCCAGGGCAGCAGTCCTGTCG
>Ga0310125_10000257_pt1 | contig 24109 bp, 26 predicted proteins | sample CB11b_Tmax_Bot8__FD_203508 | JGI IMG/M metagenome (GOLD analysis project Ga0310125, IMG submission 203508) | Marine microbial communities from Western Arctic Ocean, Canada - CB11b_Tmax_Bot8 | ecosystem: Environmental > Aquatic > Marine > Oceanic | place: Canada: Western Arctic Ocean | collected... | reverse complement strand
TTAATGGCTGGTAACTCCGTCATTTTAAAACCTTCAGCACAAACTCCATTATGTGGAGAACATTTTGTCAGAGCATTCCAGCTTGCAGGTTTACCCGAGCATGTATTGCAATGCATGTTCTTAAAACATAAAGATACTTCCACAATCATCAATTCAGCTGCAGTGGATTTCATCTGTTTTACTGGTTCTGTTGCGGCGGGACAAAAAATCGAGAAGGCTGCGGCGGGAACTTTCTCTGGCGTTGGTCTAGAGCTGGGAGGAAAAGATCCTGCTTATGTTTTAGCTGATGCTGATTTTAAACACAGCGTGAGTGAACTGGTAGATGGCGCTTTTTTTAATTCAGGACAATCGTGTTGTGGCATCGAAAGAATCTATGTACATCAATCGCTTTATAGTGATTTTGTCGAAGCTTATGTCGAACAAGTTAAAAGATACAAACTAGCAAGCCCTCTACTCGCGGAGACAACACTCGGCCCGGTTGTAAAACATTCAGCAGCCGAATGGGTACGCCAACAAACTATAGACGCAATAGCCAAGGGTGCGAAAACCTGTATCGATACTGCAGAATTTCCTAACGCTAATGATGGCAATGCCTATTTAGCCCCTCAGGTACTGATCGACGTGGACCATACAATGTCAGTCATGACAGAAGAAAGCTTTGGCCCAGTAGTAGGCATCATGGCCGTTAAAGATGATAATGAAGCTGTTAGATTAATGAATGATAGCAATCTAGGATTAACAGCATCTCTATGGACACAAGATCAGGCTGTGGCTGAAAGCTTGGGAGAACAATTAGAAACTGGCACTGTATTCATGAATCGATGTGATTATCTTGATCCTGCATTAGCATGGACAGGAGTAAAAAATACAGGGCGCGGCGCAACCTTATCGGAACTAGGTTACCAGCAGTTGACTCAAGCCAAGTCTTTTCACTTAAAGATTCTTTAACCTAAAAGATTCTTTAACCTAAAAGTTATTAGTTACTAACTGAAATCTGAACATCAAATAGAATGAAATTAGGAATACTCAACACAGATGCAGTAAAACCGGAATTCGCTCAGAAATATGGCGAGTACCCCGATATGTTTGCCGAAATACTGATCGCGACTGACCCACAACTCAAATTAGTTACTTATGAGGTTGTAGAGGGCGAATATCCAGCAGACATAAATGAAGTGGATGGTTACTTAATAACTGGTAGCAAACTCAGTGCCTACGATGATGTCCCCTGGATCAATGATCTCAAAGACTTCGTCCGAGTACTTAATGAAACAAAAAAGAAAGTCATCGGAATTTGTTTTGGACATCAGTTAGTCGCCGAAGCTCTTGGCGGAAAAACCGAACCGGCTGTAATAGGATGGTGTGTTGGTGCTCACCTGAACAAAGCTACGGAAATTGCCAAGGGTTATGGGATAAAAGATGCAGAATTCCAACTACCTTCAAATCATAAAGATCAGGTAACAACTCTACCAACGGGTGGAAAATTATTAGCCAGCACTGACGCTTGTCCTATTGCCGCAATCGGTGTCGGCGATCATATCCTCACTTTTCAGGGACACCCAGAATTTGGTTTAGGATATGCCACGGATTTATTAAATATGCGCCGCGAAATAATCGGTGAAGCAAGTTACCAAACAGCTATTAGCTCCCTAGAAACTAAAACAGATAATCTAAAAGTTGCTCGATGGATTCTCGAATTCATCAATCGATGAAAAAATGAATTTTGCTGTATTCTAATAAGGACTATCACCATCAATAGTAATGCGCTCTAACATTCTATGAGCCGGGAAATAATCATTTATAGGTTTGTGCTGAGTACTACGATTATCCCAAATAGCGATTGAGTTAGGCTGCCAGTGAAAGCGACAACTATATTCTGGCGCGGTGACATGATCGTAAAGAAAACTCAGTACGTCCTCACTTTCTCTCTTCGTTAATTCCAATATACGCGTGGTGAATAAAGAATTAACAAAGATCACTTTCTTCCCATTCTCAGGATGAATGCGAATAACCGGATGAACAACCGGAGGGTTGTCAGCCACTGCTTGTGCCAATCTTTCTCGTCCTCCGGTTTCGGCTAGGCTTTCCTTAAAGCCATGGCTGAAATCATGCTCTGCGGTTAGACCTGACAAGAATTCTTGCATCAATGCAGAAAGGCCATCATAAGCTGCTGTCATACTAGCCCATAATGTATCACCACCTTGAGGCGGAGTAATTTTTGAGCGCAAAACTGCGCCTAATGGTGGATGTTCGCGGAATGTCATATCCGTATGCCAGGCTTCAATTTTGCTTGGCTTTTCCGCAGTGCTTTCCAATATTGTAATTTCTGGATACCCTTCAATGGTGTCGTACGCAGGATGGGATTGCAAAGGGCCAAATGACTCAGCCAGGGCTTTATGTTGGGCAGGACTGATATCCTGATCACGAAAAAAAATCACTTGGTGTTCGACCAACAAACGACGCACTTCCTTAAAAACCTCTAGCGATAGATCCTTCGTCAGATCTACGCCATGCAGCTCCGCGCCCAGAGCAGGGGCTAGTGGCTGTACTGTAAACATAATGACTCTCCCAGAAACAGTGGCGATTGTACTCTTCAATGCAAATCATTCCGCATCTATTAGTGACTTTTAACGATCACCGGGGACCATATAAAACCAGATTGGCCTTTTTTCACCACTTTCTTTCATGGCGGCTCGTGCCGCCAATACAACTTTTCCCGCTTCACTCTCATCGAAAAACCAATTCGTTCCTGACCAGGCACTAGGGATATGATCACTTAATCCAAGGGCTGCTGTTTCATAGTAACCCCGAATATCTTGTGTCACCCTCGAAGGAATACCTGGTATTCCTGCCTGTTTCCATGGAATGCCCTCGGCAACTCTAATAAGTGATTCAATCGCACTCTCGAGATCATCGACTCCAAGAGTGCGACCTGTTGCCGCGCGATTTCCAAATTTTTCAATGCCGCGATCATATGCTGGTCGCAGTCCACGAATTTCATCAATTACAGGGTGTACGTCTTCGTTATCCCTCGGAGGCATCGGACAGGTCAAAACCTCAGTTGCATCACAATCAACAACCTCTGAAAATTCTTCCAACACCGGTCCTTCGGATTCAAGTAATGCGAAAGCATGCTTAAGAACTCGATGTTGAAATTCAGCATCAGCGGGCTTTCCTAATGGCCGCCCCAAGGGAAAGTCACACAATAATCCGCGCGGGGGTGCGACGCTCTCAATTTGCTTGCGAACAGAACCTAAAGCGATTGTTGCAATACCCGCAGCTTCGAAAACGTGTGCTAGCGTACTCACGGTACGCGTACAAAGGGGTCACACAGGAGTAAAAAGAACAATGTCGACGCCTTTCTCTTTCAAAAGTCTAGCGCCTGCAGGACCACTATCCATGCGAATAGCACTCAAATCAAACTGATTACCGGCATAAGATAAATGGATATCTGAGACTTTACCTACGATGCCTTGCGATTCGAGCTCATCCAATCGATCCAAAGGGATTACTGTATTCATGTCAGTTGCAAATCCCAATACATCGAAATTTGGGCTCCAGTGCCCTATTTGATAATCACGGTTACCATTTTTCAAAACACGATACCCTACATCTGCCGGTGCAAAATCTTCTTGTGCTGCATGATGCAATGAGGCTGAACTTACGACAGCAACCGTTGCCTCGCTTAGTTTCACAGGGGTGGTAAAGGCACGCTCCTCAAAAATAGGAGGCTCTGAATCCGCTACCATCGCTTTAATTTCTGAGTCCGACATAGTATTCCTCTAGTTAATTTCCCTGTTCCTTAAATAATAATGCCTGAAAGTCTGAGGTTCAAATTCCTCACTCAACCTCAATATACTAGTAAAGCTGTAAATCTAACCCAAAGCTCTCTCACTGAATCAAAAAAACACTAAAAGAGAAATCACTAAATAAGTGGCGTAAATTATTTCCAGTACAATTCTTTTGAATTTTAAACGATTGCTGTGTTAGAAAAAGAAAGCCGAAAAAAAATTAATCTTCTCCGGCTTTTATTCAAGTTAAATTAATGGACTATTTCAAATGAGAATAATCTGTTGCGCTCATCATATAAACCTCAGCTGAAATCGGCACTGGATATTTTTCGCGCAAAGCAAGCCATTCTGGATCGGACCCAAATGCCTGCCAAACCTCTGTTCTATGTGCTCGATTGCGGTAAGCCAACATCCAAACCAAAGTATTTGGATCATCTAATCGCTGCCACACTGCTAACACTTCCGCTCCAAGTTTTTCAAAAATAGCAACCTCTTGTTCCCGGAATCGTTGATGCAGATTATCGATACCGCCTACTCCATTTTGTATTGGCTCGGCAGTATACATACGCAATTCAAAACAACGCGAGTCATCAGCTACATTTGATGAAAGCTCGCCCGAGAGATCACCAGATGGGCCGCACGGAGGGGGCATATCGGCAGCGAATCCCAGACCATTGAAACTTAATCCTAAAACTAAAGTGAGAAATATTTTACGCATAACTTTTCCTTTATATGGCTTTATGTATTATTGTCTGTTTATCTAAAAATCCGCTCTTGCGAAATTAAATTCATTCTAATGCAAAAACCCAAATAGCCGCACCACCTTTTGGTGATTCATTTATTGGCATACCTTCGTCTTCAGCGAAATATCCATACATTCGCGTCCAGTCATTTACATGATAACCAGTTTGCCCCACTACCAATGCCAAGTATTGCTTATCATTTACTGAGTAGGTGACTATTGTCGAGCTCGGAACATCATCAAGCCGTGACTCCCATAACACTTTCCCTGTTTCCTCATCCAACGCTTTAAACGAGCGATTTAAGTCGCCAGCGAAAACTAATCCACCTGCTGTCGCAAGTATCGAGCTAATAACGGGGCTTGGTTGACGATGCCTCCAGGCAAATTCTTGCTCTGCCATATCTACTGCTTGTATCCGCCCCATATTACCGTTGGTATCTGGATTAAGAGCAGCGGCGAAATTAACGCCCGATGTTACCACTGAATAACCCTCGGTACTGGCGATTATGCAGGCTTCATTCAAGGGGATAAACAGTCGATTCGTTATCGGATTAAAGGCTGAGGGAGGCCAGCTCTTCGCACCGTAGTGATTCGAACAAATAAGGCTGACCGCTTCCGGGTTAGGAATTGTATCTGGATTAATTGTCTTGTATCCGGTCTCTGGATCTATCGCAGAAACAACATTCTGTAAACCCATATCGATGGAAAACAAATACTCCCCGGTTGCAGCATCGACGGCGTCTAGAATTCCAAGCTTGCCAACATTAACTACTGCTTTACGAGCTTCTCCCCGGAATGGAATATTTACAATTTGCCGTTCGAAAGCCCAGTCTAAATCCCATTGATCATTGGCCAGATGTTGGTAGTACCATACCAGCTCACCAGTATCTGGATTCAAGGCGATCGTCGCATTAGTATAGAGGGCATCATTGGTAATTCCATCTCTATTTACCGAGTATAGCAATGGCCCAGTGTCATAAGTTGGCGCTACACCAAAATAAACCAGATTAAATTCTTCATCGTAGGCGCCAGCGTTCCACACCGAACCACCACTTCTTTCCATCATGGTTAAACCGTTCCAGCTATTTCCACCCGGTTCACCAGGCCGCGGAATTGTGTTGAAACGCCACTGCTGCTCGCCTGTCTCAGTATCAAGCCCGAGCACCCAGCCACCTTTTGCAATGCGCAATGAAGTGATTCCCTGTATCACGGTATCACCAATGATCATCGGCGACATGCGCAGATGATACCCAACCAAACCTTCCTCGGTTTCTATTTCATGATCCCAGACAAGTTCACCTGTTTTAGCACTCAACGCTAGAACATGCAGATCAGAAGTGGGAACATAGACTTTGTCATCATGCAGAGCAATGCCCTTTTTTTGACTGGAAGGTACAGATGACTCGTGCTGATAGCGCCACAACAGCGCACCGTTGGTAGCATCAATAGCAAGAATCGTGTCAGGAAAGGTAAATAAGAACATTACTCCATCGTGAACAATCGGACCGGGATTATTTGGCCCCGCCTGCAATGGCATTCGCCAGGCTAAGGAAAGATCGTCAACATTGTCTTTATTAATTTGATCAAGCGCACTGTATCCCTGATTATCATAGCTGCGTTGCCAAAGTAGCCAATCCTCCTCTGGGGGGTCGATTAGCATTTCACCAGTTACTGGGGTCAGGTTTGCCAGAATCTCTGCAGCCCCTTCTGCAACACTTGTTTCGATCACCACTTGCGGTCCGTCATTCATCTCTGGCAACAGGCGGTTCGATTGAAAATCAACTCCCTGCGCCAACGCTTCAGAGTCTGGGAGTACTCCATTGTAATCAAGAATATAAGCCGTAATATCTTCATAGTCTTGATCTTCGAGACCAGCAGTTGAGCCGGGCGGCATTCTGCGTAATTGAGATGCAAGTTGGTTTATCGGCACGCCGCTCCAGCGAACAGCGAAATCAGGACCGGACAAGTTTGGTACCACTGTGGCACCTTCAAGATTCAAACCATGGCAACTCGCGCAATTAAGCTCATAAATTTGCTTGCCAGAGGTTGCCTGGGTCTCGGTATGCACTATCGTCTGCTGGCTACTCGCCTGCATACTCAGCAAAGCTGTGGCTACGAAAACAAAAAACGTTCTTATGCTAACTAGAAGACTGATTTTTTTAATGCTCATAATGGCATGCTAATACCTTTTCTGATTGCTCGACTTTTATTAAATCAAATTGCCAATAACTAAAGTTTTACTTAACTTTCTATTGTAACCACTATGACCGCAACGCCCTCTATTATGGCAGAGCAAGGGTTATTAACTTTGCTTCCGATCCGCCACCAGATGCAATCGCGATATACTGCTTCCCATCAATCATATATGACATTGGAGCTCCTTGTGGAATTCCAGGCAGCTCGATTTCATGAACTGTTTCGCCGCTTTTTTTATCCATGGCCCGAAGCATCGGAACACCATCGGTGATAGCTTGAAACAGAAAAGATTTCGTCACTAAGAGAGGCGAGTAAGTACCTATGCCGACAGGTCCTGGGTCGGAAATTCCTTTATCGATAATGGTTTGCCTCATTCCCTCCGCGTTTGCTCTCACCCATTCATAATCACCGGTGTTCAAATTCACTGCGCTGATGCGACCATAGGGTGGTTTGACTAATGGCAATCCCTGTGGACTTGGAACGTTGCGGATGCCACTGCGAATATATTCAAATTCAGTTTCAGCCGGATCTGTCTTGATGAGCTGTACAACAATTGGATTTGAAATGGATGGAATATAATACATCGAAGTTTCTGGATCGAAAGCAGCACCAGTCCAATTTGCTCCCCCACCCCAACCCGGCATATTTATTGTGCCGCGCTCAGAAGGAGGTGTATACAAACTGCCATAATCATAAATACTGATTAACTCCAGTGCTTCTGCTCTTAATTCTGGAGTGAAATCGATTAGGGTTTCAGCAGAAATTCCCTGGGGTTCAAACGGCGCGGGTCTCGTGGGAAATGGTTGTGTAGGTGATGCGCGCTCCCCAGGAATATTACTTGGTGGCACCGGTCGTTCTTCGATCGGCCAAACCGGTTCTCCAGTTATTCGATCTAAAACATAAATAAAGCCCTGTTTGGATACTTGAGCGATTGCTTTTATCTCGCGGCCATCAACAGTTATATCAACGAGATTTGGTGCAGACGCTAAATCGTAGTCCCATAATTCATGATGAGTAGTTTGAAAATGCCACACTCTTTCTCCTGTGGCCGCATCGAGACAAACGATACTGGTGCCAAACAAATTAGCTCCCAATCTCTGACCTCCATACCAATCATTACCTGGTGTACCTACGGGCAGATAGACATAACCTAATTCTCTGTCTGCACTCATTAAAGACCAGACATTAGTAGCACCGGTTACTTTCCATGAGCCATTTTCCCAAGTCTCGTTTCCGTATTCACCAGCTTGAGGAATCGTATGAAAAATCCACTCCTGTTCTCCAGTATTCAAATTGAACCCACGAATATGGCCAGGCGGCAGGTCCGTTAACTTCTTAGGAACGCGGCCAAACATCGGATCGTCGTAGATCACTGCACCTAAAATTACAATATCGCCAACTATTGAGAGCGCTGCTGAACTCGCATACATTGCTCGGCTTACTTCTCGACCTAATCCAACCGTTAGGTCAACTTTTCCCCCATCTCCAAAATCCGGATCCGGTAATCCTGTCTCGGCATCCAAAGACCAGAGAAAGGCATTGTTCGCCCCCATGATGACTCTTCGTTTGTCCCCGCTCTGCCAGAAACTCGCTCCGCGATGATTAAAACCATTGTTAGCTGGACGACCGTGTTCCCAAGTGTTGGTATTGAAAACCCATTTTTGCTCACCTGTTTTTGCGTTCAGAGCAACCGCGTGTCCCAATGGAGTTGTCACGTAGAGAGTGTCATCGATTTTAATTGGGGTGTTTTTGAAACCAGAAGGTACAAACTCTGGACGCTCAAGAAAGGCAGCGTTATCCACAGAATTCCAAATCCAGGCAACCTCCAATTCTTGAACTGTATCTGCATTAATCTGATCCAGGTCAGCATATTTTGAAGAGCCTGGGTCATTAGCATAGGTTGGCCAGTCATAGTCAGTAAGCGGCTGTGATTGAGCGGATGACGGAAAGTTTCCAGCTAGAATGAACAACGAAATACCTAGCAGTAAGAAAAGTCTTGGGCGTTGCGTTAGCATTGAGGGCTCCCAGTCTTAAATCATCTATTTTGTTTTTTTTTTGATAAATCAGGACCGGAGAGAGTCGCACAAACAGATAGGCAGATGCAAGACACACAGGTGCTGCAGCGCTTATCGGTCGTTCTGCTACTAGTTTTACACCTCTTTTCCCCAGTCTAGAAATAGTGGATATTTTTGCCTGTATTAATTACTGTTATTCTAGTTTTGTTCCATATTATTATTAGATCACCTAAGTTAAGTCAGCAAACAAACTGATTAAGTTGCCCAGACAGCCTGTAAGATTTGGAGAAGCAGAATGAATCCCCGGACACTAGCGTTGCAGCGAAACCGAATCACTGTTACCGCAATACTCTTAGTTATTTTTACCACTATGTCTTTGTTTAGCAGCACCGTGAATTCTCAAAATCAAGGTGAGTGGCGAGCTCTGCCTGATATGCCAGTTGGGAAGTGGGAACCTGGAACAGTTGTTCTTGATGAAAAGCTCTATATCTTTGGTGGCTATTCCTTTGGCGTAGTGAGCAGCAAGCGTTCAGAGATATTCGACCCAAAAGACGGTAGCTGGACCTTAATTCAAGAACTGCCCAGCGCTATTACGCATATGAATACCGTGCTGGACGGACGCACTGTTTGGTTTGCTGGCGGGTTCAAAGATGGATATAAGGGCCATGCTATCGCTGAGGTGTGGAGCTATGATGTCGATCAAGATCGATATACCGCTGCGCCTCTATTGCCGCAAGCAAGAGCCGGCGGTGGATTGGCAATAGTAGGCCGAAAGATGCATTACTTTGGCGGGCTAATGACTGACCGGGATACAGATTCAAGCGATCATTGGGTTTTGGATCTGGATGAGTGGGCAACAGGACCTGCTGTCTGGACCAACGCCGCACCCATGCCAGTGCCGCGAAACCAATTCTCTACGGTAGTGTTTAACGGAAAAATTTACGCCATTGGTGGACAGTTCCATCATGACAGCATGCAATTGGATCAACCGAGAACAGATATCTATGACCCTCAAAATGATTCCTGGAGCAGCGGACCCGACCTACCTAAGGGTCATTCACATGCTGAAGGGTCAACCTTCGTCCACAACAACCAGATATACATGCTAGGAGGTCACACCACCCCAACAGGTGGGTCCAAGTCTCAAGATCCTGATATATTACGTTTAGCAGAGGGCGGCCAGTGGCAAAAAATTGGCGAGCTACCAACTCCTTTGTCTTCACCAGCGGGTGCGATTATTGGCGATAAATTGTTCGTTGCCGGTGGCGCACACCCTGGTAGTACCGTTATTGGGAAAATGTGGGTACGCCCTGCACCTTAATGTTGCATGAGCTGCATAAATCTTCTAAAACAGATTTTCGGACATCTAAAATAAATCAGCGGATACATTAATATGAAAATTGTAAAAATAGTTAGCCAAGTCGTGGGGATACTTCTACTTATACCAGGACTCATTTTCGCTACCTTAAGGTTCGACAATCGAACTGCAGATGGTCCTTCGATTCTTTTTCCTGGAGGGGAATTAGTTTCTGGAACTCTACATACAGGACCAGACCCTGACTGGGGTTTTACCGATGACATTTTTACGGTGGAATTGCAGTTGAATGATCCGATGAGTTCCAGGCTGATCTACATTATCGAGGCCGAAGGAAAAATCTATGTTGTCTCTGGCTATATGTCCTCAACCTTGGGCAGAATTTGGAAGCACTGGGCAGTAGAAGCTGACGAGGGTGATGGCATGGCCGTGCTCAGAATTGGTGATACTCGCTACGAACGACGAATCGTACGAATAGAAGAAGGCGATGTTCTCAATGGAGTTTCAGCAAAACTTATTACAAAATATTTTGGTGGTGAAGCTACCGAACAAGCAATTGAAGGATCACGCAGAAGTATTGAAGCTGGAAATACCTGGGCTTTCGAGTTAGCACCACGCTAACCGATGTCAATAAAAATTTCTTCTTCATAAATAAGGTTTATAGACAATCAAATTTTTACTAAGGAACTTAAATCAATGAAAACAAAAAATTACTTAATCTTGTGTGCAGCATTAGTCCTGTTAGTTCCGCTAACTATTTTATTCATTCCAGGCCTATCTGATTCCATGGAAACACGAATGTTAACTTATCTAATGACGAATGCTCGCTAATAATTGGTTGTAGTTACAGAAAACTTGGGCACCAAATGACTCGCCAAGAAAGCCCGATACAATTAGCATTTCATCATCGCATTGCTACGCCGTTAGATATTCCAGCCATCAACGATCTAATGAAAATTTCTATTGCGGAGAACATGAAACCCTATCTCTCCGCTAAAGAAATAGAAGCGGCAAAGGAAACCATGGGCGTTGACAGAACGCTCATAGAAGATGGTACTTACTTCATAATTGAAACAACGGTTGGGAATAAATCACTAATGGTAGGCTGCGGTGGTTGGGGGAAACGTAAAACTCTCTATGGTGGGGATCACACTGTCGGTAGAGATGATAGCTTGTCGGATCCAACTACTGATGCGGCTCGCATCAGAGCTATGTATTCTCTCCCTGCTTGGACAAGAAAAGGCATTGGCTCACTATTGCTTAAGCTTGGTGAAGAAGCGGCCCGCAATGCAGGCTTTAACACTATAGAGCTTGGGTCCACAATTTCTGGCGAAGCACTCTATTTAAAATGCGGCTACAAAGAAGTAAGTCGGGAAACACTCATAGCCAATAATGGCTCTGGAAATTTAATAATTACCATGTCCAAACAATTCTAATTGAGATTAGGGCCGCTCTGGTTACAAGGTTAATCATTAAGCAAAGAGTAATCAACAAAGAAGGTCAGCAATTTACTAGACGTATTTAAGAATGGGTGCATTATCAACTAATAACTAACTCCTTCCGTTCTCTTTCACCAAGAATAAAAACATACATGTTCTTGACGAAGGCTATATTAGTGCCGGTTTTAATTACTTTTCCAGCAGCCTCATATAAACAATATTGTGTGATCTTGCATCTCTCTGGCGTAAATTCATTGTTACGATAAACCGGGTTTGCCATCTACATCTCTATACTGTCTCTAGATGAAACCAGCGCATGCCAGCGCCATAGATTTAATAGAGTGTCATCTGGTTTTAAATCAACCATGGTGGCCGCAAAATCAATACTACAAAGCAGAGTGATATCAGCAATTGTGAATCTGGGCCCTGCCACGTACTCAGCACTGGAAAATTCATTGTCTAACCTTTCGTAATACTTCTTAACATTCGCGTCACTCACTTCTTTAGCTTCGGGAATGTTCTTGTAAACTCCCTTCTTAGCAACTATCGGTCCATGAATCCAAGAAGTACCAACTTGCGACATCAGCTCCGCTTCCATCTGACGATTGCGCATTTCGATCTGCCCAAGCTCGTAGGCATCACTACCAAATAAATTTGGCTCCGGACAAATAGCTTCAAGATAACGGCAGATAGCAATGGATTCAGATAAACAGCGACCATCGTCCAATTCCAATACTGGCACTTTCCCACTGGGATTCTTTGCCAAAAATTCCGGCGCCTTGTGATGACCTTGAGACAAATCCACTTGGACCAATTCGTAATCCAAGCCTTTTTCAGCTAGAACTATTCTGACTCTGCGGGGATTTGGTGCTGTACCGTAATCATAGAGTTTCATAAACAGTGGAATTCCTTTCGGTTAGTCTGGAAATAGAATGTAGTGGTAATAAGTCACTTAAATAATTTAGTCCAAAAAATAGTACTGAGTGCAATAGCTGGTGGGAAGCTTTAACATAATAATTCCCTACTAGGCTCAGATGGAAACTCTAGCTAAAGAAGAAAAGACTAAACTAAGAACCAGGATTCAGGCTAAGTAACTTTAAGCAGAATCTCATGGAATAATTTAAGTGCTGCACTAGTGAATGCCAGCATATTCTCTTCGCGATCAGTGGAATGGGTTTCAATCTTAATAGTTGCTTCGACTGGCCCAGCAATACCAACAACACTGACTCCGGCACCATCGCCATAAGGAGTTCCTGTCGGCCCTGCAGCTCCTAATTCTGCAACTCCCCAAGTTGTGCAGAGCTTGGCCTGTGCCCCACGGGCAAACTCGATTACCATTTCTTCACTTAGTGGTCGCAATATCCTCAGTTTTTCCAAATCGAGATTCAAAAAGGCAAGACGTGACTTCTTAGTATAAACAACACTACCGCCACGATAAAAACTGGATGCACCGGGCACTGCAAGCAGATTGGCAGAAATTAATCCACCAGTGCTAGATTCGGCCACCGACACAGTGTGTTTATTCTGTTTCAGTATCTCAGCTACTGAGAAAGCCTGTTCAAGTAAAAAACTCATAAAATTCAGCTTATTCCTAATAATTGATTCGATTCTCTAAAATTGAGAATTCTTCAAGATGAGAATGGATTCTAACAGTGATTCGCTTTATTCTGACCCACCGTTAACCCAATTAGGAAATAACCCCATGCCAAACTTGCTCTGGCTCATCGTCACTCTATTGTTACTCAGTAGTTGTCGCGTAGCAGTAGTCGTCGATAGCAGATCAACACGAACACAACCTGACACAGACATGGGCCTCTACTCCCCCTCGCAGCATGCTTTATACGACGGGCGCTTCAAATTACTTGGCCAGAACATTTATCATGCTGGTTCGCTCAATGATTCCTCGCCATGGGATCACATGGACAATGAAGCTCGCAACCTGCGCTCCGTTGATGGAGAGATCCATATTGATGTGAATGAGATCAGCAATACCGGTGAGTTTTGGGCTGAGATGCAATTGCCAGAAGGCAGGTATCGAGTAGAACTAGAACTCTTCAATGAATTCTCGCCCTGCCAGGACGGAGGTATCGCCGCCTATCTATTTGAGCATGGTAATGCCGGCTGCGGAGACGCCAACTGGCCGAAGAGTTTCCTATTCGTGGCCGGCTGGGGCTTTGGAAAGGCCACACTTAATGGACAACCATTGTACGAAGATTACGAAATTCATTTCATGGTTACTCAGGGTATGCGAGATAGAGAGAGTTTACAGGTGCAGCTAAACCCTGATTCAGGTGAGGCCGGATCAATCAATCCAGCTATGCAACAATTAGACTTTTTTATTCGCAGCCCAACACGGAATGAAAGCAATTATCCAAACAGAGAAGTGTTTGATCATTTTTTTGCAATGGATGTGATGTGGAGAAATTAGCTCTCGAAGTAGCTTTTTAGCTTGGCTAAACCTTCATTGATATTATCCACATCAATTCCCGAATAGGCGAAACGCACATAATGGTTTTTTTCGCTTTCCAATGGTCTACCAAAATGTTTGCGAGTACAAAATGACACATTAGTGTTAATCAGCGCCTCTTCCATCAGCTGATTTACATCTCCAATACCTTTCCGAGCCATGATCTCCGAAACATTCGGAAACAAATAGAAAGTACTATTTGGTGCCGCTATCGATAGTCCTGTAATTGCATTCAAGCCATTCACAGTAGCATCCCTGCGTCGTCGTAATTCATCTAATATAGAATCAGGCTCAGATGTATCACCTTCAATAACGTGTACCATTGCCTGTTGAATAAAATGAGTGGTGCAAGACTCGATATTCGTATTCAATTTATTGAAAACTTCAATTGCCTTTTTAGGGCCGATAGCTGCCCCCAAGCGCCAACCCGTCATGGCAAAGCGCTTTGAACAAGTGTAGAGAATTATTGATCGTTCCTGCATGCCGGGAAGATTTACGATGGTGTCAGGTTTGCCACTATATTGAATTTCGAAGTAGGCTTCATCACTCAAAACCCATAAATCATGCTTAATGGCGAGCTCCGCTAAAGCTTCCATCTCTTCTCTGGAAGATTGTGCACCATTGGGATTTTGAAAATTGTTATAAATTAATGCACGAGTATTTTCATTGATACTGGCCCTTATGGCATCCAGATCGAGATCAAATCCTGAATCGGTTTCTATGTACCCATAGGGAACTGCAACTCCCCCCTGGTACTCAATTTGTGATTCATAGATAGGATAGCCAGGGTTAGGATAAAGCACTTCGTCTCCCGGATTCATTACTGCAGACAAAAATTTTCCAATTACTGGCTTGCCGCCGGGCTGGATAGATACATTCCCTGCGCTATAACTTAAGCCTCTCTTCGCTCCTACATCGCTCGCGATTGCTGCCCGCAAGGCAGGAATTCCAGCTCCTGGACAATACCCAGTATGGCCGTCAGCTATAGCTTTATGAGCTGCCTCAACAATATATCCCGGCGTTGGGATATTGATATCGCCCAGATGGAAGGGATATATTTTATTCCCTTTTGCGCCCCAAGCCGCAGCCGCCGCTGAAACAGCAAAGGCTGTTTCGGTGCCTAGCTTTTCCAATTGATTTGCGAGTTTCATTCCCTGCCCAACCCTATTTACTAATTCTTTTTTGGTATTTCTTTTTTGTTAACTCGTTCTTCATGATTTGCCGTCACGTGCTGCTTATTTGAAATTACGAATTGGTCCAATTTCGTTACAATTTACTAAGGCCAAATCAAGTCTGCAGGATGTGGCACTCGACTCACAAGAGGAATTACCTTTGGAATATATAATTCAGTAAAGGCCTTTGCTTGCTTATGCCTATTCAGATCTTCTTGAGTTTCCCACTGTTCAACTAAAATGAAATGTTGTTTGTCCGCTTGCGAATGATATACCTCAAAACGCACACAGCCGGGCTCGTCACTGGACCGCCTTGCCTGCTCCGCAAGCAAGGATTTAATTTCTTTAACATCTGATTCGTTATTCACAGTTAAAACTACATTATTATAAATCATGATACCCTGCCCAATCTTTGCTATTGAAACCTGCGCAATTAGTTATTGCCCGAGTCATTCTCATATGCCAACTGACTATATTCAAGCTGCAGAAGATACATCTATAAAATAGATTTCAATTTTTTAGCTCTGTTTTCACTCACAAACGCAGCTATTTTCCAAAATTTGGCAAGTCTCCATTTATAAAACGGCTTACTCTATGTTTAAATTAACCAAAATAGCAGCAAATCAGCCCAATCTAACTGGATAAGTAAATCCTTGGAGCTCTCCTAGTGCACGCAAAAAAACTAAGAATAATTACCATTGGCCTTTTACTCTGTCTATGCTCCATGAATAGTAGCGGTCAGAGCATCGAAGATGAAACGGTAGCGTGGCTTCAAGGTCTGATTAGGCTAGATACAATCAATCCTCCCGGGAACGAAGCTCGCGCAGTCGAATATCTCGCAGAGATATTCGACGCAGAAGGCATAGAATATGAATCTGCGGAAAGCGCGCCGGGAAGAGGGAATATTTGGGCTCGACTCAAAAGCAGCCAAGCAAACCCTGAGCCGGGACTGATTCTGCTTCAACACACAGATGTAGTACCTGCTGATAAAGAATTTTGGACTATTGATCCTCTTTCCGGTGATATAAGAGATGGTCAAATACTTGGTCGCGGTGCTCGAGATATGAAAGGGCTCGGCGCTCTCCAATTATCTACTTTTTTAAGCCTGCATCGATCAGGTGTAGCGCTCAATCGCGATGTTATTTTCCTCGCCACTGCTGATGAAGAGGCCGGAGGCTACTTTGGTGTGGGCTGGCTGATTGACAATCGTCCAAAAATATTTGAGGGAGTTGGTTTTTTATTAAATGAAGGCGGTGGTGGCAGTCGTAATAATGAGAAAATCGTCTTTGGTGTAGAAGTGACTCAAAAGGTTCCTGTTTGGCTGCGACTAAATTCTGTTGACGTTCCAGGGCACGGATCTTCACCACGACCTAATTCCTCTGTAACTCGTATAGTGAGAGCACTAAATACGATTCTCGAGAATCCCTTTCCGCCACGAATTATTGCCCCCGTAGCGGAGTATTTTTCGGCTCTTTCGGTAGATATGGATGAAGAATGGGGCCCTGCTTACAGCAGTATTGATCGCGCAATTCAAGACCCACAATTTATTGAGAGACTTCATGCGGACCGACCTGGTCACCACTCGCTGACTCGGGACACTTGTTCTATGACTCGCCTGAGCGGTTCCAGCAAGATCAATGTCATTCCCCCATCCGCATGGGCGGAATTAGATTGCCGTATTCTTCCTGACAAACCATCGGAGCAATTCATAGCCGAATTACAGGAATTGATCGCAAACACAGGTGTGGAAATTGAAACCATCATGGCATTCACACCAGCGATTTCAGATACGAACTCGCGTCTGTTTGATGCAATCCAAAATGTCACCAGAGAGCTGTATCCTAGCTCAAGAGTCTTGCCCTCAGTAAGCACTGGCTTTACTGACAGCCATTTCACTCGAGACTTGGGTATCGTTAGTTATGGTTTTAATCCCCTAATTACTGATAGCGGCGAACATACCGGTGTTCATGGAAATGATGAGCAGGTTCGAGAGTCAGCATTCCGACAGGCTGTTGGAGATTACTATGCAGTGGTACGGAATGTAGTGACTGATTAAAAAAAATTTAATCGAACTCCAATGCATTAGGAGTGTTCGCATCATCAACTTCCATGGTGATGGCGTTGTAATCGCCCAACCACATAAACAACACTAAATTTCACGAAGTACTTATTTTATGTTCTATGAACCAAAGAAGAAAAATCATGGCCTTTCCAAAAATCCGTTTAATAGTCTAATAGTCCCGAGGCCAATCGGATGGATTAGCTCAGTCGATGGGAAAGGGATTTTTAATCTTGCTCCCTATAGCTTTTTTAATGCGGTATGTTATCGACCACCAACCGTAATGTTTTCTTCTGGTGTCGGTAGTGGCGACGACAAAATGAAAGACTCTCTGAGAAATATTGAAGAAATCGGCGAATTTGTCTGCAATCTTGCGAATTGGGAAACTCGAAAACAAATGAATCAGTCATCTGCTTCTGTGCCTCCGGAAATCGATGAGATTGACCTTTCGAACCTAACCACAATTGCCTCTGAAATAATTAATGCTCCTCGTATTGCCGAAGCTCCAGTGCATCTTGAATGTCGTTATTTAAAGAGTATAGATATACCCACGTGGAGTGACACCGATTTTTATACAATGATACTCGGCGAAGTTGTCGGCATTCACATTCGAGATGATCTCATAACTGAGACAGGGCTAGTTGATGTAGCAAAGATGCTACCCATCGGCAGAATGGGATATAACGACTATACACGCGTCGATGCTAATAGTTTATTCACAATGGATCGACCAAAATAGATATAACTGGGCAAATTTTTTTCAAGTGATCAATAAAAACTCTGAGAGCATAAACTTTGTTGGCTTGGCTTTTTGGCTTGGTATTATAGGCATCAGTCTTTCCCTATATTTTCTGTACCCTGAGCTATTCGCCCCTCAGCAACTACGAAATTTGTTTTCCGAAAACCTTGTACCAGGGCTATCACTCTATTTTTTAGTATCTACCTTGCGAGGTTTCACTCTAATACCATCAACACCATTTGTGTTCGCGGGGATATTGATTTTTCCACCTTGGCCTCTGTTCATAGTTAATTTCATTGCGGTCTATACTTCATCGGCCATTGTTTACTACATGGCGAGAGCGATTAAGTTTGATCGTTATTTCCATGAAAAATACCCACAGAAAATTGAAAAGCTCACGCAACTATTAAGAAAAAAAGAGCTACCAGTCATTAGCATTTGGGGTTTTCTGCCGATGGTTCCAACAGACATGATTGTCTACGTTTGCAGTGTCTTGCGAATAAGTGTTTTAAAAACTCTAATTGGAACTTCAATTGGTGAAGGGGCGATTTGTGCGATTTACATATTTGGTGGTTACTACACTCTAAGCAGTATCTTCAATATCGCTTAAGGCTATTTATTCCAACCGCTATCCCAAAACTCGCAATCTACTGTTTCTCTAATTAGCCAACATCTTCAGAATCGAAGGTGTCGACTAGATAAGATTAAGTTAAAGTTACGAACATAAGAAATGAGCCTGGTTTTCATCAATTCTCAATCTCTCAGATGAGACTCCGATGAACACCAAATCTAGAAGAGCTTAGTCTGAAGCGTCCTGCTCTTGTACTCGGGCACCATTTAGGCGGTTATCCATCGCGTAGTTTCCCTCATGGCAAGCATACTCATACTGAGTGTATTCACTGTCTGATTTATAAGGAAAAGCTACTGTCCACGGTGCTGTATAAGTTTTCGGGTCATCGACAGTTAGGGTGTAACGAAGAGTATTCTCGTCTTCGATGGTAAACGTTTCTATCATCTTCCGCCCTTCATTCTGAACCGCATTGCCAGCACCAGACCCAGGTGCACGCATATTGCCAACGTGGCGAAAATTCGTTGATTCAATAATTAGAGTATTCCCCTCCCAATGTCCTCGAGGATCACCTTCCCAAAACTTAATTTTTCCATTAACGTGGGGCCCGGCATCAATAGGAATAATACGGGCATTGTGAATCATCTCACTATGGATCATGACAAATCCTGGTGACTGGGTGATTAACTTACCGTTGTTGTAGGCTGTCGGCATCATCATCCCGAATACCCCGCGGGAAATACATCTGTCTCCCGATTCAACATTCGCTGCCGTATCGTGTTCGTGTTCCACGTTATAAGCTTTCGCAGCTATTGTGCCTTCAGTAAAAGCCGGTCGGCGGCCATTTGGTGGATCGACGATCAGTGCTGGAGCATCTGCTTCGGCATCAGACCAATACCAGTCAAACCAATAGTTTTCATAAGCTCCCACGCCGGTGCTGTTCTCAAATCCAGTCCATACCGCACCTTTCCTCCTTTCGTCGCGAGTTTTTATGAATGCAACTACTTCTTCTTGTGTTGGAATGCGACCCTGAAATTGATCAGATAGTTCCAGTGGTGTTGCTGTAGCACCAACATTATTCCACATGCCGGTGATATCAGGCTGACCATCGGAAAGTATCTCTGGTGTATACACTGATTGCGCACTCAGCCCGAAACTTAGAGAGAGGCTTATAGCCGCAGCAATAACGTTGGATATAGGAGTTATTTTAGGTAAAGCTGAAATATTTTTCATTTTCTTGCCTCAGCTGGAAATTTGCTTTTAAAGCGTTAGCTCGATATTAGTACAAATCGCACTAAAAGCTGAAACTTTTTAGTCCGAGATAGCTTGTCTGATTTTACATATTTTAAAAGGAGCGGTCCGAAAAGTTATTAATTTGCATCAAACCTTCAACAAATCGCTCTTTTACACTCACTTGATCAAAAAATACTGCAGCTAGCATTCCCTGCACCTAAAGCCACTTCAAAGAAGAGTAGCGATTCGGTAGATAACGTGCATCTTCCAAAATACTTGGGCATCATACTGAGATAGAGATAGATTCTACTCTCCGTAAACACCTTTAAATCAAAGAAGTCATGAGAATAATCCACTTTTTACAAGCATCTTTATTGCTACTCGCAGCAAATGCAGTTTATGCACAACCTCTGATAAGCGAGTCTTTGACCTTTGCTCGAGCTCCAGATGGTAGTTATATCAGTTGGCAAGAGCATATTATCGACAGTCCAGAGATCGCCGGCTTCGCTCTTAGCGGCAGTGATGGCCGATCTGGACGGTGATGGAGATATGGATTTCCTAGGAACACGAGGGAAAAGTGTGCCTTATGATGGCGTTTACTGGATTGAGCAAGTTCGTAGCAGATCACCTAAAAACAATTTCCAAAGGGCTCGCGTTACTGAGAGCGATGAAATTTCTTTACCAATGTGACCCTAATCCAAAAACCTCAATCAGCTTTTTAGTATTTAACTGTTAACTCCATTACTCTTTAATACTTCCTGTTAATTTTACTTTACACTCAATTTATATGGAGGGCGGCTATCTGTCATGATCAGATTTAGTTTCGTCTGCGCTTTCTTTAAATTCAATAAATCGTTTAGTTCTAACATTTCGCACTCATCCTCTACCATTTGAGTAACTGTCACTGGGTAAAATTTACAATCGTCTGGGCGGTCAAAGTAAATAGTGCATATGTATTTGCCCTGCGTTGGCTCACGCCTTAACCATGGACATTGATGCAGTTGAGTATCGGTCTCGGGATTCTTCCAAATTTCTCCATCATGAACATACTCGAATATTTCAGGTCTAAAAGACTCCCAAAATTCAAGCTCACTTTCTGACACAGAAAGCCTATCACCGCCGTATTTTGTGCAACACTTCCCGCATTGATTACACTCTTTCAAATGAGAATCGCCATTACTAAGTTTTAGATGGGCATAAAAAGAAAACCGGAGTTGGCTATTAAATAGCTCGCTCCAATTTTCTAATCGAATATCCTGAATTCAAAGATTAACGAAACTAATTTTCAGCAGCTAACACATCGGCTTCTTGCACTCTTGCGCCTCGCAAAATATTTACCATGCCATAGTTGCCTTCATGACAAGCATATTCATAGAGTAATCCGGCAACTTTTGTCATAGAGACTATAGCGGTAAACTTATCCGAATAAGTTGAAGGATCATCGATAGTAAATTCGTAATCTACGGTCACCTGATTGGTACGAGTAAAACGCTCAATTAATAATTTGTCTGTGGATGAGCCAGTTGAACCAAAGCTACCTGTTAGACCATTAAAATTACGCGTTTCAACAACGAGAGTATCACCATCCCAATAACCGCGAGAATCTCCGGACCAGAATCTGACATTGTCATCTATAGCAGCAAAATCAGCTGGCGAGTCTGAGATTGGAACTGTACGAGCGTCATGGACCATTTCCGTCAAGATAACTACATGATCCTTGTTCTGGAAGATCTGAACGTTGTTGTTATAAAGACTTGGAATAAATGGAGGTCCTGCGTTGAAACCAACCAAACACCTTTCGGAGAGACCTCGATCCTCAGGGCCGTCCGTGCCAATACCACCAGCAATAATCAGCGCCGGTCTCGTCGCCCTTGTGGTAGCCGAGCCGTAATTACCAAACTGAGTTGTAGCACCTTCAACCAATGGCGGAATACGACCATTTGTCGGATAGACAATGTGTGATGTGCGAACGGTATCGCCTATGCCAGCGTTCTCAATCCAGAAATCATTATAAGACTCATCCACGCCCGAAATAGGTAGGGCTGAATCGGAATTAGCATCTGCCTCAGCACGACGGGCTAATACATCAGCTATTTCTTGTTCCGTGAGAAATTCACGCTCACCATATTGCGTAGGCCGCTGTAGCGGTACATTGGACGAAAAATTCCAGACGCCTTGCAAGTCAGGCTGGCCCCATTGGGTGCGAGGGACCTCATAGTCGTCAGCTGCAAACGAGCCAAAAGGTATAATTAGAGTAAGCGCCAAAAGCAGTTGCGAGTTTATTTTGTTCATTGTCTGCTCCAGTTAAATGGGGAACGAACTAGGTATGCTTAGCTTAGCATGAAATCTAAATTTTTTATCTTCACCGCAAGTAGCCCTTTATATCAACTACCCCAAGATGCCGAAGTGGTGAATGCGGCTTCCCCCTCCACAGATCATCAAGACGTGATTGATCGCCTCGACGCATCAACATCAGAAAAATAATCTGGTTTCAGTAAAAGGTGATATTGGTGACGACCGGGAGTATAGGCTGAATCTTACTGAAAGCATTCGTACGGGCATGATTAGTATGTTAAATCTACTCATGATCTCTACTTTGGAATTGGCCGACTCAGACGCTCGAAACCGGTATTTTGGTATCGTCCTGCAATTTCAATTTTACCAGAGAGATCGTTGCATCATGACATTCCGCCATAACCTACCACAGAGGCCAGCAAATTGGGGTATGCAGTGTTTCGATAGAATAGACGACGAAAGGTTCCGCTTTTATATTGACGACATCGAATTAAGTATTCGTGAATCACGAATAAATGCTTTTGGGGAACATATAGATAGTCGAGATTTAATTTAACTTTTGGGTATAGGAACTAAGGCGGATGGATCGAAATGCTGCAGGCACGTCCGATTTCATCGGCCGAATTTCGGCCATCATTTTCGAAGAGTTGGAGTATCGTTGCACGTTTAGCGGAAGAAAATTAGCCTAAAAATCACTGGTAAGTTTTAGGCTCCAGCCTCATAACTATTCTCTCTCAGGCTGACTGACTAAGCCTTTACTAAGAGGCTTAGCGTTCGCTAGCCGGAAGATTTTCCTGCACTCGTGCTCCGCGCAAGATATTTACCATTCCATAATTACCTTCATGACAGGCGTATTCATACAATTGTCCTGCAACTTTTGTCATTGGGACGATAGCAGTAAATTTATCTGTGAACGTTGACGGATCATCGACAGTGAACTCATATTCGACGGTAATTGGGCCACGCCGAGTAAATCGCTCGGTCAACACTTTGTCGTAAGAGGTGCCGGCGGCGCCAAAACTTGAACTTAGTCCATTGAAGTTTCGAGTTTCTACAACTAAGGTTTCTTCATCCCAGTAACCTCTAGAGTCACCAGTCCACAATCTCACATCATCGTCCAGTGGTGCGTTGCCTCGCGCCGAAAGTGGAACCATTCGTGCATCGTGAATCATCTCTGTTACCAGTACCACGGTGTCTTGATGTTGGATAATCTGTAGATTGTTATTGTATAGGCTCGGAATCATCGGAGGACCCGCGTTAAACCCAATGATGCAGCGCTCTGAAAGGCCACGATCTTCAGGGCCATCGGTGCCGATGCCGCCTGCCGCAATTCTTACCGGGCGAGATTCGCCTGTTGTATCACCACCATAAACGCCCTGTCCTGCGATAGCACCTTCTACTAAAGAAGGTAGCCGCCCATTGCTTGGATAGACTATGTGGGATGTACGCACATCAACGCCGATTCCAGCATTTTCGATCCAGAAATCATTATAGGATCCGTCTACGCCCTCTATATCAAGCGCAGCATCAGAATTAGCATCTTGAGCAGCTCGACGACGCTGGCTTTCTTCAACTTCGTCAGCGGTCAAAAACTCTCGCTCACCAAAATTTGCTGGCCGCTGCATCGGTCTGTTAGACGAGAAATTCCACACGCCCTGTAGGTTAGGTTGGCCCCATTCTGTTCGCGCAGCTTTATAGTCATCAGCAGCAAGGCTGCTTAATGGTAATACAGTAGAAAAAGCAAATAGGCAGGCAACGCTCAGTTTTTCCATGGGTTACTCCGTTGTGATTTTGACCGAACATGCGAAACCTTAGCTGAATCGCTAATTCAGCACAATTTATTTATCTTTCCATGACTAGAAATGGCCTATTGTATGTATATTTTTTATACACAGATCTAACCCAATGTTTGGCGTTTACTCACACTCCAGACTTACCAAAGGACTTATGTCTTCTTCGTAGTCGACACCATCAACAGAAAAACCGAATAGATTCAAAAATTCTTTCTTGTAGCCCTGATAATCACCGATTTCAAATAAATTTTCTGAGGTAACTTGAGGCCAAAGCTCCTCAATTTT